>Ga0068877_10003426_pt1 | contig 12593 bp, 9 predicted proteins | sample NOAtaG_FD_66437 | JGI IMG/M metagenome (GOLD analysis project Ga0068877, IMG submission 66437) | Freshwater lake microbial communities from Lake Erie, under a cyanobacterial bloom - NOAA_Erie_Diel6S_1000h metaG | ecosystem: Environmental > Aquatic > Freshwater > Lake | place: USA: Ohio, Lake... | reverse complement strand
AGGCGTCCGGACCATCCGGCCGCCCTAGGTGTTCGCCTTCCGCCTTGCGGCTTCCAGCGCCTGCCCAGGGATTGGCCTGCCCAGCCCGCCTTTTCCAGAAAAATCCAGAAAATTCCGAACCGTATCGATGCCTCACCCCGTCTGCATAGGTGGCCTCGCGGCCCTTGGCATGCCCGTTAAGGAATGGCCTATGGTCTGTGACAGGAAACGGGAGTCCCCCGAATACACATCGGCGAACTCCCGTCAAGCGGCGGGCATTAACGGTTTTTCCACCGACCCGCAAGCCCCTGCCCGCCTTTTTTCTGCGGTCAAGAAAAACCCGGCCCCCGCAAGTGCGGAGGCCGGGCTTTGTAACTTGGGGCTGGTTGGCCTGCGCCGATCAGCCTTTTGCTTCGGCCAGATCGATCGACACGCCGCCGCCCATGGTGGACGACAGGGTGACCTTGCGGACGAAGGTGCCCTTGGCGCCCGACGGACGCGCTTTCACGAGCGCGGCGAGGAAGGCCTGGACGTTTTTCTCGATATCCGCATCGGCGAAGCTCGCCTTGCCGATGCCGGCATGCACGATACCGGCTTTCTCGACCTTGAACTCGATCGAGCCGCCTTTGGCGTCCTTGACGGCCTGGGCGATGTTCGGGGTAACCGTGCCGACTTTCGGGTTCGGCATCAGGCCGCGCGGGCCGAGCACCTTACCGAGACGGCCGACGAGGCCCATCATGTCGGGGGTCGCGATGACGCGGTCGAAGTCCATGAAGCCGCCATTGACCTTCTCGAACAGGTCGTCGGCGCCGACGATGTCTGCACCTGCGGCGCGGGCTTCGTCAGCCTTCTTGTCCTTTGCGAACACGGCGACGCGCACGTCCTTGCCGGTGCCGGCCGGGAGGCTGACAACCGAGCGGACCTGCTGGTCAGCGTATTTCGGGTCGACGCCGAGATTGACGGCAATCTCGATGGTTTCGTCGAATTTCGCTTTTGCGTTCGATTTCACGAGCTTAACGGCATCAGAGATCGAGTAGGTCTTCGTGACGTCGATCGTCTTCTCGATGGCGCGGGTGCGTTTTCCTTTGGCCATGACGATTACTCCTCAACCCGAAGGCCCATCGCGCGGGCAGAGCCGGCGATGATCTTGGCGGCAGCGTCGAGATCATTGGCGTTCAGGTCATTCATCTTGACCTGCGCGATCTCGCGGACCTGGGCCATGGTGACCTTGCCGGTCGACTCGTGGCCTGGCTTCTTAGCGCCCGAGGCCGGTTTCTTGCCGAGTTTCAGGCCAGCGGCCTTCTTCAGCAGCACCGAGGCCGGCGGCGTCTTGGTGACGAAGGTAAACGACTTGTCCTGATAGTATTCGATCACGACCGGAATCGGCAGACCCTGCTCGAGGTTCTGGGTGCGGGCGTTGAACGCCTTGCAGAATTCCATGATGTTGATACCGCGCTGGCCCAGTGCGGGGCCGACGGGCGGTGCGGGGGCGGCCTTGCCGGCCGGAATCTGGAGCTTGATCTGCCCCAGCAGTTTCTTAGCCATTTTGTCCTCACAACGTTGGCGAAGGGGCGGTGGTCTTTCGATCCGCCCGGTTGATATCGAGGCTCCGCGGTGCGGCTGGCAGCCTTCCGCGGAAGCGGGGCGTATGACTGAAAGCTCCTGCCCGGTCAAGCGCGCGCATGAAAAAGCCCGGACAGCGGGGCCGTCCGGGCTCTATCTCGGATGTCGGGCGCCGCTAGATCAGCGCGTAACCCCGGGCGTTAATATAGGTGCGCAGCTCTTCGGCGCGGCGCAGCGGGTCCGGGTGGGTCGACATGAATTCCGGCGGGCGCTGCCCCTTCGACTGGGCGTCCATCAGCTCCCAGAGACGGACCGACTGTTTCACGTCGTATCCTGCCTGGTGCATGTAATCGACGCCGAGCTTGTCTGCTTGCAGCTCATGCTTGCGGCTGTAGGGCAGGATCACGCCGAACTGGACGGCGGCGCCACCAAGGGCGCCAATGGTGGCGCCGTATTTCGAAAGCTCGTCCGAAGACGCCACGGCAATCTGCCCGGCCATCAGGCCGATCTGGGCGGCGGTCGAAACCGACATGCGCTCTGCCGCATGCTTGCCGACAACGTGCCCGGTCTCGTGCCCGAGGACGGACGAGATCTGGTCATCATTCTCCGTCAGCTCGGTGATGCCCCGGTAAACACCTACCCGGTTACCCGGCATCACGAAGGCGTTGACATCATCGGTGTCGAAAACGGCGACATCCCATTGCTCGTTCGCGCCCACGTGACCTTGCTTGACAGCGCCCTGGATCGTGCGGTCCCAGATGTTGAGTACGCGGCCCTTGAGGCGGGTGTTGGAGGTTTGCGGCGTCTGGGCCTTCATGTCTGTCCAGGCGGTTGCAGCCATGTTGGCGATCTGGTCATCACCGAACAGCAGCAGCTGGCTTTCGCCGGTCGCCGCATTCGTTGCGCATCCCGTCACGAAGGGAAACACGCTGCCCGCCGCCAGGCCCATGATGATGCCGCGCCGGGAAAGGCGCACGCGCGGGGCGGAGGCAAGCAACGCGCCGTCAAACGTTTCACCAAATTCGAAATCTCGCGACATGGGGTCAATCTCCTGTGCCCGGCTGATGGGCGAAGCCTACTGCCAGCCCGCCGAAAAGCAAACAGGCTGCGTTAATGGAATTATACCTAGTCAGCACGCCGTGAACACGTTCTGAACGCGCCGGGCGTCTCAGGCTTCAGCAGCTTCGTCGACGAGAACGGCGGCCTGCTCGACCCAGCCTTCGCGCGTCACACGCCCGGCAAAGCTCAGATACTCGTCGACCCATGCGATGTTCTCGGGTGTCCATTCGGCAATCTGGTCGAAATGCCAGATGCCCAGCGAATTCAGCACGTCCTGGATTTTGGGGCCGATGCCGCCGATCAGAGTCAGATCGTCCGGCGTACCTTCGACAGGCTTGTCCATGGCCATGGGGCGAACGCGGGCCACCTGCTTCTGCGCTTCTGCTTCGGCACGCTCATCAGCGGCCTGAAGATGGCCGAGGATGGCATCTGCCGCGCGGGGCGCGGGCGCGGATTCCGCAACCGCCTCAGCAGCAGCTTCGGCTGCAGCGTCACCCTCGAAATAGGCGAGGCGTCCTTCCAGGAAGCGCACACGCCAACGCAGGCGGGCGATCTCCTCTTCCACTGGCGCAGCCGTCTCGGGCGCGGCCGCAACCGGCTCAGGCGCGGGCGGAGCTGCCGGTGCAGCAGGCTGCGGCGGCGGCACAGCCGACAGCTCAGTCTGGAGGGCTTCAACCCGCGTGCGCAGATATTGCAGTTCCCAATCGCGCTTCGCCGTATCGACAGGCGGCGCGGCAGGCGGCGGCGGCTCAGCAACCGGCGCAGGTGCGGCTGCAGGCGCCTTGGCGAGTTCAGCCTCCAGATAGGTCACCCGGCTCTCGAGGTGACGGTTGCGCCAGGCAAGCGTCTCTTCTTCAGCCGGTGCGGATGCGGCGGGGGCCGCGGCGGGCGCTGCAACCACCGCGACTGCTGCAGCGGCCGTTTTCAGGGCTTCGATTTCTGCGGACTTGCGTGCGAGTTCCGCCGTCAGCGATTCCACCTTGCGGGTGAGGATCGGGTCCACCGCCGGAACGGCCGCCTGTGCATCGCCGTTCTGCAGCTTGCGGATCTGGGCAAACAGCTTCTCGACTTCTTCTTTCGAGTTGCTCAGCTCAACCTTCACCATGTCGCGCTCGACGACGGCCTGGCGCATCTTTCCCGACAGCAGCATGCCGCGGATTGACCAGCCGAGCAGGATTGCGACGAGGCCGGTTGCCGCGACTACAATCCACATGTGCGTCATCAGCCAGGCCATTGTCCGCTCTGCTCCCGTACGGTGAATTCGAACGGCCGGTCTGAAGCAGCGGCCGCGCCTGTGTCCATACCCCGGCCCCCCTCGGCTGGGCCATAGCCGATTGCAGCTATGCGGGGTCGCGGCAGGCCCGCCCGTTCGAGGAATCCGGCCATCGCATCGGCCCGCGCGCGGGCAAGCACATCATCTTTCACAGCCAGTTCCAGTGCGTTTCCGGCAACACATGCGCGCGCGCCCATAGCCAATGCGTCGAGCGCCTGCGCATCTGCGCGGCGGAAGTTCGCGCTGCCGGGTTCGAAGCCGACCTCACCGCTTTGTAGAGCGGCATTGATCATCCCTGCGCAATCCGCCGGGGCCTGCGCCTCGGGGGTCGCCGCTGACGCGACTTCGACTGCCGCCGCCCCGTTCGTTGCCGCAATCACCACGCGCCACCGGCCGGCGGGGCCTGCCATGTCATCACTCAGGAATTGCAGCGTGCTCGCGGGCGCTTCGCCTTCGAAGGTGAAAGCCCCGATCGCCGGATCAATCGCCATGATGCCGGAGGTAAAACCCGCAAAATGCGCGAGCCCTGCCTTCGCCCCGGCCGTCCAGTCATCCGCCGCGGATTGCGCGACGACCATCTCGTCGCGCACCGCTGCGCCGGAACTGCGCCGTGCCAGGGTCACAAGTGCGCGGCGGTCCGCTTCCGTAGGCACCGCCCCCGAAAGCACCAGCTCGCCATTGCTCCAGGCCGCTGCCCAGAGCGGTGTGCCACGAACCAGCGCCATGCCCCGAAAAGGCGCAGCGACACCGGTTACAGCGTTCGTCAGCTCGCTGCGCAGCGCATCATCAGGCGCTGCGCCCTTTATCGTCAGCACATGATCCGAAAGTTCTGCGCGGCCTGCATCGAGCTTTGCCACCTGCGCGATTGCGAGGCGTGCGATGCCCTGCCAGTTGCCGGCCGGCGCGCCGGAGGCGAGCACCATCCGGTCTTCGACGGGTCCGTTGGCCACCGCCTCGGCCTCCAGCAGCAGCAGCGCCCGCACGGCCTTTGACGGCACATGCCCGCTGATGACCATACCGCCATCGGCGGTCTTTTCGGCGCTCCAGGAATAAGGCCGTACCGGCGGCGCCTGCCCTGCCTCGGTGCGCACCTGCGAGATTCCGCCGAACAACACCCCGCCGGGGCCATTGCTGCGCAGGACGACCTGGGCCGCCTCGATGATCGCATCTTCAGACGGGGCTGCCCCGGTCAGAGTGGCCGTCTGGCCGTCCATCTCGACGCCCGCCCAGTCCATTCCGGACGCCTGCAGCGCCGCCAGGGCCTTTGCCTGCAGGCGGGCTTCGAGCATATCAGCGCTCTGGGGGGATTGGTTGACGCCCCACCAAGCGATAAAGGGCAAAGTAATCAGGGCTATGATACCCGTCAGGTAGTCAAGCAGGCGCACCACGTCGCTGACCTCCCGAAACCATTGTCCCTGTCCTTGGGGATGCCCTATCCGTTAACGTATCGCAAGACTGAGGCCACAGGCACCCCGCCCCATGAAAAGCCCGCCGGAAACCCTGACCAGCCCGTCAAACCCGCTGATCAAGACACTCAAGAGCCTGGAACGGAAGAAGGAACGTGCTGAAACGGGCCTTTTCCTGGCTGAAGGTGCCCGCATCGTTGGCGAGGGCCTTGCGCGGGGCTGGCAGGCTGAAACTGTCGTGATTGCTGCAGACATGGCCGACCGGCCGCAGATCGCCGCGCTCGCCCGCGACGCCGCGAAGGGCGGCGCGCGCGTTGTTCTGGCGCCCGAGCGGCTGATGTCGAAGATCACCCAGAAGGACAATGCCCAGAGTGTCGTGGCCGCTTTCCGCCAGCGCCACCTTTCGCCCGAGTCCCTGCCCGCCCCAAAGGCCGGGCCGCCGCTCTATGTGGGGCTTTATGAAGTGCGCGACCCCGGCAACCTTGGCACAATCCTGCGGACGGCCGATTGCGCGGGCGCCAGCGGGGTGATCCTGATTGGCACATGTTGCGACCCCTATAGCTTCGAAGCTGTGCGCGCCTCGATGGGTTCGCTGTTCGACATGCCCTTCGCAAACGCGAGCTTTGCCGCCTTCGACGCCTGGCGCCGGAAACAGGGCCTCGCGCTCACCGCCGCCAGCGTCAACGGCACAATGCGCCATGACGCGGCGCCCTTAGCCAAACCCTCCGTCATCCTGATGGGCAATGAGCAGGCCGGCCTTCCGAAAGACGTGGAAGCCGCGTGCGACCACCTCTGCCTCATCCCGATGCGCGGCGGCGCCGACAGCCTGAACCTCGCGCAAGCCACCGCCATCATGATCTACGAAGCCTGGCGCCAGCGAGGCTACGCCGCATGAAGACCGAGACCCGTTTGCTGATCGCCGATGACTGGGAGGACTATGCCCTCCTCGACAGCGGCCACCTCCAGAAGCTCGAACGCTTCGGCAGCCAGACCGTGATCCGTCCGGACCCGCAGGCCTTCTGGAACCCGGCCAAACCCGTGCAAAGCTGGAAAGCCGATGCGCGCTTTGCCGCCAAGGGGCCGGACGAGGACGGCGCCGGCCAATGGGAACTCCTCTCGCCGCGCGCCGCCGAGACCTGGCCGATGCGCTGGAACGGGCTGACCTTCACGGCGCGCCGCACGGCCTTCCGGCATATGGGCCTGTTCCAGGAACACTCCGTACACTGGCGTTTCGCGCAGGAGCAGATCCGCGCCGCCGGACGGCCCGTGAAAGTGTTGAACCTGTTCGGCTATACCGGCATGATGTCGCTCGCCTGCGCAGCGGCCGGCGCCGAGGTCGTTCACCTTGATGCGAGTCCGAAGTCAAACGGCTATGGCAAGGACAACCAGGCGCTCTCCGGCCTCGAGGGGCAAACCATTCGCTGGATCGCGGATGACGCCATGAAGTTTGTCGCACGCGAGCAGCGGCGCGGAAGCAAATATGACGCGGTCGTGCTCGATCCGCCGAAGTTCGGCCGGGGTACCAACAACGAGACCTGGCGTTTCGAGGAAGACCTGCCCGCCCTGCTCGACGGCGTGCAGGCGCTTCTCAGCGATCGCCCGCTCTTCGTCATCGCCACCGCCTATGCCGTGCGGCTCTCCTACCTCGCCCTCGCCCAGACGCTCGCCGACCGGCTTTCCCCGTTTGGCGGGATCATGGAGCAAGGCGAAATGGCCCTGCCGCAGGCCGGCACGGACCGCCTGCTTCCCACCGCGCTCTACGCCCGCTGGCGTGCGGGCTGATTGACGGTAAACTGATCGCATGGCAACGCCCGCCCCAACCCCGGCCGAACAGCAAGCGCTGGCCCGCCTCAAGGCGGGAGACGCCGCAGGTGCCGAGACTGACCTCGTCCGTCTGCTGAGCATTGCTGTAAATCCAGACCTGCGCACCCGGCTGAGCGAAGCGCTCGCCGAGGCTCGTCTCGCCCAGGGCTTCGCCTTCGAGGCGGCTGAGGCGCTGAAGTCCGTTGCGGCATCCGATCCCCGGCTGGCGCTGAGGCGAATCCGGATGCTGGTTCAGGCCGGCAAGTTGCCACGCGCCTTGTCAGCGCTGCGCGAACTGCCAGCGGGCGGGCGGCAGGGTTTCGACTATTGGTCGCTGAAAGCGGACGCCTTGCGGCAGAGTGGCAGATGGAACGACGCCGCCGAAGCTGCAGGCAAGGCACTCGCAATAAACCCGAAAAGCCGGAACATGGCCTTGATTCGCGCCGCCGGGCTCGGCCATGCGGGCCGCTGGAGCGAGGCGGCGCCGGTGTTCCGACAGTATACAGATTATCCGCCCGCCATCGAGATGCATGCCGGCGCGCTCGTTGGCTCGGGCCGCACACAAGAGGCACGTGCGCTGCTTGCGGAGGGGATCGGCCGATTTCCCGGCAACAGCTCGCTGCTCCGCGCACAAGCCATGATTGCCTGGATGGAGGGCGAGAAGGACACATTTGCGGATGCGATCACTGCGGCGGCCAATGCCAACACGGCGGACGTTGCGCTCGGAATGGCCGCCGCTGACCTGCTTCGCAGCGCGGACCGGATGGAAGAGGCGCTTGAGCGCTTGAACCAGTTGCGGCGAACGTCGCCGATGCCTGAGCTGGATAGCGCAGCCGCCACGTTGCTGTCCGCTCTTGGGCAACATGATGCGGCGATTGCCCTTGCAAACGGCGCTGCCGCGCGCCGGCCGCGCGTTGATTGGATCAGGCGCAATGCAGCTGGCGTCCTGCTGGCAGGCGGTTCCGCCCCGTCGGCGCGAAGTCACACGACCTGGGGACTGGAGCTCGACGCGCAGGATCAAGAGTGGATCGCGCTGGACGCCGTCGTCCGCCGCGCTTCTGGCGATGACTCCTACCGGCGCACATATGACTATAGCCGATTTGTGCAGGCGTACGATCTTGCGCCGCCTCCGGGCTATCAGACGATCGAAGCGTTTCTCGAGGCATTGGCAAACCGACTTCGTGAGCTGCATGGTTTCAGCAACCATCCGCTCGAACAATCCCTGCGCGGTGGCTCGCAATTGCAGCTCAACCCGAATGTCCCGCAGGATCCTCTGGTCGAGAAGCTGCTTGCCGCGCTCAAGCGGCCCATAAGCGAATACATTTCCGTGCTCGGCCGCGATCCGGCGCACCCGTTTCTGGCACCCAATACAGGCAAGTGGCGGATGCAGGGCGCCTGGTCAGTGCGGCTTGTGAAGGGCGGCAACCATGTGAACCACATTCACTCGGAAGGCTGGATATCGAGCGCATTCTATGTCGTCGTCCCGTCTTCCGTCCGGGCAGAGAGCAATTCGAGAGAAGGCTGGATCACTTTTGGCGCGCCACCCTTCAAGGCGGCCGGGCTCGAAGCCGAACATTCCGTATGCCCCAAACCCGGACGGCTGGTGCTATTCCCTTCTTATATGTGGCACGGCGTGAACGCGTTCTCGGAAGACGCCGAACGGATCAGCGTGGCCTTTGACATCGTTCCGGATTGAGAAAAACCCACCTTTCCGTGCACGGAAAGGTGGGTTCGGTAAGATCAAGTTGGCCGGATTCCAGACCCCCTGATCAGGGCGTCCAACCCGGTCCGATATGCTTCTCGAAGAACTCCTTGCCCTTCGTCAGCACGATCGTCCAGTCATCACCCTGGTCCCGGCGAAGATAGTGATCCATGCCTTTGAGTTCGATGAACTCGTAGGGCTTGCCAGCCTTTTTCAGGGACGCAACCATCATCTCAGACTGCTCAATCGGCACGGTGACATCGAGCTCGCCATGCACGATCAGCAGCGGCATGCCGACTTTGTCGGCGTTCTGGTTTGCAGAGTACCGGTTCAGCTTTGCCGCATCGGCGTTGGGATCGCCAATGGCGCCCGCCCAATACTTGTAGGAAATGCTCTGTGTACCGCCTTGCTCCTTGCGCACCCAGGCCTGCATGGCACGAAGGTCAGAAACGCCGGCGCCGGCCAGTGAACACTTGTAAAGATCGGTGTCGCGGTAGCTGGCTGTGAAGGCCACGTAGCCACCATGCGACCAACCCGCCACGCAGATCCGGTTGGGATCTGCGAACCCATCCTTGATGAGCGCACGGGTGCCATCATTGATGTCTTCCTGGATCAGCTGTCCCCATTGGCCATGCCCAGCCTCGACCCATTTGCGGCCCGTGCCCGAACCGCCGCGGAAATGCGGCTGGAAGACCGCGTATCCTTGCGCCGACCAATATCCTGCCATGGGGTCGCTTCCCCAACTGTCACGCGCTTCCGGACCGCCATGCGGCAGCACGATTGTCGGCATGTTGCGGGTCTCGGTTGTTGCGCCCGGCGGCAGCCAGAGATAGCCCCACATCTCCGTGCCATCGGCAGCGACATAGTCGAAGACCATTTTGGAGGGGAGCAGATTGGGATCGACATCGACGCGGGTCGACTGGAACCGCTCGAGATTTCGTCCCGCAGTATTGTAGATGTAATAGGCGCCAGGCTCCTTGGGTCCGTCAACGACCACCATGAAGGAGCCCGTGAAGCTGCCTCCGCTTCCGAGAGAGACGTTTGCATCCTTACCAATCACGTCTTCAATGCCCTGCCAATGGCTGGCGAGCAACGGATCGGAAGGCAGGCAAGTCCACTGGAACCCGTCATAACAGGCGCCGACAACAGCGGCCGTCGTCGGATCGCGCATGACGCTCACGACATCAAAGTAGCCATTCTCGTAGATAGGCTCTGCATAGGTGCCCGTCGTCGCATCATAAACGTAAAGACCATTCGTATCACGCTCGTTAGGCCGTGCACTGACGATTGCCGTGCCTGGACGCGGACCGCGGCCGAGGCCCTGGAAGTCAGGCGCACCGTTGGCACGTTCCTCACCGCGGAAGCGAGCCACTTCGATCCACTTGCCTTTGGCATCCCGCCTGCTCCAGGCCGTGCCCTTGCCGCCTGATACCGAGTCCTCGCGCAGCACCGGTTTCAAGGTGCTGTCGAGCACCCAGTTGATGGTGCTCGAGCCGCCGGTATCCAGAATATCGGCCTTACCGGTCTTCAGATTGACCTTGCGCAGCTGGGTTCCGCCCGTTGTCGGTGTCTGCAGAAGCACATGATCGGGATCTTCGGGAAGTATGTCCTCGATTCCGGCGCTCACCCACCGCGGGAAGCCCTGTTCAGATGACGGATCGTAAAGCGACTTGAGATCGCCGCCGCTGAGATCGCTCGAGAATATCCTGCTTGTATAGGAAAACCCGAGATCGGCAGCATCGGCATAATCGCGCGTCCGGGAACTTCCCTTGCCCTCGACGATTTCGAACTTCTGCTGAAGGCCGAACAAGAGCCGGTCATTGCCCTTGAACTGAACAAAGGTCAGCTCAAGGTTCTGATCCGCGCGTGCCCGCTGGATCGGCCTCGTTACCTTGGACGTCCGGTCGTGAACAACCAGCAGGTCGCCGCTGGCATCGCGCAGGATCCCGGCGACGAATTTGCCGTCCGGCGACAGTGTTGCAGACCGGAAAGTTTCATAGCCGACGAATGCACTCACATCTGCCCGAGCCACCTGGCCTTGCGCCGATGCCGGAAGAACAGCACCTACAGGCGCGGCCAGTAAGAGCGCAGCCAAGGCTGCGCCGATGTGTTTTGCACGCATGAAGAATGCTCCCGCTCAGAATTAAAGATTTCAACGCCCTGTGGTGACAGATATTCGGGCGCGCTACAGCCCCGTCAAGGTGTTTTGGTAGTGACCGTGGGCAACCGCGGCGCTAACAACGCAGCTATGAGCCTACCACCCCGAACCCGAACTGTCGCGATCACCCCGGGTGACATCGCGCGCCTCCTACAGGCAGGCAATGTGCAAATGCGCGCCGGCAATTTGGCCGCAGCCGCCGATATTGCTCAGACGCTGGTGCGCGCAAATTCAAGCATCGTGGATGCCTGGGTCCTGCTGTGCAGCGCTTTGATCCGTATGGGCAGCGCAGATGATGACCGGGCGCTTGCCGATGCTTTGGCCGCAATCCCTGTTACGCATCCGGCGCATTCAATGCTGGCCGCCGAGCGCTCGCGTGTCCTTGCCAGACGGGGCCGTTACAATGAAGGCGTTGAACTGGCTCGTTTGCTTGAGTCTCACGTCCGTCTCACACCGCGTCAGCACGACATCCTATCAAACACATTCACAACTTCAGGCCTGTTTGAAGATGGTTTGGCACATGCCGAAAAGGCCGCCGCCGGTTTGCCCAACGATGCGTCTGCTGCCTATAACCGGGCAATCGCTTTGCGTTACATGGGCCGAATCGACGAAGCGGTTGCAGCGTTTGAAGCGATCCTGTCGTCCTTTCCCGACCACTCGCTTGCCCACTTCAGCCTCGCCGATTGCAAGCGCTGGACTCCGGAAAACAATCATGTGGCAGCGATCGAGGCAGCTCTCAGCCGGCCGAATGTTTCCTCTAACGACCAGGCCCGGCTGAACTTTGCGCTGTTCAAGGAGGCCAACGACGCCGGCCTGACAGATCGTGCATGGCAGGCCTTAACTGAAGGCGCGGAGATCGTTGCCAAGCTTGCACCCTATAATCTTGCAGAGCGCACCGCCTTCACCCAATGGCTTGAAGACAACTTTTCAGGAGACCTCAGCTCTCCCCCCACCGAAGGGCCCGAACCAGTCCCGATCTTCATCATCGGTTTGCCACGGTCCGGCACAACATTGGTTGAGCGAATCTTCTCGGCCCATCCTGATGTGACCGACATGGGCGAAACGCATGGCTTTTCGCTGGCTATGCGCGATGCCGCCGGCTTGCCGCGGTTCGGCGAGTTGGACCTCGACTCGCTTCGCCAACTCGGAAAGGTGGACTGGGCGGATGTCGGAAGGCGCTATCTTCGCAGCCTCGACTATCGCAAACCAAAAACACGCTTCTTCACGGAAAAACTCCCCCACAATTACCACCTCGCTGGTCCAATGCGCCTCGCCTTCCCGCAGGCAAGATTCGTACACCTCCGCCGGGCGCCAATGGACTCGCTGTTCGGAGCCTACAAGGTCCTTTTTGGTGAGGGCTCGTATCTTCGGTCGTACAAGTTCGAGGACCTGGCGCAGGCCTACAAGTTATACCGTCAGATTACAGATCATTGGCGGCGCGAACTTGGCGAAAGCTTTGTGGACGTTACCCTTGAGAACCTGATCGCCAACCCGGATGCCGAGATCCGCCGTTTGCTGGCCCGTGTCGGGTTGGATTTTCATGAGGCGTGCCTGACTCCGCACACGGCAAAGGGCGGCGTGTCCACAGCTTCGAGCAGCCAGGTCCGACAGCCAATAAACAATCAAGGCGTTGGCGCTTGGCGCAAGTAT
>Ga0068877_10003421_pt1 | contig 12604 bp, 11 predicted proteins | sample NOAtaG_FD_66437 | JGI IMG/M metagenome (GOLD analysis project Ga0068877, IMG submission 66437) | Freshwater lake microbial communities from Lake Erie, under a cyanobacterial bloom - NOAA_Erie_Diel6S_1000h metaG | ecosystem: Environmental > Aquatic > Freshwater > Lake | place: USA: Ohio, Lake... | reverse complement strand
CACAGTTACGAGAAGCCCCTAACAGGTTACAAGCGGCTAAGTCTCACCTGTTTTCAAGATTTCTGAGACTTTGTCACAGATGGGAAATTGCTTGGGCCATGATTGCCCGGATTCCCGATTCCATTTTGGCGCGAGCAGATACGTTGGCGGAATGAACCGACAGACGTTCATCTTAACTCTGCAGGCTATCATCCGGTTTCGAACGACGATAAACTCTGGCCGTTGAACATTGCTTTCGCTTTTGCGAATTCTTTGGAAAGATCGATTCCCGCATCCACTCCCGGCATCAGTCGCTGCATGGCGACATACATGTAGCACACGGCCTTCAGTCCAGAAAAATCGCCTTCGATGGATTTGAATGAATAACGAATCTCCGGGTTGTTGATGTCCATACCTTGCATGCCTCTTGTTGCAATTTCAAACATGATCGACTTAACTTGGTCGTTCGTCATTTCCGTAAAGCTCTGCAGTGCATTTAAGCAGAATTTGACGGTTTCGGGGCAATCAAAGTGGCCCCCATGCTTGGGTAATGCAGATTCAGCCAGCTTCGTGAGGGCAACTTGCGCCGCTACACTGATCGATGAATTCGGCGACAACTCCAACACCCGCCGGAATGCGGCATCCGCTTCGGATGCTCGGCCGTCTGCGGCAAACGCTTCGCCAAGCCCGAACCAACCTACAGCCACGTCAGGTACTAAGGTCGTGAACTTCTGAAAATGAGGGATGGCCTCGTTCGCTTTTCCAGTTTTTGCAAGTAACTCACCAAGATTGCGCTGGGCAAACGGGTTTCTTGGCTTCAGCTCACAAGCCTTTCGTAGATTTGCGATTGCATGCTCAATCTGTCCAGCCTTGGAATGGGCCATCCCGAGGCAAATGAACCCAAAGTCAGATGTTGGATTCAATTGAACAAATTTAGTCAATAGTTCGATCGAGTCGTCGAGTTTATCTTGGTTGATTAGTGCTTTCCCGAGGTTGAGAAGCATAACCTCGTTCTCTGGATCAATGGCCCGAATGGTCCGGAAAAGGCGAATCCCTTGTTTGTATCGGCCATTGTCTAACAGCTTCACCGCGCGATCAGCTAGGGTTTCATCGCCCTCAGAAGACCACTCAAACTCGATTAACTCAGGTCCTGCTGTTATTCGAGTATTGATGCCGAAATCGGCAAACTCTTTGGTCAGGTGCTCTTGTATGCACAGCCCGTAGTCGGGTGATCGAGTATCCCGTTTGTCAGGCGGAAGTAAATTCGAATCGAAGCTATCGATCGGAATCAAGACTTTGTTTTGCCTTGGATCAGGAGGCATTTTCTTGGACTTTCCGAGAAATCGAGTGATAGGTCGAAAGCGCACCTTCGACGCCATTTTCAAGCGTAATCGAGTACCCCCGCGAGTAGGAACATCACATTGTCACGGAATCTGACACTTCTTACAACGGATGGTCGAACTACGAAACCTGGTTTGTCAATCTTTGGCTGGGCAACGATAGCGACGCCAAATTTCGTCGAGTGCGGCACCTGCTGGCATTGCCAATCGATAATCCACAACCTGCGAAACAGTCGTCTCGCTTGGATTGATTTCCACAGTGACATTGCCACCCGACTTTGCCATGTAGATCGGAGCTTGAATATAAGGGAACACGCTCGTTGTGCCGATGCTAAATACAATATCGAACCCCTTCTCGAGTTCGCTTTGTAGGTGTTCAATCCCTGGTCCGTTAATCAATTCCCCAAACAGAACAACATCCGGTCGCACCAGTGCTCCGCAGCGCGGGCACTTGGGAGGAATCGCTATCGAAGCCAACTCGTCGAGTGACTCCTTGTATTTGCACTTAGTGCACGACAACGAATGCATATTGCCGTGAGCTTCGATCAGATTCTTAGATCCGGCCGTTCGATGGAATCCATCAACGTTTTGCGTTAGCGTCCAAACTCGGTGAAATCTGGACTCCATCTCTGCGATTACTTCATGGGCACGATTGTGGCGCGCCCCCTGAACTGCGATACCAATTTGCGCGAGATACTTCCAAGTCAACGCGGGATTCTCTACCAACATCGAAGCAGACAAGGCTTCTTCGATCGCAACACCATCTTCGGTTGTGTCCACATTGTAAAGTCCGCCGATCCCGCGATACGTTGGGATACCCGACTCCGCAGAAATACCTGCCCCGGTAATAAACAAAATACTTCGCGACTTGCGAAGGATGCGAACCAATGCATCTATAGTGGAATTATCAGGTTCTGAGATCATGATGTTGCTGGAATCCTTTTACAAAACCTAACGGTACGGATTGAAGATCGAAGACATAACAAGTCTTCAATTCCAGACCTCGCAGATTATACCGCATTGGGTTGACCAACTATCGAGTATCGATGTTCGCCAAAATTTGAACACAAAGTGAACATAGGCTAAACGCAACACTCACCCTGTCCCCAAGGATCGATCCAAGAATTGCTTTCTTGGAAGCGCGCGAGAGGCTGACAATCTTTATTGGGCAGATTGCATCGGACCTGTTTCTATTTCGCTTCCCGCCGGAATTGGTTGTAATTGGAAGCAGATTGCATACTGTGCTATCAAAACCCCGTAGCGTTTGATAGACTTTCGTCCGTCAATTCGGGAGTCAGCAATTACTCAATGATGAAAACAAAACTAAGGGAATACGTGAAAGTTGCGGATGCATCTGAAATTCTTGGTGTTTCACAGGGGACTATTCGAACCTGGGCTGAGTCTGGCAAGATCCCGATGCAAAAGAATCCTTTGAACGGTTACCGACTTTTCCTGAGAGCCGACCTTAAGAACTTTCTAAAGCAGGTCGAATCAAGTCGCAACCAACATAGCAAACAATAGATTCGAATGACCGAAAAACTAGACCTCTCAACTCTCTCGAACCATCTTTGGGAATCTGCGAATATCCTTCGTGGGCCAGTCGACGCTGCCGACTTTAAGACGTACATCTTTCCTCTTCTCTTTTTCAAACGCATCTCTGACGTCTTCGACGAAGAAATCGCCGAAGCACTTGATGAATCCGATGGCGACCAGCAGTACGCGTTGTTCCCAGAAAACCATCGCTTCCAGATCCCCGACGGCTGCCACTGGGACGACGTGCGCAAAAAAACGGCCAATGTCGGCCAAGGTTTACAGCGGGCCATGCGGGAGATCGAGAAAGCCAATCCCGATACGCTTTACGGCATTTTCGGTGATTCCCAATGGACGAATAAAGATCGTCTCTCAGACGCTCTGCTTCGTGACTTGATAGAGCATTTCTCGAAGCTACCGTTGGGCAATAAGGTTGCTCGCGCTGATGTTCTTGGGCAATCTTATGAATACCTGATCAAGAAGTTTGCCGACGCCACCAACAAGAAGGCAGGCGAGTTCTATACGCCGCGCAGTGTCGTGAGTTTACTGGTTCGCATCTTGAACCCCCGCGAGGGCGAAACCATCTACGACCCAGCCTGCGGTACTGGCGGCATGTTGATTGAGGCCATTCACCATGTCCGCGAGGCAGGCGGCAACATTCGCACGCTCTGGGGCAAGCTATTCGGACAAGAGAAGAACCTCACCACGTCCGCCATTGCTCGAATGAACCTGTTCCTACATGGTGTGGAAGACTTTCAAGTCATTCGTGGCGATACGTTGCGTCAGCCGGCATTTCATACGGGTGATAGTCTTTCGACGTTCGATTGCGTGATCGCCAATCCGCCATTCTCGCTTGAAAAATGGGGCGATGACGTTTGGAGCAGCGATCCATACGGACGCAACTTTGCGGGTATGCCTCCCGCCAAGAGTGGCGACTATGCCTGGGTGCAGCACATGATTCTTTCGATGGCACCCAAGTCGGGCCGTATGGCTGTTGTATTGCCACACGGCGCATTGTTTCGCATGGCTGCCGAGGGCAAGATTCGAGAGAAACTACTGGGCATGGATATTCTCGATGCAGTAATTGGTCTAGGACCAAATCTATTCTATGGCACGGGTTTAGCCGCTTGCATCCTGGTGTTTCGTCAGAAGAAACCAAAGGATCATCGCAAGAAGGTCCTGATCATGGACGCCTCCAAAGAGTTCAAGAAAGGCCGCGCCCAGAACGAACTCCTGCCCGATCAGGTCGACCGCATCTATCAGTGGTGCTCTGGGCACAAAGACATAGCTGGCATCGCTCGGTTGGTCTCTCTCGATGAAATCCAAGAGAACGATTGGAACCTAAATATTCCGCGCTACGTCGAGCCAGTAGTCGAGGCGGAAACGCTCACGGTGGATGACGCGCTAACTAACCTCAAAACAAGTCTTGATGCGGCTTACGCTGCGGAGGATCGGCTCAAAACCCTTCTGGCGAAAGCTGGGATAATGCAATGAGTACTCGCATCACTCAATCCCAACTCGAATCCTATCTCTGGGGAGCAGCCGTCCTGCTGCGCGGTTACATCGACGCTGGCGATTACAAGCAGTTCATCTTCCCACTGCTATTTTACAAACGGCTGTGCGACGTATTCGACGAAGAGGTTGCGGAGGCTCTCGAAGAATCCGGTGGCGACCAAGAGTTTGCGCACTTTGCGGAGAACCATCGCTTTCAGATTCCCGAGGATGCCCATTGGAAGGTTGTTCGGGAAGCGAGCAAGAACGTCGGCACCAAGTTGCAGAATGCCCTTCGGGCTATCGAGACAGCCAATCCCGATAAACTGTTCGGCATCTTCGGTGACGCGCAGTGGACGAACAAAGATCGTTTGCCCGATCACACGCTCAAGGAATTGATCGAGCACTTTAGCTCGCTCACGTTGTCGGTCGCCAACTGCCCCGAGGATGAACTGGGCGTCGGCTACGAGTATCTGATCAAGAAGTTTGCTGACGATTCAGGTCACACCGCCGCGGAGTTCTATACCAACCGGACGGTGGTTCATCTCATGACCGAAATGCTTGAACCGAAGCCAGGCGAATCGATTTACGATCCAACCTGCGGTTCGGGCGGAATGTTGCTCTCTTCCATTACCCATCTTCGTAAACAAAAGAAAGAATGGAGGACGGTCAAGCTGTTTGGCCAAGAGCGGAACCTGATGACTTCGTCGATCGCTCGGATGAATTGCTTCCTTCACGGTGTTGAGGATTTCCAGATCATTCGCGGCGATACGCTAGCCGAACCCAAGTTCGTGGCAGGCGATCGGTTGCAGCAGTTCGATGTGTGTCTGGCCAATCCGCCTTACTCGATCAAGCAATGGGATCGCGACGCATTTGGTTCTGATCCATGGGGACGCAATATTTATGGCACGCCACCGCAAGGCATTGCTGACTTCGCATTCTTCCAGCACATTGTGTGCAGCCTAAAACCGAAGTCTGGTCGTTGCGCGATTCTCTTTCCGCATGGGGTCCTCTTTCGTGATGCGGAGCAGGAGATGCGACGCAAGCTGATCGAAACCGACCTCATCGAATGCGTAATCGGACTAGGTCCAAACCTGTTCTATAACTCGCCGATGGAGGCATGTATTGTTATCTGCCGTACTCAAAAACTGAAGGCGCGTCGGAACAGTATCTTGTTCATCAATGCGGTCAACGAAGTAACGCGAGAGCGTGCTCAGAGTTTTCTTCACAATGAGCATATTCAGCGTATTGCTGAAACATACCATGGCTACAAGGATGTTCCCAACCTCGCGAGCGTCGAAACGCTGGATAGTGTCAGGTCACATAGTTGGGACCTTCGGTTGCATTACTATGTCACGCCTGAGACTGGAAATCAGGTTCTGGCATCCGAAAACAGCAATGATCTCGGCGAAACAATCGAGGCGTGGGAGACATCATCCGAAGTACTTCGCCAAAGTATGAAGGGCCTTTTCGCAACTCTGAAGGAGGCAACCCTTGGCGAGTAAAACAAAGAATGTGAGAGCGAAACCTTTGCTGACGTTAACGTACGCGAATTGGCAGAAAGTGCGATTCGGTGACGTCGTGCGTGAAGTAAAAGACACGGTCGATCGCGACACAACCGACCTAACAAGGTTCATCGCCGGTGAGCATATGGGTTCCGAAGACCTACATCTCCGTACTTGGGGCGACATCAATGGCGACTATCTCGGTCCTGCCTTTCATCGCATATTTCGGAAGGGCCAAGTTCTGTATGGGTCTCGTCGCACGTATCTAAAGAAGGTCGCAGTCGCCTCATTTGATGGCATTTGTGCCAACACCACTTTCGTACTCGAATCGAGAGATCCTGATGTTTTGCTACCTGAACTTCTGCCGTTTGTTATGTTGACAGATGCCTTCACACAGCATTCGGTTCGAGAATCGAAGGGGTCAGTCAATCCGTATATCAACTGGAAAGATATCGCCAAGTACGAGTTCCTGCTTCCGCCGAAAGACGAGCAACGCCGCATCGCCGACATCCTTTGGGCAGCGGATGAGAGTGTCGAGGCATTCCGCACTGTCCTTGCGAATCTTAAATCGCTCGGCGACACGAAAGCTTTCGCTGTATTTTCAACAGAAAAAGAGGGGTTAGATTCCGCGAAGATCACGATGTCGTTAAGTGAACTAGCGGAAATTCGCTACGGGCTTACCGTAGACGGGACACGACGAAAGTTACAACGAAGTCTGCCCTACTTACGCGTAGCAAACGTGCATCGCGGGAAGCTTGATCTCAGCGAGATAAAAGAGATCGGCGCTGACGATCAGGACTTGCAAGAGTGTGCTTTGCGAAATAATGATGTTCTAGTTGTAGAAGGACACGCTGATCCAACCGAAATTGGTCGAGCCGCTATCTGGCAGGGTGAAATTGACGATTGCCTCCACCAGAATCATATTCTCCGCGTGAGGACCTCCAACGACCTTCTGCCACATTATTTGCTCGCCTTTCTAAACAGTCCCAAAGGTAAATCACACATCCGACGATGTGCAAAGAGTTCAAGCGGACTTTACACAATCAATTCTACAGTTCTGCGTGAAATGCAGATCCCGATTCAGTCCATCGATCACCAGAAGGAGGTTGTCGATAACATTGAAGCAATCCATCGCCGGGTTAGGGAAGTGGAAAAGCATTTAGTGTACGTAACGAACATGAAAAATCGAATCGTTCGCAAATTGTTGGATGGCCATAATGTTCACTGAAGGCGACACCAGCGAACAGTCGACCGTCAACACCTGCGTTTCAATCGGTTGCCGCTTCGTTCCCGCACCTACGCTTCCGCACCAACCATCTGTAGCTTTTGTCGAGTTGCTGCGACGTTTGTTGCTTATGAATGCAAAATTCGATCTCTCTGCGCAATCAGTTCCTGTTCTACAGCGTCAAGGTGGGGTGTGACTAAATTTCGGGTCTTCATCAGCTCGGTTCAAAAGGAACTGGAAAACGAACGCATTGCCGCTCAGGAGATTCTGTGGACAGATCCGTTCCTCAAGAATCTTTGCGATCCGGTGCTTTACGAGTTCGAGCCGGCTTCGCCGAATGACGCATCGAAAGAATGTCTCGAAGAGATCGAAACGTGTCAGTATTTCGCTCTGATCATTGGCAATCAATACGGCTACACAGAAGGTGATTTATCGATCACGCACTTGGAGTATCGCAGGGCCAAAGAACTGAAGCTTCCGTGTTTCGTGTTTATCAAGGGAACCGATGATACGAAACGAGAGCCTGACCTTCGAGACAAGCTACTGAAAGAAATCCGTTCAGACAAACTCAAGTACAAACGCTTTGCTAACTACCGCGAGTTGCAGACAGAGCTACGCGCTGCACTGGTGAAACAACTAAAAGCCGATCAAGGGGTCTCGCCCACTAGCGATGAAGATGAGATCGCTGAATCGACCATTGAAACTGCTTCGAACTTTGGCAAGCAAGCGACCGATGTGTCATGGAATCAACTGGATGTCGCGCAGGTAAAGATACTGGTCGAACGGGCTGAGGGACTTTCGGGGCGACAATTGACCAAGACAGCGATGCAGCAATGCTTGATTTCGCGTGGGCTGTTACGTCCCGATCCAAAAACCGGTTCGCTAAACGCGAGTGGCGCAGGTGTTGTGCTGCTGGCCAAAGATCCCACCGCTGCGTTTCCACAATGTCGCATTCTGGCCGATGCGTTTCATGGCAACGAGCCGACGAGTAAACCCGATGATCAAGAAGACATCCGTCAGCCCATGCCAGTGGCCATCGATCGGGCTCTCGATTTCGTCATGCGAAACACCCGCCATCCGATGCGCGTCGTCGGGCTGAATCGTATCAAGCTGGATGAGTATCCTGTCGAGGCTTTACGGGAAGCGTTGGTGAACGCAGTCGCCCATCGCCGCTATGAGCAGGATGGCCAAAAGATCCTGTTGCGAGTGTTTTCGGATCGAGTCACCATTTCGAGTCCGGGCCTGTTGCCATCACCGCTAAAGCTGACGGATATTCGCAAAGGCAAGTACCACCCTTGCAGCCGCAATCCCTCGATCGCACAGGGACTTTCCTTCTTTCATCGGATCGAAGAGCGCGGGAGTGGCTTTGGGCGGATGCGCGACGAAATGTTGAATCACGGCTTGGATCGTCCCGTGCTGGGTACGCAAGACGGATACTTTGAAGTGACATTCTACGGCCCGGGCGATGATCTGGAGCGACTGAAGGTTCCTGTCGCTGCGGGTGGTGTTTTGATTGAGCCTGCCGTGGAAGCCCAATTGAATGAGCGGCAGAAGGAGATGGTGGCGATGCTAGTGAATGGCGAAATGCTTACCAGCGGCGATTGCCAGGAGAAGTTTGGCATTGTGAAAGATACAGTGAATCGAGATTTTCAATTGCTCGTAAAGCTCAAGATCGCTGTAAGAGAAGGAGGTGGAAGATCGACTCGCTACCGACTCAATCATTAATCGTCCGATATTCGTCCGATTTTTTCGGCTATTCGTCCGATTCGAAAACGTCCGATTTTCGTCCGATCGCATCAGTCGATCGTCCGATTGTGAATCCGACGGAACTCCGAAATCGTAAGGTATTTGTTAAGCCGATGTCGCTAAACGTTAGTTCCCAATTGGCTGACGGTATCGCCGTGCATAGATTTGTCGCTAAAGCCAGCGATAATCTACCGACAAACTTCCGAAATTCGGACTCGAATCTTCCGATCCCGAATCGACAGACCGAGAAGTTCAACGACTACGAAGGGCAACGATGAGTTTTAACGAAGCCAACACCGTCGAGCAAATGGTCCTACATGCTTGCCAAGGTTTGGGATGGAAGTTCATCCCGGGACCGCAGTTGACGCGGCAGCCAGGGGACGTGTTTGTCGAATCAAAGCTTCGCGATGCGCTGATCCGACTCAATCCGGAAATCGCCGCCCAGACCGATCGCGCCGACGAAGTGATCTACATGCTGCGGGCGATACTGCTGACGGTACAGAACGACGGCTTGGTCCGCTCGAACGAAGCGATTACTGCATGGCTACACGGCGACAAGACAATGCCCTTTGGCCTGAATGGCGAACATACCACGATCCGTTTGATTGACTTCGAAAATCCTGCCAACAATGACTTGTTGGTTTGTAACCAATGGACTTATCAGGTTGGCTCGCTCGCCAAAAGATTCGACGTTGTGTTGCTCGTCAACGGACTGCCGATCGTGATTGGTGAAGCGAAGACGCCAGTCCGACCTGCGGTCACTTGGGTCGACGGAGCCGCGCAAGTACACGACGACTACGAACAAAGCGTGCCGGCTATGTTCGTTCCGAATGTGTTTAACTTTGCTACAGAGGGTAAGGCGTTTCGATACGGCTCGGTCCGCATGCCGATCGACATCTGGGGGCCATGGCGCGATGCCGGCAATCAAGGCGAGGGAAGTCTTGCCGACGTGCGTAAGTCGGTTGCGAGTATGTTTCGCCCTGAAGTGGTGCTCGACATTCTGCGAAACTTCACGCTTTTCGCAACGGACAAGAAGCATCGGCGCATCAAGACGATCTGCCGCTATCAGCAGTACGAAGGAACCAATCTGATCGTCGAACGCGTCGTGCAAGCTCGCATCAAGAAGGGGCTCATCTGGCATTTCCAAGGATCGGGTAAGTCTCTGTTGATGGTCTTTACGGCTCAGAAACTGCGAATGCATCCAGCACTTGGAAACCCGACAGTGATGATTGTTGTGGATCGGATTGACCTCGACACTCAAATCACCGCGACATTCAGCGCCGCCGATGTGCCAAACATGATAAAAGCGGAAAGCCGAGAAGAATTGCGTACGTTATTGGGTCAAGACGTGCGCAAAGTGGTCATCACCACGATTCACAAATTCGGGGAGGCAGAAGGTGTTCTCAATGACCGCAAGAATATCATCGTGCTTGTTGACGAAGCTCATCGAACTCAAGAAGGGGATCTCGGTCGTAAGATGCGTTCCGCCCTCCCCAATGCATTCCTGTTTGGGTTGACTGGTACGCCGATCAACCGCGCAGACAAGAACACTTTCTGGGCATTCGGGGCTGACGAAGACGAGAAGGGCTATTTGAGTCGCTATACGTTTCAGGAGTCGATTCGAGATAAAGCGACTCTCCCACTTCATTTCGAATCCCCTGAGATCAAGCTTAAGATCAACAAGGCCGCTATCGACGAAGCGTATAAGCAGATCACAGACAAACTGAGCGAACAGGATCGCGACGATCTGGCCAAGCGGGCGGCCAAGATGGCGGTGCTAGTCAAGACTCCCGAGCGTGTGCGAGGTGTCGTTGAGCACATGGTTAATCACTATCGGGCCAAGGTAGAACCGAATGGCTTCAAGGCCCAGGTAGTTACTTTCGACCGCGAGTGTTGCGTAGCCTATAAAGCGGCCATGGATGAAATCACTGGCGATCCCGAGTGTAGCGCGATCGTGATGCACATTCTCAGCAATGAAACGGAATGGAAAGCTCACGCTCGCGATCGCGACGCCGAGGAAAAATTGCTCGACCGGTTTCGCGATCCAGGGGACCCACTCAAGTTCTTGATCGTGACTTCGAAGTTGCTTACGGGCTTCGACGCGCCGATTTTACAAGTGATGTACCTCGACAAGCCGATGCGAGACCACAACCTTTTGCAGGCAATCTGTCGAACGAACCGTCCCTACACGAAAAAGACTCACGGTTTGATCGTGGACTACATCGGCATCTTCGACGATGTAGCCCAGGCGCTCGACTTCGACGAAAAAGCGGTCCAGCAAGTCATCAGCAACTTAGACGATGTAAAGAAAGAACTACCGAAGCAGGTAGCTGCCTGTCTGATCTTCTTCCCTGGCGTCGACCGTACGGTAGGCGGTTACGAGGGCCTGATCGCGGCACAAGATTGTTTACCGAACAACGAAAAGCGAGATGCTTTTGCTGCAGAGTACTCGGTTCTGGGGCGGATATGGGAGGCACTGTCGCCTGATCCATGTCTTTCGCCCTACGAAACCGACTACCGTTGGCTAACACAGGTCTACGAATCGGTCAGGCCGCCCAGTGGTAACGGAAAGCTGCTCTGGCATGTGCTTGGAGCCAAGACGATTGATTTGGTACACGAGAACACAGAGCTGTATACCATTCGCGATGATCTGGAAACCTTGGTCTTGGATGCTGAGCTTCTTGAAAGCGTAATCGGTGTTCCTGACAAGAAGGGCAAGGCATTGGAAGTTAGCTTGATCGCTCGACTAAGGAAGCACGGTAAAGATCCTAAGTTCGTTGCGTTGGGAGAACGATTGGAGAAGATCAAGGACAAACACGAACAAGGCTTGATCGATAGCAAAGAGTTCCTCAAGCAATTGTTGGAACTGGCCAGGGATGTAGTTGAAGCGGAGAAGAAGGTCGACCCCGTTGAAGAGCAAGACAAAGCGAAAGCAGCGCTTACAGAGTTGTTCCAACAAGTGAAGACTGACGAGACGCCTGTGATCGTCGAGCGCATTGTGGCCGACATCGACGAGATCGTTCGAATGGTCCGTTTTCCAGGTTGGCAGCAGACTTCTGCTGGAGAACGCGAGGTGCAGAAGGCGTTGCGTAAAACTTTGCTGAAGTATCACCTGCATAAGGACCAAGATTTGTTCGACCGGGCTTACGGTTACATTAAGCAGTACTATTGATTGACGTTGCATAACACAAAGGTCGACATCGGCGCATCGGCAAAAGCGCAAGAGATCAATGGCGAGTTCGTCGTCTTCAAAGGCACCACTGCTCGTGTTACTGGACCACAAGGCTGGACGTCCTATCGTGGCCTCCGCGATCAACTCGTCCTCGAGAAGAAGCTAGAGCCCTGCGACTCGCCTGAATTTTATGTGTTCGCAGTGAATATCGCCTTCTCTAGCCCAACCGCGGGAGCAGTGATCGTAAACGCAGGCAACGTCAGCGGTCGCACAGGATCGTGGCGAGTGCAAGGGACCAGCAAAACCTACCAAGATTGGCATGAAGAAAAACTTGCTGCTGCAGGTGGCAGCTGTTCAGTTATTGAGTAATCGACTGAGTGAAGGCTAAACTGGGCAAGCCCTCTGTCAAACAAAGAAGGCCACCCATGGGGGTGGCCTTCTGCTATATTGAGGGAGTGTTTGGCACGGAGAACCTTGCGGTTTCTACCCGGTCGCCCTTAACTCCCTGTGTTGTTTCGTATCAGTTTACTATCGGTCAGCGTCGAGTTGAAGTCAAGAGGACCTAGAGAAAACCGTGCAGATACTGGACCAACGTACGCTAGACAGTGCTAACCTT
>Ga0068877_10003417_pt1 | contig 12608 bp, 12 predicted proteins | sample NOAtaG_FD_66437 | JGI IMG/M metagenome (GOLD analysis project Ga0068877, IMG submission 66437) | Freshwater lake microbial communities from Lake Erie, under a cyanobacterial bloom - NOAA_Erie_Diel6S_1000h metaG | ecosystem: Environmental > Aquatic > Freshwater > Lake | place: USA: Ohio, Lake... | reverse complement strand
CGCCTTCAGCTCAAGCGCCAACTCTCTCTCCACAACTACGCCAAGAGCAAGCGTCCGGTCCCCGGCGTTGAGAATCTCATGAAAGAGATGAAGACGCAGATGCGTGACCCCAAGTTCCAGGCCAAGGCCCGCGCCATGATGAAGCAATTGATCAAGGAATCGACGCTCCAGTAGTAGGCCGGAGTCGACAAGGAAGTCGAATACGAGGGGGACCGCAAGGTCCCCCTTTTTTTTGGTTATCGACAGCCACGAAGTTCGCGAAGACGCCGCTGAACGGTGAGGTACCGCGATGCGGGGATCTGGTTATGGTCAGCCAGGGGTCCCAGGTAGTCGAGCGTGTCTTGCAGGATGGCGCGGGCCTCAGCGCAGTAACCTTCTATTTTACCGCAGTTGGCCTGGACCGTGCGGTGGTGCAGCCGCACCTCATTGAGTTCGGCACGGTCGATCATGCCCTCTTGGTACTGACTCCGGGCGAAGCTCAACTCACCGCGGGTCCGGCGCTCTAGGGACTCGCACTCAACGGAGAAGGCGGGAGCTGAAACCAGGGCGATCAGGACAAACATTTTTTTCATGCGCATTCCTTTGTTGGTGTCTTCATGTTGCATCGGAAGTTGCGCGGATGGTCCATGGTGTGAATTAATTTCAACTTCGGTGGGAGAGCTTGAATCTCAAAAGTCGCTGACGGGCATGGGATGTGCATACTAGTTCCCCTGTGCGCAATTACTGCGTTCTGTTTGAGGTTTTATGTCGAAAGTTTTGACGGCCGTCATCATGTTGTCCGTCCTCGTAGGCTGCCAACAGAAGAAGTACGAGAAGTCCCCCTCCGCTGAGGTGGTGGACCAGCTCAATGCGCGCGACTACGATGCCGTGATCGCTCGCATCGACCCCGCGACCACCGACACGCAACAGAAGTTCTACCTGGCCTCGGCCTACGCGGGCCGGGGGATGCTGGATGTGTTTGTCCTATTCCCCTTGCTGGAGATGTATCTCTTCAACCGCCCGGCGATGGAGTGGGACGACCTCAGCGAAGTGAAGGATCCTTACCGCCGCTTCTTGCGCCGGTTGAACCGGCGTGGAGCGGGCGACCGGCAGAGTCGCCAAGAGTTGGAAAATGAATACGTCCAGCGGCTGCGGCTTCGCCATAAAATGGACGAGGAGTTTCCCGCGTGTCCCGGCGTACCCGCCGAGAGGATCGAAGTCTTTCGTAACGAGGAGCTGAGAATCGTCCTCATTTGGGAGCAGGCGATCCGTTCGGATGAAAACATCGCATACATCTATCCGATTTATCCCGAAGGGGAGTGGAGACAGTATGAAAACGGCGTGTGGAGGAATCGCTCGCAGGCCGAAACGGATTGCAGTTTTGCATATTGGGAGAGGCTCAATAACCGCTACCAGTACTATTATGCCTTGGCCGACGCCGGCGTTGGTCGCGTGGACCAAGAACAGGACCAGGCGGCCCCGGGCGGGGATTCCGCCCCCGTCCAAATCTCCGCCGCCCGCGCACAGAACCTTGTGATGGAAGGCCTCTGGCATACCTACGAGGCCATTCCCTTTCTCGAACGTCTTCCCGTGGTCCCCTTGGCGGCCCACGACGACCTGACCCGCGCCATCAACCTCATGATGGAAGTCCGCCAAGATCCTCGCCTGCGGGAACGGGCCGAACAGAGCGTGGTCGCCTGGAGCCTCGTCTCCATTCTTAGCATCTACCGCACGGGCTTCGACATCACCCGCTCCGACACCATGAAGGAGATGTTTTGCGGTTTCTCGTTGGCCAGGGTCATCGACTTCTACCCCGTTATCCGCACGCGCTTTCGCACCCTGCTCGACCTCTACGAGGTGAGCGAGGAGTCCTCGCGCACTCGGAATCAGCTGAACGGGTACTTCACCCAGGCGGACCAGTTCCTCTCCGAATCTCCCGAACACCTCGCCGAGGATGTCCGCGCCTACCAGCTCGACCAGTTCCGCGACTACCAGCTCCGCCACTGCATCGACGGGGGCTGATCCCGTGAGGCCGGCCCTGGTTCTATTGTTGGCCTCTTTGCCGGCGCTAGGCGCGCCGGTGCTGCACCTGGTGCGGCCAGATTCGACCTTCACGCAGATCAGCACGCTCGACGCGTGTACGACCTTCGCGGGCCGCACCGACGCGCCCGAATGCAACCCCGCGCTCTTCGCCGGCGCCAAGGACGCGTGGGTGCGCTTCGGTGCCGCCACGGTCACCGATGGCGACTCGGTGGATACGGGCAAGAAGTTCCTCTTCGACTCCGTGAGCGAGGAGTTCCTCCGCGAGATGTTCGACGAGCGCGCCTTCGTCACGGCCGGCGCCAACACTGCTATCGATTTCCGCACGCCCTACTTCCAGCTCTCCTACGACCCGGTGACCGTCACCGCGGACGTGTTCGTCTTCAACCCCGCCTACCCCGAAGTGAGCATGGCACTGGTCAAGACTAAGCGCCTCGGCATCACGAGCGGCACCGAGCTCTGGAGTGAAGGAACCGCGAAGCTGAGCGCCGGTGGTACGCTCTTCCACTACCAGCGCCGTCAGTTTCTCGGGGAGTTCGCCTTGGTAGATCTTGCTACCCGGGAGGTCGAGGAGCTCATCATCTTCGAGAACGAGTCCGGCGTTGGCGGCGACGTGGGACTCGCTTACCAGTCCGGGCACGCCTGGGTGCCTGACGTCTCCTTGCTCACCAAGAACATCGGCACCGGCTTCCCCTCGGCCGAGGCCGACCGCCGCTCCGAGCGCAAGCTGCGGCCGGTGCTGGTCTACGAAACCCACTCCCGCGTTGGCGTCGGCAAGCGCTGGCGCTCATCCTGGGGCGGGTGGGGAGCGGAGCTGAGTGCGCCCTTCGATGGCGTCTTCGCCGCCTACTACCCGGACTACCTTTCGCTCTCCGGCTCTTATGACCTTGGCGGCTTCGAATGGATGGCCGGGGTGGCGCGCTTCCAGCAGGTCACGGGGTTCCGCTTCTCATCTAAGAACACCGCCGTCGGCATCTTCTTCGCGCGCAGCCAGCCGCTGGGGCGCTTTCGCGACGAAGCCGAAAGTTCCGCCGGTGTGCAGTTCGGGGTGACGCTGTGAGGGCGCTGGTACTCCTTCTCCTGCTGGGCCTCAGCGCACCCGCGGCCCGCGGACAACACAAGTCCGCCCTGCCGTACCTGCGGGATGAAGTGCGCAGAACCGAGCTACCCTATCGCTACAACGAATACGAGACCATCATCAGCGGCGCCGCCGCCTTCGTGGTTGGCAACGTGGGCTTCTTCACCACCAACTCCGACACGCTGAAGATCGCCTACAGCGGCGTCCAAACCGTGGGCATCATCACGGTCGGGCAGGGCATCTACGATTACTACCGACCCAACTTTGATCGCGATATGCTCACGCTCCTTGAAGAGAAGACGCTCACGCGCGGCCGCATCGCCGACGGGGTCGTCTCCATGCTGGGACGCGAGGAACGCGCCCAGCGCCTAGCGCTGCTGTGGGGATCGGGCCTGCTCGTCACGCAGTACGCCGCCAACGCCTATCTCTCGGACGTGCCCGGGGACATTCGCGACATCTACCTCTTTCTCGGCGGGGTCAACGTCATCATCGCGGGCCACAGCTACTTCACCCGCGGGAAGTACGAGCGCTACCTCGAGCGTGAGGTGGCGTGGGCTCCCTTCATCGGGCCCGATCGTGCGGGACTGGCGTTCGTTCGCGCTTTCTAGCTTGTAGACCATCCAATTGTACTCGCGCCCCTTGCTGCCCCCGGGCCGGCACGCCCCTTGCTCTACCTAACCCCAGAAGCACCCCCCGCCGACTCGGAATAAGGAGATTCCAAAGGGTTGAAAGGGGTAAAGGGATGGGGTTATGGGTACTTTTTACACAGTCCGGGAAAAGTGTCTAAGAGTTGGTCAGTGCCTGGGGCTCCTCGCCCTGTGCCTGTTCAGCACGCCGACGCAGCAATCGGCCGGGACCATTGGCTTCGTCGGCACCCGCGCTCCCGCCAACTACGTTCCCAATGACGATGTCATCGTGGTTCCTGTCGATGCCGAAATGACCTTCTACGAGAAGAACATCCTCAACGACAGCAACTGGACCGATAAATCCAACGTCCAGCGCCAGATCCGCATCTGGCAGGAAAACGAGCTCATGGCGCAGCAGTACGGCCTCGACACCCAGTCGCCCGGCAGCTACTACGTGCCCACCAGTGATGAGAAGTGGGCGTGGATGCAACGGAGCTACTTCCGCTACCTCAAGCGCAAGGGGGAGGACCCTCTCAAGGACGGCTCAAGAACCATGTTGCGGGAGTGGACCGCCAACGACGAGGTGAACTCCATCGACGAAATGGAGGCCGCCTTCCGCGCCACTAGTCGAACCGGCGCCACGGGCAAGGCCCTGCCCTCCGCCATCCAGGAACGGCAGATCGCCGCTCCCACGCAGAAGTTTCGCTTCTACTTTCAGCCGCGCGTGGAGCAGGGCCTGCTCATCCTACGTGCCAAGCACGCCTGGTTCGACGCCCGCGCCTGGTTGGGCGTGAACGGCGAATCCGAATTCAACATTCAGCGCTCCATCGCCTCCACCGGCACCCGCGTGATGACCAACTACTACGGCCACAGCGGGGAGTACCTCACTTCGCTAGATCAGCACCTGGTGGGTAACTTCAGCGCCCGGGCGACCTCAAGCTGGAAACCCGAACAAGTCAACCCGTCGCTACGCAATGACCAGCTTTTCCAACTGAACTACGCCACCGAGTTCTAAAACTCGCATTAGTCGCGCCGCGCATCGCTGGCCCAAGTTCCCCTGTAGGGTTTATCCTTTGCCCACTTTTTGAGAGTGGAGGAACCCTATGAGCTTGTTCGAAAGTCCGTTTTTTCAGGACGCCTATTCCCAGCTGGAGAGCGCCGGCGAGTTCATGAAGATGGACCCCAACGTCCTCGAGCGTCTGAAGTATCCCAAGCGCGCCTTGCAGGTTTCTGTTCCCGTGCGCCTCGACGACGGCACCGTGAAGGTGTTCGAGGGCTACCGCGTACAACACAACATGACCTTGGGCCCGGGCAAGGGCGGCGTCCGTTTCCATCCCCACGTCTCGCTCTCCGAGACCGCCGCACTCGCCATGCTGATGACCTTCAAGAACTCGCTGGTGGGCCTGCCCCTCGGCGGCGCCAAGGGCGGCATCCGCGTGAACCCCAACGACATGTCCCGCGCCGAGCTCCAGGCGATGACTCGCCGGTACACCACCGAGATCGCCATGATCATCGGCCCCGACAAAGACATCCCCGCCCCCGACATCGGCACAGATGGCCAGACCATGGCGTGGATGATGGACACCTTCTCGCAGCTGCAGGGTTACTCCATCCCCGGCGTCGTCACCGGTAAACCCATCGCCATCGGCGGCTCCCTGGGGCGCGCCGAATCCACCGGCAAGGGCCTCGCGTACTGCGTGAACTTCGCCTACTCGCACCTCGGGAAGAAGGTCGACAGCAACACCACGGTCGCGATCCACGGCTTCGGCAAGGTGGGGATCCCCGCCGCTCAGGACCTCTACCATCAGGGCGCCAAGATCGTGGCGGTCTCCGATTACACCGGCGGCGTCTACTGCAAAGCGGGCCTCAACATCCCGTCGGTCGTTGAATGGGTCAAGCAGCACAAGGTCCTCAAGGGCTACCCCGAGGCCGACGCCATCACCAACGACGAACTCCTCGCGCTCGACGTCGACATCCTGGCCCCGGCCGCGATCGACGGAGTCATTACCAAGGACAACGTCCACACCGTGAAGGCGCGCATGATCGCTGAGGGCGCCAACGGGCCCATCACCAAGGAAGCGGTCGAGCACCTCACCGCGCAGGGCTGCTTCATCATCCCCGACATTCTCTGCAACGCCGGCGGCGTGATCGTGTCGTACTTCGAGTGGGTCCAGGGCCTGCAGATGTTCTTCTGGGACCTCGACACCATCAACCGCAAGCTGCACGACATCCTCAAGCAGGGCTTCGAGCGCGTGGTGCACACGCAGACGCGCTACAAGTGCAACATGAAGCAGGCGGCGTTCATCGCGTCTCTGCAGCGGCTCGAAGGGGCGATGCGCTTGCGCGGGATGTGGCCGGGCTGAATCGTTAGTTAGTGGCTTCGCAGAGGTAATCCCTTTCGCCGATCGTGAGGTGCACGCTGGCCACTTCGCCGTTGCCGCCCATGCCGATAATGGCGCTTCTGGCTGTGGCTGCGTTCACATAGACGAGGGAGGCGTCAGACCACTGCTGGCCATTCTCGATCGTGAGGCGGTGCCGCGGTGAGTTTCGGCGCAAGCTATCGGGAATGGTGGCCGAGGCGCCCAGCGTGCTAATGCGGATGCCGGCCCCACGGCGCTGAATTGTGATCCGGCATGCCTCTCCACTCTCTGGGTTAACGCCAGCGAGGGAGGTGCCGACGAGGCCGTTGAGCGTCTGGCGAGCGCCGTTGGTGTTGGCGAAGACGCTGATGGAGGCCAGGGCGAGGACGAAGGCGAATATGGATTTCATAGGCGCTCCTAGTTCAAGGTGTATGTCACAAGATACCTCTCGCCTGGAAAGTGGGGGCGGGATGCGGGCGATTTTACCTGGCCGCTGCGCACGCGTTACCAGGTAGAGCACCAAAATTTCCCCTATCGCATGAAATTCTTTCCAACTCCGTAAGGTGTAGCCATGGATCTCGGCTCTTTAGCGGCGAGCTCCGCGGCCGCTGGCCTGCAAGTGCCTCCTTAGGAGGATCCATGGAAACCCAAATTCACTCATACGCCTTTTCGAAACGCGACGCCTGCCGCGTGACTCTCTTCGGCTATGCCACCAAGTCCCTGCCTGGCCTCGAGATCAACGGCCTGGGCCGCTACGGCAAGACGCTCAAGGAGAAGATCATCTTCCTCACGCGCGTGCGCCAGCTGCCGGTGCCGCTCAAGCGCTTCGTCATTAGCACGGAGTATGACCTTGAGCAGGACCCGGAGCTGCTGCGGTGGTTGGACGTGCCCGTGCTGCTGCTTTACTGGTATTTGGCGGGATTGGTGCCCATGGGACGGTTGGATAATTGCCTGGCGGTGGGACACATCTCACCCGCGGGCGTAATAGTGGGAAGAAAAATCGACCGAGGCCTTGTGGCGGTGGCACAGGCGGAGGAGTTACTCCTGCTGGGTCCGGTCGGGCCCCAGGAAGAAGAAGTCCTGTGGATTGATGCGCGTGAACTCCTGGCGCACATCCCCGGATTGAGATTCCAAGCAACCACCTGATGTAGTGCTGCGCCCAGTTTCCATACGGAGGAACTACAGCGTTGCCCGGGGATTGTTGCCACGGAAGCTTAGTCCCGACGAGTGTGATTCTAAGGGGTGGGTGCCATGGGATCGGCGCTGCTATAGTATTGCGGCGATGGCATTCCAAGAGGGTCCCACCGTAGGCGTACTTTTTGAAGCCGCGAGAGTCGAGCTCAGTGAGAAATGTTGCGTACTGGGGACTCAGTCCTAGGTTGTGGTGCCAGGGATACGCATTAGAGAAACAAAGTAGACTGATCCTCTTGGAGTCTGCCCAGTCCCCGAAGCTCATATCTCTGCGCTGGATGTAACTGAATCCCGAAACCACGCCCTCTTCGGTGCCGTAAGCGTAAGCAGGGATGATATTGTTAAAGAGGATCACCTCATTAGGGCGGCGAGGAATTTTTCGCCATTCATTCATGTGCGCAAACTCTACTGTCGTTCCGGCCTTGCGCGCCTCCCATGCTTGGGAAGCGGTGACGAGCGCCACGATAAGAAGTGCCACGAGCATGCCGACTTCGCGCCAACGTCGAGCAGCTGGAAACCCAGCCCATAGGCCCGCCCAGGCCCACGTCCACACGAGGACGCTACAGGCAACGATAGGAAGGAGATACTTTAGGAGTGGTTGCATGATGAGGGCGAGTGCAGTGACCTGTATAGCCATCCCCAGCAGGAACCAACAGATGCGGGAATCCGGCCGCCTCACGCGTGAGGCCCCGATCGCGAGCGCCGCCGCCAGCACTACGAGCCAGGTGTGATCATATGTCGAAGGAATACGTCGGTGGGGAGTAGCGGCATTTAGGAGCGCATCGCCGCTGGCGTCCAGAGCACGAGTGACATGCCCAAAGAATGCATTCGGATAGTTAGCCACGTGAGTCATCAGGCTCGAAGACAAGGGGAAGCGTGCATCGAATTCGGGGGTGGTGTTGATCTGGTCGTTAGGATGTAGCCAAATGTAATGGTCACGGTACGCGAACATGAGGCGATCGCTACTACGGTCGATACGCCAGTCGTGGACCCAAGGAAGGGATTGCTGCCCGAGATAAGCGGCAAGCAGTGCGATGCCGGCGTGCCCCAGCGCGCGACGGGTGGCGCCAGCGCGCACCATGGGCCATAGGATGGCGAGCAGCATGAAGGGCAGGGTGATGAGGTTCTCGGTGCGCGCATGGCGCGAAACGCCAAGCGCGAAGAAGAGAAGTGCGGTGGCAAAAAGTGAGGAGCTGCGTCCAGGGCGCATAAAGAATAGAAAGATCCCTCCGAGGAGGGCGTAGTTGAACGCGTGGATCCTCGTGGCTTCCTGGATGTTGGTTTGGGCCAGCAGCATGAACAAAGCACAGCCCATTGGGGCCCAGATGCCGTCGAGTATCCGCCTTGCGAGACCGTAGGTCACCGCCGGTACCAATACGAAGCTGACTACAAAGTGCGCAGTAAGTTGCAGCTTGAGCAGATCCTCCGTGGCGAGTCGGAGGATCTGGTAGAAGTGGGTGTAGAGGGGGCCCCATGTAGGGTTTGGTCGAGGCGCGAACGCGCTCAAAAGGTATATGCTCTCATCCCAGAGGTCCACGTGGGCATAGGGCAGGCGGGCATAGAATATGAACGTACCGTAGGCTACCAGCCCGAGGAAAGGGAACCAGGGATGGGTGACGATCTTCTTCATGTCACGGCTCGGGTGAGGTTAGCCAGGATAGTGGGGAAGGCTTCGCATGGAGTCCAACACTGCGGACAGGCACCGGTGCGGGCCTGCTCGCGCGTATCCCGGGCGCGTGCGCTCGCGAGGATCACCCCAAGGTCGAAGTCGCTATCCCTGAGCGAACCGATGGGCTTGTCCCAGATGGTGCAAGGATAGACGGCGCCGTGTTCGGAGATGTAGACGCTGGACATGACAGCGGCACAGGGCAGTGGAGTCTTTGCGTCCGCCACGTACCTCCGCGCCAGGCGCCGGTAAATTCTCTCCACCATGGTTTGGGGATGGGGCCAGGCGAAACCGCGGGAATGGTCAGCGAGCACTTGGTGGAGGTCCGCCATCGGCGAGGGCCGCATGTCCTGGTTGCCGTAGAAGTGGCTAGACTGGTGGGGGACATTGAGGTGGAGGTCGCGTGCGGAGAAGCCCGGTACCCGGCGGGCAATCTCCGCTACGGTGGCCCCGATCAAGAGGCGGTTGGCCGGGTAGAGGGTGTAGGCCACTTTGCTGCTGACGCCGCGGATCCGACGCAGCCGCGCGAAGGTGTCCACCGCGGCGTCGAAGTCGCCTTCGATTCCCCGCAGGCGGTCGTTCACCTCCGGTGGGCCGTCGATGGAGACGTTGATTGCGAGGAGGGGGATACGCAATCGGGCGATCTGGGAGACTTGCCGCTCGATGTGCTCGGGATACAAACCGTTTGTGGTGAAGTTCGCCATCAGAAGATCGGGACAGCTCCGATGGTAGGCGGCCACGATCGCGGGAAGGTCCTCCCGGTCGGTGGGTTCCCCGCCGGAGAGGTTTAGCCACTTGAGCTGAGGAGATCCTGCTGCCAATCGTTCGTGCTCGGAGAGAGTGAGTTCGTTGTGGGGCGCCTCGCGCCAAATATGGCAGTGCTTGCAACGGGATGCACAGCTCTTCGTAACTACAATGAAGTAGCGATACGGCAGTGGCAGCGTGCCCCGGTTGCTACGGCCTATGTCGGCGACGAAGCGCGCGAATGAGAAAAGATTCATTGGAAGCCTCTTAAATGGAGAGCTTCTCTGCCAGTTCCTTGAACTCCGTATAACCCACGTCGTTCTTGGTCACGCAGATGCTGAGCTCCTCCAGTGTCACCTTGCCGTTTTGGACCACTGTTACCTTCGAGCTCTCGCCCCGGGCGAGGGCCTCGACGGCGAGCGCACCCATTTGCGAGGCGATGAAGCGGTCGTCGGCGGTGGGGGAGCCGCCGCGCTGGATGTGGCCTAGGATGCACACGTGGGCGTCGAGGCCGTGCTTGTCCCTGAGCTCTTTCTGGATGTCGTAGGTGCGGCCCGCGACGGGGCCCTCGGCGACGATGATGATGGAGGACTCTTTGCCGCGGGCGACACCGCGCTGGATGTCGTCGACTATCTTCTGCAGTGGCACCTGGTCGTGGGGCAGCAGCACGTTCTCTGCGCCGGTGCACACGCCGACCTTTAAGGCGATCGCCGCGGAGTTGCGGCCCATGACCTCGACCAGGAAAGTGCGTGCGTGGGAATGGGCGGTGTCGCGGATGCGGTCGACCGCTTCGATGGCGGTCTGCACGGCTGTGTCGAAGCCGATGGTGTACTCGCAGCCGGCGATGTCGTTGTCGATGGTGCCGGGAATTCCGATGACGGGAAACTGGTGTTCCTTCCACAGCGCCTGGGCGCCGTTGAACGATCCGTCTCCTCCGATGACAATGAGGCCCTCCACGCCCTGAGCGCGCAGAATGTCGACGGCTTTCTTGCGGAACTCGGGCCTCATGAACTCGGCACTGCGGGAAGTCTGCAGGATGGTGCCTCCGCGCTGGATGATGTTACCCACGCTGGAGAGGCCCATCTCTATGAGCTCGCCGCGCAGGAGACCCGCGTAGCCGCGGCGGATGCCGAGCACGGAGTGGCCGTGAAAGATCGCCGTACGGACGACGGCGCGGATGGCGCAGTTCATGCCGGGAGCGTCGCCGCCGGAACAGAGCAAACCGATTTTCATGGGAAGACCGCCTCTCCGGTGAACTCCGGGGGTTGGGGAAGGCCCATCAGCGCCAGCACGGTGGGTGCGACGTCTTTCAAGGCGGGAGTTTTGAGGGCGGGACTGCGAGGAAGCGTGACGCCCGCGAGTGAGGGATGGACCACGCAGAAGGGGACTTCCGAGTCGGAGTGCGAGGTCTGCACGCTGCCGTCTTCATAGGTCATCTGGTCGGCGTTGCCGTGATCGGCGGTGATGATCAGCGCGACGTTATTCTTGGCGCACGCCTCGGCGAGCCTTCCCACACACGCATCTACCGTCTCGACCGCGGCGACAGTGGCGGCGAAGTTGCCGGTGTGGCCAACCATGTCGCAGTTGGCGAAGTTGACCACGTAGAAATTGATGCCGTGATCGGCGAGCTTCTCCACCAGGGCGTCGCACACGGCGTTTGCGCTCATGGCAGGTTTCAGATCGTAGGTGGCGACTTCCTTGGGCGAAGGCACCAGTAAGCGCTCTTCTCCGAGAAAGGGCTGCTCTTCGCCGCCGTTGAAGAAGTAGGTCACGTGCGCGTACTTCTCGGTCTCGGCGATCTTGAACTGGCGCAGGCCCAGCTTGGCAAGGTATTCACCGATTGTGCCGCGAACTTTTTCTTTGTCGAAGAGCACCGGCAACTGGGGCAGTTCGTCGGGGACATAGGGGCTCATGCACAGCCAGTAGCCGGGGCGGGCGCCGACGGCGTACTCAGAAAAGCTCGGATCGTTAAAGGCGAGCGTGATCTGGCGCGCGCGATCGGGTCGAAAGTTGATGAAAAACACCGGATCACCGTCGCGGATCGCACCCTCGGCGATGAAGAGCGCGGGCGTGGCGAACTCGTCAAAGCGGCCCTGGGCGTATTCGCTCTCGAGGTAGGCGGCGGGGTCTCTAGCCACGACTCCGCTCTTGCCCGTGAGTGTCTCGGTGGCCACGCGGATCTTCTCCCAGCGACGGTCGCGGTCCATGCCGATCGAGCGCCCCTGGAGGCTCGCGAATCGAAAGCCTCCGTGGACCATGATGTCGCGCACGTGCTTGACCCCGGTGTCCTTGGCGGTGTCGCGGCCGTCGGTGAAGGCGTGCAGGAAGACGTCAAAGCTCTCGCTCTTCAGGAGCGAGAGGATGTGTTTGAGGTGGTTGATGTGCGAGTGCACGCCGCCGTCAGAGAGTAGTCCCAGCAGATGCAAGCGACCGGTCCGACGCGCTTGCTCGAGTAGATCTTGCCAACGGGGCATGTCCTTGAACGTTCCGAGCGCTACCGCTTCGTTGATGCGCACCAGATCCTGGCGCACCGGCCGGCCTGCGCCGAGGTTGATGTGACCCACTTCGGAATTACCCGCAACCCCTTTGGGTAAACCCACCGCCTCGCCGCCGGGTTGGATGGTGGTGAACGGATAGTTGGCGAAGAGGCGATCAAGGTTCGGTCGCCGCGCGCTCTTGATGGCGTTCATGCGCTCGTTGGCGGACACGCCGTAGCCGTCCATGATGCACAGGAGGACGCGGGGTGTGAGGTTCTTGATGCTCGCCATGGGTGTCCGTCAGTTATGGTAGGGGTGCCCCGTGCGCAGGGTCTGCGCGCGGTAAAGCTGCTCCACTAGGAGGATTCTCGCTAGTTTATGAGGGAATGTCAGCTCGGAGAGCTAGAGCCTTTCTTGGCATTGCGCCAACACCGCCTCACTGAAGCC
>Ga0068877_10003415_pt1 | contig 12609 bp, 11 predicted proteins | sample NOAtaG_FD_66437 | JGI IMG/M metagenome (GOLD analysis project Ga0068877, IMG submission 66437) | Freshwater lake microbial communities from Lake Erie, under a cyanobacterial bloom - NOAA_Erie_Diel6S_1000h metaG | ecosystem: Environmental > Aquatic > Freshwater > Lake | place: USA: Ohio, Lake... | reverse complement strand
TGCCAGAGGCGGGATGAGGTTCCAACTGCTTTTTTTAGGTTTATGTGCGTGAGATTCTGCGGGCGGGGGCCAAGGGGTATCTGCTGAAGGACAGCAGCGAGAATGACCTATTGGGGGCGGTACGGGCGATTGCGCGGGGGGAGGGATATTTAAGTCCAGCGATAGCTGATGCGGTGTTGAACGATTACCGCAAACACGTGTCGAACCCGATCGATCTATTGACTTCGAGGGAACGGGAGGTACTGCAGTGGATCGCCGAAGGCAAGACGAACAAGGAAATCGCGGTGGGCCTCAATCTGAGTGTTTACACCGTCGAGGCACATCGTGGAAGGGTGATGGAGAAGCTGAATCTGCACTCGACGGGCGAACTGGTTCGCTTTGCCGTGCGCAATGGCATGATCGACTAGGCTTTTTCGGTGAGGGCGGCGACGCCGGGGAGCGTGATGCCGCTGAGGAATTCAAGGCTGGCGCCGCCGCCGGTGGAGACATGGGACACACGATCGGAAATGCCGGCCGTCTTGACGGCCTTTTCGCTGTCGCCGCCGCCGACGACGCTGATGGCGCCCCCATCGGTAGCGGTGGCAACGGCATGGGCGACCGCCATGGTGCCTTTATCGAAGGGGGGCATCTCGAAGACGCCCATGGGGCCATTCCAGATGATGGTGCGGGCCGAAGCAATGACACGGGTGTATTCAGCAATGGTCTTGGGGCCGATGTCGAGAGCCATCTGGCCATCGGGGATGAGATCGACTTCGGCATAGCCGGCATCGGCCTTGAATTCGGGGGAGACGGCGTGATCCTGGGGGAGCAGGAGTTTGCCAGCGGCGGACTCAAGCAAGGACTTGGCCAGATCGAGTTTGTCTTCTTCGACGAGGCTCTTGCCAATGGGGAGGCCCTGACTCTTGAGGAAGGTATAGGCCATGGCGCCACCGATGAGGAGTTTGTCGGTGATTTTGAGAAGATTCTGAATGACTTCGATCTTATCGGAGACCTTGGCGCCGCCGATGATGCCGACGGAGGGGGCCTCGGGGGCGGCGGTGACCTTGGTGAGGTATTCGAGTTCCTTATCCATGAGCAGGCCGGCGGCGGCCTGGCTGACGAAGGGGACCATGCCGACGGTGCTCGCGTGGGCGCGATGAGCGGTGCCGAAGGCATCGTTGACGTAGACATCGCAGAGACTGGCAAGTTGACGGGAAAAAGCGGGGTCGTTGGCTTCTTCGGCGGCATGGAAGCGAAGGTTTTCGAGTAGAACGATTTCGCCGGGGGCGGGTTTCAGAGCTTCGACTTCGGCGCCGACGCAATCGGGGGCCATGCGGACCGGACGATTGAGGAGTTCGCTGAGGCGGACGGCTACGGGCGCGAGACTCATCTCTGGATTGGGTTTGCCCTTGGGACGGCCGAGGTGGCTGGCGAGAATGAGCGCGGCACCCTGATCGAGGGCGTACTGGATGGTGGGAAGGCTGGCGCGGATGCGCTTATCGGAAGTGATCTCCTGGCCGCCGGCAGCCAGAGGGACATTGAAATCAACGCGAATGAAGATGGTCTTGCCGGAGAGGGCCAGATCGCGGATGGAAAGTTTAGCCATAGGGTTTGGGAAACCCTTAGTTTAGCGTGAACCGGCCTTTTCTTCCCTGGGAAGAAAGCGGGTATCGGGGGAGAGGCCGGCGAGTTTCCAGGCTTCGATGAGGGCGCCGGCGGCGGGGCCAAACTCGGGAAGACGGAAGTGGTTGGCGTCGTTGAGGCCGATGAGCAATTCAAAGCGAGCGCTGAGGATTTGGCTGCGATATACGTTGCCAACGGGGCAGACGATGGCGGGCTCGGCGGGAGCGAACAGAGCGTGGCGGACGCTGGCGGCGAAGCCAGCGAGATCTTGAGCCGCACGATGGAGAATGTCGATGGCGACGGCATCGCCTTCGATCGCGGCCTCGTCGACCAGGCGCGAATAGGAGGCGATTTGGGGGCGGGGATAGTCGGTGGTGTAGAAGCGGTGCATCAGGTCGTTGGCGTCCGGGGCGCCTGAGGCCTGGAGGAGTTTATCGCGGAGGCTGGTGGGTGGACCCCAACGCTCCTCCATGCGTAAGGCAGCCCGGAGAGCCTGACGGGTGAGGTCGAAGCCGCCGCCTTCGTCGCCGTAGATGTAGCCCCAACCGCCAGCGCGGCCAGCTTGGCCCTGGGTATTGCGGCCAAAAGCAATAGAACCCGTGCCGGCTACCACGATGATGCCGGGCTTGCCGCCGGTAGCGCCACTGAGGGCAATGAGGCCGTCGTTGGTGATGAGGTATTCGTCGGCGGGGATCAGTTGCCGCACGAGTGCGTCTTTGTCCCGCGGGCCACCAGAGAAACCGAGGCAGGCGGCACGGAAGTGGAGGCCGCGCTCGGGGAGGGCGCCAAGAATGGCGTTTTCGAACTTAGCGCGGCCGTCTCCGGTTTTGATGTGATTGCAGGGGCCGCCACGGCCCATGCCGAGGATGCGGCCTTCGCTATCCCCAATGATGGCGGTAGTCGAAGACTGCCCGCCATCGACGCCGAGGAAGTAATCGGGCATTAACGGGCAACCGGGATGACGACGCCAGTGGGAGAAGAGATTCCGTTGACGGTGATCTGGAGTTCGTAATCTCCCGGGCTGAGGTCACCGGGGACCTGGAAGCCGACGATGTAGACGCCGGCGAAGTTGGAAAGGCCGGTGTAGAGTGAGGAAATCGGTCGTTGTCCGAAGCGCAGGGTGCTGGTTCCGGCAATTGGGTAGCCGCCATCGCGGGGGGCGGGAATGGTACCGGCGGGCACGTTGGGCGTGGTGGGGCCCAGGCCCATGCCATAGGCAATGACAAAGTCACCGGGACGGGCTGGGCGAACGGCGAGGCCATTGATGGTGGAGACGCCAAAGAGATCGGCGGGGGCGATGTAGGCAGAGTTATCGGCGGCAAGGGCGGCGATAAAGCGGCGGTTGCGCTGATCGTAAGTGAAGAAGGCGGGATTGAGCGCGCGTGCCTGAGCGCTGACCGCCGTGCTGCGAACGCCGTTTTTTTCGACAACGATCGATACATTGCCAGGGGTGATGGTGTCCGGAACGATGGCGTTTAGCTGGCCGGGGGAAGTGAAGCTCAGGAAGGCAGGGGTGTTGTTGATCAAGACACGGGTGCCGTTCAAAGTGGTGGGTGCGTTTACGCCGGTGAAGGCGTCGCTCCAATCACCTGTGTTGTCACTGAGAGAAGAACCAAAGATGCTGAAGAAGGCGCCGGGGGCGATGGGTGAGGATTCGGAAAAGGTGGCGCCGTTACGGACGCCGCTGGTGAGGAAACTGGGGGGACCAATGCCGACGGTGGAATTGAAGGGGCTGGTGGCCAACTGACGGGCTTCAGTAGCGGTGAGTGGGTTGGTGTAGAGCCGGAGCAGCGCGACGCGAGCGGAGGCGAACTCGTTGGGAGAAGTATCTTCGAGGTTATCGAGAAAGAACGTGAGGGTTCGATTGGGCGTCGTGAGGTTCATCGAGTTCGTACTCAGATCGTTCTCAGCGTTGCCGTTGATGTAGACCATGGCACGGCTGTTGTTGACAACGAGAACCATGTGGACATAAGAGCCGGGGGAGAGGGTGAAGTTACTGCGGCTGTTGAGCCGGGTGAAGTCGAACTGACCGCTGGGGTTCACATAGAGGCCTCGGTCGGAGGTACGGTCTAAAACGTCGAGCAGGCGACGCCAGGATCCACCGCCGTCCGTGAAAGTGAAGAGTAACTCGATGGAGTAGCTGATGGGGTTTATCAGGTTGACTGTATTGACGGAGAAGCCGGCGTTCTGATTGGGGCGGGCACTGGCCAACTGCAGGACCGTGCGGGGTTGACCCAGAACAGTGTCAGTAACAAAGCCATTGGTTCCCGTGGGATTAAGCACATTGAGAGCTGGAGCAGCACCTTGAGAACCATTGACGGAGTTCTGAAAATTATAAGTAGCCACAAGTGCGGCGGATTGGGCAAACAAAGAGGCAGTACCGAGCAAGAAGGCGAAAACGGAACTATGCATATTGAGATGATACTTCATTCGCTTATGGAGCCAAGCGCCAGCGGTACAGACGCATCGTCCCGCGCTCGGCTAACAGATCCAGTGGCCAAAGCTTGGCATTTTCCCGCATGTCTCGGGCAGGATAATCCGGAGCATCGATGGCAAGATAGCGAATCTGTCGGCTCAGGAAAAATCGCCGGGCCGCCTCTCTGTAATCGGCGCTATATGGGGTAAGTTCGCGATGACAACCGCGCAGTTGGAGGTTCCATTGATCGGGGGTGATGAAGAGGCGGTAGGACTGAGAGGGAGACAGCGAACAATGGTCGCCTGAACGGGCAGCGCCCCAGGTGCGCCAGCGGGTGGCGGGGTTGCGATCGATGGCAAGAGGAGTGTCCCAGGGATGGCGGGAGCACTGGATGGATTGCGGACGGGGTTCGATCTCGGAAATGGAGAAGCTGTCTGGAGAGTCGGCCTCGACGGTAATGTCACCGGTGGGACAGGCAAAGACTTGGGAAGCTTGGTAGCCGTCGTAGATGGGGGCGGCCAAGGCATGAGAAAGCTGCTGGCCCTGCGTGGACTGGTAGCCGATGAGGATATTGCGGCTGGTGTAGCTTTCCGGGATGGGAGAGAGCGCGAAGACGGACTCTCCGGGAGGCACCACTTGTTCGATGAGACGGGCGGTGACGTAGCCGGCGGACTTGCGGGTGAGGAAGCCGTCTTCGGATTCGAGGCGAAGGGCAGCGCGCCAAGGAAGTTTTTCGAGAAACCAGGTGTGTGGGGAAGCGTAAAGGGAAAAAACCGAAGGCCAAGCGAGGAGGGAGGCAGCGAGCGCGAGGGGCAGGGCGAGACGGGGGAGTGCATGGCTCAAGGCCAAGGCGAGAAAGGGCAGAGCGGGGATAAGAAAACGGACACCGATGTTGAGGGGGTAGATGCTGAGAGCGATGGCGGCGCCGAGCAGGAGGCGCGGATGGCGGCGGGCGGCCAGCAGAGCGAGAGGGAGTGCGAGAGCGAGTGGACCGAGAGTACCGGACAAGCGGGGCCCGCCAAGAACGATTTCGCGGAGCCAAGCCGAAAGGCTGGTGAGATCGTAATGCCGGAGGAAGGCACGATACTGCTGTTCGAATTCGGCATTGAAATAGGGATTGGGAAACCAATCGTTGAAAAAGGGAGCGAGGGGATTGCCGGACCAGAACCAGTTGCGGAGGAGCCAGGGGAGGATGGAGGGAAGCGCGAGGGCCCAGACGGGCCAGAGGCGCCAAGCGGGCAGGAGGAAGAGGAGCGCAACAACGCCGGTGAACTTGATGGCAAAAGCGAAGCCGGCCAGAAGGGCGGCGAGGGAAACCCAGGCGGAGGACTGGGTGGTGTGCCAATTTTGGATGCAATACCAGGAGGCAAAAACGACGGCGGCCAGGGCGACATCGTTGTAGGCGCTGATGCCATCGATGCCAACCACGGGGAGAGAAAAAACAAAGAGTCCGGCAAACCAGCCGGCGCGGCCGCCGGCAACCGCCAGCAATGGCGGGAGACTGAGCAGGAAGGTCAAGTGGACGAGAGCGGCGGCGGAGTGGCGGCCCATGGCATAGGCAAAGAGGAAGAGCATTTCGAGCCCCTGCGAAAGGAAGGCGTAGAGATTGGTGGGCACCATCTCGAAACCATGGGCGCGGTAATAGCGGGCGACAAGACCTAGGTGATAGCTCATGCCGTCTGGGGAATGTTCGGGGGCGAGGGCATGCGTACAGTACAGGACGGTAAGAGGGAGAAAGGGCAGGGCGGACCAGTGCCAGGGAATCCGGGGGATCCGGGGGCGGACGGCGAGAATGAGGCCAAGGCCGAGCGCATAGACAATTGGCTTATGGATGAGACGGACAGAAGCAAGAGTGAAGACGAGAAGGCTCAGGGCGGCGGAACCGGCATAGAAGGCCAGCAGAGTCGATTCCCAATCTTGACGGTAGAGGCGGAGGCGGCGGAGGATTAGAATGCCGAGAGAGAGGGCGGCGCCGATTGTGATCACCCAGCCGAGGGCGATATAGAGCAAGGCGGTCATGGCTTGAGAAAGCCGGCGCGGCGCAGGGAAAGCCCATTGGGTGATTCGATTTCCAAGAGCGCGGCTTCACCAGGAACAAAGTCGGAGGCGATGGTGGGGGCCTCGAAGTGGAAGTCGCCGTTAGCCTCGAGTTCGCCGAGAAGCCGGGCATTGAGCTTGAAGCGAATCGTTTGGGGGAGTGGAGAATGGAGGTCGGCGCTGAACTTGAGGCCGTTGGGATCAACAATGCGGAAGCGCAGGGCAGCGCGGGCTTCGATCTTGCGTTTCTCTCCGTCGAAGGCGGCGGGGGAGATACCCCAGGCGAAGTGGCGGAGGCTGGTGGCGTCTTTCATATCGAAGAAGGAGTTGAGCCCACGCGGGTCGGGGCCGTTGTCGGGATGGCGGGCGCGCGACGGGGCGAAGCGGTTGGTGAAATCGACGCAGGAGGTAAGCAGCAGGGAGACGAGGAGGAAGCAGCAGGGCTTAAGCATTCTTATCCTTGGCGTAGCAGAGGTGATTTAAAGGGCAATCGCGGCAATTGGGATTGCGGGCTTTGCAGTGGTTGCGGCCGTGGTGGATGAGTTGGTGGGAGAAGCTGATCCAGCGGTCGCGCGGAAGGATGCGGACTAGATCTTTTTCGATGCGGACGGGGTCGGAGAACCGGGTGAGGTCCAGCCGTTGGGAGATGCGGGAAACGTGGGTATCGACGACAACACCGCTGGCGATACCGAAGGCAGTGCCGAGAACGACATTGGCGGTCTTGCGGGCAGCGCCGGGCACGGAGAGCAGCGAATCGATATCGGCGGGAACCTCACCGCCAAAGACGCTGAGAATGCGCTTAGCGGCGCCAATGATGCTTTTGGCCTTGTTGTTGTAGAAGCCCGTCGAGTAGATATCCTTGCCGAGTGCTTCGGGGGTGGCGGCGGCGAAATCCTCGATGCGGGGGTACTTGCGGAAGAGCCCAGGCGTGACCAGATTGACGCGTTCGTCGGTGCATTGGGCGCTGAGGATAGTGGCGACGAGCAGTTCCCAGGCGTTGCGATGGAAGAGGGCGCAGGTAACGTCAGGATACATTTCGTCGAGGAGTTGGAGGATGGACTGAAGACGCAATTCGCGTGCTGCTTTCGTCCTGGGCCGGATCGCCATGGGAAAATAGCAGCATAACAAAGGGTTTCCATCGATACGCGCTATTGTTGCTGTCCTGCGTCTGGCTGGCGGGACTGCCCGGGGATTGGCTACTCGACGACTTTTCGTTGCCGGAGGAGGGCTGGCCGTCGCTGGCGCGGCCGCGTCCACTGACTTATCTGACTTATTGGCTGAATTTGCAAAGCAGCGGAGCAGCGCCGTGGGCCTACCGTTTGACAAACATTCTGCTGCACGCCGCGGCGGTGCAGTTTTGCTTTGGAGCGCTGCGGCGGATCGTGGGCCCGGAGAGGGCGCTGGTGGCAGCGGCCCTTTTTGCCGTGCATCCCTTGCAGGCCGAGTCGGTGCTGTATGTATTCAGCCGACCGGTGGTTTTGATGGGATTACTGTTATGGGTCGGGCTGGAGCTGTGGCTGCGGGGAAAACATGGCTGGACGGTTTTGTTTTATGGGCTGGCTCTGGCGGCCAAGGAAGAGGCCGTGGCATTTCCGTTGGTGTTAACGCTGTTGCACTTTTCGATCTCGCGGAACGGCCGGGAGTGGCGCTGGATCGGGCTGATGTACGGGATGGCAACAGTGGCTGGGGCGGGGCTGCTGTGGGCGGCGGCACGGGAGGCGGGAACTGGAGCCGGGGCGGGGGCGCGAGTGGGAGTGTGGGAGTATCTGGCGTCGCAGCCGCTGGCGATGGTTTTCTACGCCAAGCAACTGGCATGGCCGGAGTTCATCGGCTTACGCTGGCCGACGCAGCGCTTGCCGCCTTGGGGGGTATTGCTTTGGATTGTGCCCTTGTGGGGACTGTGGATAGGCCGCAAGCATTTCGAGCGGGCGGGGGCGGCGTTTTGGATCGCCGCGGCCTGGGTGAGTTTGCTGCCTACCTCAAGTTTCTTGCCGCTCGATGATTGGGCAGCGGGACGGAGGCTCTATCTGGCAATTGCTCTGCTGGCGGCAGCATTGCCGGTGGGGGGATGGAAGTGGAAGCTGGCGGCGGTGTTGGGTTTGGCGGCGGTGGCCTGGCAATGGTCGGCGGAGCTTTACGCGAAACCAGTAGAACTATGGGCGGCGACGGTGCGGCGGCAACCGGGCGAACAGGCGGCGATCTTGCAATATGCGCGCTATTTGCCGCCTGGGGAAGCATTGGCATTGCTCGAACAGAACCCGGCGCCGGAGAACGCTGGACATCAGACCGAGTTGGGGCGTCTCTATCTCGAAACAGCAAGAGTGCCGGAAGCGTTACAGGCTTTCGGGAAGGCGTTGGCCATCAAACCGGGGGTGGCTTCGCATGTGTACAACCGGGGCGTGGCGCTGCGGGTCTTGGGGCAGAAGGAGGCCGCGGAGGCGGACTTTCGCCGGGCGCTTGAGATCGACCCGCGCCACAAGCTGGCGCGCGAAGCTTTGGCTACTCGGGAGCGGTGAATTCGACGACCGGCTCAATAAACTGCCAGTCAGGCATGTCAAAAAACTTGCGCTGTTGAGAAAATTCCTTGATGGTGACATCCTTGGCCTCAAAAGCGGGGAGACTAGAGATGTTAAAGGCGAATGTCGCGGCGGGCTCAGCCTCTGGAGAGCCTTTGATGCGCAGGGTGATGGTGCCGGAAATGTTGGGCAAATCGGCGGAACCATGATTGACGGCGAGAAACTGAATCCGCAGTTTCTTGCCAGGAGCCTCAAGCATGCGAAAGCCGGTGAGTTCAAGATACTTGGCATAGGGGGCCGTGGCGGCGCGCTCTTTGTTTTCAGCGGACTTAGCAGTGGAATTATCGCGGTTGCTCCGGGAATAAGAAACGATGCCGTAAACGATCGCGCTAATGGCGGCAAAGGCAAGCAGGGCGGCCAGCCAGCCTGGGATTGGTCTGCGCGCGGGCTCGGTGAGCGTATAGGTTTGGGGGGCGGGAGCGGGAGCAGCGGCGGGAGCAGGCGGAGTAGATGGGTAAGGCGGTTGAGGATATTGCGGCGGCTGGGCATAGGGAGGCTGTGGATAAGGGGCCTGGGGGTAAGGTGGGGGCGGGTATTGAGGTTGAGAATAAGGGGGCTGCGGGTAGGGAGGTGGATAACCCTGAGGAGGGAAAGCCTGTGGCGGAGGGTAGGCCTGCTGCGGGGGCTTGGGGCCCGCGGACGCGGCTTCCGCACAGAATGGACATTCGGAATAAGAAGGGCCGACTTCTTTTCCGCACTTCGGGCAAATCCAGGTAAACATGAGGTGTTTCTCTACGAGTGTATCGTCTTATTGCGTTCTAAATTAGAAGCAAGGGAATGCATTTTTTGAGACGTACGAAGAAGGGCACCCGTTCCATCGCGGTGTTTTGCGGAGCATTTCATCCGCCCACGGTGGCGCACGTGTCGCTGGCGGAAGCAGCGTTGAGCCGCGTCGATGAGGTGCTGTGGGTGATGCCGGAATCGTTTCCACACAAACGATACGAGAGGGTGCCAATGGAGGCGCGATTGGGTTTGTTGCTCGAAGCGACGGACCATCCAGTTGCAGTATCGAAAGGAAATCTGTTTTTTGATGTTGCCGGGGAGGCAGAACAAGCGTTGCAAGGACCGGAAGTGCTTTTGCTAATGGGCGAGGACGGAGCGCGACGGTTGGTGGAATGGGAATATGGCTGGAAGCAGGAGGAAACAGAAAGGTATCTGCTTGAAAACTTGGAGCGTCATCGGTTACTGAGCGCACGCCGGGCGGCTCTATGGGAGCCACCCGAGAAATTTTCGCCGTACATCGAATGGCTGGAACATCATGCGCCGGAAATCAGCTCCACGGTGGTGAGGGAGCGCATTGATGCGGGAGGGAATTGGGAGAATCTGGTTCCAGCAGCGATTCGCCGGCGCGTGGGGGTGCTCTATGGCTCAACAGGCCAGGAAAACGGCCAGTAAGGAGGGGAAAGCATCAGGGACTTGCGGCGGCCATCTGGCCATTCGAGCGTGAGCTTGCCCTGACGCAGGAGGATGCGAGCAGCTTCCGGGGAGGTGAGGGCAAGCTCGCCGTCAAGGCTGCCCAGGAGGGAGGCATCGAGGAAAGCCATCCGGAGATTAAGTGCTCCGGCGGCCTGGCCACGATCGAGGGGCCAATGGGCGAGCAGGCCTTCGAAGCGGTAGAGCGGGTTGGGTTGCCAGAAGTCGGTGCTGATTTTGCCTTCAAGGCGGGCGGCTCCGGGCTGGCCGGGCAGCGTGAGATCGGAGGGCGCCAGGAGGGCCTCGGCCTTGCTGGAGCGCCAATTGATTTGCAGCGAGACCGGAGACAGGACGGCTCCAGCCAAGTTCAAGGACTTGATTACGATGCGGCCGACGACGTGGCGGCGGCGGAGCCAATCGGGGAATGCGGCGCGGCGCAAGCGCATTTTCTCGAGCAATCCAGTTGGAGGACGCTGGGCGGGGCCAAGGAGTTTTTCGATTGTGGCGCCGCTTGCTTCGGGGCAAACCAGATTGAGGGAAACCGGACCATCGGAACGGGATGGCAAGGTCAACGCGCCCTCGAACTCCGCGCCATCCCATTCGGCGCGAAGGCGGCGGATTTGCGTGGAGGCGGGATTGAAGGAGATGGCGCCTGTGGAAATCATGACATGCCCAGGAACGCCCTCTAGATCGACTTCCAGGTTACGCACGGTAAATTGGCCGGACCACTGGCCCGGATCGGCATCCTCGTTGCGCTGGTAGCGGAGGTTGCCTTGCCAGCTTCCGCTTTGGGATTGAGCCAGCAAGGGAAGCGATGAGGCTTGCACGAGGAGACCTAGACCGGTCTTCAATCCCCGCACGCTGACCAATTGCGTGGCAATGTCGAGTTTGAGGGCACCGTTGCGAGCATTCCAGTCAACTTCAAAAACAGCATTTTGGGACTCCCCGACGCCAACGGGCGCGGGTTGGAGGCGCCAGTGTGAGCCGTCGACGGTAGCAAAGGCTTCGGGAATCGTGAGTGGGGGTTGATCGGGCAAGACGAGTTTGGCCCCGCTGAACCAGACCATACCTTGAGCAGGCACGTGCTCGCGGCTGGGCCAGGTGTAGGAGATCACACCATGAAATAGCCCTTCGGCCTGAATTCCGGCCGGTAGAGGTACGCTTGCTTCCTGGCCGAGATCGAGTAACTTGGCAGCGGCGACGCCCCGCAGATCGAGAAGAAGTCCGCCGCGGGGGGAGTAGAAGAATTCGCGGGCGCGCATGCGCACGCGCAGATGATCGCCGTCGGTGGAGTCGAGAGCGAATCGTTGTCCGGGTAGATCCAGCGTGCCTTTAAGATCGAGCCGATTGGACTTACCACTAAAGGGGAGGAACCCCTGAGGTTCGAGCCCTTCAAAACGAAGCGTTGACTGGATGGAGGCACGGCTCCAAGGTCCCTGAATGTGGGCTTTTCCAGCGAGCTTACCGGCGAAATTGACCCCGCGAGCGCCGAAGAAGAAGTTGAAGGCATGCAGAGCGCTGGGCTGCAACTCAAGATCGAAATCGAGGGTAGGTTCCCCGGAATTGGGAATATGAGCTAGACCGCGAAGCGAGAAGACTCCGAAGCCCTGAGGGCCGCGGTCGGTCCGTGCCGGTTCGGCGGAGGCGAAGATCTTGATGTCGCCCGTGGAGGTGGCCGAGATATCAACCAGGGTATTGGTCAGATAAAAAGGATTCTTGAGGTTGTCCTGTTTGAAGTTCAGGCGGCCGTTGCGGACTTCGAGTTCCGGAGCGCGCAGTTTGCGGGAGATTAGCGATTCGATATTCCAGCCGCGGGAGGACCGCATGAGATTGACGCTGGGCTCGGTGAGACGAATGCGGGCAGGTTCGAGACGGCCGGAAAGGAGGGCCAGAAAAGCGGGCTGGACTTCGATGGTGGTGACGTAGGCGAAGGGTTCGAGGGAGAAAGAGGGATCTTCGGCGATGGTCACGTCATCGGCAAGAATGGCGGGTATGGGCAGAACGCGGATGCGCGTGGGGCCTTGGATACGCACTTGGCGGGATAGAGCCGTCTCCAGCGCGTTGATAAGCGATTGACGGGCCGGAGCAGCACTAAAATAAGGCACAGCGAGTGCGCCCGCTATGAGCACGAGGGCGAGGAGGGAAATTTTCTTCTTCATTCAGCGGGCTGCCATAGGGAGCAAAGACGGGAGTAATCGGCCGGCGTGTCGCAATCGAGGGCGACAAAGGGATCATCGACGTCAACATAGGAGCCAGGTAGACCGGAAAGGATAGCTTTGGCGTTGTCCGAAGGAGCAGCAGCGCGAAGCGCGGCAAGCGCGGGCACCGCCAAGAGCACGGGGTGACCGGATTGGTCGCGCCAGCGAGGCTTTATGACGGAATTGACCGGGGCGGCAAACAGTTCCGCGACAGTGGCGGCCGACACACCAGCGAAGTCCACGGGGCTGAACAGCAGACGCGAGGCTTGTGGCAGCGCGGTGAGACCGCACTGCAGGCTTGAGAACATACCTTGTTCATGATCGGCATTGTAGACAAGTCTCCGGGAGTCGATCCGGGCTAAGATCT
>Ga0068877_10003413_pt1 | contig 12612 bp, 8 predicted proteins | sample NOAtaG_FD_66437 | JGI IMG/M metagenome (GOLD analysis project Ga0068877, IMG submission 66437) | Freshwater lake microbial communities from Lake Erie, under a cyanobacterial bloom - NOAA_Erie_Diel6S_1000h metaG | ecosystem: Environmental > Aquatic > Freshwater > Lake | place: USA: Ohio, Lake... | reverse complement strand
GAAGGTGTTGCGACACCGACAGAGATTTGGGTGCAGCCTCCTGGAACACCCGCCGTTGGGATGGCATTTTTGAAGGCTTACAACGCAACGGGGAAAACCGAATTCCTAGATGCTGCAACCGAATGCGCGGACGCTCTTCTTTTTGGTCAACTGGAATCGGGATGCTGGACAGATCGTATCGACTTTGATCCCATGGGAAAGAACGGGGGGCCTTATCGCCATGGAAACGGGAATCGAAAAGGTAAGAACTACTCGACGCTCGATGATGACAAGTCACAATCGGCACTTCGTCTGTTGATCTCCGTGGATAAAGCACATCAGTTCAAGAACGAACGCATTCATGAAGCGGTTTTGTTCGGTCTCGATTCCCTATTGAAAGCCCAATTCGCGAACGGTGGATTCCCTCAGGGTTGGCAGAAGCCTGTCGAATCTTTTCCTGTCGTCAAGGCATCGTTCCCTGAATACGATTGGCGTACGGAGGGGCGTTTCAAGAACTACTGGGACTTTGAAACACTCAATGATGGACTGGCCGGAACGGTTGTGAAGACATTGCAGTTGGCATACGAGACATATGGAGACCAACGTTATCGAGAAGCGATGGTGAAGTTCGGCAACTTTCTGATTCTCGCGCAGCTCCCAGAACCGCAGCCTGCATGGGCGCAACAATACAATCATCAGTTGCAACCGATCTGGGCAAGGAGATTCGAACCACCTTCGGTTGTTGGATTTGAATCCATCGATGTGATCGAAACGCTTCTGGTGTTGGCCGAATTCACGGGAGACCAAAAGTATTTGGCCCCGATTCCATCCGCGATTGCGTGGCTCAAGCGATCGTTGCTTCCGGACGGTCAATTGGCACGATTCTATGAGCTGAGAACCAATCGACCGCTTTTCTTTACCAAAGACGCATACGAGTTGACTTACGACGATTCCAATTTACCCACTCACTATGGATTCAAGTCGCGAGCAAACATTGCCAAACTTGAAGCAAAGGTCGCGGATCGGCTGGCCGGCAAGACCTCGAAAGGCAAGTCTCCAACGGCGTCAGGGCTGCGGGCGGATGCTGAAAAGGTGCTGGCAGAATTGGACGGTAGTGGACGCTGGGTTACGAACGCAAAAGGCCAGCCCGTGACCAATATAGACGGATCGGATTCTGGGGAGCTGTTTATCGAAAGCGCGGTCTTTATCAAGAATCTGAGTGCTCTGGCCGCGTATATCGAGGCGGCTAAGAAGCCATAAGCCGAGCTTTGAGTTATAATCCTGTTCCTTTATCGACGTCCAGAAAACACATCTCCGGAGGAACCTCACCTTTGAAATCCGATCGACGAGAATTCCTCGTACAAACGACGAGCACTACGATTGCAGCACTGGCTGCGAATTCGGCTTTGGCTTCGAACCGCGAAGAATACAATGGACCCGTAATGCCGAACGGCTCCGCAGCTATTGAATCATCCCCCTCTCAAACTCCAGAAGCGAATAAAAACATGTCCAAACCCAAGGTCTTGATCATCGTCGGTGATGCCACGGAAACGGTGGATACACTTTATCCATACTATCGACTCATCGAGGGTGGATACCAACCTGTGGTCGCAGCCCCTGAAAAGCGACTTTATCAGATGGTTCTACACGAAGTGAAACCAGGCTGGACCATTACGAAGGAATGGGAGGGCTATTCCATTCAAGCAGACATCGCTTTCAAAGATATCAAGCCGGAAGAGTACGTGGGGATTTTCTTTAGCGGCGGTCGTGCACCGGAGTATATCCGCGAGGACCAAGACTTGCTTCGGATCACACGATGGTTCTGGGAGAACAAGAAGCCGTGTGCGAGCGTTTGCCATGGTGTGGAGATACCGGCTCGTGCAGGTATCGTGAAAGGGCTTCGTATGGCAACGGTCGCCAAATGCAAATTCGACCTGGAAGTCTGTGGTGGAATCTATGTCAATGAACCGTGTGTGATCGACAAGCATATGTACAGCGGTCGAACGTATCACGACAATGGCGTCTATATTGGGCCTTGGATCAAGGCATTGGATGCAGCCTGCGGTAAGAGCTAGCACGACTCTTGATGACATTAGAGAAGCAGACGAGCAGCGATGCGGAGAGTGCTTTCGCGTCGACTGTTGAAGTGCATGACTTTTTGATGCGAACGGGCGAGTTGTTGCACCAACATGGCACCCCCTCTCACAGGCTAGAGCGGGTGATGACCAAAGTAGCGAGAACGCTCGGGATCAAGTGCACGTTTCTTTATACACCGACCTCGCTCATCGCATCGATGGGAGACGCCCCCAACGAACGCATGTATATGCGACGCGTGGACTCAGGTTCGGTCGATGCAGACAAATTAATACGCTTTGACGAAATCTTGGAAGATCTCGAAGCGAAGAAGATCACCGTTTCCGATGCTCGTCTCCGTTTGGAAGCGACCGCGAATGCTCCGGCACCATTTTCTAAAGGGTTAACCGCGTGCATGTGCGGCTTGGCCTGTGCGTCGATTGCGGTTGTGTTCGGAGGAGGTGCTTTTGAAGTACTAACGGCAGGATTGATTGGGCTGGCGATCGCTGGGCTTGAGGGATTGCAGAGCCGATTGGGCTGGGAGCAAGGTTTGCTGTTTCCCATCGCTGGTTTTGCAGCTGCGTTGACGTCATTGGCAGTGGCTAAGTGGGTGGTACCGATCGATGATCGATTGGTGACGTTGGCATCGCTCGTGATTTTATTGCCGGGATTAACGATCACGGTTGCGATGACAGAGCTTGCGGTCGGCCATTTATCGGCGGGAGTCGCTCGGTTTGCTGGTGCATGTGCTACGCTGCTTACATTGTTTATTGGAGTTGCAATCGCTTGGCGTGTGGCTGGTTCATGGCGTAGCATGCCGGCTTCGCCAGAGGCGCTTCCCGCTATTTGTCTTTGGGTAGCGGTTCTCATTTCACCTGCGACTTTTGCGGTTCTGTTTCGAGTTCGGACATCGCGATGGTGGATTGTTTTCGCGGTCAGTTTGTCCGGTTTTTTGGCGGCGAGGTACTTCGGTGGTTTGTATAGTTCCGAAGTCGGTTCCTTTATGGGGGCTCTCGTGGTGGGATGCGGGAGCAATCTTTATGCGCGATTGCGAGATCGGCCAGCGATGGTGCCACAGGCGCCGGGTATCATTTTATTGGTGCCAGGATCGTTAGGCTATCGCTCGTTATCGGCAATGCAAGATCGAGAAATTTTGGCGGGTGTTGATTTCGCGTTCAATATGTTGTTTGTCGCCATGTGCCTAGTGGGCGGATTGCTCGCAGCGTCTGCGATCATTCCACCGAAACGCATCCTTTAAGTGTTCGCGTGGGCTTTATCACCGGTCAGTAGGACGCCAAAGCGGTGTCCGGTCGGGTCAAGCCCGATCCGGACACTGGGACAAATGAAGTCAATCAGGGAAAGTTGAAGTAGATTTATGAGAATACACAAAGAAGCGCAAAGATCGCTCAAGCTTGGGATTGATTCGATCATCGAGCAGTTCCAACTTCCGTTATCGTTTTCTTCGGAGATCGAGTCTGAAGCGGCGCGGGCTGCTTCGAATTTTCGACTTGAGGGCGGTGACCGAGGTGACATGACCGATTTGCCCTTTGTGACGTTAGATCCAGCTACCTCAACGGACTTGGACCAAGCGTTTTATTTAGAACAGGATGGCGACTCGATCGTTCTCTATTATGCGTTGGCGGACATTGGAGCATTCGTTCCGCATGGTGGCTGCATTGCTCAAGAAGCGTGGAATCGCGGTGTGACCATTTATGGTATCGAGGGGAAGATTCCGCTCTATCCCATAAGTTTATCACAACAGGCGGCAAGTTTACTGCCCGATGGTCCGCGGCCTGCGGTCTTGGTGATGGTAGCCATTGAAAAAGACGGGGCGATCCGTTTATTGTCAGTCGAGTCTATTTATTGTGCTAGTCGTGCCAAACTGGCTTATGACGCGTTAGATATGCGTGAGAATCCGCTGTTGGAAGCATTTGCGAAGCGAATGTGGCTCAATGATTTGAGTCGCGGAGCGATGCGCATTGATTCACCACAGCAGGAAGTCGTTGCAGATGAAAATGAGCCCGGCGGGGTTCGATTGGAGCTTCGTTCTCGGATGTATTCGGAGGTTGTCAACTCTGCATTGTCGCTTGCGGTGAACATTGCTCTGGGAGAGTTATTGCGAGAGGCAAAGGTTGGATTGTTCCGCACGATGGACACACCCAACGAAAGTGCGATCCGGCAGCTTCGCCGGTCCGCGCATGCGTTCGGAATTGCATGGGATGTTTCTGAATCGCTCTACGATTTACAACGGCGTTTAGATCCGGCGAATACGAATCACCAGCGATTCTTATTGGAAACGAGACGTTCGGGCGGACGAGCCAGCTATGAAGTCTTTTCAGAGCAGAAGAAACCATGGCATTCTGCGATTGCCGCGACCTACGTTCATGCAACGGCACCGATGCGACGGTTAGCGGACCGCTATGTGCTCGATCTCGCATTGCTCGTGGCCAATCGAGAAACGGTTCCTGACTCACTGATTGAAATCCTATCAAAGCTTCCCGGCGTGATGCAACGAAGTGAGAATAGAGCAAACGGTGTCGATCGAGCGGTAATCGATTTGATGGAAGCGGTTTCGCTTCAACATCGCCTCGGTGAAGTGCTCGACGCCGAAGTGGTGGACGCGGATGCTGGAATCGTTCAAACGCTGGAAGGAGCGATCCGCGCTCGCGCGACGAATCTACCTCGATGCAATCACGGAGATAAAGTCAAGGTACGAATCGCGGTAGCCGATCCCACCAAACGTCTAGTTCGATTTTCCTGCGTGATGTAGTGCGAGTTGGTGTGACCGTTATGGATTAATCGACTTAGCAGATTGTCGTACTGAAGTTCGTCGAGCGATGGTATAAACTAAAGGGGTCGCGATTCTTCCTCCCATCGTAGGACTTCATTGTGCGTGTATTTGCTCCGTGTTTCGTTTGCGCGTTTTTGGCCTGCGTTTGTAATTCCTGGTTACATAAAATTGCTGCAGATGAGTTTCCAGCGATAGTGAACTCGGAGAAGTCTTTGGCCAAGCCGATGGATCCGAGCGAGGTGGTCAAGACCGCAAAACTACCGCCTGGATTTGAGCTTTCGGTTTTCGCGGCCGAGCCAAATGTTCAGAATCCGATCGCGATCACGACGGACGAACGAGGTCGTTTATGGGTCGCGGAAAACTATAGTTGGTCAGGCAGTGGTGCGGGTGGATTCGATGGGAACCAACGGGACCGAATCGTGGTTCTTGAGGATCAAGATGGAGATGGGAAACACGACAAGCGGACGGTGTTCTTTGACAATGCTCGCAAGTTGACGAGTATTGAAGTTGGCAATGGTGGAATCTGGGCACTGTGTTTACCGCAGTTATTGTTCTTTCCTGATCGCAATCGAGATGACATTCCAGACGGACCTGCAGTTGTCATGCTCGATGGTTTCGATGCCGACGTCGTTGGCCACACACCAGCCAATGGTCTCAAGTGGGGGCCGGACGGTTGGCTTTATGCTCGGCACGGCATCCAAGCGACTAGCAGCATTGGCAAACCAGGAGCGAGCGATTCTCAACGGATCAAGATCAACACAGGTGTATGGCGTTATCATCCGATTCGCTGCGAGGTGGAGACGGTCATGCATGGCATGACAAACTCTTGGGGCTTTGACTTCGATCAACATGGCGAGATGTTCGTAATCAATACGGTGATCGGACATTTGTGGCATGTTGTGCCTGGTGCTCATGTGGAAAGGATGTATGGCGTAGATTTGAATCCGCATACGTACCAGTTGATTGCACAAACCGCAGATCATGTCCATTGGGACACGGGCGAGAAATGGAACACGGTCCAGAAAGGGATGTCGGACAAAACAGACGCCGCTGGAGGAGGACATGCCCATATCGGATTAATGATTTATCAAGGAGACAATTGGCCTGCTGATTATCGCCATCAGCTCTACACACTCAATCTGCACGGTCTGCGCATCAACAGCAATCGCATGGAGCGACAAAATGCTGGTTATGTGGGCCGTCGTGCACCGGATCATAGCTTCTTCCGCGATCCCTTTTTTCGAGGTATGGACTTAGTAACGGGCCCCGACGGCGGCGTCTATATTGCCGATTGGAGCGATACCGGGGAATGCCACGATCATGATGGGGTCCATCGAACGAGCGGTAGAATTTACAAGCTAACGTATGGACGTATTCCGCCGCAGCCGGCAGTCGATTTGTATCACTCTTCGAATCAAGAGTTGATTGCACGTCTCTTTGAACCCAACGCCTGGTGGCCTCGCACGGCTAGACGAATATTGACCGAACGATTTGCAGGAAAGGCGAACGAAGACCTCGCCGCAATCCGCAAAGAGCTGTTGGATAGCTGGAGCAAAGCGGAAAGTGTCGTGGCCAGATTGCGAGTCATGGAGACGGCATATTCGATCGGTGCCATGAATGAAGAATGGCTATTGGCTCGTCTTGAGTCCTCGGATGAGCATGAGCGAGTTGCAGCGATTCGTTTCTTAGTCGATGGATTGTCAGCAGACCGAAATGCACCATCGAAGCAGTTGCAATCGGCACTCGTTCGACAAGCGGCAAACGATCCTTCTGGGTTGGTCGCCCTTTATTTGGCATCATCCATGCAACGATTACCATTGGCCAATCGATGGATCATAGCAAGAGAGCTTGCGACAAAGGAAGCGTTTCGCGATGACCGCATGTTTCCATCGATGCTTTGGTATGGCATCGAACCGTCGGTGCCTCTGGATATGGCCCAAGCGATTGAGTTAGCTCGACTTTCCCGCATTCCGTTGCTTACGGAGAACATTGCACGTCGCATTGCGCTCGAGATTGAGAAGCGACCTGAGGTGCTGAATCAGTTGTTGGTATCCGCAGAAAGCGAGTCCTTTCGCCATCCGGAACGTGTTGTTGCCGGAGTGGCGAAAGCGTTGCAAGGTTGGCAGAAGGCTACTGCGCCTAGGAATTGGGAGTCGTTCGTTCGCACGATGACATCGAATCATGCGAAGGTTTCGAGCGATGTGGAACGAGACATCCAGTCGTTACGCTTGGTTTTCGGAGATGGCAGGGCTGTTGAAGAGCTCATGAAGGTCATTGAAGATTCTGCTGCCGATCCAGAAGCCCGGCGACAAGCTCTGAGGTCGCTTCTCACAAGTCGGACATCCAATGACTCGCAACGCTTATTCAAGTTTTTGGGGGATCGAATCCTAGCCCGCGAAGCGATCCGAGGCCTTGCGTTTTACGATCATACCGACACGCCCAAGCAGATATTGAATCGCATCAAGAGCTTTGGGCCAGGCGAACGAGCGGAGATGATCAACACATTGGCATCGCGAGGACCGTTTGCGAGTGCCTTGATGCAGGCGATTCGCGAGAAGAAGATCGAGCCTCAAGAACTATCCGCGTTTCATGCGAGACAGATTCGATCCTTTGAGATCGATGCGTTGAACCGCGAACTGAGTGAGCTTTGGGGTGATGTTCGAACCACCACCGAGGACAAGCGTCAGATAATGGACGAACTGAAAGGATCGATGGATGCGAATACGTTAGCGAAAAGTGATTTGCGAGACGGTCGCGCTGTATTTCAAAAGAGCTGTGCCAATTGTCACGTCCTGTTCGGGGCGGGCACTAAAGTTGGTCCGGACCTGACAGGTTCCAACCGAAAAAACATCGATTATCTACTTGAGAATATCGTCGACCCCAGCGCAAGCGTGGGTGCCGAGTTTAGAACATTGATGGTGCTGTTGGAGGATGGTCGAGCGGTCAACGGTGTCGTCGTCGCTGAAACTGAACGAACACTTACGTTGCAAACATTGCAAGAGCGCGTGACTTTAGATCGTAACGAGATCGACACCATCAAGAAGTCGACGACTTCCCTGATGCCTGACGGTCTTCTTCAGAACCTCTCGAAAGAGCAAGTGCGAAACTTGTTTGCGTACTTGATGGCAGATGCACAAGTGGCGTTGCCAGAATAGGCCAACCATTCGAGCTAAAGTTACCGAGTAGTTTGCACAGGTACGCGGCTGATGTAGGGGTGAGAAATCTGACGAGTTCCCGCAATGACGGTTACGGAGGCTGCAACGAGAAGAATAACCATGACCGAGTACTCAATAGGGCTCGGGCCTTCGCCGCCAACGATCATCGACTCCAGCTTTTTTCGCAATGTTTTCATGTTTCCAGTTCCTGAGGGACGGAAATGTATTCCGCATACCCGATCGCAAGTGAATGAACATTGGGCTTCCTTTGCCGATAACTCGGGCTTGCCCCTTACCGCCATCCCTAGACCTACAGTGGGTATCGACCATTTGGACAATGGTTCTGAAGGGAATAGGTGAGGCAAGAAGATTCGCTAAAAGCCAACTTTTGAGATATTTGCTACGAGTTATCAATTCGGGAACTTGACTTTCGTCCTTCGTCTCCTACAGTCCCGCGCACGCAACGTTCCATGTTCAGCGAGGGAAGGGAAATTGGATGAAACGACGAGATTTTCTGGTGGGTTCCGCGACGGCATTAGGATCGGGCATTTCTGCCTGCGTATTGGGGACAGAGCCTGAAAACAAACCATGGTCCACTTGGCGAGGCCCTCGCCGTGACGGAATTGTGGATGGGCAGAAATGGCCGGCTTCACTCGAAGGAGACTCGTTGACAAAGTTGTGGAGCCAGCCCTTAGGTGACAGCTACTCAGGGCCCGTGACATGCGGCGAAACGGTCTTTACTACAGATAGCAAAGCTGGGAAAGAAACGACTTACGGGTTTTCCGTTCAGAGCGGAGAACCGGTCTGGCAGCAAACGTGGAAAGGGGCACACAACGTTCCTTTTTTTGCGGCCCGAAACGGAAATTGGATTCGATCCACACCTGCGACGGATGAATCCAGTATCTATGTCGGGGGCATACGAGATGTTGTCGTTGCGATGAATACCAAGGATGGTTCCGAAAGGTGGAGAGTCGATTTTGCAGAGAAGTCCGGAAAAGTTCCCGACTTCGGCATGGTTTGCTCGCCTCTTATCGATGGCGGATTCCTTTATGTCCAGGCCGGAAAAGGTCTGCACAAGATGAACTGTAGCGATGGATCCATCCTATGGTCCAGTTTGGCGGATTCAGGTGACATCATGTCGAGCGGTTCATTCTCCTCTCCGATTATCGCGGAACTCAATGGAGTTCGGCAGCTTGTTGTTCAGACGCGGACATATCTTACCGGAGTGAATCTTGAAACCGGCGAACCATACTGGCGATACGATGTTGCTGCGTTTCGTGGGATGAATATTCTTACACCGACGATCTGGAACAATGCGATCTTCACGAGTAGCTACGGTGGCAAGTCAATCTTGATCGACGTCGTAGACAACAAGAAACCCACGATTCGATGGGAGAACAAGATTGAGGCATATATGTCCTCGCCACTTGTTATCAACGACCATCTTTACATGCATCTCAAGAATAAGCGGTTTGCCTGTATCGATTTATCGATGGGCAAAGAAACTTGGGTTACAAAGCCATTTGGCGAGTACTGGAGCACGTTGACGGATGGCGAGAAGATCCTCGCGCTCGACCAAGATGGCACACTTCGGCTCATCCAATCCAATCCAAAGGCCTACACGCAACTCTCCGAGCGAAAGGTTACTAGCGACGAGGAAGAATCATGGGCACACGTTGCGGTGCTACCTCAGAAGATATTGGTCCGCTCTCAAAAAGCGCTCATCGCCTTCCGTTGGGCGTAGCCCATCGAGCCTATTTGTTCGCGAGATCCTGATTCATCGCGCCGCGAAGTGGCGCGATTTGGCTTGCAACGTCACGACATCCAAAAGCTCTGATCGGGCGAATACTTCCCGAGGTCGATGGAGGTCGAAATGAATTAGGGACGGCCGGGACATTGGTTCCAGCCGACCTAGCATTTTATTGGTTTTGTCGCAAGCAGAACTTAGATCACGCCGCCGTGAACGCGGTATGGCGTCATATGGTCCGGTTGATCAAGGAACCAGAATCGTTCCCACTCTTGTACAATCCCACGGAGGTTTTCCGACGTGTAGATCAACTGTTCTGCCCGTTTGGATGGCTTGGCCGAATAAATAGGCAACGCACAGCCTACCATTGGGACTGTCGTGCAAACCACCAAAAGCAACCATCCTAATTGCCGACGCATTTCATCTACTCCGTGAAGTCGTGTCCTAAGCTTCTCCCTAGAGAAGCGAGTTTTCTGAGTCGTTTTCTTCGTCCAGGCTTTCTTCGCCAGCGACATCAAGTCTTCCCGACGCGATGTCGTCTCGAATTTTCTGAGCCAGCGAAGTTCCTTCAATTGCATTGACTCGTTGTTCCATGATCTTGCCGGGCTTGAAGGTGACGACAAACTTTTCGGGGACCTCGACTTGTCGTCCAGTCCTCGGATTTCTCGCCTTCCTCGCGGCCCTGGTTCGAACCTGGAACACGCCGAAATTTCGCAATTCGATGCGACCTTCCTCTTCCAACGTTCGAATGATCGCATCAAAAGTTCGTTGAACAATTGCTTTGATCTGCTGTTGGTTGAGTCCGGTTTCGTCGGAAATCGTTTTCACGATCTCTTTCTTTGTCACGGCATTCCTCCTAGGGCTCGAGATACAACCTAAGTCCTTTGAGGGTTTAGGTTTAAAACAAGAGTCTAGGATTGCAGGCAAAGTTCGTCAAGGTAGTAGACGAGCCGCCAAGAGCCGGTTCAATCCGCGCATTCCGCATAGGAGTTATCGGCAGAAGACCCGTCAAACTTGATACAAGATGGTCGTTTTCGGTAGACTTTTCCGCCGGCGAAACTAGAAACTTCCCAGTTTTTTGGTTGATAGCAAAACAATTGCCTTTTTCGAGTCATTCCCCGCAAATTCCAGCATACGCCCCGCCTCTCCACGCTCCAAAGCCGTCGGATATCTTCCCACAGTCATCAGGTAGGTGTGGTTCAATTGGTCGTCCCAGGAAAGATTCGACTTCGAGATTACGCTTGCAAATCGATCTAGATTTGCATGGGGAGCATCAACGGACATGAGGAACAGAAGTTTCTCACCTTCGTCCAATTCGGGCTTCTTTTTTGTGAGGGGCGGCGTCTTGAGCGCACCGGGTTGGGCCAGCGTCGGATTTGAGAGGTTTCCTTTGGTTTGTAACCAACCTGCAATCTGAGTTACCGAAGTCTGGGGCGTCCCCGAAGCGCGTTCGCGACTTGACGGTGCGAAAGCAAACAATCGAGCACCGCGATGATAATCTGCCAGCAATGCGTTGGAAGCGTTCATATACCACTGGGTAGTCAGTTTCGCTTCCGCGACTCCCATCGCTTTGCTTAGAAGTAGCGAAGCTACCAATTCCTGCAGGCTCCCCGAAACATGCAGTTGTCTTGCGAGCAATTCCTTGAGATCGGCTCGCTCGACATTGGCTTCTGCATCTGAAAGTCCATAAACTGGCACTAATGGTTGCTGAACAACTTGAGTCCATACAAATTCAGCGACACCGGAACGAGCTAGTGCCGAACGACGAATCCAATCTCCTAGTTCACTTGTCGCATACTCTTTACCATCGATATTGACGTTTACATTCGGCGGCGCGAGAACAAGCTTCCCTTCGTTGTCCTCATAAAAAAAACCTTGGTTTTTATTGGGTCGATTCGGCGATTCCTCGACGGCTTTTCGACTCGCGATCATTTTTTCGACAGTGGCAGGAAACGACCAGAAACTTCCAGCGACATTGCCAGCATTTTTTGAGAATGTTGTGATTTCTTCGGATTCACTTTCATGGCACTGCGTGCAAGTGATCCATTGGTTCCCGGTACGATGCAAAAGTGTATAAGCCACATTGAGGGTTGGAATGTCGCTTTTTCGTGCAACATGCATCTTAACTTTGCTCGAAGAGGGCACACTCGATTCGACCATGACACCCGTCTTCAATTGTTCAGAAACCCAGTACGATGCGGGATCAGTCCGATTGGTGTCGCTGGAAACGAGCGCGACTTCGACCTCCACAAGACTTTGCTTCTGTTGGATACTGGTTTGTATCCAATCAACGAAGCGCAAGAGCTCTAAAGCGCGATTCCTCTTCAGTGGAATCGAGGTCCCCAAATAATGTTCCGCAAGCAACGAGCCCCAATGAATCGAAAATTCCTCGGACTCTACTAATCGATCGACATAACTAGCCCGCGGGTTCTCGGATTTGTCGATCCGGAATGATTCTTTTTCGGCTGCTGTCGGTTTCCTTCCGATCGCCGACTGAGTTACTCTCGACAACCAAAGGTCGAGGGAACTATCCTCTTTGACTGGAACGTTAAAGTGACTCCAGATGTGCTCCATTTGCGAATCGATTACATTGGCGATTTCAAACCTAGACATTCGAGGTTTGGACGGTAACTCCACGTCGGTTTTTCCCGGCCCGGCGGTCTTGAAAGCTTCTTTAGCGGGTGGAGTCGTTGCAACTACAGTGTCTGGCACTTTTTCAGTCGAGGAAGGTAGGGCATCGAGTGCTGTTGATTCTTGCCTCACGTTTTCTATCGATGGATTCACGATCGGCGTTTCCGCCAACGCATCTCTAACACTAGGCGCGGTCTGATTCCAAGGCAACCAAGTCTGCTTTGGCAATATCAGAT
>Ga0068877_10003412_pt1 | contig 12613 bp, 9 predicted proteins | sample NOAtaG_FD_66437 | JGI IMG/M metagenome (GOLD analysis project Ga0068877, IMG submission 66437) | Freshwater lake microbial communities from Lake Erie, under a cyanobacterial bloom - NOAA_Erie_Diel6S_1000h metaG | ecosystem: Environmental > Aquatic > Freshwater > Lake | place: USA: Ohio, Lake... | reverse complement strand
TCCCCCAGCACCTCCAGTTTCACCCAGTCGGCACCTGGATTCCCAAGGGCTCTCAAAATCTCTCTTCCCAACCTCGCCACTCGCACGGCATCTTCGGCCTGGTAGCATCCAGCGGTGTTGGGTAGCAGCGTGAAGCGTTCCCAGTCGATGTAATCGAGAATGTTTTTTCCGTCAGGATCGTACAGGCGTTCACGGCGGACTGCGACGGTGACGCATTGCGATCCGCTCACTGACAGCGCGTCCCGCATGACCTCCAGCGTCTCATAGCGCCCCGTCCCAACGATCAGTCGGCTAGACAATGTGTGGGTGCCAATCCGCAGCGGTTGGTCAGCTAACGGATCGTTCTCAGGCATCCCAGTCATGTTCTCTCCTTGCCCCTGCTCCCTTTCGCTCGCCACCCCAGCCCAACCTTGGCTGGTGGGAGGGGGGAGCCATGCTGTCGGCGGAGTGGCCTAACCACCACCCACCAGCGTCACCACTTCCAAACGATCTCCGTCGGCCAGCAGAGTCGAGGACCACTGCTCCCTGGGCACCAGTTGCCCGTTGAGTTCCAGGGCGCAGAATCGTGTCTGCACCCCGGACTGCTCCAGCAGTTGCTGGAGGTCGACGGGTTGTGGCAGTTGCTGCTGCTGTCCGTTGAAGTGGATCGTGATCAAACCTGTGGCATCCTTTGCAGGGAGCGATCGACTTGGGGGTCAGGACTTTTCAAAAGCCGAATCGAACGCCCGATTGCTCGGTGAAAAATCGATCCTGCGGACAAATCCGGCCGCTTCACGCGCTCCAAACTCGCGGTCCATTCCGCTATCTTCCCACTCGACGCTCAAAGGGCCGCGATAGCCGATGTCGTTGAGCGTTCGGATAATTTCCTCGAAATTGACCGAACCGCGTCCTGGGCTGCGGAAGTCCCAGCCACGGCGTGGATCACCGAAGTTCAGGTGGCTGGATAGAATGCCCGACTTGCCGTTCAGCCGTGTTGTCGCGTCCTTGACGTGAACGTGATAAATCCGGTCTGGGAAGGCACGCAAGAACTCCACTGGATCCACCCCTTGCCAGATCAGGTGGCTGGGGTCGAAATTGAAACCAAACTCTTCACGATGTCCGATGGCGTCGAGCGCCGCCTGAGCCGAGTAGAGGTCGAAAGCGATTTCCGTCGGATGGACTTCCAGAGCGAAGCGGACTCCGCATTCCCCGAAAACATCGAGGATCGGGTTGAAGCGTTCGGCGAACAGGCGATAGCCGTCGTCGATCATCGACTGGGGTACTGGAGGGAACGAGTAATTCAAATGCCAAATGCTGGATCCAGTGAAGCCGTTGACAACTGAGACACCGAATTTCTTCGCCGCCCTTGCCGTGTCCTTCAGCTCCTCAATCGCTCGCTTGGTCACCCCGGTTGGGTCGCCATCGCCCCAGATGTAGCCGGGTAGAATCGACTTGTGCCGCTGATCGATCGGGTCGCAGATCGCTTGCCCCACGAGGTGGGCGCTAATTGCGTGGCACTGCAGGCCGTGGCGAGCCAGCAGGTCTCGCTTGGCGGCACAGTAGTCTGGCTCCTTGAGGGCTCGCTGAACCTCGAAATGATCGCCCCAGCACGCCAGTTCAATCCCGTCGTATCCAAAATCCTTTGTCATCCTGGCCATCTGCTCGATGCCAAGATCGGCCCACTGCCCGGTAAAAAGCGTCACTGGTCGTGCCATGAATCGTTCACTCCTTGGAAGAGGATGTAACAAAGGTGGGAAAATTGAGAGCCAAAAGGGAGCGTCGAAAACGATCGCGATCGCCGGGGGTTCGTTGCAATTCTCGATGCAGTCGCTAGGGCGTTTGGCGTGTCATAAGGAGCCAGGGGTTTCACTGCGGTCCATGCCATCTCAGCGTCGTCCCACAGCAGTCCGTTCAGGATACCACTGCCAGAGATTGCTGCCAATCGTCGACTCGACTCCGTCCTCGCAACGGACGATGGGTCCACTGGTAAAGAGACACCGTCAGAAGATTGGGGCCATCTTCCAAGAAGCTGACTCGGTAGCGAAGTGCTTTTTCACTCGATCCATCTGGCAGTGAAGTGCACCTGGGCCCCAAATGGTTCCAGTTGCTTGGCCGTCCTGGCTGAGCTGCCAACTGGATCACCGGCTAGCGGTCGGTCCGGTCCTCTTTGAATTGGATCGGCCGTCCCATGGCCCAAGGGATCGATCAGGGGGCTTCGAGGACCCCATGGCTGGATCATCCTCGCTGGACCATTCACCCTGAAGGGTGGTTTTTCGGACTTGTGCAGTCGATGGCACGCGCCCGAGTGGACAATTTGGGGGAAATGAGCAGCCATTGGAATCTTATGAACACTATCCTACAGGGGGATTCATGGTGGAGATCTTAAAAATTTCTTCTTTTTTTCGTTCCACACCGTTTAGCGCTTCGAGGGGGTGCGGAAGCATTCTTAAGCCCATGCTCCAATTAGACTTAGGGAGGTTTGCGAACCGGGCTTCGGATCGCCACCCGCAGGGGTGATGGCGCTAGAAATCCCTAGTGTCCATTGGAGTTTCGCGCTCCCTTCATCGAAATTTGACATGCCCGATGGCTTCGCTAGACTGTTGGACCATTCGCAACCGATAGTGCTCTCATTAAGAGCGACCACTACAGGTAGTGGTGAGAGGATCGCGAGCGACAAACCGTCGGAAGGCATCGGACCTGGAGAGGTCGATTGGCCCGGGTTTGCAAGGAATCTTAGGCGGGTATGATACCCAAATTTTGTTTTAGGGATGAATTTCTGTATACCATTGAGGAGTGCGATAGCGCTCATCCTTTGGACTTATCTCGTACCATTCAGAAGGAGCAATATCGATGGCAACGGCAGAACTAGGGCGTGAGATGAAGGGGAAGAGCCGCACCACCAAGGAGGTGCGTGGCAATCGTCCGGGCCTCAAGGTGCCGGCCAGGTTTTGCCCGCCGTCTGCGACTGATCCCTTCACCACGGTCGACTGGGAAACACGTTCGGCTTCGATCAAAGACGAAAACGGTAAGGTACTGTTCGAGCAGACCAATTGCGAGATCCCGACGACTTGGAGTCAGTTGGCGACCAATGTTGTGGTCAGCAAGTATTTTTACGGCGATCCGACCAAGGCAGAGGAGCGTGAGTACAGCGTACGCCAGCTGATCCATCGCGTCACGCGCACGATCGCTGACTGGGGGATGGCTGATGGGTATTTCGATACGCCGGAGGATGGCGAGCAGTTTTACCGAGAGCTGAGCTGGCTGTGCCTGCATCAGGTAGGTGCGTTCAATTCTCCCGTTTGGTTCAACGTCGGTTTGGCGCAGCAGTATGGCGTGAAGGGTGCCAAGTGCAATTGGCATTACAACGTCGAGAAGGGGCAAGTGGAGCAGCCGGAAAATCCGTACGAGTATCCCCAGGGCTCGGCTTGCTTCATTCAGTCGGTGGAAGACAACATGGAAGACATCATGCGGCTGGCGACCAGCGAAGCGATGCTCTTCAAATTCGGATCGGGGACGGGAACCGACCTGTCGACCATCCGCAGCAGCCGCGAGAAGCTGGCTGGAGGTGGCAAGCCTAGCGGTCCACTTTCGTTCATGCGAGTTTACGACCAGATTGCAGCGGTGGTGAAGTCGGGTGGAAAGACCAGGCGGGCTGCCAAGATGCAGTCGATCAAGGTCTGGCACCCCGACATTCTAGAGTTCATCGAGTGCAAGCATCGGGAAGAACAAAAGGCCCATGCGCTGATTCGCGAAGGGTACGAATCGAACTTCAACGGGGAAGCGTATTCCTCGGTGATGTTCCAGAATGCGAACCTGTCGGTGCGTGTCACCGACGAATTCATGGAAGCGGTCAAGAAGGGCCAGCCCTGGAAGACACGTTGGGTCAGCGACAATTCCTCAGGGGAGCCGCCGGTTTATGACGCCAAGACGTTGCTGAATCGGATGGCCGAATGTGCTTGGCACTGCGGCGATCCCGGTGTTCAGTACGACACGACGATCAATCGCTGGCACACCTGCCCTAACTCCGGTCGCATCAACGCCAGCAACCCTTGCTCGGAGTACATGTTCCTGGACAACACGGCATGCAATCTATCGTCGATCAATCTGCTGAAGTTCCGTCGTGAGAATGGTTCTTTCGACGTCGATGGGTTTGTGGCAGCCTGCCGTATTTTCTTCATCGCTCAGGAGATCCTGGTCGATCACGCCAGCTACCCCACCGATCGCATTGCGTACAACAGCCATCGCTATCGTCCACTGGGCCTGGGTTACTCGAACCTGGGTTCGCTGGCGATGACACTTGGCATGTCCTACGACTCCGAGTCGGCTCGTGGTCTCTGCGGAGCGGTGACGGCCCTTCTGCATGGTGCAGCCAATCTGGCCAGTGCCGAGATGGCGGCTGTGGTGGGACCATTCGCCGACTACGAAGCCAATCGCGACCCGATGCTGCGCGTCATGCAGATGCACCGGGATTCGGTGGAGCAGATCGATCCGGCATCGCCACCAGAGCTGAAGAATGCTTGCCGAGCACTTTGGGAGATGGTGCTGGAGAAAGGGAAGAAGCATGGCTTCCGCAACGCTCAAGCAACCGTTTTGGCTCCCACCGGAACCATCAGCTTCATGATGGACTGCGATACCACAGGCATCGAACCGGACATCGCTTTGGTCAAGTACAAGCAGATGGCAGGTGGTGGGATGATGAAGATCATCAACCGTTCGCTATCGCTGGGGCTCAAGACGCTGGGCTATGACGATGCCAGCGTGCAGGCGATCGAAGCCTACGTCCACGACCGGGATACGATCGAAGGAGCACCTGGGCTCAAGGATTCCCATCTGCCCGTCTTCGATTGTGCCTTCAAACCGGCTCAGGGGACTCGCAGCATCGGTTGGCGAGCTCACGTCCAGATGATGGCGGCAGCTCAGCCCTTCCTGTCGGGCGCGATCAGCAAGACGGTGAATATGCCTAACGATGTGACTCCGGAAGATATCGCCAACGCGTATCTCTGGGGCTGGGAACTGGGGCTCAAGGCAATCGCCATCTACCGGGATGGTTCGAAGCAGAGCCAACCGCTGTCGACCAAGGTGGAAGGGAAGAAGGGAGCCGCTGCAGCGACCAAACCAGGCCGCGAACGCTTGCCCGATACCCGCAACTCGGTGACTCACAAGTTCAATGTCGGTGGTCATGAAGGCTACATCAACGTTGGTCTCTATCCCGATGGACGTCCCGGCGAAGTCTTCATCACCATGGCGAAGGAAGGAAGCACTGTCGGCGGCTTGATGGATAGCTTCGGCACTGCCATCTCGATTGCCCTTCAGTATGGCGTCCCTCTGGACGTTTTGGTCTACAAGTTCAGCCACACTCGGTTTGAACCGATGGGGCACACGACCAATCCAGAGATCCGGACAGCTAGAAGCGTTGTCGACTACATCTTCCGTTGGTTGGGACTGACCTTCCTGCCAGGGTTCCGTGAATCCCAGTCAGGAAGTGGCAAAGCGGAGGGAGAAGGGGACGCACGGGCGGCTGAAGGGAAGAAGACCAAGCTGTCGACTGTACCGGTCAACGGCAACGGGGCGGAGAGTGTTCCAGCGGTCAGCTTTACCCAGACGGTGCAAAAGCTGCTGCAGGCAACATCGGGTGCGAATGGACAAGAGTCGGTGCTCAGCCGTCAGATGGGGTCAATCCAGGCGGACGCTCCCTCCTGCTCCAACTGTGGTTGCATCACCTACCGGAATGCCGCCTGCTATCTTTGCCCCAACTGCGGGCAGAGCAATGGTTGCAGCTGATCACTGACGCCACTGGCGAGTCCCGCTTGCAAGAAGAAAAACTGATCCTAAACCGCGTCGGCCCTAAACCGACGCGGTTTTTTCGTCACCTTAATCCAATGTCCTGTACCCCGACGCAGCCCAATGACAACCGTTTGAACGCAGGGATGGCTGAGGAGGGCGGATTTCGTGTTTCGATATTCATCCGACACTTCACGCAGCCGTGAGGCGAGAGTTCTTCACAGCAAAAGATATCGACTCGTGTGGCAAGTATCGCCTGGATTCCGGCCGGGTTGCTCGAGCGTCTGCTTCTTCAGTTCGCATCGCCCACTGGATGGCTCGGCCTCGCGCTAGGATTTGAAGGTCCCCTGACGGAAAGGTGCGAGCCGTGCGGTGAGCTTCCGGGGGCGATTCCAACCGAAGGTAGCGAGGCGATCGCCACTCACGATCAGCTCTGATAGCCCCGGCTTTCGACTTTGGAACGGTTCCAAAATGGTTGCATCATCCGAAAGCCTCTGAAAGTGCCAACCGCGATGGTTCCATTCGCGACTGGCAGATAGAGTACACCTCTACTTGGTCTACTTCTGCTCCCGAATGCTTGAAACTCCACTGGTCTCTCTCGATACGATTTCGGGACTTCCTCGGTAGGTGATGCGAGAAGAGCCACTGGCCGATGCCGATAGTTTTTCCGCAACTTGCAAAGCCATTCGCGATGCACCAGAAGTTGCGACCTGGGCTTTGGAGATCTGGAGTGTGTCGGCTTGAAGCGTGGAAGCGCCGGAGGTGTTTCCCTTCAGAGTGCCGACACGACCGCTTTGAACCACCAAGCTACTCGCTCCGGAAAGCTGGGCATCCAGCGAGTCCGAGTGAACTTCGACGATCGTGCCTCGGCTGGCGCCGCTGCCTTCATAACGTTTCAGTTGAAAGCAACTGGCCTGGATTTTAATGGGCTGCGTAGTGGAATAGGACTGATTCGAGCGGATTTTCAAGCGACCGTCGACGCAAGTGGTTTCGATGATCGCAAGCAGATTCTCTTCGCCGGAAATCGTTAGTTCAGGTTCGGCATCGCAAGAGATTTCGATTCGAACTCCGCCGTGCACTTCAACCGAATCAAAGTCCTCAATCGATCGCTCCTGGGTGACAACGACTCCATTCCCACGGATCGATGGCCTGGAGGCCAGATTTGAAATCGAGAGATCGCAACCCAGGGAGGATAGGAGGACGACAGCCGTTAGCTGGATAGAACGCTTGGGTGAGCAACGGATCATCAAAGGTGAGTCTCCTAGATGCTTTGCATGTTTCTTGCGATAGCACTACACGGGAACTGTAGCTTCATGTTGTCCAAACTAGCTGCCGGAAGATCGCTTAATATCAGGCTTCTATGTCTCGTTCGCCCGTTCGCTCACCATCTTGGAATGAATTTTGGGGAACACCGCCGAAACTCGCTCGTCTGAAAGAAGTTGAACCCTGGGAGAAATGCTGATCTCCACTTGGTTCGATTGGGGAGGCCTTCTTATCGGCTGACGTACTGATGCTTCCGCCGGAATAGTCGCGGCAAGCTTCGAAGTTACCCCCGCAGCCCCGTGGGCTCCTGTCGGTATAGGATTGTTTTGCCGACGACAGGGGCTCCGTCAACTGCATCTTGGGACGGATCGAGATCGAGAGCTCCTTTGGTTTAAGGGTTCTGTCGATCCGACGGAAGTTGGTCTTGCCATCGGATCGCAGCTTCCTCTTGCTGTGCCGAACGCATGGAAGCGATGCCCCGCTGGAGTTGATCGATGGCGGCTTCCTTTAGAGATTCAGGGGCCGAAGGCAATGAGAGCAGTTCCTTTGCACTTTCTGCGGCCTGCGAAAAATGCTTCTCGACCTCGGCGAAAGGCATTTCTTGGAGCAGCAATTGGAATAGATGCATCTGCAATTCGACCCGTTGGTACACGATATCCGGGGTTCGTATATCTCGATTCACCGCCTCTTGGCAGCTCTCGAGAGCTTGTTGGTATCTTTCCGTCGCCGCTTGATTGCGATGGAATTGCTGAAGCATATGCCCGGCGGTGTGGTGCGCGTTGATCAGCAGCATCCAGTGCGGTTGGGAAGCGATCGGAAGTGCGACCAGTTGTTCTGCCATACTGGTCCACAGGTCGGAAATCTCGATCGCTCGTTGCTGATCGCCACTGGCTGCCAGGAGTAGTTGGAGTGTTGTGGCCGTCCGTTGAAACGTGCCAACCAATTTGATCTGCTGGGGAATCTGGCGTAGAGAGCTGATTTCTTTTTGGAACAGTTCGTTCAGAACCGGAATGGCGGATTGCTGGTTTTGGTGAGCGATTATCAGGCGGGCGCGTTCATGATGGATTTGGGACCGCATCTCAATCAAATCGAAAGGAGGAGCTAGGGAGTTCGTCCCCGAGTCGAAGCCGGTGGGGTTTTCGTCGAGCATCCCAAATGCTTCGTCCACGGCCTCGGCAGCGAGAAGCAAGTGATCGAGTGCCTCCTGAATCGCCCCCGATCGCTCCTGAAGAATCGACATGTTGCCGTGGACCTGCACCCGTGCCAACGCCTCACCGTAGTTTCTCGGTTGTTCGGAGTCGAACAGACCGAGCGCCTTCTGTTGCATGGTTTGGGCTTGGTTGAGATTTCCTTGATGGGTTTCCACCATAGCAAGGTAGGACCAAGCTCTTGCCGTGATCGATCTCGCCATATGAAGCTGGTCACTTTGGAGTTCCTCTTGCGTCAGCAGAGGTTCCAACTTCCCCACCGTCTGCTCGAAAAACGGCGCTGCCTCCTTCAGTTTCCCGAGAGTCATCTGGATCGCCCCTTGCTCGCACTTCATCTCGCCAATCATGAGGTGCATGGTATTTTGAGTGTCTGTGGGCAAATGGGGGTCTTCCAGCAAGGTTTGCAAGCTAGCGGAAGTTTGTTCCAGCAACTCGTTGGCTTTGTCGGGTTGATTGAGGTTCAATTCCATATACGCAAGTCGACAGGCCATCTGTCCTAGTCGCATCACGGAACTGGGGTTAGGAGGGCGATCCTGTTGCAAGTTGCTCACGATGGCAAGAAGCATCGATTTGGACTGAGATGCGAGGGTGTCATTGAGTTGGGCAAGAGCAGGAGACTGGAAGATCTCCTGATTGGTGACCAGTAGTTTTTGAAACTTCAACAACCCGTCATACGCCAAATCCTCTCTCCGCTCGGCTAGCAGTCGACTGTTGAACGCCTCGATGCGCCGCCCCTCAGCAATTTCGTTTGCCTTGAGTGTCTCTCCGAGCAGTCGTGAGGACTCATCGAGAGCGATCTGAAGCCTTTTCGACTGGGCGATGGCGTTCTGTTTTTGCTTGGTTTGATACAGCAGGAAGAGGAAGCCTCCGAGAAGGCAGATCGCTAGGCCGGTCGCAATTCCCGTCGCAGCGATTCGATGGCGACTTGGCCAGCGTATCGCCTTCTCCCACCATTTTTCGGGGCGGGCAGAGACGGGCTCTCCAGCGTTCCAGCAGAGTAGATCGGATCGAAAGCTTTCGACATTCGGATAGCGATCGGTCCATTCCAGCGAAGTGGCTTTATTGGCGATCGCCCGAAGTGATGTGATCGCGGGGACGCTGGATAAATCGATAGATTCTGTGGTGGTCGTTTCTATCTCTTGATGCATTGCGGGTGGCCGATTGGTCAGGATGCAATGGAGAATGGCTCCCAGCGAGTAGATATCCGCTGCAAATGGGTTTTTCTGATAGGGTCCGTGTTCAGCTTCCGGCGCGATGTAGCCAGGGGTGCCGACACCTTGCGTAGGCAAACTTGCGTCGGCTGAAGTGTTGGGGGGACGGGCGTGGCTGGATTCGTGCGTCGCAACCGTCGCTTGGTCGACTTTCCTGGCCAAGCCCCAATCGGCGATCAAGGTTTCGCCATAGGGACCGATCAAGACATTCGAGGGTTTGAGATCTCGATGGACAACGTTCTGGCTGTGCGCGTAGGCGACGGTGTCGGCGATATCAACCAATCGGCGGATCAAACTTTTCAGGTGCCATGAGAGCTCCTTGGGGCCGGAATAGAACCGCCGATGGAAGCTCCGTATCGACTCGGAGAAGGCTCCACATCCTTCTCCTGCGATCAGTCGCATGGCGTAGTAGTCACGCCCTTGGGGATCGATTCCCTGCCCATAGATCGGAATGACGCCAGGGTGCTCCAAAGATGCCGTCAATTCCGCTTCCGCGCGAAAGCGCGACCGAATGACGGGGTCTTCCTGATACTCGCATCGTATCTTCTTGATCGCGACCAGCCGGTTGCATTCCAAATCGACAGCTTGGTAGATCTCCCCCATGCCGCCGGACTTCAGCAACCTCAGATCGCTGTACCGATTTGGTGGCTCACCGCCCCAACAGGTTTCCCCGCTTCGGAATTCGTCCAGCATGCGATGCAGTTCACAGACAAGAAGCTCGGAGGGGATGTCGTCGTAAGCGGCAGCAAACTCTTCCGGGGTACTAGTCATTCCTCGAGCTAAGTGGGATTCGTAGTCGACTGCTGCTGCGATGACCTTGCGCCATAAGTCGGGATCAACCGAAAGGTAGGGATCTGGTGGCGTCATGCCTTGCGATTCGTTCATGGTGCGAGAGTCTTCTCCCACATTAGACGAATCAGATGAATCTTCTGGAGGATGTTCGTTTTTCTGCGGCGCATTTTTTTCGCAATGGCGGACGCTGAGTGCTCCTGCAGATAGAGCAGTGCGATTTCACGAAGTTCACCTGTTGGGTCATCTTGGTCCAGCGTCTCAAGCAGATGCTCGATCAAATCCTTCAGTTCGGCCTGGGCCTCCGGGGTTGCCAACGTTAGCAGCGATTTCTCGTCGACCTTGTCCAAGGGCTGGTTGAGAGCGACAGTCCGTTTTTGAGCGTTGATGAATCGGTAGTGACTGGTCACTCGATTGACCATCGAAGCCATCAGCAATCTCCAGAGGTCGTCTCGGTTCTCCAGTTGGGGATACTTACCTGTCAGCAAACCTTCGCAGACGTTGGCAAAAGCCCCTTGTGCGACATCTTCACCCCCAAGAGATGGGTCGGGATTTCGTCCAAGTCTTCTGGTTGCCGCCCGGACCAACTTGCCATAGAAGCGACCCCAGAGAGACCGCGCAGCCGATCGGTCGCCAGCTTTCATCTGGCTCACCCACTTGGAGACGGAACCAGGCTCGGTGTTCATGAAATCCCAAGATATGGACGACTAACTGCCCGGTTGAAACTGGGACGCTGTTCACCCGATCGTAGTGGCGATTTCCCCGATTCGCAACGAAGAAAAACGCTCGATAGAGGCCCCGCATCGAAGGGAACCGGCTCGGGGAGAATTGGCGTTTTAGCACTGAGGGCTTGGTTTCAGAAAAATGTCGCCGTCGGGTTTTGACGGATGGCACGTCGATAGCCTCTGCACCGTCGATCGGGAACCAGTGTCTCTACCTACTGCGTTACCACTTGTAGGAATGCTAGCGATTGTGAGGCCTGGGGGGGCAATGTCCCCTGTCCTGGGCTCTTTCAGCCGCATAGGGCGTTTTTTCACTCTCGACATCGAGTTGGTGCGCCCGTTCCACGTCGGATCGACTCGGTTGGACACCATTCAGGTTGGAATCCGTATCAGACCAATCCAGTCGCTGAGGCCAATGAGCGTCTTGGCGGGGCGAGTTGGGGAGTGCGGGGGGTGTTTGCTGCAACTTCTGCACCCTACAGGAGCCGGATGGTGAGGGGACTTTGGGGCTTGCCTTCCCGGTGGAATCGGTGGTGTGTGACACCGCCAATCCTGCCTTGGTGTTCGGAAACGCGCGATCGAAGAAATTTGACGGACGAATCGAAGTTTTTCTAAGGGGTAGTCAATATGGTGCGAATTTCGCAGTCGAGTGTTCTTTTTTCGTTGAGCGGTTTGTCGGCCTGTTTGATGGCCTGGACATCCGTATTTTCGGTAGTTGCTGTCTCGCCGGTGTCCGCTGGGATTCTGGTGACCGAAAACTTCGATAGCTATGCCGTTAAAAGTAATGTGAACGGGTTGATTGGCGGTACGGGCTGGTCGGGGGCTTGGAGTTCCAATTCGGGATACATTGACCCGGCTGGCACAGGCAACGCACTATGGAGAGGGTCGTTTCACAGCAGCAACCGCTCCTTCAATAGCATGGGGACTTCTGGAATTCAGATCTTCACTTGGAAGGAGTTGGCTGGTGGACTACCCAATGGCTCTCGCCGATTCCAATTGTCGGACGGCTCGAGTGCGAATATTGCGGAATTGCAGGGAACCAGCTTTGTGAGCAACGGAGGAACGTTGGCGACCATGACTGCAACGGGGGAGGCACCAGCGATTGCTCTGACGATGAACTACGACACAGGGATGGGGTCGCTCACGACGAGTTCCTCCTTCAGTGATATCGTGATCGATTCGATCAGCGGCTTGATCACTGCCAACAACGGAAGCCCAGCGTCCAGCATTCTCAACTTCGCGTTCGACAACACCAAGGCGGCAGCAAAAATCACGTTTTGGGATAGCACCAATCGGATTGTCGACGACATTGCCTTCGGCACCGGTGTAGCCGCTGCTACAGCAATCGGATTCACTGTCGCGGGTGGGGGAGCGATTCCTGAACCCTCGTCGGCAGCGATCGCAATGCTGATGATCGGTGGTGGTGCGTTGCGTCGCTTCCGCCGATCGCGGGCAACGAAAGCGTAGCACTGACGAAGTTTGGATCGAAATTCCATCATTTTTCCGCGAGCAGTCATTCACCAGGGGAGAGATAAGACCGACGTGAGAACGCCAAGGGCATGACCTTGCGATCCATAGGTTCTGGGAGCCTGTTGATTTTCTTTCGAGAAACTAGTGGATCTGTCGCAGGGATCGTTGCAAGTGATGGGATGACATCCGA
>Ga0068877_10003410_pt1 | contig 12614 bp, 8 predicted proteins | sample NOAtaG_FD_66437 | JGI IMG/M metagenome (GOLD analysis project Ga0068877, IMG submission 66437) | Freshwater lake microbial communities from Lake Erie, under a cyanobacterial bloom - NOAA_Erie_Diel6S_1000h metaG | ecosystem: Environmental > Aquatic > Freshwater > Lake | place: USA: Ohio, Lake... | reverse complement strand
TCGCGGTCTCGCTGGCGAAGTCGGCATCGCGGATGACCGACTCAGCCGCCGAGGAGTTCTCGAGGCTGACGTTCAGGTTGCGGACGGTGCTGCCGACGGTGTTGCGCTGGAAGGCACCCAGGCGACCGCGGAGGCTGGAGATGCTGCGGATGCCCTCGTCGACGATCTTGGCGGCCTTGTCGAGGTTGCCGTCGACGACGTTGTTGCCCTTGCCGGAGGCCAGCGAGTTCAGGAACCCGACGTCGCTGTTGCCCAGCTTACGGGCGGCGACGTTCTGGATGCCCAGGGCGACCTTGCCACCGACGTCCACCTTGGAGGCGAGCTGGAACTCAGCGCCGCCGCCGGTGATGGTGAAGGCGTTGACGTTGCCCAGCGCCGTGGCGGTGCTGGTGGCGAGGGTGATTTCAACATCCAGGAAGTCGGTGTTGACACGGATGTTGCGGCCCTTGGCGGTGGCGGAGACGCCGTTGATCGTCGCCGTCAGGTCCTGACCTTCGTCACGGATGCCGTTCTTCGCGGCGGCCGAGTTGAAGGCGCTGACGGTCGCGCTGGGGCGGGTGGCCGAGGAAGCCAGCGCGGAGTACACGCCGTTACCACCGGTGATGCCGGCGTCGTTGACGACCTTCACGGAGACGAACGAGTCGCTGCCGTAGTTGGTCGACTTGAGGCTGATGTTGGTCACACCACCAGCACCACCCGAGTTGAAAAGCGTCGCGGAGACGCCGGTCACATCCTTGTAGGTGTTCACCGCGTCGATGATCTGCTGACGGGTCGTACCCGAGGAGAAGGACAGTTCGCGGCTGCCCAGCTCGCCACCGATTTCGATGGTGAACAGGCCGTTGGCGCTACCGCCGAGGTTCAGGGTCGCACCGGTGGAGAGGAAGAGCGAGCCGGTCTGGGCCGACTTGGTCACCAGAGCCTCAACCTTGATACCCGGGTTGCCCTTGGAGAGCTTCGCACCGTTGACGCGGAAGTCGCTCACGCCCGTCGCAACCGAGTTGACGTTGAAGTCGAAGTTACCGTTCAGGAGCTTGACGCCCTGGAAGTTGGTCGACTCGGCGATGCGGTCAACGGTCTGCAGGATCGAGTCGATCTGGAGCTGGTTGGCCTGCTTCTCTTCGCGGGAGAGACCGGCGTTGTTGGCCGTGGAGGTCACGAGCCCGCGGAGGTCGGTCAGCAGGTTGCTGAGCTCCTGGAGGCCGCCTTCGGCGATGTTGACGAGCTGGTCAGCACGCTCGGCGTTGGTGATGGCGGAACCGAGGGCCGACTTCTCGGCGCGGAGGTTCTCGCTGGCGATCAGACCGGCGGGGTCGTCCTTGCCGCGGTTGACGCGCAGACCCGTGGAGAGCCGCTCAAGAGTCGTGTTCAGACTCTTGTTGTTGCTCTGCAGGTTGCGCTGAGCGATGAGGGAGTTGGGATTCGTGTTGATACGTGACATGCGATTGAACCTCCGTGTGCTATCGGGCGCTTGGGCCCCGCGACCACCCCCGGTGCGGGGGACCCTGCGAAAGACAGATCCGCGTCGCGACGGCCTGTCCCAAACACCGCGTCGGCATCCGTACCGACCCGGGTGCGCTTCAGCCCGAAGGCTTCCGGCACTCTGTGGACATCGGAGCCGCTGGGCCTCGCGATGAGCCGCGGGGTTCACCTCGATGTGGGATGAGCCCGCACGCCCGCCATCGCCCGCACACGCGCTACAGACGGACCTCGTTATGGGGCAAAGCGGTGTTTCCCGCGGAGATCTCGGGCGTTATCCGGAGTCGTGTGCGGTGCAGTTCAGACGCAATGGGTGCGTCAGTCCGCGACTTGCTGCACCATGCACCGTGTGTTTAAGGTGTGTTGCGAAGTAGTTTGTCCGGCGCACGGCTGTGGAGAGCCGTGCCACCAAAGACAACCGTGCCACGCGGAAGAGCTTCGCCCGATTCAAAAAAAGAACACCCCGCCCGAATGAACGGGCGGGGTAACTGGAAGCGATTCACGTCAACTTTGAATCAGCGATCCACGGACTTCGTCAGGGGCTTAGCTCCGCAGCAGCGAGAGGGCCGCCTGGGGCGCGGTGTTCGCAAGCTGGAGGGAGTTCTGAGCGGCCTGCGAGAGGATCTGCGAACGGGTGAGGCTCGCGGTCTCGCTGGCGAAGTCGGCATCGCGGATGACCGATTCGGCGGCCGAGGAGTTCTCAAGGCTGATGTTCAGGTTGCGGATGGTTGCGCCGACGGTGTTCTTCTGGAAGGCACCGAGGCGTCCGCGGAGACCTGAAATGGTACGGATGGCTTCATCGACGACGTTCTGCGCCGCGGTGAGGTTGCCGTCCACGACGTTGTAGTTCTTGCCCGAGGCCAGCGAGCTGAGGAAGCCCACATCGCTGTTGCCGAGCTTTCGGCTGGCGACGTTCTGGATACCCAGGGCGACCTTGCCGGCGATGTCGACGCGGGTTGCGAGCTGGAAGTCTGCGCCGCCGCCGGTGATCTGGAAGGCGTTGATGGAGACGAGCTGTGTGGACTGACCGGGGGTGAAGGTGACTTCAACGTCGAGGAAGTCGGTGTTGACGCGAGCGGTTCGTCCGCGGGTGGTGGCCTGGACGCCGTTGATGGTGGCGACGAGGTCCTGACCGATGTCGCGGATGCCGTTCTTGGCGTTATTGTTGCTGAAGGCGGTGGAGCCGCCGGTGGCGGGGCGAACGGTGTCGCTGGCGGAGAGGGGGTTGTAGATGCCCGTGGTGCCGGCGGTGCCCGAGGCGTTGACGACCTTGACGGAGACGAACTGGTCAGAGCCGTAGGCGGTGGAGTTCAGTTTGATGGTGGTGAAACCACCGGAGGTGTAGATCGAGCCGGAGACGCCGGTGACATCCTTATAGGTGTTGACGGCGTCGATGATCTGCTGACGGGTGGTGCCTGAGGCGAAGGAGAGTTCGCGGCTGCCGATCGAGCCACCGATTTCAACGGTGAAGAGGTTGGAGTTGCCCGCGAGGTCGAGGGCGGCGCCGGTGGAGAGGAAGAGCGTGCCGGTCTGGGCGGACTTGGTCACGATGGACTGAACGGTGATGGTCCCGCCCTTGGCGAGCTTGGCACCGTTGACGCGGAAGTCGCTGACGCCGGTGGCGACGGCGGTGGTGGTGAAGTCGAAGTTGCCGTTGAGGAGCTTGACGCCCTGGAAGTTGGTGGAGTCGGCCAGACGGTCGATGGTCTGGAGGATGGAGTCGATCTGGAGCTGGTTAGCGCGCTTCTCTTCGTTGGAGAGGCCGGCGTTGTTGGCGCTGCTGGTGACCAGCCCGCGGAGGTCGGTCAGGAGGTTGCTGAGCTCCTGGAGCCCGCCCTCGGCGATGTTGACAAGCTGGTCGGTGCGTTCGGCGTTCCCGATCGCGGAGGTGAGGGCGGTCTTCTCAGACCGGAGGGCCTCGCTGGCGATGAGGCCGGCGGGGTCGTCCTTGCCGCGGTTGATGCGCAGACCTGTGGACAGACGTTCAAGATTCGTGTTCAGACTCTTGTTGTTCTGTGTCAAGTTCCGCTGGGCGATCAGAGAGGAAGGGTTGGTGTTAATCCGAGACATGCGAACCTCCGTGCGAGAACGGCCTGGGTTGACGTTTCCGGGCCTGACGATTCGAACCGGCGTCCGTACCGGCTCGTGCGGGAGGGGTCCGAAAAGGACGTCCCGCCTCTCGGAGATCGGGGGCTATCGGGCACGACTTCACGTTACGGGGCGCATTTGCCTCAAAAAGTTCAGAATAACCCCTCCAGACGGCATAAACGGTCGTGCGGGTTGTAGCGGTTCGGACCCCGGAAGGGGTTTTGCCGACCCCGCCGACGACGCCCGCCGGTAGCGTCTGCGGGCAAAAAGCAGCACGGGCCGACTGTGCCAGTCGGCCCGTCTGTGACGATTTTGCTTGGACTTACCGGGCTTTTTCAGCCTCGAACCGGTCAGATCGTTACTGCCTCAAGAGCTGCAGCACGTTCTGCGTCTGGCTGTTGGCAAGCTGCAGCACGCTTGTGCCGGCGCTGGAGAGCACCTGGGCCCGCGAGAGCTGCGAAGTCTCAGCCGCGAAGTCCGCATCGCGGATGACGGACTGCGAGGCGGTGAGATTTTCAATCGCGGCCTGGACGCTGCGCACGTTGGTGTCGAGGGTGTTGCGTTCGAGCGCGCCGAGACGACCACGCAGCAGCGAGATCTCGTCGATGGCGGTGGTGAGCACGCCGGTTGCGTTCTGGAAGTTCTTGCTGTTCAGGTCGTTGATGCCGCCGGAGCGGATGGAGTCGAGGAAGTTGATCTTGCCGCTGATGAGCGTGCCGCCGAGGCGGCTGGAGGCGATGGAGGGGAGGCCGACGTTGATCTGCTGTGAGGAGTTGATGTCGCCGCCGAGCTGGTAGAGCGCGCCGCCGCCGGTGATGTTGAAGGTGGTGGTGGAGCCGTTGGTGGTGCCGAAGGACTGGGTGAGGAGCATGTCGAGGGAGAGCGTGGAGGCGTTGGGGAGTGAGATCCGCAGCCCGCGCCCGGTGCCCAGTGCGCCGTTGACGATGGCGAAGACGTCGCGCCCGGTGTCCTGCTGAGCGGCGACGAGCGTGCCGGCGCCGATGAGGGTGGGGATACCCGCGGCGGTGGGGACGGCGGCGTTGTTGTTCAGGGCGTAGGTTTGGAAGAAGCCGCCTGCGGCGACGCGGTCGATCTGCCTGACGGAGATGAACTCGGAGGAGCCGAACTCCACCGAGGAGAAGACGAGGCCCGAGTTCTGGTTGTTGTTGTTGAGCGTGGCCGAGACGCCGGTGGATTCCTTGAACTGGTTGATGGCGTTGCGGACGTTGGTCAGGGTGGTGCCTGAGAGGAACTGGATGGTCTGGACGCCCTTGGGCCCGGCGATTTCGAGGGTGATGGAGGACTGCAGAGCGCCGTTGCCGAACGGGCCGGCGTAATCGCCTCGGACGTACAGACGGGCGGTCTGTGCGGAGGCGATGGTCTGCACGTTGACCGAGAGCGAGGTGCGGTTGGTGAGGTTGGCGCCGAAGATCTGGGTCTTGGCGATGGCGGTGTTGCTGACGCCCGAGAGGACATAGTCCAGTGAGCCGTTGAGGAGCTTCAGCCCGCCGAAGGATGTGGAGTTGCTGATGCGGGTGATGGACTCGATCGCCGAGTCGATCTGGAGCTGGTTCGCGGCGCGTTCGTCGGAGCTGATAGCGCCGGTGTTGGCGGCCTCAACGACCAGCCCGCGGATGGAGTTCAGCAGGTCCTGAACTTCCGCCAGCGCACCTTCCGCGGTGGAGATGACCGAGCTTGCGCGCTCGGAGTTCTTCACCGCCTGGTTGAGCCCGTTGATCTCCGAACCCAGTCGGTTCGAGACGATGAGCCCGGCCGGGTCGTCCTTGCCCCGGTTGATGCGCAGGCCTGTGCTCAGCCGCTCCAGGCGCAGGTTGAGGTCCTGGCTGCTGCGGCCGAGGTTGGTCCGGGCGATGAGACTGGGAATATTGCTGTTGATTCGTGACATGGCAATCCTCCGTGATTGCGCCGACTTCCACCGACGATGACAACCGATTCCTCCGGCTGACGGCGTCCGCTTTGGACGCCGCGACGAACGATCCCTTTTCGCCCCCACCCAACCGACCCGACCGGGTGGCGTTCTACGCCTCCGCCGCGGGCGGGAGCCCGCTTCGGACGGGTCGAACCGCCCCTGGCCCTGCCTGGGCCGAGGCGCTGGTCACCCGGCTGGTGGCCAGACGGGGCCTGATCACCCCCGGGCTTGCCGAGCCTGAACCCAAGGGTCCAACCGAGCCCGCGATGGCGGGTCGGGGGAGCTTCAGGTCCGAGCCGGCGATCTGCGCCGCCCGTTGGTTCTCCGCCTTGATCGCGTCGTAAACCTCTTTGCGGTGTACGGCGATGCGGGTCGGAGCGTTGATTCCCAGGCGAACCCTGTCGCCCCTGATATCCACGACGGTGATCTCGATGTCGTCACCGATCATGATCGTTTCGTCGCGCTGACGGGAGAGCACCAGCATGCGAGGGTCCTTCCTTGCTTGGTGTCTGCGCGTGTCGTCCGCGGCGTGCCCAGGTGCGCACAGAATGCCGCCCTTTCGCGATCGTCCCTGATCGCGTCACATCCCCGGCCCGGGCGCGGGAGCTGCTGCCGCCCGGATCTCCTGTACCGACGAACCTCGGCGTGCCGAGCGTGCGATGACCTCGGCTTACGCCGACGCCGCCGCCTGCTGAGCACCCGAACCGCTCGCCACACGCATGAGCGGGTGACGGGTGGTCCAGCGCTTCTCCGCGAGGACGAACTGCTCGCCCACGCGTGAGAGCGTGTTGATCACCAGCGGGCCCTGCAAGTTGCCCGTGAGTGTCTGATCAACCTTGTTCACGATGATGAAGACCTGGGCATCGCCCAGGCTGTCGAGCTTCAGCTCGCCCATCTGCTCGGGGCGGATGGGCACGGTGAACTCGGGGACGAAGAACGCCGGGTCCGTCACCACGAAGGCCAATGACGGCTCTTCGATCGACTGGAGCCAGAAGAAGCAGGCGTCGTCGGCCGGCTCCAAGAGGCAGAACTTCGTAAAGCTGGAAAAGCCCAAAAGGCCTTTGGGGAAGGTGATGATGCGGTCCTCCGCGATGTTCACCGTTCCGAATCGGGTCGTTCGCACGTCCATCTGTGCGCTCCTGGTTCACCAGGCGGTCCCGGCGTCCACGCCGGGCGACGTCCTGTCGTTTCGTTCTCTCCGCAAAGGCCGTGCCAGCCCGTGCGGGTTTCTGCTCATGCCCTTCGTCAAGCCTCGCTTCAACTCAGAAAATCGAACAGCGATCTCGATCCCACCGTCCCCGAGACACGAAGCGATGCTTCCAACTGCGTCTGCAACTGGCTGTACCGCGTCGCCGCCTCGGCAAAGTCCACGTACTGCAAGTCGGATTTCGTCTTTTCGTCCAGCACGTCCTGATCCGCGAGCTGGTCCTTCGCCTGATCGACCCGCTGGGCAAATGTGCCCACCAAGGCCGCGGCACCGAAAAGCCGGTCCCCGCTGGCGGAAAGGTTCTCACCCGCGGTGGTCAGGCCCGATTGGTCGTCCTTCAGCAAGGCGTCGCGCAGGTCGATCAGGTCGCTGAACAGGTTGTTCACGCGGACCGTCGCCTTGTCCTGCGCCACGTACGCAGAACTTGCGCCGTCGAAGGTCAGGTTGTTCAGCCCCAGATCCTCCGCCGCGGCGGAGTTGTTCAGTGTGTTGGTCCGGATTGCACCAGCGATGGGGGAGGAGAAGGCCAGCCCGTTGATCCCGTTGGTGATGGAGGCGGTGAAGTCACCCGCCGCCAGGGCCGGGGCCGAGGTGTTGTTCTGGGTGCCGATGGCGCTGGTGAACTGGGCGTTGATGCGGGCAAGAACGGTCTGCACGTCGGTGAGATCCTGCGGGCGCAGATCGACGTCGAAGTACTGCCCGTTGCCCAGGGTGATGCGGAAGTCGGTGTTGAGGGCCGGATCGATCAGGCCGGAGGCGGGGTTGACCACATTGTCGACGATCCGCACGCCGCGGCCGTTGTTGAAGTCGGCGATGCTCGTGGTGAGTCCGAGAGAACGGATGCCGAACTCGGTGGCGGTGTTGGTCCCGCCGGGGACTTCTTCGATGGCGATGGAGACCCCGGCGATCTCGTTGAAGAAGTTGATGCCGTTCTTGGCGTCGTTGATCTCGATGCGTGTGCCCGGGGCGGCGGTCTCGATGATCGAGCGCACATCGCCCAGCGTGGTCGCGGTGGAAAGGTCAATGTCCTTGATCGATGGCACACCCGCGGTGAACGAACGGATGCGGATCGAGCCGGGCGGGATCGTCACGCCGCTCAGTGCGCTCAGCGGCGTTTGCCACGACAGGCCGGGGGCAACATCCTGCCCCGTGTTCACCAGCGACGTGTAGCTCGTCCCCACCAGCCCCAGATCGGCGGCGGTGGTCCCGTTCGTCGGGTCAGAGAAGGTCAACTGCGGCGCGCCGGCGGCGACAACATCGATGAAAATCGCCTCACCGGAAACACTCACCCCGCCCGGGCCCAAGACCGTCACCGAGTTGGCCGTCTCGTACGCACGGATCGACGCGGTGATCTTCGTCACCACTTCGTTGATGGTTTTCGCGTCGGTCAGGTCTACCGAGCCCACGGCCGCTGAACCCGAAAACTGAAAGTTGATGATCCCCGGCGCCACGCCCAGCCCCCGCGCACCGGAAACATCGCTCAGGGCGGTGCCGATCCACAAGTCCGGGTCCAGATCGCGCTGCGAACGCACGCGCGAAGAGAGCTCGCCCAGGGCGTTCGACCCGCCCAGCGTGATGGGAATCTGCTCGGCGAGCCCGAGGTCGGTATACGTTGCGCTGCCGCGACCGATGTAGCGGTACCCGCCGTTGAGCTCAACCACCGGGGGCGTGTCGGAGGTCGCGCCGCCGAAGAGATAGACGCCCCGGCTCGAACCGTCGTTGGTGCGGTTGACCAGCGAGAAGAGTTGACGCAACTGCGAGTTGACGACTTCAGCCTGCTGACGGCGGGTATTCGCGTCCGAGGTCAGCCCGATCTGCGAGCTCGCAAGCGACTGGGCCTGGCGGACAAGGTCCGAGGCTTCGCTGAGCGAAGAGTCGAGGCGATCAAGCACACCCGAGGCGTGCTCGATGGATCGTCCGCGCTGCTGAGCGGCGAGGCGCCGGCTGTCCAGCAGCGTGATCGCGGCGGCGCGGACGGGGTCGTCGGAGGGGCGGTTGACCTGCCGCCCGGTGGAAAGCTGGTTGGTGACGTCGAAGAGCGAGACGTTTGTCCGCTGAATGTTGCTGAGCGACGAAGCGCTGAACAGGGCGGTGGAGACGCGCGAGATGTTCAGAGGGGGGATGCTCATCGCGGGGTCAACCTCGCAACTTCCGTGCCAGGGGTTCAATCAGCGGATGATCGACAGCAGCGACTGCGTGAGTTCGTCGACGGTGGAGATGAACCGGGCGGAGGCCTGGTACGCACGCTGGTAGTTCAAGAGGTTGATCGCCTCTTCGTCGAGCGAAACGCCCGAGAGGCTGGACCGCTGGGCGTCGAGATTTTCACGCACCACGCGCGTCGCCCCGGCGTTGGTCTTCGCGGCGCTCGTCCGCACCGCGATGTTCTGCACCGTCTGGTCCCAGCGGTCGGTCAGCGTGACGTTGCCGAGGTTCTTGATGCGTTCAGTCCGCAGCCCCGCGATCGCCATCGCCGCTCCGTTGGCGCTCGGATCACCCTTGATCACCTGCCCGGCGTTGATGAGGTTCGGGTCGGCCGAGAGCTCGTCGCGGACCATGATGTCCTGCGCGTCCTTGCCCTTGAAGTACGTGTTGATCCCCAGCGTCGCCAGCACGCCCGAGGTGTCGTCCGAAAGCGTGATCTCGTACCCCGTGGCGGCGTCGATCTTCAGCTTGCCGTCGGCGGTGATGCTCGCGGAAAGGTTCGAAATCCCATTGAACGCCACACGCAAATCGTCCAGCGAGGTGTCGTCGGCGAACCCCGGCGCGAAGGTGCTGTCGATCCCGTCCAGGTCGACCTGGATCGTGCGTGTCTGCTTCGCGCCCGTGGCGGTGTTGGTCACCGTCACGGTGAAGCTCCCGCTCTCGGGCCTCAGCGCACTCGGCAACGCCGCGATGGTCTGGTTCGTCGGGTCGCTGAAGGCCAAAGCCTGATCGCTGGTCCCGAACGAGAGCGTCCCCGTCGCCGAACGCAGCGGCGTCGACGACGTGCCCACCGAGTGCAGCCTGTTCACCCGCGCGATGAGGTTCGTCGCGATCTCGTCGAGCTTCACGATCGCGTCGTTGACCAGCTCCGTCCGCTGGCTCAAAAGCGAACCCAGCTCGCCCTGAGTAATCGGCAGCGTTTCCTTGTTGTCCTTCGTCACCACCGTGATCTGCGTCGCGCCGTTCACCGTCGTGGTCTTCAGCTCAACCCCCCGGCTGCGCCCCGCCAGCACAACCGGGGTCGAGCCCACCAGCAGATCCAGCGTGCCGTTCTGCTGCGGCAGCGGCGTGACATCCACCAGCCTCGAAAGCTCCGTCACCAGCGCGTCACGCTGATCACGCAGCGCACCGCTCTCGCCCTGCCCGCCCTCCGCCAGTACGATCTGCGTGTTCAGCGACGCGACCTGGTCGAGCAGGTCGTTCGCACGCACCGTCGTGACCTGCAGGTTCGAGTCCACCTGATCGCGCTGCGAGACGAGGTTCGCCCGCAGATCGCGCACGTACGAGGCGAGCTGCCGCCCCGACTGCACCACCAGCGAGCGGTTCCCCGCCGTGCCCGGCTGGTCGGCGAGGTTCGACCACGAGTTGAAGAAACTCCCCAGCCGCGCCGCGAGGTTGTTGTTCCCCAGCGGGTCCAGCGTCGTCTCGACGTTGCTCAGCAGGTTCAGATCCGAGTTCGCCCGCCCCTCCTGCGAAAGGCTCGACCACAGGCGCTGCTGCAGCGCGCTGTCGGCCTGCCTGCGAATCCCCGAAACATCCACCCCGCGCCCAACAAACGCGTTTCCGAAGCGACCGTCACCGGTGGGGTTCAGCCCCACGATCTGCCGTGAGTACCCCGCCGTCGACGCGTTGGCGACGTTGTTGCCCGTGACCTGGATCGCCAGTTGGCTGGCGTTCAGGGCCGACCGTCCGATGTTCAGTGCGCCGCCGAGTGACATGCTCGCTCCGCTCTTGGTTCGCTCTTCTCAGCTCGTCAGGTCCACCGACGACATCACCACGCCCGCGCCGTGCCCGCCCATGACGGCCGTGCCCGGCCTGCGGTACGTCCCCGTGTGCGAGACCGCCCGCGACAGCCGCTCCATCAGCCCGTTCATGTGCGACAGCAGCGAACGGGCCGCGCTGCTGAGTACCGACTGCTCGCTGGCGACCGTCGCCGCGAGGGCCCGCAGCGCGTCGGCGCTCTTGCGAAGTTCCGTCCGTGCCGGCTCCGGGCACTTCTCAACCAACTGCGACAGCGTGAGCTTCACCGCCGCCCCGCCCGGCCCGGTCAACGCCGCCGCCATACGCACCGGCGCCGAGCCCTGCACGATCACCCGCACCAGGTTCAGTCGGCGGGCTTCGATCTCCGCGAGCTTCTGGGCGCACAGCTTCTGCCCCTGCGTGCACCGCGCCATCGCCTTGTTGTCCGCCTTCGCGATCGCGGCCCGGTGCTCCCGCACCAACGCCAGTTGCTCCGTCTGCTGCTCGTGCATCGCCTTGATCAGCCGGGCAAGCTCCGCCGCGTGCGCCTGCTGAAGCGTCGGCACGCTCCACGACGCCGCCGAGAGGGGCTCGGTCGTTCGCTGCTGATTCTGTGGCTGCATCGTCGTGGTCATGCCGTGCCCTTCCATTCAACGAACCGCGGACAACTCCTCACCGCGAACCGCGTGCCACCGAGGGGGTATTCACCGAGAACGAACGAACCCCGGACGAGAGTGCCGACAGCGCCCGATCGTCGGGCCCGTCTGCGACAGGCAGGGTCATGCTCACCGCCCCGCCGCGCTGCCGGGCGGATTGGAGCGTCTGCTCCGCCACGCGTTCAACGAGCGGGAAGTTGCTCGCCCGCACCATCTGCTTCGCCATCGCCGCGTCCATCATCGAGCGGAACTGCTTCTCCGCCGGGCCCTGGTTGAAGGGTGCCGCCGAGCGGTCGGTCTCGCGGAGCTGCTTGAGCACGGGCTGCACAAAGGCCACCGCGACAAAGTCCTCCGCCGCCTCGCGAGCACGCTGCTGATCGCTCTTGTCCGCGTCACGCGATCGGCTCAGCACGCCCGCGAAGGCCTCCTGCCGCTCGGTCAGGCTGGTGAATCGCGTCGAGGCCTTCGCCTCGGGCGCAAAGCCGCCGACCGAGAATCCCGAGTTGCCGATCGAATCGCTGCGGAGCATGGACACCTCGTTTGACCGAGCATCTACAACGGTCTCTTCTTCGATTTCTGCTTCTCTGTGCCTCTGTGTCTCTGTGGTGATTCCCCACAATCACTCGATCACAAGCTGAGCGTGCAACCGACCCGACCGGTGCATCTGCGTCAGGATGTTGATCTGGTCCGCCACCGGCACATCAAGCTGCTTGAAGGCCTGCAACAGGTCCTGGATCCGCGCCCGGTCCGAGGCACGGTTCGTCGTCCCCGCCGCCGTCCAGCGCGACGTCCGCGTCTGCGGGTTTGCCGGCGTGGGCAGCACCGTCGGCGTCGTCGTCGTCACCACCAGGTCCTTGTGCGCAATCGCCACCGGGCTGATCTCGACATTCCCCGTCACGATGATCGTCCCCGTCCGCTGGTTCACCACCACCTTCGCGGGCAGTCGCAGCTCCGATGGGTCCATCGTCGCCGTCAGACAGTCCGAGATGAACCCCGCGGGGTTCCTTCGGCTTTCCAACGGCACATCCACCTCCACAATCGCGTCGTCCACCGCCCGCGCCATCGGCACAATCTCGGCCTCCGCCGTCGTTTCCGCGAACGAGCCCGGATCCTGGAACCGCGCGTTGATCGTCGACGCAACCCGCTCCGTCACCGAAAAGCTCCGCAGGTGCGGGTGGATCACCAGCCTGATCTTCTCCTGACCCACCGGCATCAGGATGTCGTGCGTCACCATCGCCCCGCCGCGGATCACCCCGCTGGTCAGCGTGTTCGGGTCCTCCAGCGAGATCGCCCCCTCCGCGAACGCGAAAACACC
>Ga0068877_10003409_pt1 | contig 12616 bp, 5 predicted proteins | sample NOAtaG_FD_66437 | JGI IMG/M metagenome (GOLD analysis project Ga0068877, IMG submission 66437) | Freshwater lake microbial communities from Lake Erie, under a cyanobacterial bloom - NOAA_Erie_Diel6S_1000h metaG | ecosystem: Environmental > Aquatic > Freshwater > Lake | place: USA: Ohio, Lake... | reverse complement strand
CTTGTGACGGCGGCATTCGGTCAACTCGCCTGGTTCGACGCGAGGCGTTCGTCCCAATAGCCGTCCCAGCCGTCGGGCGACTCATCGCCTATTTGACGCCGCCCCCAGCTTGGGTCCAACCGAGTTGTTAGCCATGCGGGGCCTGACCGATGAGAAGTCGTTCGGTCACGACGCGAGCAGCGGTCCGATTTTCCCCTTATGTGCAGACGTGTGCGGTTCCTCAGCGCTCCGCGTCGGATGAACGGGATGCGGTTCAGCGGCCATGCAGCAGGTCGCGGATCGCCTGAAAAACCGGCGTGGAACTGGCGGCGATCAGCCCCGGTGAGTCGAGCGGGATCGGCTCGCCCGGTGCGGCGGTCGCGGTGCACGGGCCGAGCGCGGCCCCCGCCTCGCGGGCGATCAGCAACCCGGCGGCGACGTCCCAGCAGGCGATGCGGCGCACCCAGAAAGCATGCAGCCTCCCGCAGGCGACATACGCGAGGTTGAGCGCCGTCGATCCGGTGCGCCTGACGGTGTGCACGTGGGGCAGCACGGCGAGAAAATCGGCCACCGCCTGGGAATCCGCCGTCACGTGCGGCGGAAAACTCACGGCAGCCAGTGCCTCGGCGGGATCGATGACGTCTGGCACCCGGATCGCGCGGCCATCGAGCCACGCCCCGCCCCCCTTTCGCGCCGAGAAGCACTCGTCGCGAAGCGGGTCATAGATGGCTCCCACGAGCAGTTCGTCGGCATCGGCCAGCGCCACCGACACGCAGTAGGCGGGAAAGTCGTGCACGTAGTTGGACGTGCCGTCGAGTGGATCGACGATCCACCGCAGCCCCCGTCCGGAGTGTCCGTCCATGCCGGATGCCGGCTGACCCGGGCCGCCGTCGGCTTCCTCGCCCACGAATCCGTGCGTGGGAAACGCCGCCGTCACCACCCGGCGAATCTCGCGCTGCGCCGCGAAGTCGGCCTCGGTCACGAGGTCGCGGGGCCCCTTTCGCGAGACGGCGAACTTCCCCCGCCACTCGCGGAGCACCTGCCCCCCGGCCCGTGCCGCCGCGACACACACCTCGAACGGATCGGGACCGGAACCGGCGGCCAGCGGCATGCGTCTCACCCTGAATCGAGTTTCGTGCGCCACGACTTTCCAGCGTGGCCCTGCGCCTTTTTAATGGATGCGTGGGCGAAGTGTCGCCTGCCCCCATCCGCCATCGAGGTTCGCGCATGACCGTCTCCGTCGCCACCCCCTCCTGGACCCTCGCCGGACATCGCGGCAGCTGTCGCAGGGGCACGTTCGCGGCCGACGTCGACCTCGACGATCCGGCGAGCGGCCTCGCGGTCCGATCGTCGCCCACCGACACCGGCTCCGTTCATCTGCTCGGGCTCGATCTCGCCGCGCGGTGCCCGCCGAGCGACCACTGGGTGCGGGGTTCCGACATCACGGCCACCTACGAGCCGAGCGACCACCGTCATCTGCGGGCGACCGCCCTGTGGCGGCAGCACGCCGGCGAATCCGACGTGGCGGCCTGGCAATTGATCGCCTCCGCGCAGACATCGCTGCTCGACAGCGACCCGGCCGTCGCCGTCGTGTCGAGCATCGCGGCGGCAGACTCGAGCTGCCTGATCCGCGGCCCCGCCGCAGCCACCTGGTCGCGCTTGCGTGCCGATGAACTGCCCCTCTCCGGCGTCACGGCCGTGCTCGTCCCGCGGCCGAACGCCGCCGCCGTGCTCGTGGCGGCGCATCCGGGCGATGCGCCGCACCTGACGGCGTCGTGGACGCAGGGCCGAATCCGGCTCGTCTGCCGCCTGTTCACCGAGCAACTCGAAAAGGGCGTGCTGCTCCGTAGCCGGGTGCTCGGGGCGGTGGGGCCAGGCGGCTCCACGGCGTGGGCCGACCGGCTGCTCACCGATTTCCACGCCGCCCCGCCCCCGCTCACGACGTAATACGGATCACACGTGAACCTCGCGCAACCGGGCGGAATGAGGGTCGAAGAAGCCCCCGGCGGGAGCCGGGGGATCCCCGGGCTTCCGCCCGGGGCTTTTTGAGAACAACGCGCGCGGATCGAGTATGAGTCGTACAGGAGGGGGCTCGGGGCGGAGTGCGGACTGCCAGTCTGCACTGCCAGCCGGCGCGGGGTTCAACGCTGGAGCCGCAGCTTGACGATCCACGGAATCCGGTCGTGACGGTTGTGCGGCCTGCGGAAGGAGCGCAGGAAGGAGGTTTTGGGAAGAGTTTCCAGGGGGCGCGGTAGGCTTGCGGACTGGAGTCTGTCATGCGGTTGATCGCGAGTCGGCTGGTCCACGCGGTGGCGCTTGGGTGCGCCCTCGTTGCCGGCTGCGCCGAGGTCGGGGGAGTGCTCAGGGCCGACGACGAGCCGTCGGCGGCCGCCGCGCCCAGCCGCGTGGGCGAAGTCGGGCCGGAGATCTTCTATTTGGAAGATGACGGCGGTCGGCTCGTGCCCGTGCCCGGGTTCCGCTACCGAGACTTCGTCGATCTGTTCCGCATGCAGGAGGGTCTGCCCGTCACGCTGCAGCCCCCGGCCGCGGTGCTCGAACGGCTGGGCGTGCGGATCGACCTCACCGCCGATCGGGCGACTGCTCCCGTGGTCGTGGAGTGCACCGTCAGGCAGACCCGCAGCGGCTGGGTGAACGTCCCGATCGAGTTGCAGGGCCTGCTGCTTTCTGGCACCACCCGTCACGACGGGCCTGGCCGATTCGTCGTCGATGCCGACCCGGGCACGGGGGGCTACCGGCTCTGGTTCGACCACGCTCCCGAGAAGGGCAGCGACGCGACGCACGCCGTCTTCCTCGAGGGAAGCCTGGCGGTCGATCGCTCCGCGGGCTCCGAAGGAGTGTCGCTGCGGCTGCCAGCGGCCACCGCGTCGTTCGTCGAACTGCTTTCCAACCGGTCGGCTCCCGCCGTCGTCGCGCAGCCGTCGCCGCCGCCGCAGCGGGTCACGACCACGGCCACCGCGAAAGGCAGCACGACCACGATCGTGGGGCTTGCCGGCGACGTGCGCATCCGCCTCTCCGAGACGGCGTCGGGTGATCCCGGTTGGAACGGCGTGCCCGAAGCCGCCGTCGAGAGCGTCGTGCGGATCGACGGCCGCCATGCGTTCACCGATGCCACGATCCGGCTGGCCAATCTGCCGCCCGACCGGAAGGTCGTTCGGGTGGCCATGCCGCCCGGCACTCTGCTGCGGAGCGTGCGTGCCCCGTCCTCGATCATCGGCCGTGCCGGCACGGCCGAGGCGCCGACCGTCGAGATCGCGATCGACCGCGACGCCACCGGTGCCTCGGTCATCGACCTGCAGTGTGAGCGGCCTTTGGATCCTTCCGACGCCCAGCCTTTCGAGGCCGTCGGCTTCGCGGTCGAGCAGGTGGAGTCCTGGCGGCAGTGGGGCCGGGTGAGTCTCCTCGTGGAGGGAGAATGGCGGGCCGAGTGGTCGGCGGGCCCCGGCATGCGGCGGGTCGATCCGCCGGCGGCGGCCCGGCGGCAGGGATTCGTGGCCGCCTTCGCCTATGACTCGCAGCCAGCCTCGCTCCCAGTGCAAGTGAAGCCGCGCCAGAGCCGCCTCGTGATCGAGCCCGAGTATCGCTACGAGGTCGGTGCCACGAGACTCGAAATGGTCGCCCGCCTGCGGGTGAATGCCAGCGGAGGTCCGGCGACCGCCGTCACCGTGGCGATCGATCCGAGTTGGAACGTCGACGAGGTTGGGCCGGCGACCGTCGTGGACATCGCCGCCGTGACGGTGGATCGCGGCAGCGTCACGATTCCGTTGTCGCAGGCCGTGACCGGCGACACGCTGATCGAACTACGGGCCAGCCGCGTCATCGATCGGGGGGCGACCAAGCTCTCGTGGAAGCTGCCCGCGCCACAGGCCAATCTCGTGACGCCCGCCGCCGTGATCGTCGCCGCCGCCAGCGACATCGAGCTGTTGCCCGACACCGCGGCCAGCGTCGGGCTCGTTCGTCAGTCCGCCGCCGGCGCGGCCCGTGCGGGGGCCGACTCCGCGGCGCTCGTCTATCGACTCGACCTCCCGCAGGGCAGCTTCGCGGCCACCCGCCGATTCCTCGCGAGGCGGGTGAATGCAACGATCGCCGCCCGCGTCGACATCGACGAGACCGACCTGGTCGTTTCGGAGACGATCCGGCTCGACGTGGTGCACGTTCCGCTGCAATACGTGGAGCTCTGGGCGCCGAGGTCCGTCGTCGATTCGGGCACGCTGGAGGTGCGCCAGCGGCAAACGCTGCTCGATCCGTTCGAGGTCGCGGAACCGCCCGGCGAGCCGCCGACCGCGTTGGTCGATGGCGAGTCGGCCGTGTGCCTGCGGGCCATTCTCGTGGAGCCGCTGCTCGGCGTCGGGGAACTGCAGGTGTCGTTTCGCCTGCCCGTTCCGGCCGTGCCGGAAGAGACGACCGTCGCGGTGGACGTGCCCCTGCCGTTGCCCGCCGATGCGCGGATCGGCCGTCAGGCGGTCGCCGTGCAGGCCTCTGCGACGCTGGCCGTCGACGTGCGCGGCGACGGCTGGCGAGCCGAGACGAGGGGGGATGACGGTCCGCGGACGTGGACCACCGGAAAACCCCAGGACGCGCTGCCACTGGCCGTTGCCGGTCGGCAGCGGGCGGATGCCGCCGAGGGAGTGGTCGAGGCCACCTGGCTGCAGACGAGACTGCTCGCCGATCGTCGGGAAGACGTGTCCACGTACGTGATCGGCGGCAGCGGCGGGCCGCTGACGATCGCCGTGCCCACGCTGGAGGGCGTCCAGGATGGCTCGTGCTCGGCCCGACTCGACGGCGCGACGATCGCCACGGTGTCGCGGAAGGACGGCAGCGTCGTGGTCGAACTTCCGGCGGCCTCGATGGCTCGGCCTCGAATCCTCGAGATCCGCACCTCGGCCGCCGTGCAGGGGGCCGGCCATCCGCTGGCCCGCGCGATCGGGCTCCCGACTCGGGTCGTCCTGACCGCGCCGGAGTTCCCGGCGGGCATCGCCCAACGCCGGTTCTACTGGGAGATCACCGCCCGTCCCGACGAGCACCTGCTGGGGGCGCCGGCGAACTGGACGTCCCAGCAGCGGTGGCGACTGCGGGGGCTCGCGTTTCAGCCGCTCCCGGTCGTTTCGCGTCAGGCGATCGCCGCCTGGATCGAGCAACTGGCTCACGGAGCGTCAGGGCAGCGGGCGTCGACGCCCGTGTCCGAGCCGGATCTCATGGAACGCCGGGTCGTCTACTCCGGGGTCGGCCCGCCGGGCGCGGCGGCCGTGTGGATCGTACCGACCTGGTGTCTGGTGCTCGTGTGTTCAGGGCTCGCACTGGGGGCGGGACTCGCGCTGGCCTACCGGCCGAAATGGCGCCGCAGCGCGGTCGTGTTGCCCTCGCTGGCGATCGTCGCGCTGGCCGCGGCGGCGGCGCCCGGTCTGGCGGCCCTCGCCGGCCAGGCTGCCGTGCCGGGCATCGTCCTGTCGATCGTCGCGTGGGTGCTTCGAGCGATCGTCGATCGGCCGGTCGGCGTCGAACTCCGGCCAGCGGCCGCCCCCGTGTCTCCAAGTTCCATGACGCGCTCGCTGGGTGGACCACCGTCGCTGGTCGTCTCCAATTCGTCGCTCCGCCGCAACGACAGCCTCACGGCGGTTACGAAGCAGATCCCATGAGTGCGGGCATGACGCGCATGCGACGCTGGTCTGTGACAGGTATCGTGCTGCTGGCGGCGGGATGGGCCGTCGCATGCGGCGCAGGAGATGCCGAGTCCGTCGAGTTTCACCGGGTGCACGTGCCGGCCGGCCGGCTCGACGAGGTGCCGCTCGGCGACGAGCGGTACGTGCCGATGTCGGTGACGGAATTCGAGGCGGCCGTGGCTCGCGCAAACGGTCGCCAAGACCGTTCGGCCACGCTGCTGCCCCGCGGGGTTGCCGACGCCGTCACCTACACGGCCCGCCTGGATGACACCGGCGTTCTCGTCGGCACCGCGACCTGCACGATCTCGCCCGTGGCCGCGGCGGTGGCCCGGGCCTTGCCGCTCGGCGGGCTGGCCGCTCGCGAGGCGACGTTCGCCGGCGAGGCCGGCCCCCGCGACGCCGTGATCTTCGGCACGCCCGAGGACGGGAGTTTCTTGCAGGCGAGCGAAGGAGGAACGTATACGTTCGGGTTCATCTGCCAGCCGCTCGGCGGCGATGACGGAGGCTTCGTGCTGCCGCTCGTGCCGTCGCTGAAGACCACGGTGTACCTCACGCTGCCGCCGGGCCGTACGCCCATGCTCTTCGGCCCCTCGGCACGGGCCGCCGTCGTCGGTCCAGGCGAGCGTTCGACAGGCGACTCGTGGCGGATCGAGACGGGCCCCGGATCCGCTCTCGGAGTCATGCTCCGCGACAGCGATGCCTCGTCGGGAGGCTTCGCCGTCTGGTCGTCCATCGACATTCGCGGCGAACAGGCGTCGCTGGCGGCGACGGTACGGCCTGCCGAGCCGTGGAGCGGCGGGCCAATCGTGCTCGACAAGGATCCCTCCCTGCGGATCACGGCCCTCGAGGCAGGCGCGGCAGGCGCGGCAGGCGCGGCAGGCGCGGCAGGCGAGGCGGCGGAGGCGGTCGGCTTCACGGAGTCCGCCGATGGCCGCGTCGTCACCATCGAGGTGCCGGCGTGGCTGGCGAAGAGCCGTTCAGACCTGATCGTGCGCGGTGTCGCCCCGGCGGTCGGTTCGACGTGGCGACTGCCGCTCGTCGCCGCGTCGCAGTCCCGGTGGGCCGGCGGGGGCAGCGTCGTCACGCTCGATCCGGCAAACGGCGTGGCAGGGCTCGAACTCGACGACTGCCGCGTCGTGACGGCGGCCGTCGCGGATCGTTGGCCGCTGCCGCCGCGGCGTTCGACGGCGCTGCGACCCGACGAGTCGAGCATGCAACCGGCGGTGTTTCGCATCGAGGAGCAGGCGCCGGCCGCGGCCAGTCGCCTGACGCTGCGGCCGCGCACGCCGACCCTCGACGTGGCCCGCGTGACCACGGTGGAGATTTCCCCGCGGGCGTTGCTCGGCCGTGCCGTGTGCGACATTCGCGTGCTCGACGGCGAGGCATTCGAAATCACGGCGCGGATGGCGCCGGGCTGGATTCCCGATTCCGTCGAGGCCCTCGAATGGGTCGATGACGGCGTCGTCGGCGGATTGGCGGAGCAGCGGGCGACGGCGACGGCGTTGCCCATCGACTGGCGGTTCGTGCAGTCGCCAGGTGGCGACACGCTGCGAATCGGCCTGCCGGTCGGGGCGACCCCCGCCCGCGGTCTGGCCCTGCGGGTGACGGGCCATCGGCCCGGCATCCCGCCCGGCGCCGCCTTCATGACAGGCGACGTGGACATGGTGCGGTTCGACGGAGAGTCGGCGGGGTCCGCCGTCATCGACATCAAAACGGTCGCCGACTCGTTCATGGAGATCGACGATGCGCCCGTGGGCATGCTGCCGGCCGAAGGGAGGCTCGCGCGGCTCGTGGAGGAGGGCCCGGTTCGTGGACGGATTCCCGGCGGCGAACTGGCGGCCAACCGGCGGGCCCGGCTCGTGACGCGTCGACCGCCCCTCGACGCCGACGTCTCGGTGCGGCTAGAAGCCCGCGACGACCGGCTCACCGAGACCTTCACCGTGGCTTGCACGACGGAAGCCGGCGGACTCGACTCACTCGTGGTCGATTTCTCGGAGCCGATGGGGGAAGGCCTCGAATGGTCGGTCGTCTCGCCGGTCGGCATCGCGGTGACGTCTCGGCTGCTGGCCGCTGGCGACGTGGCGCGGCGGGGGGCGAAACCGCTCGAATCGGTTTCCGAATCGTGGCTGCTGGAATTCAGGCCGCCGATCGAGGAGGCGGCGGTGATCCGGGCGGTGCGGACCATCCCGTTCACCGCCGATACCCCGGTGCCCCTGGCCTGGGTGGCGGACGCCCGATCGCCGCGCGGAATCGTGACGTTGCTCTCGGCGGGGCCCCTGCTGCCGGAGGTGATCAATCATCGGCTGCTGGAACTGGCCCCGGCCATCGACGGCCGGGGAACGCGGCAGCGGGTCGTCGAGTTCAGTTACGGGGCTCCTGGACCGGCGGCCGGACCGGCGGCCGAACTGCGACCGCCGGTCGCGGGCGTCGCCGCCCGCGCCTGGGCGTGGCAGGAGGAAGTCACCTGCTGGTGCGAGGAGTCGGGTGCCGTGGACTGCGAGGCACGGTTTCAAATCGAGAACGAAGGCCGTGACGCCGTGACGCTCACGGCGCTCGCGGGGCATCGACTGCAGAGCGTGGAGATCGACGGCAGGCCGCTGCCCCTCACCGCGGTGGCGGCGGCCGCGAACGTGAAGGTGCCCCTGCCGGCCGCGGGATCGCGCGTCGAGATCGTCGTCCGCACCGTCCAGACATCGGACCCTCGCGCCGGGTGGTGGCAGGTCAGCCCACATGGCTGCGGAATCGACCTGCCCCTGCTCGAGCGGCGTGTCAAACTGCTCGTGCCGCCGAGTCTCGAGCCGCTCGCGGTGGAGGGGGCGTATCGGGAGGTCGATCCGGCTCAGGCAGGCTGGGCGAAGCGGCTGTTCGCCGTCCGTTCGGCCGACGATCGCGCGCGGAGCGAGGCGAGATCCTCTCATGGCGGGTTTCAGCCCCTGGCCTTCGTGGCCCGAGGCGGACGCGACGGCGGTGGAATCGTGATGCTGCACCGTCGGCTGATCACGTCGGCCGCGCTTCTTGCAGCCGTGTTCGCCGGTGGGCTCGCCTTCGGTGCGGCGCGTCGCTTACGCGGGGCTTCGGTCGTGATCTGTCTCACGGCGGCGCTGGCGGCGCTCTGGGCGCCTCCGCCGCTCTACGAGGTGGCGCGGGCATCCTGGTGGGCCGGCGTCGCCGGGGCGGCATGCGGCCTCGCGTCATCGCGGCCACGGTTCGTGGCGGCGGCCGTGCTGAGCTGGGGGCTGTCGACATCGGCAGTCGCGGGCGAGCCCGACGCCTATCGAGTCTTCGTGACTCCGGCTTCAGACGGCGACATGGCGCTCGTGCCCGAGCCGCTGTTCCGCCGACTGGCCGGCGCGTCGCAGTCGGCGGCGGCCGTGCGGGTGGTTCGCTGCGACGTGTTCGCGTCGGCAGCCGTCGGAACGGACGCGTGGCGGGTCGTTCTCGACGTCGATGCCGATGCGGGAGGATCGCTGTTGATCGACGCGCCGGAGCGCGGCGCGTGGCGTCCGGCCGAGCCCGTCGCCGGCGTGCTGGTGCGGCCCGTGGGCCGCGGTGTGCGGCTGACGGCGTCCGGGGCCGGGCGACTGCGAGTGCCCCTGCTCGTGGAGCCGCGGATCGAGCAGCGCGGCGGCCTCGAGATCGCGGAGATGCAGATGCCCGGCGGGGCCGTCGCCGCGGTGCACATCGCCGGTGCCTCGCTCCCCGCGGGGTCCGTCGCCTGCGAGCGGGCGGATGCCGGCGGGCCGTTCGTGCGGGTGGCCGCGGCCGATCCCACCGCCGCGGCTCCCGTGTTCGACGTGTCGGGCGCCGCCCGCTCGAGAGTGCTGCGGCCGCTGGATCCGCGCGACCGGCTCGCGGCGAGCCCGGCGTCCGCGGTGACCGTGAACGAGGTCTTCTGGGGACTCAACGCCTGCACGGTGGCCACCACCTTCAGCATCGACGCGGGCGCGGAGTTGTTGCACTCGCTGGTGCTGCGGGGCGACGACCGACTCGAAGGCCTGGAGGCGCTGACGGATGGCGCGGCAGCCGTGCTTCGGCCGCTGGAGCCGGGGCGCTGGGTGCTCGAACTGCCCCGGGACGCGCGGGGCAGGATGGTGGTGAGCGTCTCGTCGCGGATGCAACTCGTCGATCCCGTGGGCCGATTTCGCGTGCCGACGATCTGGCTCGATGGCGTGGCCGGAGAGCTCCGCACCGTGCGGGTGGATGCGGCCGCGGACCTCGACTCGGCGCTCGACCCGCCCGTCGTCGCGGGTGTCGCGGCGGCTGAGTTCACGGCCGCGGCGGCTCCCGAGGTGACGGTGCGCCGCCGCCGTCAGCGGGTTCGCGGCGTGCAGAATCTCGCTGTCACGTTCGGCACGGATCGGGTCACGCTGGCCCTTCGCGCACAGCTCGATGCGTCGTCGCTGGCGCTCACGCAGATCCCGCTACAAGTTCCCCCCGGCTGTGTCATCGACCGCGTCGCGTTGCAGGACGACGATCTGCTGCCGGCGGAAGGGGGCGTGCAGCGGAGCATCGACGTGGTCTGGACGCGGCAGGCGACCGATCGTGTCGTCGTGATGGTCCAGCAGCCCCGCGCGGGCCGGTTTCGGCTCGCCGTCGACGCGCGGCTGCGGATTCGCCCACCCGGCCGCGGGCGTCTGCCGCTGCTTCGGGCGCAGATCGGAGGAGCGCCACTCGTCGTCGCCTGTTCCGGCGAGGCCACCAGCGGCTTTGCCGTGCACTTGGGAGATGGCCCGAGGCCGGGAGGCGCGGCCGACGTCGTGGAGGTGTTCGACGACGAGCCGGGGCCAGAGTACGTGATCGAGCGGCTGGATGCGGGCGACGCCGCGGCCGTCACCGCGGCGCCGCCTCCGGCTGCGGCGGAGGAGCTCGGCCTCAGCCGTGTGCAGGGCACCGATGTCTTCCTGGCGCTCGATGGGCGGGGGCGGGCGCGCGGAGCCGTGCGGTTCGATCTCGTGACGACCGAGTCGGCCGTGCGGCTGCAACTGCCGACCGGCATGCGGTTGTACGATGTGCTCGTCGATGGAACGGACGTCGTGACCGTGCCGCGGACAGCCGACACCTGGGAGGTGCGGATGCACGGAACGGCATGGCCACGGACGGTGCTGGCCGTTTTTGCAGGCGATGTCGGCAGCGGCTTTGCCGAAGGGAGGCCACTCAGCCTGACGCCGCCCGCGGTGGTGGGCCTGCCTGCAGGCGAGGTGCTCTGGACGGTGATGCCGCCCCCGGGGGTCGAGCTGCGGCTGGCCGAGCCCGCTCGCCCGCTCGATGCCGCCGCACGCGGCCTGGCACGCCGCGGTGTGGAGCGGCAGCATGGGGAGCGTTTCAAACGGGCGATCGCTGCCGTCGACCCGCGACAGCACGAGCGGCTGCAGTCGCTCTTCGACCTTCGGCTCGGCGGGGGTGTCACTGCGCCGGAAGCCGCGTGGCAGCGGGCCGTCGGCTGGAATGCCGACGAGGCCCCCGATCCGGCTGCCGCCTTGGCGGCGACCGACGGTGCCGCGCCGCTGACGCTGCGGGCGGTTCGCCAACCCAATGTCACGACGCCGGGGCGGGCGCTGGCCACCTGCGGACTCGTGCTCGTCGCCGGGGTGGCCTGGGCCGTCATGGCCAGGAAAGCGGGGCGACGCAGGCAAGCCGAAAGCGATCTGGCCCTCGATTCCGACCACCGCTAGTGTCCGCCCCCCACGGCCGGATTGCAGGGACGAAATGGATGTCGTCCGCCGTCCATCGCCGGGCACGGAGGCAGGATGCGCATGCGGAGCGGATGCACGACGGAACGTCGCCGGTTCGGTACCCAGGTCGTTTTCTGGTGCGCGATCATCGCGGCGGCCTCCTCGAATGCCGTCACCGCGCTGGCGGCCGGCTATCGCACCGCGAACTTCATCGTGGATGCCCCGACGGAGGCCCTGGCCCGCAAGATCGGCGACGCCGCCGAGCAATATCGCCACACGCTGGCGCTTGAATGGCTCGGCAACCCGCTGCCGCGGTGGAGCCGCCCGTGCCCGATCACGGCGCAGGTCGCCCCGCACCTCGGCGCGGGGGGCGCGACCAGTTTCGTCTTCGATCGCGGCGAGGTGTTCAACTGGACGATGACGATCCAGGGCAGCGAGGAACGGATCCTCGATTCCGTGCTGCCGCACGAGGTCACGCACACGATCTTCGCGAGCCACTTCCGCCGCCCGCTGCCCCGGTGGGCCGACGAAGGGGCCTGCACGACGGTGGAGCATCCCGTGGAGCGGGCCCGCCAGCACCGGCTGCTGATCGAGTTCCTGACCACGCAGCGCGGGATCGCCTTTCCCGACATGTTCGCGATGCGGGAGTATCCGGCCGACGTCCTGCCGCTCTACGCCCAGGGCTATTCGCTCGCCCGCTACCTGATCGACCGCGGCGGCCGTCACAAGTACGTGGCGTTTTTGGCCGACGGCCTGGCCAGCGAAGATTGGTCGGCCGCGCTGCGGTCGCACTACGGCGTGACGAGCGTGGCCCAGATGCAGCACGTGTGGCTCGACTGGGTGAAGCAGGGCTGTCCTGCGCCGCCCGCCACGATCGCCGCCGTCGCTCCGGCCACGCAGTCGGCCTGGGGTGCGACGACCCGCGGCCAGAGCCCGGATCCGGTGGCCGCAGCTCCGACGCCGGCGGCCATCGCCGCAACGCCCGGCCGCAAGTCGATCTACGCGATGCAGGCCCGCCGCACGGGCGAGAATCAGCAGCGGTAAACGCTCGTCCGCACTCGAAAGGCATGAGGGGTTGCCCGTGCCCTGGGAGCCGGCGTTGCTGACAAGCGAAGCCATGGATGGCATAGCGCAGTCAGCATCGAGTGAGCGGAGGACAGGATGTCCGTAGCGAGCGTCCGGCTCCCGGGGCACGGGCAACCCCGTAGCACTGCCACCGCGTGACTGGCCTACGGCCTGACGCCCGTCACGAGCAGCGTGATGTGGTAGAAGACCGGCGCGGCGAAG
>Ga0068877_10003399_pt1 | contig 12629 bp, 12 predicted proteins | sample NOAtaG_FD_66437 | JGI IMG/M metagenome (GOLD analysis project Ga0068877, IMG submission 66437) | Freshwater lake microbial communities from Lake Erie, under a cyanobacterial bloom - NOAA_Erie_Diel6S_1000h metaG | ecosystem: Environmental > Aquatic > Freshwater > Lake | place: USA: Ohio, Lake... | reverse complement strand
GTCGGTGAAGTCTTCACCGGCATCCCCGGCGTCACCTGCCCGCTGTCGGACACCATTGACAGCTTTGAGCGCATCTGCGCGGGCGAAGGCGACGACCTGCCGGAGAGCTCCTTCATGTACGTCGGCACCCTCGCCGACGCCCGCAAGAAGGCCGAGAAAATGGCCGCTGGCGTCTGACGGGCGAGCCTGTCGTCGGCGTGGCGGATACCGCCCGCCGGACTGCCCCGGAAATGAGTGCTTTCAGGACCCCCGCCCCGGCGGGGGCCTGTTTCTTTTTGCCCAAAGGGCAATTCCTGATTGCGAACGGCGCAGGCCCGGCTACGTTCACTCATCCCCCGTTTGTCCTCGTCCATCTCGGGAACTGGTCGGAACCGTCCAGCCGAATGGAGAGTATTTATCCGGTCGCCAGATGCGCCCGTCCCGCGCATCAACGACTACATCAGGAGACTCCGAATGCGCCGAGTGCTGCTTGCGTCCGCCCTGCTTCTTTCCGCCACGACCTTCGCCCACGCGGAGAAGGGCGCCGAGAAGGGGCTTGCCCCGCAAGGGAAGACAACGCGTCTGGACGCCGCCGCGAAGTCCGAGCCTCAGGCCCGGCCCGCGCCCGCTGAGCTTGGTGCGGATGGCCACGGCCTCCGGGGCCCAGCGTGGGCCGACCCGCAGCCGCTTGCGTCGCTGAGCGAGATGCACGGCTTCGGACCGATCCCAGCGCCAGTGTTCGCGATGCCCCTTCAGGACAACGAGTTCTACATCGCTGAAGACGAGTTCTTGGGCAACGGCAACGGCCCGCACCCCTACCGCTTCGCGATTCCCGTCCCCGCCGCGCTCACCATCGATGACGGCGAGTGGATGAACGTCGAGGGCGGCCGAGTGTGGCGCGTCGTCCTTTCTTCGGCGAACGCCACCACCGCGCGCCTCCACCTGAAGGGGCTCAATGTCCCGGCGGGCCAAGAAGTCCGGCTGTCCTCGCCAGGCTGGGAGAGTTCGGTGATCGGCCCGATCGAAGGCGTCGGCGACCTTGGAACGGGCGACGCATGGAGTCTCTCTCTTCCGACGAACGAAGTGCTGCTCGAGTGGTTCGTCCCGACGGGCGCGAAGGCCAAGAGCCTGCCATTCGCGGCGGCCGACTACTACCACGGCTATCGCCAGATCTGGAAGGTGGATGAGGGCGGAGGCGAAGGCGGCGTCGCAGTCGGCACCTGCCACCTCGACCCGATCTGCTTCCCGACGTGGGCGGATGAGTCGAACGCCACCGTCCGTCTCATCTTCGCGGGCTCGCTCTGCTCGGGACAGTTGATCGCGACGACCGCGGCCGACGAGACGCCGTATGTCGCGACCGCGAACCACTGCATCTCGACGGCGAGCGTCGCAGGCAGCACCCAGTTCAACTTCTTCTACCGCCGCAACACCTGCGCCTCCTCGGCGTCAGCGGCTGTTGGCACGAACATCACCGGTGGCGAGCTGATGGCGACCCAACAGGCGAGCGACTGCACGCTGCTGATGATCCGTCCAACCCTGCCGACCGGAATCTTCTGGGTCGGTTGGACGGGCTCGAGCGCCGGGCTCTCCACCGCGTCGACCTGCCTCCATCATCCGGACGGAAGCTACCAGCGCATCTCGTTCGGCACGAAGAACTCGAACTCGTTCAACTGCGGTTCGCCCCAGACGAACTTCTCGAGCCTCTCCTGGAACCCCGCGACGCAGTACGGCGCGACGCTGACCGGCGTCACCGAGGGCGGCTCGTCGGGCAGCGCGATCTACCGCAACAGCGACAAGCGCATGTACGGCGTGCTCACCTGCGGCGCAAGCTCGTGCTCCAACACGGCGGCCGACGACGGATACGGCCGCTGGGACTTGGCCGTGACCACGGGCGGCTTCAACACGCTGCTCGCGGCCGGCTCGGACGATGTGCAGGAGCCGAACGACTCGTGCGCGGCCGCGAAGGCCGTGACCGCCGGCACGTCGTACACGGGCCTGATCGTGAAGCGGCTCGACGAGGACTGGTACGCGCTCACCGTGCCGCCAGCCTCGAGCCTCTCGATGAACATGAGCTTTGTGCACGGAAACGGCGACGTCGACATCCAGCTCTTCTCCGCGTGCGGAGGCTCTGCCGTGCTCTCGCGGACGGCCGATACGAGCAACGAGGTGTTCACGTGGTCGAACACGACTTCATCGAGCACCATCTACATGCGCGTCTACCTCGGCGCGGACACCCGCAACGACTACTCGTTCAGCTTCACCGTGAACACGCCGCCGCCGGTCAACGACGACTGCGCCTTCGCCTCGCAGGTCGGATCGGGCTCGCACGCGTTCAACACGTTCGGCGCCGCCAACAGCACGCCGGCGGTCTCGGCCAGCTGCACCGACGGCGCAGGAAGCACCATCAACAAGGACGTGTGGTTCCTCTACCTGCCCGAATGCACCGGCACCGCGACGATCTCGACGTGCAACGCCGCGACGTTCGATTCCCGCATCGTGGTCTACCGTTCGAACGCGTGCCCCGGCGCCGCCAGCACGGTGCTCGCCTGCAACGATGACGCGGCCGGATGCGGCACCACGAGCTCCCTGACAGTGCCAGTCGATGCCGATGTCGTCTACTACATCCGCATTGGCAGCAAGGCGAACGTCGGTGGAACCGGCACGCTCACGCTGACCTGCACACCGGACGCACCGTGCCCCGCCGACATCGACGGCAATGGCGCGGTGGACAGCGCCGACCTCGGCTCGCTCCTCTCGAGCTGGGGAACATGCGGCGGATGCGCGGCCGACCTCGATGGCAACGGTGCCGTCGACAGCGCCGACCTCGGTTCGCTCCTCTCGAGCTGGGGCGCCTGCCCGTAAGGCGCGAAACGCCTCGCGATGACAAATCCGGAACGCCCGCGCGAGCTCGCGCGGGCGTTTCGCTTGACGGCGGGTCCGGCCGGCGCGAACGTGCGCGGATGTCGGAACACTGCTCCCCTCTCGTCGCGCTCGCCGTCATCATCGCCCTTGCCCTTGGCGCGGCATCCTTCGCCACCGCGCAGACGCAGTCGGGCGGGCGCGCGCCGAGTTCGCTCGTTCCCGCACCCCGCACCGACGAGTGGGCGATCGCGCGAGAGAAGGAGTGCATCAGGCGCGCGAAGGAGTCGAAGCCCGCGAAGGTGGTGTTCGTCGGCGACTCGATCACGCAGGCGTGGGAGGATCCGGGCAAGGCCGCGTGGGAGAAGTGCATCGCGCCGATGGGCGCCCTGAACCTCGGGAACTCAGGCGACCGCACGGAGAACGTGCTCCATCGCCTCGCGCAGGCGCCGCTCACGCGGCTCGAGCCCGAGCATGTGTTCCTCCTGATCGGAACGAACAACCTCGGCCACGGCACGAGCAACGCCGCAGAGACGCTCGCGGGAGTGCAGGCGGTTGCGGAACTTCTCGCGGCGCAATGCCCGAAGGCCACGATCCACGTCATCGAGATCTTCCCGCGCGGCGAGGCGTTCAACGCCATGCGCGGCGACATCTGCCAGATCAACCAGGCCCTGCGCGCGTGGGTTGCGGTGAAGAAGGACCCGAAGCTTGCGATTCACGCGATCGGCGATGCGTTCCTGTCGCCCGACGGCTCGATCTCGAAGGAACTGATGCCGGACTCGCTTCACCTCAGTGCACGCGCCTACCAGATGTGGGCGGACGCTATCGTGGCGATCCTCCGGCGCTGACGCGGCCGCTGCGGGCCTCACTCGCGCATGCTGCGATCGTCGCGACGCTCGCGGAGCACCTCCCGCTCGCGCTCCTCCGCGTCGATCCACGTGGGCGGCGTTGCTCGAACCACCTTGCCATCCTTGTCGAGCACCACGCTGTAGGCCCGCTCCGGCTCGCCCTTGAAGGCAGCGCTCGACGCGAGGCTCGAGAGTCCGTCGCCCCACTGAAGGCGCTCGCCGTCGATCCCGTCGCGGGCAGCCGAAAGCGGCCATGTCGAGCTCGGCTTCCCGAGCATCACGATGACCTCGTCCCGGGTCATGCCGGGCGTGACGCGGGCGAAGCGATCGACGACCTCCTGCGAGGCGCAGGCGGCGAGGACGAACAGCGAGGCGATGGCGGTGGCTGCGAAGCGCATCGGCGGATTCTCCCACGGCCCTGCGCGCCGCTCAAGCCCCTGCGCTTTGCCCTCAACGCCCCGTCAGTTGCCTCCGGCCGCGGCGAGCGGCACGCCCTCGGCCTTCGCAGCCTTCGTGAGCGACGCGTCGAAGGTCGCAAGCGCGGACTTCGTTCGGATGGCGAGCTCGAGGTAGCTGGCGTCGTACGCGCTCAGGCGGTGCGCCTCGGCGAGCTCTGCGATGCGCAGCGACACCGCGATGTCGGGCGCTGGCTCGAGGTGGATGCAGAGGTCGAAGGCCGCGCTGATCGCGGTCGCAGATTTCGCGCGGTCGAGGAGCCCCGCGCGCTGGCCACTGCGAACGGCGTTCACGAGCTCGAACAGGAGCACCGCCGGCGCCGTAAGCGCGCCCGCGGTGCGCACGACCTCTCGCGAGACCGCCGTGCGCGAGAGAGGGCCGAGCGAACTTGCCATCAGCGGCACGAGAAACGACGCGTCAACCACGGTGTCCTGCTTCGCCGGCATTCACTTCCGCCCTTCCTTGATCCATGACATCATCTCGTCGAACGGAACCGCCCTCGGCTGGGTCGCGCGAAGGGCGTCCAACCGTTCGAGCGCCGCCGCGCGCCGCGACTCGACCGTGTCCTCGGGCACGTTCTGCAGGACCGCGATGCGCCGCCCGTGGCGCGTGATGTAAATCGTGTCGCCGCGCTCGACCATGCGCAGGACTGCGGAGAAGTTGGCTTTCGCCTCGGCGGTGGGAATCTCGCGGACCATGTTCTGACTATAACTTCTAGTCATCGTGGCATTCGCAATCTGTGCTGTTTTTCTGACCACTTTCTCCCCGCCGCCCGCGTCCATTACTCTTGCGGAATGACCCCTGCCACGGCTGAATCATCTTCGTCCGCTTCGCACGCGAAGCCCGCGCCCCTGGCCCTCGGCGAAGCGTCCGCCCGCGCAGTCGCCGCGCTTGTCGCGAAGCACGGCGAGTCGCAGCGCGCGGCCGCCGAGCAAGGCGTCGCGCGCGTTGCGGCACGCTGGAGCGCAGCCGACGGAGACGCCGCAGCGTTCGAGGCGTTCTGCACCAGGCACTTCGTGGCCGACCCAGCCGAGCGCACGCGGCTCCTCGCGCGCGTCGAGGGCGCGCTCGAGCAGATCTCGGGTCATCTCTACGAGATGCGCCGCACGCTGCGGCGCCACCACGACCTTCGCGGCGACGAGTTCGAGGGTGTCGACGACATCCTCGCGCAGTTCGATCCGTCGCCCGATCTTTCCGAGCAGCTCTACCGCCAGAAGCTTGCGCATCTGGCGCTCCTCAACTTCGCGCGTCCGAAGCTCGACGAGATGCTGCGCGACGGCCCGACGTGGTCGATCGACCAGTGGGTCGGCGCGCGCGTGGCACACCAGTTCGGCCCGCGCATTCCCGCGGAACTCTCGGACCGCGCGCGCAAGAACTCGTTCGAGGCGGGCAAGTTCGTCGCCGACTTCCACGTGCCGGTCGGAGGCATGACCGACGCGAACGGCAAGCGCTGGTTCGAGGCCGACCGCAAGCTGATCGCGCACTGGCTCGTGCGCGAGGAGATCAAGGCCGGCTACGGCGACGCGGATGGCGTCCACAAGCAGCGCGCGCTGTCATGGGTGATGGCGAGGCATATCGATGGCACGATTCCCGCGCGCGTGATGAACGGGAGCGAGAAGCGCGACTGGAACCCCGAGAAAAACACGGTCGCTGGCGGCGACGCGGGCGAGTTGCTCGGCCTCGTGCGCTACGAGCACTGGATCAGGAACTTCCGCATGGCGCAGGAGTTCGATCCGCTGTATCCAGAGGAGCCCACCGCGATCGCGCGCAAGTTCGCGCTCGAGCGCGAGATGCCCGAGACCGAGGTCGAGAAGCTGATGGTCGACCTCCTCGAGTCGCCGGTGCGCAGGGACATCGCCGCGTTCATGGCGAAGAAGCTCGGCCGCGCGCTCGAGCCCTTCGACATCTACTTCGAGGACATCGTCGAGGCGAAGCCAGCGACCGAGATGAACGCGGCCGTGAAGGCGCGCTTCGCGAACGTGAAGGAGTTCGAGCAGAAGCTGCCCACCGTGCTGCGCGAGCTCGGCTTCAGCGACGAGGACGCCGACTTCCTCGGCACGCATATCCGCGTCGAAGTCTGCAAAGGAGCGGGCCACGCGATGCGACCCGAGCTCACGGGCTACGGCGCATGGCTGCGCACCTCGAGCCTCGAGAAGGAGATCGGCTGGGACGGATTCGACACCGCGATGCATGAGCTCGGCCACAACCTCGAGCAGCTCTGCTCGACCTACTTCGTGCCGCGGCCGTCGATGCGCGGCGTGCCGAACACGGCCTGCACCGAGGCGTTCGCCTTCCTCTACCAGTCGCTCGCGAAGCGCGTGATCGGCGTCGAGGACGCCGCCGAGGCGGAACGTCAGTTCGCGGTCGACTCGGTGGCGACGATGCTGTCGGCGTGCCAGATCGCGGGGCCGTCGCTCCTCGAACTGCGCGCGTGGCGCTGGCTGTACGCCCACCCGAAGGCGACGGCCGCCGAGCTGCGCGCCGAAGTGCTTCGCATCGCGCAGGACCTCTGGAAGTCGTACTACGAGCGCGATTTCGGCCCGGATCCGTACAACATCCTCGCCGCGTACCAGCACATGATCGCGCACCCGTTGTATCTGCCCGACTACACGCTCGGGCACATGATGAGCCACCAGATCCGCTCGTATATGCGCGGCAAGGACCTCGCCGCCGAGACGAAGCGGATCACGAGCCTCGGTTGCCTGACGCCCGATCTCTGGATGAAGAAGGCCGTCGGCTCGCCGGTGTCGCCGGCGCCGCTTGCGAAGGACACTGCGGAGGGATTGAGGAAGCTGGGTTCGTGAGCGGTCGCGGCTGCGGCCGCCTGTCGATCTCGCACGCTCACGGCGTGGCCACGCCCTGCTCCGATCTCGCGCTCTCGATGAATGCGAGCGCTTCCTCCTCGGTGATCGGTGCGAATCCGCGGTTCGACAGCGTGCTGTTGATCGCCGTGAACTTGTCGGGGCTCGGGCCCGTCAGCCGCCGCCACTCGAGCGCCGCATGACGCAGCTCCGCTGCGAGGCGCGGCGCGTCGGCGTCGGAGGCACGCTCGAGCCGAAGGCGCACGAGGTCCGTGCGGGTTCGCTCCCGCCATGCCAAGACTCCGACGGACGCCGCTGCCGTCTTGTTCGCGTCGATGTCCGCGACAAGCGCATCGCCCTCTCGGAGCGCCTCGTCGGTTCGGCCGGCCTTGATGAGTTCCGAGATCAGGACGCCACGCAGCTGCGAATCGTTCAGCGAGCCCTTTCCTCCGATCGTGCGGTCCTGAAGCATGATTGCCTCGCGGATCGCCGCGACGCCCTCGTCCTCGCGGCCCAGCGTGCAGAGCAGCCGTCCGCGAAGGGCATGAAAGAACCATGGATGGTTCCGCACCTCGGCCTTGTCGAGCCGCGGAAGGTCGTTGGCAATGGCGCCGTTGATCACCGCGAGCCCCTCCTCGAGGCGGCCTGCGCCCTCGAGCGCCAACCCGAGTCTCAGCCGGATCAGCGCCGACAGCGCGATGTCGTCGTGGAGGAGCGCCACGCGAAGCGCTTCCTCGAACTGCGCGATCGCCTCGGTCGTCTGCTCGGCCTTCGTGAGATGATCGGCGTAGCCGACCCGCTGCTCGGCCAGCTGCTTGCTGTCGCGGCCCTCGAGCATCTCGTACGCATCGAGCACCTTTGCTTGGAACTTGAGCGTCTGAGGCATGTTGCCGATCGCGCCAAGGTCGCCCAGCATCGCCCTCAGGTTCCCGCGCAAAGCGTCCCCCATGGTCTGATTGCGCGCAAGCGCATCGGTGGCCTCGATCCGCGCCTCCCGTTCGCGCGCCGCGAGCTCGGCGACGAGCGCCGTCGCGCCGGCCATGGTGAGGATCACCGCCGAGGCTGCGGCGACGGGCACCTTGTTCCGAAGCACGAATCGACGCGATCGGGCGAGCGGGCCGGGGGCGGCCGCGTCGGTCGGCTGGCCGCGGCGAAGCCGACCAAGTTCGCTGGCGAACTCGCCCGCGCCGGCGTATCGCTGCGCGGGATCCTTCGCAAGCGCCCGCGCGAGCACCGCGTTCAGGTCGCGGAGCTGGCTTCGCAGGACACGGAGGTTCTCGGCAAGTTCGCGCTCGCGGATCGGTGGAGCGGGCTGTGTCCGCACCCTGTTCACGAAGCCTTCCGTGTCGGCGCCCGACGAGCGCACGTACGGCGGCCTTCCCGTCATCGCCCAGTAGAGCAGCACGCCCATCGAGTAGATGTCGGCACGCGTGCTCGGCGCTGCACCTAGGACGAACTGCTCGGGCGCCATCGTCTCGAGCGTTCCGGCGCGGCGCACGAGGACCGTGGGCTCGATCGTGCTCGCGTCGCGCTCCCCGCCTTCGTCCACGAGGGCCGCCACGCCGAAGTCAAGCACCACGCCGCGGGGGCGCTCGCCCTCCTTCTCTCGAACGATGATGTTGCTTGGCTTGAGATCTCGATGAATCACGGCCCGTTCGTGCGCGTAGGCCATCGCTTCCGCCACGTCCTCGATCACCGCAAGGCGACTCCGAAACTCCGGCGCCCTCTGCGCGCACCACTCGGAGAGCGTCAGGCCCTCGATGTACTCGAGCGCGATGTACGCGCCGCCACCGCCACTCGAGCCCGCGTCAAGGACGCGCGCAATCGAAGGATGGTCGAGCCGGGAGACCAGCTTCGCCTCGTGGAGCGCCGCGTCGAGCGCCGCACCGCGGGCATTCGGGCGCACCCGCTTCAGCGCCACCCTGCGTTGGAGCGGGCCATCCTCGATCGCAAGCGACACGTCGCCGAACGAACCGCTGCCGATCCGCCGATCGAGTCGATAGCGGCCGATGCGCGCGGGAAACTCCTCGGCGTGATCGCCTGCCATCGTGCGCCATCCGGGAAGACTCGTCGCCGCATCGTCGTTTGTCATTCGGAACCCTCTTCAATGCCATGCTACATATCACCAAAACGACACACGGGCACCCCGAAGGGCGCCCGCATGCCGACTTTGAGGACGTGATCGCCGAAATGGGTGCCCTACGGTTGCCCACCGGTCGATTGAATCGGATACGGCGAGAGCTTCGATGGACTGTCGGTGAGCCAGAACCGACCCCAGTCGTTGCGGAGCCCGCGGAGGTCTTCGTTCGCGTTCACCGCGAAGTGCCAGTCTGCCTCCTCGTTCGTCTCGGCGGTGTTGAAGAGTTCAGGAGTGAGGTTGCGATTCACGGTCTTCGGCGCCGTGAGGAACGCCGTGCTTGCGATGTTGTTGGCCTCGGCGATCTGCTTGAGCATGCCGTCGGTGTAGCGGCCATAGAACCGGTAGTACTCGCCTCGACGCTCCTGGTCCATGGAAGTCCGGACGGCCGAAACGTAGTCGCGAGTCGGTACGGGGAGCGCAAGAATGCGCCAGTCGGAGGAAGGCAGCGTCAACCAGTCTGCCGGAAGGTGCTGGCTTCCGTAGACCTCGGTCGGCTGGGGGCCCGTGGCGCAACCCGCGAACACCAGCGGTATCGCGCACAGCGAAGGCATGATGAAACGGATGAGAACGCGCTTGTTCATGGTTTCCTCCGTGCCATCAGTGGCTGGCCGTCGCCGATCGCGCCTGCAGGATGCCGGCCGCATCGGACGGGTAGATGACGCCTTTCAGCAGCGCTTCGGTGCGCGGACCGAGCGGCATGTCGAACTGCACCGCTCCGACCACCGTGTTCTGGTCGACGTTGATGAGCGAGCACTGGACGTAGACGCGGTCGATCGCGATGCTGTAGCTCGAGACGAGCGCGGCGCCCGCGTTGAACTTCGTGGCAAGGTCGCGCGCATCGCGCGTGAGCAGGAACTCGCCGTCCGAGGTGATCGGCACCGTTCCCTGGCGAAGCGTCATCTGGATCATCTTGTTCTTGCGATGGTTCTGCATCGCGATCGCAAGCGACTCGCCCATGAGTCGGCCGAAGTTTGTGGTGCGGCCGTAGTTGTTGAGATCGACGCTGCTCGCCCAGATGACGGGGCGCGACGCATCAAATGCATCGTCGCCCATGATGTTGCCGCGGGCGTTGGTGAGCAAATAGTTCAGCGCGCGATATGAGGTCTCGATGTAGTCGGCGTCGACGCTCGCCTGCCGGGTGTGGCCGTCGAGCACGACGACGTTTCGGCTGGTGGTGCAGCCCGAGGCGAGCATCAGCGCGACGCCGGTCGCGGCAAGAAGGACGTTCTTCGTGAACATGATTGCCTTTCAAGCAAGCCGCCAGCGCGATCGCGCCGCGGCCAGATGGTGTGGATAGGACTTAGCGCTGCGGCTGCTCGCCGATTGGCGCGAACGACTGACCAAGACCGATGGTGTTGGTGGGGCCGTGGATGTGGTTGGCCGTGATCGGAGTGGGGTTCTGCGTCGCCGGGATCTGGTTGGTCTCGGTGACGAGCGGCGCCTTGTAGGCGGTGAACGACTCGCTGTTCACGCCCCGCGGATAGGTGTGCGGGATCCAGGAAACCTGCGAACCCTCAAGACTGAGATTGCCGTGCTCGAAGCCAGTGTGATTCGCCCGCGGATTGCAACCGCAAAGGGCGACGGCACCGATGGCGAGCAGCGCGGCCAGACCGTATCGAACTCTTGAATGACGCATCCATCTGTCCTCAAAGCACTTGCGATTTGCGATGCAAGCTGGATCGCTCCCCTCGGCGCGCCATCCACCAAGACGGTCCCGCACGCTGGGTGAAGAGGAAGCAACCCCGGGGGCCTTGGCGCGAGAATTCGTCGAACTTTTCCGGATTCCGCGCGCATGGACCCGCTCGCTCGCTCTTTGCGGTGATGTAGTCCCCATGGGGATTGACCGAACATGACCAAGGAAGCGGATAGGCCAGTCGCGCCCGCCTCGGAAGCGAGCGATTCACTCGCCCCGGCCGGCTCGTCTCCGAGGACCCGCGCCGAGTTTCCAAGCACCAACCACGGCTGGATCGGTGGCCAACTGGCGCTCGGTGCTGACGGCCACCGGGCGATTGTGCAGCATGTCATGGCGAGCTACGCCCTCCCGCTCGAGCGCTACCTGCTCGGCTCGAGCTTCAGAACCGCAGGCGAGGCTCCAGAGCTCGTGCAGGGATTCCTCGCCGACCGGGTCGCCCAGGACGATTTCTTCGAGCGGTGGATCAACTCGGGCCTGCCGCTGCGGCGGTGGCTGATGAACGGATTCCTGTTCTACCTGCGCGAGATGGTGCGGCGAAGCCAGCGCGCGCCGCAGCCGCTCGAGAGCGATCCTTCGGATGACCGCGAGTCCGCCCACCGGCAGTTCGAGCGCGAATGGGGCATGGCGCTCGTCACACGCGCACTCGAACGTGCGCGGGCGTCGTGCGAGCGGCGCGGCCAGCGCGTCCACTGGGAATTACTTGAGCGCCACTACCTGCACGGAGTTCCGTATGCAACGCTGATCGAGGAGTATGGCGTGACGGCGAAGGAGGCGGCGACGATGGTCCGCACCGCGGCTGCAAGGTTGCGTCGTGCGTTCTTCGACCTTCTTGATCGCGATGGGATACCCGAGAGCGAGATCGACGGCGAGATCGCAAGGCTGATGGAGGCGCTGCGGCCATGACTTCATCCGACGAACGTCCGCGCGAGGCGATGACCGACCCCTCGGACGGCTCGCATGTCGCCGCGAACCTGTGGCGTCTTCTGGCGGCGGCGCAGCGCGCGGGCGGAGATCCACTTTCCGATCTGGCGTCGAGCCTCGCCCTTCCCGAGAGCGCGGACATCCTGGTCCGCGACACCTTCACCGCGCGCGATGCGCCGCTCGCGGGATTCGGCGATGCGCGCGCCCACCTCGAGCAAGGCGCGGGGATCGAACTCCTCCGCGCAATGAAGGCGCGGGCGAAGCGCGACCTCGGCCCAGAGCAGCACGATCCCGCGCGGCGCCGCGCGGCGATGCTGGCGTTCGGCTTGGTTGTCTCGGCGACGCTGACGCAGCACGGCGTCCTCGATACGAGGGCGAGCCGCGAGTCGGTGGAAGATCTGCTTCTTGCGCTCTGCTCGGCGGAGGTCGCGTGGATTTCGACGCTTGCAGCGAAGGCGCTGACGGCGCTGGCGCGGCTGGAAAGCTAAACACCCGCAGATCGTGTCTGCGGGTGTTTGGACGCATGATCGAAGGCGGCGAGCCCGCCCGCGCCCCTCGCCAAACGTAGCGCCGCAAGCAAGCACCACAGGGAGCGGTCGCGGCTGCGGCTGCGTGGAGGTCCGCGATACGGCCGCGAAACCACCACTGGAAGTGGTGGGACCAACGGAAGGCTGTCGCAGTCGTGAGTTTCGGTGTTCGCGCGGCGCGCCCGAAGGTGCGGACGAATGCCGTCCAACGAAACACCGCCCTGCGTTGCAGGGCGGTGTCATGATTCGATCGAGTGTTGGCTCGCTTACGCGCTGAAGCTCGAGCCGCAGCCGCAGGTCGAGGTCGAGTTCGGGTTGTTGAACACGAAGCCCGAGCCCATGATCTCGTCCTTGTAGTCGATCGTGGTGCCGTTGAGATACAGGTAGCTCTTCGGGTCGCACACG
>Ga0068877_10003397_pt1 | contig 12634 bp, 14 predicted proteins | sample NOAtaG_FD_66437 | JGI IMG/M metagenome (GOLD analysis project Ga0068877, IMG submission 66437) | Freshwater lake microbial communities from Lake Erie, under a cyanobacterial bloom - NOAA_Erie_Diel6S_1000h metaG | ecosystem: Environmental > Aquatic > Freshwater > Lake | place: USA: Ohio, Lake... | reverse complement strand
GTTCGAACAGTTGCTGGCCATGCGTCCGGGTGATCCGAACATCAGCAACGCGCTCGGCTACACCATGGCTGATCGCAAGCGTCAGCTGCCGCGGGCCGAAGCGCTGATTCGTGACGCGCTTGCGCTGCGTCCCGACAACGCCGCCTTTCTCGACAGTCTCGGCTGGGTGCGCTACCGCCGCGGCGATCGCGCCAGTGCGCTGCCCGTGCTTGAGCGTGCGTGGCGGTTGTCCCGTGAGCCGGAGATCGCAGCGCACTGGGGCGAGGTGCTCTGGCGCAACGGCGAGCGCGACCGGGCTCGCGCCGTGTGGGCTCGTGCCTTGCTGCTCGCGCCGGACTCGAAGCCGCTGCGCGAGACCATCGAGCGGTTCGCGGAACGACGCCGCTGACGGGCGGGATCGTCTGGGTGCGGCGAGTGTTGCGACAATCGGGGCAATGGGCCGCAGTCATCGCGGTATTCACCCTGCTCTCGGCGTGTCGCAGTCTGGCGCCGAGCGCGCTGCCCGTCGATGAGCTGCCGGCGAGTTGGTCCGAGCGACGAGCGAGTCTGCAGTCTTGGCAGCGCTATGCGCTCGAGGGTCGCGTCGCCGTGCAGGCGGGCGATGAGGGGTTTACCGCGGCGCTTCGCTGGGCGCAGGCCAACGAGCGCAGCACCCTCGAGTTGCAAGGGCCGCTCGGTGCCGGCGCCGTGCGCTTCGAGCACTCGCCGTTGCAGGCTCCTCGAGAAACCGCCGCGGCGCGCGAGGCGCTCGAGACGCAGTTGGGTTTTAGCTTGCCGGTCGAGTCACTGCGCTACTGGTTGCTGGGGGTACCTGATCCAACATCGAGTGCGGAGGAGTCTGTGCTCGAGGCGGGCGGTCGGCTCGGCGCGCTGCAGCAGGGCGGCTGGCGCATCGACTACCCGCGCTATGCCGCCGTGGCGGGCAGCCGCCTGGAGTTGCCCGAAACGATCGAGATTCGGCGTGATCCGGTGCGGCTGAGGGTGCGGATCGCGCGCTGGGAGGGGAACCGTTGATGGCTGGCGTGAGCGCTCTTAAGTGGTGGCCTGCACCCGCCAAGCTGAACCTGTTCCTGCACGTGACGGGGCAGCGTGCTGACGGCTACCACGACCTGCAGACGCTGTTTCAAATCATCGATCTGTGCGACGAATTGGCGTTCGAGATCGACCGTTCCGGCGTGATCGCCCGTGTGGACGACGCGGCTGCGGCACCGGGTCCGCTCGCGGCCATCCCCTCCGCCGACGATCTGTGCGTGCGGGCCGCGATGCTGCTGCGCACCCGAGTGGCCGATCCCTTACTCGGCGTACGCATCCGGCTGCGCAAGCGCATCCCGCTCGGGGGCGGGCTGGGCGGTGGCAGTTCCGATGCCGCGACTACCTTGCTGGTGCTCAATCACCTGTGGGGCTGCGGCCTCCCGGTATCGCAGTTGGCCGAACTCGGTTTGACCTTGGGGGCTGACGTCCCGGTGTTCGTGCAGGGAGCCTCCGGTCTCGGTGAAGGGGTGGGGGAGCGCCTGACGCCACTGACCCTGCCCGAGCGCTGGTTTCTGGTGCTGCACCCGGGGGTTTCGGTGCCTACCCGCGAAGTCTTCCAGGCGCCTGAATTGACACGAAATTCCCCCATCCTCACAATACCGGCCCTTTTGGCGTCGGGCGGTCGCAACGACTGCGAACCTGTGGTTCGCAAGCGCTATCCGCAAGTCGCCGAAGCTCTCGACTGGTTGGGGCGGTTTGCGCCGTCCCGACTCACCGGTACCGGCTCCTGCCTCTTCGCCAGTTTCGACTCGGCGGCGGCGGCGGAGCGGGTGGCCGCGCGAGTGCCGGACGTGTGGCGTGTGTGGGTTGCGAGAGGCTTGAGCCACTCGCCCTTGCAGGCGCTGCTGACGGGATGATTTGATCGAGACACCGCATCGACTGCTGGGGTGTCGCCAAGTGGTAAGGCAGCGGGTTTTGATCCCGCCATTCGGAGGTTCGAATCCTTCCACCCCAGCCACTTCGGTGACATCGCGGCTTATTCGGGAGAGGCCCGCTTGGACGGCGAGACAATGGCCCTGTTCACCGGCAACGCAAACCCTGCGTTGGCCCAGGAGATCGCGCGTCATCTGATGGTGCCGCTCGGCCGCAGCGTCGTCGGTCGCTTCAGCGATGGCGAGGTCAACGTCGAGCTGATGGAGAACGTGCGCGGTCGCGACGTCTTCCTCGTGCAGCCGACCTGTCCGCCGGTCAACGATCATCTGATGGAATTGTTGATCATGGCCGACGCCTGTCGCCGCGCGTCGGCGCGCAGCGTGACTGCGGTCGTACCGTACATGGGGTACTCGCGGCAGGACCGCCGTCCCCGGGCCACACGCTCGGCAATTTCGGCCAAGCTCGTGGCCAACATGATGGCCGGTGCCGGCATCAATCGTGTGCTGACGGTCGATCTGCACGCGGAGCAAATCCAGGGTTTCTTCGACATCCCGGTCGACAACGTCTACGCCTCGCCAGTGCTGCTCGGCGACGCGTGGCGTCAAGGCTACGCGAACATGATCGTGGTCTCCCCGGACGTCGGTGGTGTCGTGCGTGCGCGGGCGCTCGCCAAGCGTCTCGATGACGTGGAACTCGCCATCATCGACAAGCGCCGCCCGAGACCGAACGAGTCGAAGGTGATGAACATCATCGGTGAAGTGGCGGGCAAGACCTGCGTGCTCATCGACGATATGGTCGATACGGCTGGCACGCTGTGCCTCGCGGCGCAGGCGCTGAAGGACGAGGGCGCAGTGAAGGTGGTGGCGTACATCACGCATCCGCTGCTCTCCGGATCGGCCGTCGAAAAGATTTCCAAGTCGGCGCTCGATCAGCTGGTGGTGACCGACACCATCCCGCTGTCGGCCCAGGCCAAAGAATGCGGGCGGATCCGGCAACTCACCGTTGCCGGTCTGCTTGGCGAGACGATACGGCGAATTCGCGACGAAGAGTCCGTCAGTTCGCTGTACGTCGATTGAGTCCGTTCTGGTCGCGGAACGGAATGACATCAACCAGGAGCATAGTGAAATGAAAATCTCGTTCGAATTGGCTGCGGAACTCCGCAACGACGAGGGCAAAGGTGCGAGCCGCCGCCTCCGTCACGCGGGGCGCGTCCCGGCCATCCTCTACGGCGGCAAGCGCGATCCGCGCTCGCTGTCGCTCAACCACGAAAAACTGATCACGCTGATCGAGGACGAAAAGTTCTACTCGACCATCATCGGCCTCAAGGTCGGTGAGGAAGTGCAGCCTGCGATCGTCAAGGATCTGCAGATGCACCCGGCGCGCAACCAGGTCCTGCACCTCGATCTGCAGCGCGTGGTGGAGACGGAAAAGATCCGCATCCGCCTGCCGATCCACTTCCGGGGCGAAGCCGCGGCCCCCGGCGTGAAGACGCAGGGCGGTATCGTCTCGCACCGCATTGCCGACATCGAAGTGCAGTGCTTGCCGAAGGATCTGCCGGAGGAGATCACGCTCGATCTGTCGCAGATGAAGTTGAACGAGACGAAGTACGTCTCGGACATTCCGCTGCCGCCGGGCGTGGTTGCCACTGCCGTCGTGCAGGGCAAGGATCAGGTCGTCGTGTCGATCCACAGCCCGCGTGCCGAGGAGCCGGAAACCCCGGCGGCCGAAGCGGCGGCTGCCGCGGCGAGTGCCACGCCGGCTGCGGGCGCAGGCGATGCCAAGAAGGAAGAGCCGAAGAAGGACGCCAAGAAGTAAGGGGCGTGATCGGTTTGCGTGCCGCGTTCGGCGCGTTGAAGGAGGCCGCCCTCGTGGCGGCCTCCGTCTTTGCGCAGCGCGGCAACGCCAACCCAGCAGTGAGGGCAGGCGGTGGCTGAGGCAGCGATTCGGCTGGTTGTCGGGCTCGGCAATCCGGGAGAGAAGTACGCGCGCACGCGCCACAACGCGGGCTTCTGGTTCGTGGACGAACTGGCCCGTCGCCATGGCGGACACTTCCGTGCCGAGCCGAAGCATCAGGGCGAGCTCGCACGCGTCAGCGTTGCAGGTTCAGCCGGTGCGTCGGCGGAGCTGTGGCTCTTCAAGCCCACGACCTACATGAACAAGAGCGGTGGAGCGATCGCTTCGCTCACGCACTTCTACAAGTTGCCCGTCGCGGCGACGCTCGTGGCGCACGACGAGCTCGATTTGGCGCCCGGCGTCGCACGGCTCAAATGGGCTGGTGGTCACGGCGGTCATAACGGTTTGCGCGACAGCATCGCCGCGGTCGGCGCCGACTTCTGGCGTCTGCGGCTCGGGATAGGGCATCCGGGGCATCGCGATCAGGTACTCGACTTCGTTCTGCAGCGTGCGAACGCTGGCGAGGAACAACGCATCAACGAGGCCATTCTCAAGGCGGCAGACCTGCTGCCCGTGCTGCTCTTCGAGGGCGCGGAGAAGGCCATGAATCGATTGCATACACAGGATCAGTAAATCATGGGAATCAAGTGCGGCATCGTCGGCTTGCCTAACGTCGGCAAGTCCACCCTGTTCAATGCGCTGACGCGCTCGGCAATCGCGGCGGAGAACTACCCGTTCTGCACCATCGATCCGAATGTGGGCATCGTGCCGGTGCCCGATCCGCGGCTCGATCAGCTCGCGGCCATCGTCAAGCCCGAACGCATCGTGCCGACGACCGTGGAATTCGTCGACATCGCCGGCATCGTCAAGGGTGCCTCGACCGGCGAGGGTCTCGGCAACAAGTTTCTCGCCAATATCCGCGAGGTTGACGCGATCACTCACGTGGTGCGCTGCTTCGAGAACGACGACATCGTGCACGTCTCCGGACGCATCGACCCGCTCGCCGACATCGAGATCATCAACACCGAGCTCGCGCTTGCCGATCTCGAGACTGCAGAGAAAGGTCTGCAACGGGCCGAGAAGGCCGCCAAGGCCATGGACAAGGAAGCGATCAAGGCGCGCGATGTCATTCGCCGAGTGCGTGACGCCTTGAACGAGGGCAAGCCCGTACGCGCGCTCGCGTTTGATGAGACCGAGCGGCCGATCGTGCGCGATCTGCAGTTGCTGACCTACAAGCCGGTGCTGTACGTGGCCAACGTGCAGGAGTCGGGCTTCAGCAATAACCCGATGCTCGATGCCGTCACGGCGCTCGCGGCCCGCGAGGGCGCGCAGGTGGTCGCCGTATGCGCCGCCATCGAGGCCGAAATTTCGCAACTCGAGGACGCCGACCGTGCCGAGTTCCTCAAAGATTTGGGTCTCGAAGAGCCCGGTCTCAATCGTGTGATCCGTGCCGGTTACGCACTGCTCGGCCTGCAGACCTACTTCACTGCGGGCGAGAAGGAAGTGCGCGCCTGGACGGTGCGCAAGGGCGCCACTGCGCCGCAGGCTGCGGGCGTGATCCACACCGACTTCGAGCGTGGATTCATTCGCGCTGAGGTCATCGCCTTCGACGATTACATCGCGCTCAAGGGAGAGCAGGGCGCCAAGGAGGCGGGCAAGCTGCGGCTCGAGGGCAAGGAGTACATCGTTCGCGAAGGCGATGTGATGCACTTCAGATTCAACGTCTGATGGAAGCCTTTCTGATCTCCACCGGCATCGTCGCGCTCGCCGAAATCGGCGATAAGACCCAGTTGCTTGCTCTTGTTCTTGCGGCAAAGTACCGACGGCCCGTGCCGATTATCCTCGGCATTCTGGTCGCGACGCTGCTCAACCATGCGGCCGCAGGGTTCGTCGGCGCCTGGCTTGCAGCGTGGCTCGGTGAGAGTCTGTTGCGATGGATTCTGGGCCTCTCGTTCATCGCGATGGCCTTTTGGATGCTGGTTCCCGACAAACTGGATGACGAGGAGACCAAGCCCGCCCGCTTTGGGGTGTTCCTGTCTACCCTGATCGCCTTCTTTGTGGTGGAGATCGGCGACAAGACGCAGATCGCCACCGTGGCGCTCGCCGCCAAGTACAGTTCGCTGATCGCGGTCGTCGGCGGAACCACCCTCGGCATGATGCTCGCCAATGTGCCGGCCGTGCTGCTCGGCGAGGTGGCTGCAAAGAAGTTGCCCATGCGACTCGTTCATGGCGTTGCAGCGGCGATCTTCGCCGTGCTGGGTCTGCTGGTTTTGCTCAGGGTAGATCAAGCGCTTTGATCTGCTACGGGTGGGTGGCTGTACGCCATTTCCGCTCAGATGAGACCGAGCGGCAACTCGGTCGTGTTCTTCGTTTCTTCGATCACGATGCGCGAGTTGATCGATTGCACGCCCGGTATCTGTGACAGCTTGCCCTGCACGAAGCGGTTGTACTCCTCGATGGTGCGGGTAGCGACCAGCAGGATGAAGTCGATGTCGCCCATCACGAGGAAGCATTGCAGCACCTCGGGAAAGCTGACGATACGTTGCTTGAACTTCGGCAACGGTTGCCAGCCGTGACTGGCGAGCTTGATGTTCACGACCACGAGCACCTCAAGCCCGAGCTTCTTGCGCGCCAATAAGGCGACGCGCTGCTGAATCACTCCGGCATCTTCGAGTTGCTTCACCCGCCGCCAGCAGGGTGATTGCGACAGTCCTACCCGCTCGGCGAGTGCGGTGCTCGCGATGGTGGCGTCGTGCTGCAGTTCTTTGAGTATGGCGATGTCCTGTTTATCGAGTTTCATGGTTATTCCAGTTCGTCGGAATGCTGTTTAAAGAATAACCTATTCTCGATTAGGCGCCTTTGGTCATCCAGCCAGTCGCCCAGTAGACGCCGGCCTGGCTTATTCTGTTGGGCATGTCAGCGCCGCGTCTGCATGTGCCTGCCGTGCCAGCCCGTCCGGGCGAGTCACCGGACTTCAGTTACGTGCGCCTGTCGCCGGCGGGCGCCGTTCCCTGCCTGCCCATCGACGCACCCGTCAGCGCCACGGTGCCGCTGGCCGAGGAATTGATCCGTATCCTCGACGATGCACATCAAGCCGTCGGCCCTTGGAATCCGCAGCTGGATCCTGAGGTGCTGCGGCGAGGCCTGCGGACGATGCTGCAAACCCGCGTCTTCGACGATCGCATGCAGCGCGCGCAGCGACAGGGTCGCATCACGTTCTATGTCCGTTCGCTCGGTGAGGAGGCGGTGTCGGTCGCGGCGGCCATGGCGCTCGCCGATCGCGACATGCTGTTCCCGTCGTACCGCAATCAAGGCTTGTTCCTTGCGCGAGGGCTGACGCTCGTCGAGATGATGTCGCAGCTGCTCTCAAACACGCGCGACATGTGCAAGGGTCGGCAGCTGCCGGTGATGTACCACTCGACGTCGCGGCGCCTGTTCTCCATCTCGGGCAATCTCGCCACACAGTTTCCGCAGGCGGTGGGTTGGGCGATGGCGGCGGCGATCAAGGGTGAGTCCGATATCGCTGCGGCATGGATCGGCGAGGGCAGCACGGCGGCGGCAGATTTCCACCACGCGATGACCTTCGCGAAGGTCTACAAGGCCCCGGTGGTCCTCAACGTCGTCAACAACCAGTGGGCGATTTCCACGTTCCAGGGTTACGCGGGTGGCGAGCAACGCTCGTTCGCCGCGCGCGGGCCCGGCGCCGGACTCGCGGGTCTGCGGATCGATGGTAATGACTTTCTCGCGGTGTATGCGGCGACACACTGGGCCGCGGAGCGTGCCCGCCAAGGGCATGGCGCGACACTCGTCGAACACGTGACCTATCGTGCCGGCGCACATTCGACGAGCGATGATCCTTCGCGCTATCGCCCACGTGACGAGTTTCACGATTGGCCGCTCGGCGACCCGATCGAACGGCTTAAGCAGCATCTCATCGCGATCGGCGAGTGGGACGAGACCCGCCACGCGAGCTTGCTCGCTGAGCTTGAGGAGGAGGTCACGTCGGCCTGGCGCGAGTCTATTGCCGCCGGCACGCTCAATGAGGGCCCGCGACTCGATCCTGCGCTGATGTTCGACGATGTATTCAAAGAATTGCCGCCGCATCTGCGCGAGCAGCGCGATCTGATGCTGGCGGAATTGGCCAATCCCTGACCGGCGTGACATACCCTCGGTGACCCAATGTCCTCGGTGATCCCATGCCCTCGGTGAACCCATGCCCTCGATGAACATGGTCCAGGCCCTGAACTCCGCGATGGACGTGATGCTCACGCGTGATCCGCGCGTGGTGGTGCTCGGTGAGGACGTGGGGTACTTCGGTGGCGTGTTCCGCGTGACCGATGGCCTGCAGAAAAAACATGGCGCACATCGCGTGCTCGACACCCCCATCGCCGAGGGCGGCATCGTCGGCGCTGCGGTCGGCATGTGCGTGAACGGACTGCGGCCGGTCGCCGAGATCCAGTTCGCCGATTACATCTACCCTGCGTACGATCAGATCGTCAGCGAGGTGGCGCGCCTGCGCTACCGCAGTGCGGCGGCATTCACGGCGCCGCTCACCATCCGTACGCCCTGCGGGGGCGGCATTCGCGGTGGGCAAACCCACTCGCAAAGCCCCGAGGGCGTATTCGCCCACGTGAGCGGCATCAAGACCGTGATGCCCTCGAACCCCTATGACGCAAAGGGCATGCTCATCGCGGCCATCGAAGACGACGATCCGGTCATATTCTTTGAGCCGAAGCGCGTCTACAACGGCCCCTTCGATGGCGAGCCCGACAAACCGGCGCAGTCCTGGGCGGACCATCCGCTCGCGGAGGTGCCCGAGGGCTACTACACCGTGCCGCTCGGGCAGGCGGCCATTCGGCGTAGCGGCGCGGCGCTCACCGTCGTCACCTACGGCACCATGGTCCACGTGTGTCTGGCGGCGGCGGAGGCGTTGGGGCTTGATGCCGAGATCGTCGATATCCGCAGCATGATGCCGCTCGACATCGACACCATCGCGGCGTCCGTCTCGAAGACGGGCCGGTGTCTGATTGCGCACGAGGCCACACGGTTTGCGGGCTTTGGCGCCGAACTCTCAGCGAGCATTCAGGAGCGTTGCTTCTGGGATCTCGAGGCGCCGATCCAGCGCGTGGCGGGTTGGGATACGCCGTACCCGCATGCCTTCGAGTGGGAGTACTTCCCCGGCAAGCGGCGTGTGATGAACGCGCTGAAGCAACTGATGGTGGAGGCGACATGACGCGCCACGTCATGCGCTTGCCCGATCTCGGTGAGGGCACGGTGTCGGCCGAGGTGATCGCCTGGAAAGTCGCGCCGGGCGATGTGATCCGCGAAGATGCGCCGCTCGTCGAGATGTCCACCGAGAAGGCCGTCGTCGAGGTGCCTTCACCGGTTAGCGGGCGAGTGGTGTCTCTCGGCGGCAAGCCCGGCGATGTCATCGCGGTGGGTGCCGAGCTCGCCGTCTTCGAACTCGACGCGGCCGCGGCCTCAGCACCGGCAGCCACCCAAGCGCTGGCTGTCACCCAAGCACCGACAACCGCGGCGACGCCCGCGCCTGCTGCGGCGCCCGCGCGGGCCTTGGGGCCCATGCCCACAAGCGGACGGGTGCGCGCATCGCCCGCGACCCGTCGCCGTGCCTTTGAGGCGGGCATCGACCTGTCTGCCGTACGTGGCTCGGGGCCACAGGGTCGCATCCTCAAACTCGATCTCGAGCGCGCTCGAGCCGGCTCGCCGGGCGTGACGGAGATCCCCGTCATCGGGGTTCGTCGCTTGATTGCGCAGCGCATGGCAGAGGCCAAGCGTGTGGCGCCACACTTCGCCTACGTCGAGGAGGTGGACGTCACCGAACTCGAAGCACTGCGAGTGGCGCTCAACGCGCAGCGCCCGAGTGGTGCTGCCGCACTGACCTATCTGCCGTTCATCGTTCGGGCGCTGGCGCTGGTGCTCGTCGAGTTCCCGCAGTGCAACGCTCATTACGACGAGAAGCGCAATCTGATCCTGCGCCACGCCGCCGTACACGCCGGCATCGCGACACAGACGCCCGATGGCTTGAAGGTGCCCGTGGTGCGCGACGTGCTCACGCGCGATCTCGAAGGTCTGGCGGGCGAAATTCGGCGGGTGAGCGAGGCTGCGCGGGCAGGGCGCGCGCGCCGCGAGGATCTCACCGGCTCGACGATCACGATCACGAGCCTCGGCAAGCTCGGCGGCATCGTCTCGACCCCCATCCTGAACCTGCCCGAGGTCGCCATCATTGGCATCAACAAGGCGGTGGAGCGGGTGGTCGCGCTTGATGGCAAAATAGCCGTTCGGCGTATGATGAACCTTTCGTCGTCCTTTGATCACCGTTTCGTGGATGGCTTCGATGCCGCAGCCATGATCCAGGCGTTGAAGGTTCGCCTCGAGCATCCCACGGAGATTTTTGGCGAATGAGCAGCAACCCCCGTAATGCGCCCTTCGGCAGCATCCTCTCGGACACGATGGCGATCGCCACTTATCGCGACGGCGCGTGGTCGCCGATGGAATTGCGCAAGACCGGTCCGCTCGAGATCCACCCTGCAGCGCACGCGCTGCACTACGGTAGCACCTGCTTCGAGGGCTTCAAGGCGTATCGTCACGCCGACGGTTCGGTGCATATCTTCCGGTTGGCGCGCCACATCGAACGCATGCGCCGCAGTGCCGAGGCGCTGATCCTGCCGCAGCCTGATCCGCAATTGCTCGCCGCCATGGTCACGACGCTCATCGATCGCGTGCGGGCCGATGTGCCGGAAGCACCGGGTGCGCTGTATCTGCGCCCGTTGCTGTTCGGCACCATGGCCAACATCGGTGCCGCAGCGACCCCCTCCAACGAGGCCTGTCTCGTCGTGCTCGCGAGCCCCGTGTGGGACTATTTCGCGGGCGGCATCCGACCGCTGAAGATCCTGGTCGAGGAGCAGGCGCAGCGTTGTGCGCCACACCTCGGTATGGTCAAAACCGGCGGCAACTACGCTGCGGCCATGGGTCCGACGCTCGCCGCCCGCAAGGCGTACGGTGTCGATCAGGTGCTGTTCTGCCCCGGTGGCGAGGTGCAGGAGACCGGCGCCTCGAACTTCCTGCTGATCCGTCCCGGCCACATCCTCACCCGCAGCCTCGATCCAAGTTTCCTGCACGGCGTGACGCGCGATTCGCTGCTCACGCTCGCACAGGATCACGGCTATCGCGTCGAAGAGCGGGTGTTCTCGGTCGATGAAATGATGGACTGGGTCCGCACCGGTGAGGCGGCGCTCTCCGGTACGGCGGCCGTGCTCTCCGGCGTCGGCACGCTGGTTCGGAATGGCAATGAACACCCGGTCGCCGACGGTCAGGTCGGCCCCGAAACCCTCAAGCTGCGCGCCGCTCTGGTGGCCATCCAGCAGGGCACCGCACCCGACAGCCACGGCTGGCTGACCCGGGTCTGAGCCTAACCCGGTGTCATCGCCGCCCAGATGGTTCACCCCGGTGGCGATCCTCGCTCTGATCTGGAACCTCTTGGGCGCATCGGCGTATCTCATGGACGTGACGATCTCGCCGGAGGCCGTGGCCGAGATGGGCGAGGCTCAGCGCGCCATGTCTGCGTCGCGTCCCGCGTGGTTCGTGATGGCCTATGCCTCTGCGGTGTGGTTCGGTGTCGCGGGGTCGCTGGCACTGTTGCGGCGCAAACGTTGGGCTAAACCGCTGTTCGCGCTGTCTCTACTCGGGCTCATCGCGCAGGACGTGGCGTTGCTCTCGAGTCCCGCGGTGCGGGCTGACGTGATGGTGATCCTCTTGCAGGGTCTTGTATTGGTGATCGCCGTGTCGCTGCTGATGCTCACGCGCAAGAGCGAGCGCCAGGGCTGGGTCACCTGAGCGACCTGACGGGGTCCCGGAGTGGCTTGACAGGGCAGGGGGCGCCGACGAAACTGCCGGCCCCGTCGGTGCCCAGCCCGACCGGAAACAGCCTGAAAGGAAAGGTAGCTCAGCTGGTTAGAGCACGGCACTCATAATGCCGGGGTCGAGGGTTCGAGTCCCTCCCTTTCCACCAACACCTTCAAAACTACGCCCTACGTTGACGGCTGGAGCGTAAGCCATCTGCGCTGTGCTAGCCTCGGCGCATGAAGTACCTCGTCTCGTTGTTGTTGGTCTGTCTGCCTTTCAGCACCGCCGCGCTCGCGCAGGATGCCGCCGCGCCGCCGGCGAAGGCACGGTTCCTCGTCCAGGTCACCACGGGTCAGGACAACCCCACCAAGGCAGCGCTCGCGTTCCTTGTGGCGCGCACGGCACTGGAGGAGGGGCACGCGGTCGATGTGTTCCTCGCCGGTGATGCGGTGTTGCTCCTCAAGGACGACGTATTGGCGTCGGTCACCGGCCTTGGCACCGGCAAGCTAGCGGAGCATTACAAAGTCATCGTTGAGAAAGGCGGGCGGTTTCATCTGTCCGGCAACTCGAGCAAGTCGCGAGGGCTCACGGAAGCCGACCTGCAGGGCAAGCCTGCCGGTTTCGCAACGCCGAACGTGCTCGTGCGTCTGGCGTCTCAGGCTGACAAGGTCCTCGTTTACTGATCGACCCGAGCGTACTTCCAAGCCGTGATCTACCGCGGCGCGGTGAAGAAAAAGTCTTCCTCCGCGCTGACCGACCCGTATGAGAACGGCTGCTGCTTCTTGTTAGTGGCCTTTAACACGTCGTCGCGAACGTAGTCGAATAGCCGTCGGATCTCGACAGGCGGGGTTTGTTTGATACGTCGGACGAGAGATTCGGCGAACGGGCTATTGCTCGTTCCGCTGCCATCCATCGCAGTCTCGCCGTGCTTGGCCGCATAGGCGATCAAGGTGCCGGGTTCCGGTTCCACTTT
>Ga0068877_10003391_pt1 | contig 12643 bp, 12 predicted proteins | sample NOAtaG_FD_66437 | JGI IMG/M metagenome (GOLD analysis project Ga0068877, IMG submission 66437) | Freshwater lake microbial communities from Lake Erie, under a cyanobacterial bloom - NOAA_Erie_Diel6S_1000h metaG | ecosystem: Environmental > Aquatic > Freshwater > Lake | place: USA: Ohio, Lake... | reverse complement strand
TTTTTTTGAAATCACAGTATGAAGCGACGATGGTGCTAGCTTCAAGGCGACGGTGCTTCGGCTTCTGTGAGACAGAAAACACGGATCAGGTGCGATAGACCGCTCTGGGGACAGTTAGACACTGTTTTGGTGGTCGTTCGTCCCAAAGGAATGCGATCAGCCCGAAAGGAGTTGAGTCGAATATTCCGCAGTGGATCGAGGTTTGTCACTTGGGTATCACTGATGTTCAGCTCGGACAGAGCCTTGGCTTGACGGAGAGCTTCGATGCTGAGTAGCGGATTAGCTGAGACATTCAGATTGATGAGTCGCGGCATCGTCTCCAGCCTCAATTCTTGAATCTGATTGGAAGCTAGGTCCAAAATCTCTAGCTGTGTGAAAGGCGCAAGCGCTTGCATATTCGGCATTTCGGCTGACCGCATCACCAGTTTTCGCAATTTGTCCGGTCGCTGCAACTGCTGAAGCAAGGCCACTGGACGCCCACTGAGTTCGATGGATTGCAGCCGGGGTAAAGCGTTCAGAGGAAGCAAAGAGGTCGCAGGGGTGAAACCAAGCTCAATACTCTCCAAGCCCGCCAGCACCTGGACTCCCTCCAGTGACGGGAAAGGATTATTGTAAAGATTCAGTGTTTTCAGGTTCGGTAGCCTGGCCAGGAATTGCAAACGAGCGATCGAACAACTTGAGCAATCGAAGATTTCTAGCTTGGGGAAAGGCCCGATGAGGTCGATGTTGTTCATGGTGGTTCGGCTGATATTGAGATATTTGAGATTGTTTAACGCTGATAGGGGCGTTACATTCGTCGCCATACTCCCAGGGATCACCAGTGACTCGATCTCCGTTGAAGCACTGAATACGGCTAGATCTGTCAGCCTCGCTTCTGGTATAAAGACACGCCGTAACTGCCTCAAGGATGCGAGTGGACTGAAGTCGATCGTTAGAGCTGGTGCAAACGATGCAAAAGAAAACTGCTGCAATTGAGACATACTCCCGAGGGGACTCAAATCTGTCAGCGTTACATCCAACAGACCGAGATTCTGGAGTTGGGTTAAAGCCGTCAGGTCTTGAATCTGCCGCAAGGGGTTACCATTCAGAGAGAGGGATTTGAGACCCTGCAGTCTTCGCAAGGAAGCTAGATCCCTCAGCACATTCCCATCGAGGTTTAGAGACACAAGCTGTGTGGGTAGCAGAATCCTGTTCAGTTGCTGCAGGCCGCTGGCTATGGCCGTGAAACTTTCGAGCCGAGTCCCTTGAAGGTCGAGACTCACCTGACTGAGGTCCATAAACGAAAGATCCAGGTTCCTGAGGAGGGGTAAATCTCGCAGCGTTTCGAAGCGTTTGAATGGGGTCGCAGCTAGGGTGAGTGATTGCAAGGGCACCTTCACCAGAGGTGTGAGGTCTTGGATCGGGTTGCCGTCCAGCTTAAGTTCCTCTAAAGATGAATCCTGCAGAGCTTTCAGATCGGTGACTAGATTGCTGCTCAGATCGAGCGATTTGATCTGCGGAGGAAGACCTTGCAGCGGACTCAGATCGACCAGCAGATTTTGGCTGAGATCGAGGCTCCTGACCGTTCTCAACTTGGTACGAGCTTCCTGGCAGTCACTGGCTCCGATGGCTGCCATCACCGCTACGACGGTCGTCTGTGGTTCGTTGGGCCCTCCATCTGCAAGGGCTGCCTCACAAACGGAATCGAAAGCGAAGCTCACTTCGATACGACGGTTGGGAATAGACGCTCGTGCGTCTTCCATCCGTTCGAGTTCACCGACTTCCTGTGCAGCTTGGCCCTTTCCGTGACGAACAGACCAGTGGGTGACCTCTTTTTTGCAGGCACCCAGGCTCCAGAGGGACGCTGCACTGACGATCAATCGAAGCTGAAAACAACGCATGATCGAGCTCCTGGACGAGCGACGTTTAAGGATTGCCTAGCACGTCAGCTGGCGCTGTCCCGCCATTGCCACCAGCTGGAGGGAGAGCCGTATGGGTCGTATTGCGATAGACGACTCTCTGTCCGTCGAGGCGGGTCACCTGCATGATGACCGTCAGCCGGCTTTTGAAGACCTCAAGGGGCTCGCTTAAACCTTGGAACGCAAAATAAACGTCATGATCGAAGCCTTGACTGGGATCAGCTTTAAAAGTCGAAAGAGTCGTCCCCGGACCCAGCACACGACGATCGATGTCCCATTCGATGTTGGTCGCTACGGTCCGCACATCGACGCGTGTTTGATTGCTTTGACTAAAGATGGCGCAACCGAGGGTCTGCGCCTGAGGCGGCGTAAATGTTGCCACCGTTGGTTCGCAAAAGAGATGAGTTCCGGTGATATTTGCAGGGGCTGTAATCGCTTCGTTTTCGTCCTGCGTGGTCTTCTGAACTGTCCCGCCCTTCAAGGCGTCAATGGTTTTGTGCTTAGTGGTTCCCTGGATGGAAGACGATTTAGGCTGACAGCTCACTCCGAAAAAGCCAAGCTGAACCAGCGCCGCAGCTGCAATGTAAGGTGACAGTCTCATACCAACCCCCGTGGGATCGATATCGGCAGGTCAGAGACGAGGCTCAAGGGAAGTAGCTCTTTCTTAGTATTTTCAGTATATTGAGAAGTTGCTATCGAAGGCAGAGGAAGCGAACGATGCCCCGCGACCGTTCCGTAATCGTGGTGATGCGACCTTGTGAGGAAGCTCACTCGCAGGATACGTGCGGAAGCCTTGGGACCACGCGTTCCCCTTTTAAGGCAACTTCAAGGCTAGCGTCGTCCAGCAGCGCCGATTTGCCTGTATGTGTAGTGAAATTACACAATGTACGTCAATTAATACAGAAAAAATACGAAATATGTTGTAAAACAACATTGACCTTCCTCCGAGCGCCCGGTATAGCCAAGGGGACTCTGTCTTCATCGGCTTTTTGAGGAAACCCGCATGACAACGCACCTACTCGCTTCGGTCTCTATTTTTCTGGGTCTTGCGACCAGCTCTGTCTCTCACGCGACGCAAGCTGATCGCCTGGCGCCGACAACTCTGCGTTTTGCAGCAGATGGCAGTGCCGTGACGGAAGGTGTTGCGCTACAGGGTCAAAACCTAACTCTCAACTACGATCCCATCCGTCTTTCACAGTGCCGTGGCAAAAACAAGCAGGGCTTCGAAGACTGGACCGTCCAGGTCTTCCTATCGATCGACGGCTCAGATCCCTTGGTATTCGATCTGATCGAGGGTCGTGGCACGCTCTTCCCTTATGCGGTACCAGCCCATGTGGTGCTTCCCGAAGGTCAGCGGCTTGAGGTCTGGTTCAAAGCTTCAGATGGACAAGGCTGCGTTCAGTGGGACTCCAATCAAGGTAAAAACTATGTCTACGCGATTTACGCCCTGGAAGATATTCCCAACCTGACCTTCACGGACCGCTGGAATGCCCTGCAGAACGGCATCCTGAGAGCCGGACAACCGCTGCGTCTGCACTATGACCTGAATCGTGCCACCACCTGCCGCACTGGAGGTTACCATGGTTCTGCATCTTGGGATGTGACTCCGAAATTGTTCGTCGATGGAAAGCCTGTGCCTGCGCAGACCATCACCTTTCCGCTGGACTGGAGTCGGCGCGGACAACAGGATGTGCTCGTGATGTTGCCCGAGGGCCAAGAGATCACCCTCTGGTTTGAGAACAGTGGCTACGATTATTATGCGGCAAGCTCCTGTCTAGCCTATGACTCTAACTATGGTAAAAACTTCCGCTTCCCATTGAATTAGTGTGCATCCAGTTCGAGCTCAAAGGCGTCGGTGCATCAAAACCCGCAGCCGCTCCAAGACCGTTTGTCCACTCCGGGACTTGCGAACTTGATGCACCCAGCCTCTAGACCTTATCTGAAAGCCTCGACGGACATTTCAGAACAGACACCAATCATTGCCCCTGCGCCCGCAGACCAATACGTAACGGCCCACCAGCCTTCGCTTTCCCACTCCTCAACGGCGGCGAACCGAGACAGCCGCCGTAGGAGGGAGCACGTCTCAGCCCCTCCCTAATCATTCACAAAATCAATAGCAATCATCATTGTGATTCATTTGAGTTATTGAGCAGGATTCCCGATAAAGGTCATGTGCTCGTAGTCATCCTGTTTCCCATTCAAAAAGGAGTTGCCTATGAAGGCCATCGTATTCAAAGAATTTGGTCCGTCCTCAGTCCTACAAGAGTTGGAGGTCCCTGCGCCGATTCCACAGCCAGGGGAGGTCCTTGTGAAACTCACCCACACATCTGTGAATCCGGTCGACTGGAAGATCAGGCTGGGCTACCTCAAGGGCATGTTTCCTCACCACTTCCCTGTGATCCCTGGCTGGGATGCGGCGGGTGAGGTTCTGGCACTCGGCGAAGGGGTGAAGGGTTTTGCCATGGGTGATCGGGTCTTCGCCTACACCCGCCTTCCCACGGTCCAGTGGGGAACCTACGCAGAACAGATCGCCCTGCCAACAAGCTATCTGGCACGAATCCCCGAGAATATCAGCGACGCCGAAGCCGCCTCGGTACCTTTAGCTGGTCTGACGGCATACCAAGCCCTTCATCGAAAAGCTGCGATTCAGAAAGGCGATAGAGTCCTTATTTTAGGCGGCTCCGGAGGTGTGGGATCGTTTGCTGTCCAACTTGCACGGATCGCTGGTGCGACTGTAACCGCGAGTTCGAGCACAAAAAATCATCACTACCTGCAGTCCTTAGGTGCTCACCACGTACTCGACTATCAACAAAGTGATCTGGGACCTCAGGCGGCCGCAGTTGCCCCAGAAGGCTTTGATATCGTCTTCGATACTGTCGGAGGCACGACATTGAAACAAGGCTCATCCCTGATCAAACGGATCCCCGGAGCCCCTGCGCAACGTATCGTCAGCGTGGTCGAGACTCCGCCTGAAGGTCTGTTCCATTTTGTCGAACCAAGTGGCACCGATCTGAGCACCCTCGCTGATTTGTTAGCGGATGGGACCCTACGCATTCCTGCTATCACTCTGCACAGTATCCGCGACGCTGCAGCCTCCCAAGACCTTAACGCTCAAGGTCGGACTCGAGGCAAGATTGTTTTGAAGATCGATTTTTAATGTCTCGATGCCGCGCGGGATCTCGGAGACCCCTATGGCGCTCGAGAAGGATCGAGGGGTTCTGCGCGGACTCCACTCCTAGGACGAGCGGCGTGCTTACGTCGTGACGATCGCGGGCTGAAGCACTGCCCACGAACGCTCGCGCAAGCACAAGCAAACTGCTCCAGCGAAGCCTTCGCTGACGTCATGTCGGAGCTTGGCGTTCAGAGCCTTACGGGCGATCGCAATCGCATCTCCAGTTCAAATCCTTTCTTCCTGACACTGCATTTTTGGCTTTCCAAACCCCAAGATTTCGACTAAGAAGAGCTGCGTTCGCCATGCAGCTTTGAATTGTTTTGGTTTCCCCTCCTCGCCCCGACCGAGCTGACGAGCTTCCTGCTTTCTTCACCTTGCAAGATGATGCACTTCTAACATAGGTACGACGGAGTTCTACAATGTCTCAGCATGAAACAAATCCTTTAACGACTCGTCCTCTGCGCATGCGCACCCCTTTGAACGCCGAACATCAATACCGCATGATGCTCACAGCGATGCTGATGCTCTCGCTTCTCATGGCTATCGGGGGATTGGTCGGAGGTTTTATGTACGGTGATTCCTACGGCCGTAAGCATGCCCAGTACGATAACCCAACGCTTCGCGAGTACTACGCGGGACAGTGTTACGCCTTCTGGGAGAACCAATTTAAAAAGACCGTGCGAGTCACCCTTGATCAACCTCGCTCGAATCGTGAGGAAACGCAACGACTCGATGAGATTCGTATGATGCTCCAAGATCTGCAACACACTGTATCGGACCTATCAGTACCACGACCCAAGAAGAAAATGGCGGCTGTCCATCAGGGACCTGCATCCTGACCGTGATCTCTAATTGCGGCTGGAAAGCCTTCCGTTAACGCAGGCTAGAATACCCATCCCCTGCTCCTGCAGCGGCAGAATACGGTAAGACAAACCACACGAGACGCGATCGCGAAATTCGAGACAAAACCCAAAATTTTGCGATTGCACTGGTTCCATCGCTTCAGGTAAGACGACTCCACGAGGTCATCGAACTGCCTCAGGGACAAGGAGTTCCATCCTATGCATAAACTCAAGCTGGGGGTCTTTTGCCTCTGGATGTCCCTCACGGCAGAAGCACACCCGAAATTTCCGACGTCGCCCTACCTGGAGCGCAAGGTTCGCTTTTGGGAGCGGGTGTTTGCTGAGTTCAAAAGTCATCAGATCGTCATTCACGACCGCTTCGAACCGAATGTGGTCGTGGGTGTCATCGACCTTCCCGATTACGGGTACGACAACCCCCTTGATCCCGAGGCTCGGACACTGCTCGAACGACAACTCAAGCTCTACAATGAGGCATTGGATGACTTCCACAAGCAAGGTGCAGAGGCACGGCGGCTCAGTCCAAGGCATCGCAAGATATGGCAAGCCTATCGCCAGGAGCCGACGGCTCGACAGCGCCTCCTTGCGGGTGAAACCAGTATGCGCAGCCAGGGTGGACTTGCTGATACATTCAGGCAGGCAGCTGATAACGCCCGACTCTATCTTCCCCGTATGGAGCGCATCTTTCGAGCTCACGGGCTACCACCCGAGTTGACGCGCATGGTCTTCGTCGAGTCGATGTTCAACCTCAACGCACGCTCGAAAGTGGGAGCCTCAGGCTTCTGGCAGCTGATGCCGGAGACGGCCCGTGCCTATCTCAAGGTCAATCGCAAGATCGATCAGAGAAACTCCCCCTTCCTCGCCACAGAGGCAGCAGCTAAAATTCTCAAGAACAATCATGCCGTCCTCAAAAGCTGGCCGCTTGCCATCACCGCCTATAACCACGGACTCAACGGCATGAAGCGAGCCGTCGCACAGACGGGAACTCGGGATCTTCACACGATCGTGACAAGCTATGAGTCACCGAGTTTCGGATTCGCGAGTCGGAATTTCTACGCCGAATTTGTGGCAGCCAAGCGTATTTATGAGAAGCACAAAAGCCGCCAAGCGTCCAAGGATCTCGCCAAGGAACGATAAGTCTATATTACACTGCTTCATTTCACTTGGAATATTGTCATTTCCCGCTTGATATCGCGATATCACGCACATCGCCTTGGTCATATTGACAACGGAAAGTGGGCGCTAGGTGATTTGCCCCGCAATCTTTCGAGATTCAACTCGTTGCCGACGGGTTGGTAGAATTTTGGGTCGAATTTTGCTTCAGGAAGAGTGAAGCAGGCGATTGACCTGCGGACGTAGGTGATCTTCTGTAATCGTGAACAAGCCATTGTACAAAGGGAAAAACATGAAATTCCAATACTCCTTCCGCCATATGGAAAGCTCTGAAGCTCTGAAGTACGACTTCGAACGCAAAATGGCTAATGGAATGGAACCGTTGATTCAAACCTCCAGCCCTATCGCAGTCACTTTTATCGTGGAGAATAATCAGCACAAGGTTCATGTGGAATTGCATGCCCGCAATCACGTTTTGATCGAAATCACCGAAGTCTCGGACGAGATGCACAAGACGATCGACCTCGCCGTCGATACACTCTACAAGAAGTTAACCCGTGAGAAGAGCCGGCAGGTCAAACACGGGGGTCGCGTGGATCGCTTCGAAGCTGCTCGGTCTGCAAGCCCGCAAACAGATACTGACGACGATATGCTCGACGAGTCCTACGAGGACTCCTCGGTTCGCTGAGTCCATACGGAAGGGGCGGAAGTCCGGAACTAAGCTCAGAGACGCGCTTACATAAAAACCCGCATTCTCCCCCACGAACTATATGACTCGCCGGGGCTTGAGAGTGTTCAGGGACAGGGTTCCGGACTCCCCACCACCCTCCGAGTGGTCGGTCACAATCGAAAGAGAATGGGAGGCCTCTTGGTCAATGACCCGCCCCTAAGGGACAATGTTCTCTTTAGAGACATTTTGATGAAAATTTGCACGGACATTTGATCGACTTTGTCTACGAAAGAGAGTATACCTCAGCCTTGTGAGAATACCGTGACAAGGCTGTCTTGGCCTTGTGGGATGGGTCTCCCCACAATTCCTTTATAAAGTGTGCGACTATGGGGCTATTACCAACAGTTCGTCCCGATCTTCGCTCTCATACTTTTGACCTCTCATATGAAGATTCGATCATCCAAGACAAAAAATACTTAAAATCCTCTCTCAAATTGCTTTGGAACAAAGCGATTCATGATGAGGCTTACTATCTTTGGCTGGCACAGGAGGGGCAGCTGGTGCTCGAGCGCAATGAGACGATTGCATGGGCTCAGAATGTCATGCATGAGCCCCACAAAGGCCTGATCCTTGAGACGGAAGCGACGTCGTTTCCAGAGTCTGAGCTGGTGTCTATCTCGATTTTGAGACTCACGGGCGAGCCTATTCTGCATACACTGGTGCGGCCCACGGAACGCGTTAAGGAGTCAACGACTCTCGTACATGGGATTCGGCAGCGAGATGTGGATGACGCCCCGAGCTTCGCTGACCTGCATCCCACACTCAAGAATCTGCTCGAAGGAGAAATCGTCTACTGCCATAATCTGGAATTTTGCCGCTGGACCCTGGATTATAGTGCGCAGTTGGCAGGCCTCTCGCCGATATCCCTGACCGAGCAAAGTCACTGTTTGATGCTAGCCTATGCGGGCTTCTTGGGAGAGGAGTCGAGCTACGATCGTTATCTTTGGGAGCGTCTCGAGGGTGCATCCAAGCATCGCGGTGAAAATAGCTGCGGGCTCGATATCCTATTGGAGATGGCTCAAGCCTCTCTGCTTGTGCCAGAAGAAGCGTTTGAAATCTACCTCAGCCACCGCACCCAGCAGTAAAGCACTCCCGTCGGAGGCTTAGCCCAAGCTCTAGGGCATCCTGTGCGGCGGAATAACACCAAAAAGCCCACTGCCGTCTCTCGGTCACTGGGGTTTTTAACTGCTGAATTGAATTCTATAGGTTTAAAAGAACGGTTTGCCACGATCCGCCTTGGGTCCCCAAAAGGTCTGCATCATGTAAGCTAAACGGATTCCTGGACTGTCCGAGCCACGTCACGCCGAAAGTATGCTTACCAGGTGTGGCTCCCGTCTTGACTGTCCGTCTTCTCTATGCGATCCCTGATCTTCTGTTTGGGTTCGAGGAGACTCGGTATGCACTTGGAATGGGAATTCCTGCGCTTTGACGAATTGGATAGCAGGCGCATCTACTGCATCCTTGCTGCGCGCCAGGAGGTTTTCGTCGTAGGACAGAACTTGAACTACGTCGACGCCGATGGGAAGGACCTTAAGGCTTGGCACCTCATAGGCTGGACTCCTGGGCGAGGAGAGCTGGTTGCCTACCTTCGCCTTCTACCACCTGGACTTAAATATCCTGCTTACACCGTCGGTCGGGTGTTGACCCGACCTGCGTTTCGCGGTCAAGGCCATGGTCTGGAGCTCATGAACAAACTTCTGTTCCAGATGGGCCTGCACTTTGCGCCCTGTCGTGTGAGTATGGCTGCACAGGCTTATCTGGAAGCCTTCTATCAGAAGTTTGGCTTTGTGACGGATGGAGACAGGTTCTTGGAGGAAGGACTTGAGCATGTGCTGATGAGTCGAGAGCTCCAGCATCCCCTATGATGGGTGATGCCGCTTGCGCAAAGTGCAGCGGCCACGCAGGAGTGCATACCCCGACAACCCCTACGCGTCAAACCCTTCAGCGTCTGCTGTCCTGGGTGTCCAAGCAGGGCTCCGGAACTTGATGCATCTAGCCTCAGGACCATGCCGGAACGCTTCAACGAGCCTTTCAGGATCGACACACGTCAGACTTCCTGTTTCAGCTTGATCCGAAAGCGCGCGCCACCTGTATGGGAGGTATCCAATTCGATCGTTCCACCATGGTCCCGGATGATTTCGCGAGCAATATACAGACCAAGGCCTGTACCTTTCGATTTACCGTAAGTCGCGAACGGCTGGAACAAAGCTTTACCCAATTCCGGGGGAATGCCGGGCCCGGTGTCCGTAATGAGCAGTTCCACCCAAGTGGTATCGATCGCGCGGGTTTCTATGGTGATCTTACCGCCTGCCTTCAGAATCTCTAGCGCGTTATTGGTCAAATTGAAAATCACTCGCATCAGCTTAGCTCGATCGACACGTACGAGCCCATCGTAGTCGAAAGAGGTCTCAAGCACGACTTTGTGCCGTTCGGTCTCGGCCTGAAGCATGAACTCAATCTCGCTCAGGACTTCATTCAGCGGTATCACCTCGAAGCGGAATTTCTTCTCACCTCGCGCGACACTCAGAAGTTCTTCAACCATGGTGATACAACGGTTCGCCTGGTTCCGTATGATCGTACACACCCGCTCGACCTGCTGTTCGGCCATCTGATCCCGGGAGCCCAAGAGCTCGGCGCAGCCGATAATGGCCGAGATGGGATTTTTCAAATCATGAATGATCGTGCTAGCCACTTGTCCAATCGCTGCTAGGCTCTTGGCTCGCTCTTTTTCATCGATCAGCTGGCGACGAACGATCAGCGAGAAAATCTGAGCGCCTATGATCTGCATAAAAGAAAGATCTTCATAGACAAAGCCACTTGGTTTATTGAAAACCTCAAAGATGCCTTGAGCCTGGTTTTCATGATCAGATTCGAGATTCTGGTGGATCGGGATGGCCAAGAGGTTTTCTAGTTGAGTCTCGATCTGTTGACTTAACTGCTCGATATACACATCGTTGATCCCCAGATTGTTGATGATCACCGCACGACCATCTTCTAGCAAGTCCTTGAGGTAACGGCTGTTGATATCGCTGCGAGTAAAATGGATGACTTTGCTACGCTCTTCAAACCTTGCGGCATAGGCCTCCCAGCTCTGGTCACCGGTTTTGATCATCAAACAACCGACTTCCGCACCCACCGCACTCACAGCGCGACGAATGACCATGCTGATGAAGTCATAGAGAGTAGCTGTATCGTTGACGTTGCGTTCGAGTTCTCGGACGACTTCCAGCTGATCGAGCTTTTGCTTGAGCCGAACCTGGGTGTTTGAGAGATCGCGAATAATCCGGGATTTTTCCTGGTAAAGATACGCTGATTCGATCGCAACGGCCGCTTGCGAGGCAAACGCGATCGAGAATGTTTCGTCAGAGGGCAGAAAGTCGCCGTCGAGTTTATTGAGCAGCTGCAGGCAGCCTATGCTCTTGCCATCGAGATTGGCCATAGGCACGCAGAGAATGTTCCGCGTGCGATAACCCGTTGCTTTATCAATGTCAGCATTAAACAGAGGCGTGTTATAGGCATCGTGGATCAGAATCGTCTTGCCCGTCTCTATCGTTTTGCCCGCGACGCCGGCCCCCCTCGGGAAGCGGATGATCTGGCTTTCGCCTAACTGAACCTTCGACCAGATTTCGTTGCGTTCCTCGTCAAGCAGAAAGATGCTACAACGGTCTGCCTTCAAAGCCTTACGGCCTTGCTCGGCGATGTAGATCAGAAGATTCTCTAGGTTCTTTTCGAGTCCCATATAACGGCAGACGTCCAGCAACTTGAGCAGCTGGTCGAGACTCGGCATATGTATTTCGTTCAGATGTGGAACCGTCAGGACCTTCGCTTCGGACATACCTATCTCGCATAAATGGAAAGACTCTTCCGTCTCCTTTATTCTTGTTCATCGTCAAAGGTCTGCACAGGGGCAGGAGTTGCCCCGTAGTGAGGTCACAATTGTAGCGGGGATCCAGCGTCCCTGAGATTCTTTAAGATCTCACCAAGATTTAAAAAATTTAATTTACCTGCTTGCGCATCACCGCAAGAACTGGTAGCTACCAGACGGCTCGACAGAAACACTTGTATAAGCTGGAGATAAGGTCCAGCGTCCCTACCAAACACCCCAAATGTTTGTCTACAGTGAGGTCTTATGCTCGTGCGCATTGGAATGATGTCTTTGGTTGTTGCTCTAGCACCCCAAGCCCTAGCCCTAACGTATGGCCAGGCCGTTTCCCTCGCCCGCTCCCTTCCACCTGGCTCCTACTCCTCCACCGATCATGGTAAACTGTGCGAAATCATAGGCCTAGCTGCCTTGCAGGAGGATTTTCCAGACGCCCGCATCTACAACGGGATCGCGTATAGCGATGCCACTCGGACCATCGGCGAGCTCGATCTCGTTGTCGAAGAGAACGGTGTCGCTACGCACGTCATTGAAGTAAAATGTATGAAGGATTTCCGTTCCGCAGCTCGAAAGGCTGACGACCAACTCGCTCGCTTCTCCCGCTACGCGGGTCGATGCGATATCGATTTCTCGCTGGTCGGTGGTGAGGTGGTCGACTGTGACCTCTTTGCGAACCCACAGATCATCTACGGAAAAATGTCTTATCGCGATGCTCTGTCCTCGGGCTTCGACTACGAACTAGACCTGACGCGATCACAGATTCTGACCTTGATTGATAGCATGAAGAACTAGGGCCTGTTGACGTTTGAGATAAGTGATTGAAAAGTGGGGACAAACTCGTATTGTGGTTTTGCGAAAAACAAAATAGCGAGTTTGCCACGCCACGATTACTGCTCACGGATGAGCATTGGTCGAAGCTGAAGCCGATTATGCTGGAGTCAGACATCTATGACAAATCGAATTTGCGCACGACACTCGAAGGCGTGCTGT
>Ga0068877_10003387_pt1 | contig 12653 bp, 11 predicted proteins | sample NOAtaG_FD_66437 | JGI IMG/M metagenome (GOLD analysis project Ga0068877, IMG submission 66437) | Freshwater lake microbial communities from Lake Erie, under a cyanobacterial bloom - NOAA_Erie_Diel6S_1000h metaG | ecosystem: Environmental > Aquatic > Freshwater > Lake | place: USA: Ohio, Lake... | reverse complement strand
CCGTGGGTGGGGAGGTACAGCGCATCCACCTGTTCGTTGCCACGCTGGGCTACAGCCGGCGCTGCTACGTGGCCGTGTTCCTGCACGAACGCCAGTCGGCCTGGTTGCAGGGCCTGGAAGGTGCCTTCCGGCACTTCGGTGGTGTGCCGCAGGAGATCCTGCTCGACAACGCCCGGGCGCTCGTCACCGAGCATAACGTGCAGACCCGGGAGGTCAGGTTCAACGAGCGCTTCCACGCCTTCTGCCGCTACTGGGGCGTAGCGCCAAGAGCCTGCGCGCCGTACCGGGCACGGACCAAGGGCAAGGACGAACGCGGCGTGGGCTACGTCAAGCGCAACGCCATCGCCGGGCACGGCTTCGACAGCCTCGAGGCGCTGCACGCCCATGTGGCGCGCTGGATGCGGGAGACCGCCGACACCCGGGTGCACGGAACCACCGGCGAGCCGCCCATCGCTCGCTTCGAGCGCGAGGCAACGGCGCTCAAGCCGCTGCCGGCCAAGGCACCGTTCCTGCAGGTGCGCGAACTCACCCGGCGCGTTCACACCGACGCCTGCATCGAGCTGGACACCAACCGCTACAGCGTGCCGTGGAAGCTCATCGGCGAGAGCGTCACCGTCATCGTGGCCGAGCGCCAGGTGCGGGTGCTGTACGCCGGCCACGAGGCTGCCTGCCACCCGCAGAGCCCGCTGCGGCGGGCCACGGTGATCGAGCGCAGCCACCTGGCCGGCATCGTGGGGGCGAGCACGGTGGGCGTGAGCTGGCTGCCCAGGACACCGCCGCCGTCGCCGGCGATCCCGGCGGAGCTGCTGCGCCCGCTGGAGCAGTACGAGCAAGCACTGGGAGGGGCCTGGTGATGGCAGCGAGCAAGAGGACCAAACCGGTCGAAGACCTCGACACCCTGGAGCCGATGCTGACCCGGCTGAAGCTCACTGCCATCCGCGACCAGCTGGACACGCTGCTCGACCAGGCCGGCCGCGCCGAGCTGAACCTGCGCGAAGCGCTGACGATGTTGTGCACGGCCGAGGTGGCGCGCAAGGACGAGCGGCGCATCCAGATGGGCATGTCGATCGCCAAGTTCCCCTGCGTCAGGACGCTGGAGGGCTTCGAGTACGACGCGCAGCCCTCGGTGGACCCCAAGCAGATCCGGGAGCTGGCGACGTCACGCTGGGTAGCCAACGGCGACAGCGTGCTGTTGCTCGGGCCGCCGGGCGTGGGCAAGACGCACCTGGCGGTGGCACTGGGCCGGGAAGCCATCGTGCGCGGCTACAGCACGCTGTTCGTGCCGGCCACCAGCTTGGTGACGCAACTGGCCAGGGCGCACGCCGAGGGGCGCCTGGAAGACAAGCTGCTGCACTTCACCAAGCCCAAGCTGCTGATCGTGGACGAGCTGGGCTACCTGCCGTTCGAGGCCAACGCCGCACACCTGTTCTTCCAGCTGGTGAGCCGGCGCTACGAGCGGGGATCGATGCTGGTGACGAGCAACCGGTCCGTTGCCGAGTGGGGTGGCGTGTTCGGCGACGCGGTGGTGGCAACTGCGATCCTGGACCGGCTGCTGCACCACAGCCACGTCATCACGATCCGCGGCGACAGCTACCGGCTGCGAACGAAGCGCCGCGCTGGCCTGGTTAACCAGGCCAGCGCGAAACCCGAAACGACGACGAACTGATCATCAACCGGGGGGACAAATCTCAATGTCGTCAGGGGGTCAGTTCTGGATGTCGCTTGACAGCCCGCGTAGCGAGTTTTGCCGTGCGCCCTCAAGTCGAGCAGCACAAGGGCAGTCGGCCCGCAGGGCCGACCGCTTCAACTCACGCCGCAGCCCTCGCCCGCACAGCCCTTTGCCGCCTCGGTGCGACGAACACGAACGCAGCGGCCAGCGGTCAAGGGCCGAACCTCAGACCCGCTCGCCCACCCAGCCCGCCACCGAGGCCAGCGCCGCCGGCAGTGCTGAGGCATCGGTGCCGCCGGCCATGGCCAGATCGGGCTTGCCGCCGCCTTTGCCGCCCACCTGCTGGGCGACGAAGTTCACCAGCTCGCCGGCCTTGACCTTGCCCATCTGGTCGGCCGTGACACCGGCCGCCAGCTGTACCTTGCCACCGTCCACCGCGGCCAGCACGATGGCGGCGCTCTTGAGCTTGTCCTTGAGCTTGTCCATCGTCTCGCGCAGCGCCTTCGCATCGGCGCCCTGCAGCGTGGCGGCCAGCACCTTGATGCCCTTGACGTCGACGGCCTGGGCCAGCAGCCCGTCGCCCTGCGAGGCGGCCAGGCGGCTCTTCAGCGCCTCGAGCTCCTTCTCGAGCGCACGCACCTGCTCCAGCACCGCGCCCACGCGGCCCGGCACCTCGGCCGGCGTGGCCTTCAGCAGCGTGGCCACGCGTTCGAGGTTCTTCTCGGTCTCGCCGATGTAGGCCAGCGCGTTGTCGCCCGTCACCGCCTCGACACGGCGCACGCCGGCGGCCACGCCGCTTTCGGCCACCACCTTGAACACGCCGATATCGCCGGTGCGGCCCACGTGCGTGCCGCCGCAGAGCTCGCGGCTCGAGCCGATGTCGAGCACGCGCACGGTCTCGCCGTACTTCTCGCCGAAGAGCATCATCGCGCCGGTCTTCTGCGCTTCCTCCAGCGGCAGCACGCGGGCCTGGGTGGCGGCGTTGGCCAGGATCTCGGCGTTGACCAGCTGCTCGATGGTGGCGATCTGCTCGTCCGACACCGGCGCGTTGTGGCTGAAGTCGAAGCGTGTGCGCTCCGCGTTGACGAGCGAGCCCTTCTGCTGCACGTGCGCGCCCAGCACCTCGCGCAGTGCCTTGTGCATGAGGTGGGTGACGCTGTGGTTGCGCATGGTGCGCGCGCGCTGCAGCGCATCGACGCGCGCCGTGAACACGTCGCCCACGCTCACGCTGCCCTCGACCACGCGGCCCTGGTGGCCGTGCACCGCTGCCTGCACCTTGACGGTGTCTTCGACGATCACGCGCGTGGTGGCGTTGCGCAGATCGCCGGTGTCGCCGACCTGGCCGCCGCTCTCGGCGTAGAAGGGCGTGTGGTCGAGCACGATCACGGCGTCGTCGCCGGCCTTGGCGCTGGCCACCGGCGAGCCGTCGACGTACACCGCCACGACCTTGCTGGTTTCGCACACCAGGTGCTCGTAACCGTGGAACTGGGTGTCGCTGCCGGTGAAGGCCAGCCCCGCCGAGACCTTGAACTTGGCCGCGGCGCGCGCCTGCTCCTTCTGCCTGGCCATCGCGGCGTGGAAGCCGGCTTCGTCGACGCTCACGCCGCGCTCGCGGCAGACGTCGGCCGTCAGGTCCAGCGGAAAGCCGTAGGTGTCGTGCAGTTTGAAGGCCACGTCGCCGGGCACGCCCTGGCCGGCAGCCAGCGTGGCCTCGAGCATTTCCATGCCGTTGGAGATGGTCTGGAAGAAGCGCTCCTCCTCCACCTTCAGCACCTCGGTGGCGCGCGCCTGCTCGCGCTTGAGCTCGGGGTAGGCGTCACCCATCTCGGCGGCCAGCGCCGCGACCAGCGTGTGGAAGAAGGGCTTGCGCGCGCCCAGCTTGTAGCCGTGGCGGATGGCGCGGCGGGCGATGCGGCGCAGCACGTAGCCGCGGCCCTCGTTGCCCGGGATCACGCCGTCGACCACCGTGAAGGTGGTGGCGCGGATGTGGTCGGCGATCACCTTCAGGCTCGGGCTGCTGGCATCCACGTTCGTGCCACCGGCGGCCTCGACCGCGGCCTTCGCCGCCGCCAGCAGCGCGGCGAACGTGTCGATCTCGTAGTTGCTGTGCACGTGCTGCAGCACCGCCGCCAGCCGCTCCAGGCCCATGCCGGTGTCCACGCTGGGCTTCGGCAGCTTGTGCATCACACCGTCTTCGGTGCGGTTGAACTGCATGAAGACGTTGTTCCAGATCTCGATGTAGCGGTCGCCGTCCTGCTCCGCACTGCCGGGCGGGCCGCCCGCCACCTCGGGGCCGTGGTCGAAGAAGATCTCCGAGCACGGGCCGCAGGGGCCGGTGTCGCCCATCATCCAGAAGTTGTCGCTCATGTAGCGACCGCCCTTGTTGTCGCCGATGCGCACGATGCGCTCCGCGGGCAGGCCGATGTCCTTGAGCCAGATGTCGTAGGCCTCGTCGTCTTCGGCGTACACGGTGGCCCAGAGCTTGTCGGCCGGCAGCTTGAACTCCACCGTCAGCAGCTCCCAGGCGTAGCGGATGGCGTCCTGCTTGAAGTAGTCGCCAAAGCTGAAGTTGCCCAGCATCTCGAAGAAGGTGTGGTGCCGTGCGGTGTAGCCCACGTTGTCGAGGTCGTTGTGCTTGCCGCCGGCGCGGATGCACTTCTGCGCCGTGGCGGCGCGGCTGTACGGCCGCTTGTCGAAGCCCAGGAACACGTCCTTGAACTGGTTCATGCCCGCGTTGGTGAACAGCAGCGTCGGGTCGTCGCCCGGGATCACGGGGCTCGAGGCCACGACCTGGTGGCCCTGGCGCTCGAAGTAGCTCAGGAAGGTGGCGCGGATCTGGTTGGCTTTCATCGTTGTCTTTCTGCGTAACTCAAGGAGATCGGTCGAGGCGGTCAGCTGTAGGTCGGGATGCCCATGCGGGCGGCGGCCGCCGCCAGTGCACGGTCGCGCGTGGCCAGCGCGGCGGAGAACTGCGCCGCCATCGTGATGTACGTGGCGTCGTAAGGGGTGAGCTCGTGCTCCTGGGCCGCGTCGAAGTGGCGCTGCGCCAGCGTGTGCGAAGGGCCGATCACGTGGACGCGCAGGTCGGCGATGCGCCTGAACAGCGCCTCGACGTCGGCGGCCAGCAGCCGTCCGCGCTTGAGGTTCATGCGCATCGCGCTCGCAATCTCCAGCGGCCAGATGAACGGCGCCGCGAGCTCGTCCTTCAGCACGGTGGCCATGCTGGGCGGCTGCTCCTCGTCGGGCATCACCAGCGCCATGGCATACGAGGAGTCGAGGACGATCAACGCCGCCCCTCGCGCACCCAGTCCAGGATCTCCTCCGGCGTGATCGGGCCGCCACGCGCAATCATCTGGCGGCCGATGGCTTGCATGCCCTTGATGGCTTCCAGGCGCTGCTGCACCAGCTCGGGCGTCACCTTGCCCGGGCCGATGGGCACGATCTTCGCCACCGGCTTGTTGTGCCGCGTGATGATGGTCTCTTCGCCGCGCTCGGCGCGGGCGATGAGCTCCGACAGGTGTGTCTTCGCCTCGAACAGACCCACGGATTCCATGGCTCGCCCCGGGTTGGTTGAATCAACCAGATTGTAGGTGCTGAGCTCGGTCGCGCGGCTGCGGCGTGCCGGCTACAGTGCCGCGCTCCCGCCGCTTTTCGAGGCCCGACACGATGGACACCCCGACCTCCCCTCCCTCCCCTCTGGCCCTGCTCGCCGACCCCGGCCTGCTGCGCACCGAAGCCCTGATCGGCGGCGAGTGGCTCAGCGCCAACGACAGCAGCGCCCGCTTCGCGGTGACCGACCCCGCCACCGGCGCCGAGCTCGCACAGGTGGCCAACTGCGGCGCGGTGGAGGCCGCCGCGGCCATCAGCGCCGCCGAGCGCGCCTGGCCGCTGTGGCGCGCGCGCACGGCCAAGGAGCGCCATGCGGTGCTGATGCGCTGGTTCCAGCTCATCGTGCAGCACGCCGACGATCTGGCGCGCCTGATGACCGCCGAGCAGGGCAAGCCGCTGGCCGAAGCCCGCGGCGAGGTGGTCTACGGCGCCAGCTTCATCGAGTGGTTCGCCGAAGAAGGCCGCCGGCTCTATGGCGAGACGATCCCGAGCACCGATGCCAACAAGCGCTACCTGGTGCTGAAGCAGCCCATCGGCGTGTGCGCGGCGATCACGCCGTGGAACTTTCCGATCGCGATGATCACGCGCAAGGTGGCGCCGGCGCTGGCGGCGGGCTGCCCGGTGGTCATCAAGCCGGCCGAGCAGACGCCCCTGTCGGCGCTGGCCCTGGCCGAGCTGGCGCAGCGCGCCGGCATGCCGGCGGGCGTGCTGAACCTGCTGCCGGCCGACGCGGCGCGCTCCATCGACATCGGCCAGGTGCTGTGCACGAGCGATGTCGTGCGCCACCTGTCCTTCACCGGCAGCACCGAGGTCGGCCGCATCCTGATGCGGCAGTGCGCGGGCACGGTGAAGAAGCTGAGCCTGGAGCTCGGCGGCAACGCGCCCTTCATCGTGTTCGACGACGCCGACATCGACGCCGCCGTCGAGGGCGCCATCGCCAGCAAGTACCGCAACGCCGGGCAGACCTGCGTCTGCGCCAACCGCCTGTACGTGCAGGCCGGTGTGCACGACGTGTTCGTGGAGAAGCTGGCCGCACGCGCGGCGGCGCTGAAGATGGGCAACGGCTTCGAGCCCGGCGTGGCCGTCGGCCCGCTGATCGACGAGGCCGCGATGGCCAAGGTGCAGGAGCACGTGGCCGACGCGCTGGCCAAGGGCGCGCGCGTCGTCACCGGCGGCGCGGCGCGGGAGGGCAGCGCGAACTTCTTCACGCCCACGGTGCTGGCCGGCGTGACGGCCGAGATGCGCTGCGCGAAGGAAGAAACCTTCGGCCCGGTGGCGCCGGTGTTCCGCTTCGAGACCGAGGCCGAGGCCATCGAGCTGGCCAACGCCACCGAGTTCGGCCTGGCGAGCTACTTCTACAGCCGCGACATCGGCCGCGTGTTCCGCGTCGCCGAGGCGCTGGAGTACGGCATGGTGGGCATCAACACCGGGCTCATCAGCACGGCAGAGGTGCCGTTCGGCGGCGTCAAGCAGAGCGGCCTCGGCCGCGAGGGCGCGCGCCAGGGCATGGACGACTACGTCGAGCTGAAGTACCTCTGCCTCGGCGATGTGCTGAAGTAGTCAGTGGCCGTTGGCGTCGGTCTTCGTGCCCTCGCTCAGCGTGTGCACGTGGCCGGCGTCGTCGTCCGCCGCACGCAGCGCGCGGATCGCCGCACCCGCGCCCTGCATCAACAGGCCCAGGTCGGTGCCCACGGCCATGAACTCGAAGCCCATCGCGCGGTAGCGCGTGGCGGCCTCGGCGGTGGCGCCCAGCGTGCCGATGGGCATGCCCCGCGCCTTGGCGCGGCGCGCGGCGTCGGTCATCGCGGCCATCACCGCCGGGTGCGTGAAGTGGCCGACATGGCCCATCGAGGCCGACAGGTCGGCCGGGCCGATGAAGAGCGCGTCCACGCCGGGCACCGCCGCGATGGCCTCGAGCTGCGCCAGCGCGTGCGGCGTCTCGAGCTGCACGATCACCGCCAGCCCCTTGTTGGCATGGCGCAGGTAGTCGGGCGTGGTGCCGAAGCGCGAGGCGCGTGTCGCACCCGCCATGCCGCGCACGCCCTCGGGCGGGTAGCGCGTGGCGGCCACCGCGTGCGCGGCCTCTTCGGCGCTTTGCACGAACGGGAACATCACCGTCTGCGCGCCGGCATCGAGGACGCGCTTCACCACCACGGCGTCGTTCCAGGGCACGCGCACCACCGGCACCATCTTCGTGTTGCCCACGGCCTGCAGCAGGTGCACCACCTCCATCAGGTCGGCCGGGGCGTGCTCCATGTCGACCACGCCCCAGTCGAAGCCGGCGTGGCCCAGGGCCTCGGCCACCAGCGGGCTGGCGCTGGAGATCCAGGTGCCGATCGGCGCACGCGCGCCGCGGGCCTTGAGCAGGTGGCGGAAAGGATTCATCGATTCGTCCTGGCGTGGCCTGTCGGCAAGGCCTGCATTGGGCATCCCGGCGCGGCGGCGATCAACGCGGACTGACCCCGAGCCGCAGCACCACACGTTCGCGCCACCACATGGCGGCGATGGCGCAGAAGCCGAGCACGAAGATCAGCGCGCCCCACCACTCGGTGACGTTTTCCACCCGCCCCTTCAGCGGCTCGCCGAAGGCCGCGGCGACGAGGGCGTTGCCCAGGCCCAGCAGCACCAGCGTGCTGGCCAGCGCCACCATCGCGTGCTCCAGCCAGCGCGGCATGAACAGCCGCCGCACGCGCACCAGCGCCTGCACGGCGTTGCCGGTGAGCAGCAGGTTCAGGCAGGTGAAGCCGAAATAGACCACGGTGCCGTACTGGCGCAGCCAGCGGTAGATGGGGCCCTCGGTGCCGAGGAAGCTGCCGTAGACCACCAGCGCGATGCCGGCCACCACGCCCAAGGGCGCGATCCAGGCCACGCCGCGGCCGGCCGCGCCGCACTGCATCAGCCAGCGCGCCACCGCCACCCACACCAGCGCCTGCAAGGTGGCCGCCGGCAGCATCAGGGCGCGAAACAGGATGTTGGGCAGCTCGTAGCGGGCGGCGCGGCTGATCGAGGTGCAGCCGTCCCAGAAGGGGTTGCAGGTCGGCACCAGGCCTTGCTGCATCGACAGGCTGGCCGCCAGCACCGTGGCCACCAGCGGCAGCAGGCCGGCCACCAGGGCCAGCGGCCACAGCGGCAGCGCACCGGGCTCGCGTGTCGGCAAGCCAGTCATCGCTCAGAGCCTGCGCACCACGCCGAGGCTCAGGCCCCAGCCGTTGCGCTCGCGCACCAGCGGGCTGGCCGCCGAAGGGCCCACCAGGCGCGACACGCTGCTGCCATAGAACACCGCCCAGCGGCTGCCAAGCTCGGTGCGACCGCCGAGCGACAGGCCCACATCGCGCAGCCCCGCGCCGGGCGTGTAGGCGGCGTAGCCGCTGTTGGCCGACTGCTCGGGCGTGATGCCGAAGTAGTTCTGCTGCCAGCGGCTGCCGCCGAAGCCCACCGAGACGCCAGCGCCCACGGTGGTGGCGGGCGAGAGGCGCCAGTCGCGGCCGGCGTTGACTTCGCCTTGCCAGCCACCGCCGCGGCCCAGTGCGTCGGTGGTCAGCGCACTGCCGGCGCGCCAGCCGCCGTCGAAACGGTAGCCCAGCGACAGGCGCATGCGCAGCGTGCCGCGCACGTCGCCCAGGCCGCGCAGGTCTTCGCTCGCGCCTTCGTCGCGGCCGCTGTCCCAGCGCAGCCCGAGGCTGGAACGCCAGCGCGCGCTGCGCACGAGTTCCACCCGCAAGCCGCCCTGGGCCGCGGCGCCCTCGCTGCGCACGGCAAAGGCGCTGCGGCTGGCCAGGCTGACACGGCCCCAGCGCACGGCGAAGCCGGGCTGCAGATTGACGCCGATGCGCGACGCACCCGCGAACTCGGGGCCGACGCTGACCACCGCACCGGCTGCGGCGGCCCAGCGGCGTGCCGGCTCCGCGGCCACGGGCCCGGGCTCAGCGGCCTCGGGCTCGACCGCGCTGGCGGTCTGCGCCGTCGCTTCCGCGGCGGCCAGCAGCGCGGCACCGACCCACCCAGGCCTCTTCATCAGGCGCGCCATGCTCAGGCGTTGTCGTTGGCAGCCGGCCCCCCGAGCCGGTGCACGGTGGCACCCAGGCCCTTGGGGCCGACCGTCACCACCGAGGCCGCCTGCGCCGATGCACGCTGCAACAAGGCTTGCGCGTCCTTGCCATGGTCCGGGTACAGCGCCAGACCGACGTGCGCCACCACGCGGCAGGGCTGCCCGGCCACCGAGAGCGGCAGCTCCAGCGCCTTCACCAGCTTGGCGGCCACGCGCTCGCCGTCGTTCTTGCTTTCGAGCCGGCCCAGCAGCACGCCGAAGGCCTCGGGGGTGATCGAGGCCACCACGTCGCTGGCACGCAGGCCGCCGCGCAGCCGCACCGCCACCTTGCGCCGCAGCACGTTGCCGGCCTCGGCGCCCAGGCGCTGCGCGGCCTGCGCGAAGCCGTCGACGCGCAGCACCAGCAGCACCATCGGCGCCGGCTCGCGCTCGCGCAGCGCCAGCAGCTGCGTCATGTGCTCGAGCAGCTGCGCCTGGTGCGGCAGGCCGGTGGCCAGATCGGTGGCGTAGGCGGTACGCGCCGCCTGCTCGACGCGCTTGCGCCACACCGCCTGGCGCAGCGCCCGCGCGGTGGCCCGCGCGTCGTCGGCCAGCAGCACGGCCTCGGTGCCGAGGCGCAACAAGGCGGTCTCTTCGGCAACGGCTTCGCCGTCGGTGTGCACGACGAGCGCGCTGTCATGCGCCATCGACGCCAGCGCCGGGTGGCGGCACAGGTCCGCCAGCGCTGCCGTGTCGGGTGCGCGCCACAGCACGGCGTCGGCGCTGGCCCCGTGGCGGGGGGTGTCGTAGGCCTCCCAGCCCAGGGCGCACAGCGCGGCCAGCCGCTCGCAGCACCAGGAGGCCGTGCCGTCCGAGCCGAGCACCTGCAGGGTAAGGGTTTCGCCGTCGACCATCCGGCTATGATGCAGCAAGGCGTCAGCGCACAGACGGCAGGCCCTACAGCGGCCGTACCATCATTGCTCCATTGTCAGGAGCACGCCATGCCCTTCATCCGCCGCCTCATCGCCACCACCGTGGCCGCCAGCCTGACCCTCTCGACCCTGCCGCTGTACGCGCAGCCGGCTGCGCAGGGCGACAGCGGACTCATCCGTACCGAGCAGGTGGCTGCAGGCGCTGCACCCGTGGCGGCCGCCGTGCAGGGTGACCACGCGCGCCTGCTGGCCACGCTGGACCGCGCCGATCTGGCCGAACGCCTGCGCGAGCGCGGCGTGTCGGCCGACGAACTGCGCGTGCGCATCGCCGCGCTCACCGACGCCGAGGCCGCCGAGCTGATGGCCCGCATCGACAAGGCCCCGGCCGGCGCCGACATCCTCGGCCTCGTCTTCACCGTCTTCATCGTGCTGCTCGTCACCGACATCCTGGGCTTCACGAAGGTGTTCCCGTTCACGCGCTCGGTGCGCTGAGACACCGATGCGCGGCGGGCGTCGCCGGCTGCTGACGGCGCTCGGCGGCACGGCGACGTTCGGTGCCATCGGCGCACTCGGCGGGCTCGGCGGCTGCGCCAGCCTGGCCGACCCGCCGCAGACCCAGGCGCTCGACGGCGCCTGGCCCGCGGGCGTGCCACCGCAGCTGGAACTGCGCGACGTGCCCTTCGTGCCGCAGACGCCGCTGCACTGCGGCCCGGCCACGCTGGCGATGGCGCTCGGGCATATCGGCATCGCCGTCGATGTCGATCAACTCGGGCGCCTGGTCTTCCTGCCGGCGCGGGGCGGCACCTTGCAGCTGGAGCTGCTCGCGGGCGCGCGCCGGCATGGCGCGCTGGCCACGCGCGTGCCGGGGCAGCTGAGCGCGCTCGTGCAGGAGCTCGCCGCCGGCCATGCCGTCGTCGTCTTCCTGAACCTGGGCCTGGCGATGAGCCCGGTCTGGCACTACGCCGTGCTCGTGGGCCACGACCGCGAAGCGCGCGAGTTCACCTTGCGCAGCGGTCCCGTCGAGCGGGATGTGTTCAGCTGGCGCACCTTCGAGTTCACCTGGGCGCGCGGCGGCCACTGGGCCGTGGCGGTGCTGCCGCCCGGGCGCCTGCCGGCCACGGCCGCCGAAACCGACGCCGTGGATGCTGCCGTCGGCTTCGAGCGGGTGGCGGCGCCGGCCGAGGCGGCGCGTGCCTACACCGCGCTGCTGGCGCGCTGGCCCGGCAACCTGTCGGCCGCGATGGGCCTGGGCAACAGCCGCCATGCGGCGCGCGACCTGCCCGGCGCCGCCGCGGCTTTCGAGACTGCCGCGACGCGCCACGACAGCGCCGCGGCCTGGAACAACCTGGCGCGGGTGCGCTGGGCGCTGGGTGAGCTCGAGGCCGCCCGCCAGGACGCGCGCCGCGCCCTGAGCCGCGCCGAGGCTGCCGAGCCGCGCTGGCTGGAGCCGGCCCGCGCGACGCTGGCCGCGGTGAGCGCCGCCCGGCCCTGAAACGACGAAGCCCGCGCGGGGCGGGCTTCGTGGCGGCGTTCGTGGAGCGGGTGAGGGGAATCGAACCCCTGTATGAAGCTTGGGAAGCTGCCGTTCTGCCATTGAACTACACCCGCCGCGGCGCGCGAGTGTAGCGCCGGAGACGGCGCGCCGCAGCACGCCTACAGCTTCGAGGCCTCGCCGTGGAACGGGCTCTGGTAGGTGATCAGGATCTGCTCGCGCGCCGGCGTGCCGGTGCTGCGGGGCTGGAAGCTCGAGCTCAGGTCGATCAGCGCCGGCCCGGTGCGCCAGCGCGCCACCGCGGTGCTGGCGCCGGCCTCGTGCTGCAGGTCGGTGAACTCCGGGCCGCCGTAGCGCTGCGACAGCAGCCGGCGCATGACGCGGTGGTGTTCGGTCCAGCGCGGCTCGTCGAGCCGGCCGGTCTCGGCGCTGTGGCTCAGGCTCACGCGCACCAGGCGGCGATCGGTGGCGTCGAGGTGCAGCTTCAGCACGAAGGGCACGCCGGCCACCTCGTAGCGCGGCACGGTCGGCGATTCACACAGCTCGCCCAGGCGCAGCGCCGCCGCGCGCGCGGCGGCGTCGCAGGACGCGGGCTCCAGGCGGGTGCCGAAGCGGGCGGCGATCTGCGCTTCGTCTGCGCCCCAGGGCAGGCCCTGGAAGGCCGCAGGCGGTGGCGGCGGCGGCGGTGCCACGGGCGCCGCTGCAGCCGCCGAGGCCACCGGCGCCGCCGCCAGCGGTGTGGCCGATGCGGCCGGGACCGCCGGCGCGGCCGCGCCGGCCGCATCAGCCGGCGCGGCGGCCGCCGGGGCCGCCGACAAGGCCAGGAGCAAGGGCGCGAGCCCGAGGTGCGTGCGTGGATTCATGCGGCTGCGGATGCTAGCGGCGCGCTGCCGCCCGCCGCCCTGCCGCGGGCACAATCCGCGA
>Ga0068877_10003385_pt1 | contig 12654 bp, 11 predicted proteins | sample NOAtaG_FD_66437 | JGI IMG/M metagenome (GOLD analysis project Ga0068877, IMG submission 66437) | Freshwater lake microbial communities from Lake Erie, under a cyanobacterial bloom - NOAA_Erie_Diel6S_1000h metaG | ecosystem: Environmental > Aquatic > Freshwater > Lake | place: USA: Ohio, Lake... | reverse complement strand
GCGGCGTCCTACGCGTGCCGCCTCGGCGGCTTCGCGGCGATGCGCTTCGTGCGCGCCACGCCGCGGATCGAGGCCGCGCTGCGCGCGGTGCCTCTCTCGGTGATGATCGGCATCGTCGCGCCGTCGCTCGGCACCTCCGGCCCGGCGGAGTGGATCGGCCTCGCGGCGGTCGCGCTCGCCATGCGCCTTTCCGGCAACAACGACCCGCTCGCCGCCATGATCGGCGTCGCGGCGGTCGCCGCGGCGCGTGCCGCGGGGCTCTGAGCGCGCGCCATGCGCAGCTTGCGCTTGTCGGCGCGCGCGCCTTCGCTAATCTCGCGGCGGGGCAAGGGGAGCATGCGGGCGTGAGCGAGATCCGGGCGACCACCGATGGCGGGCGGGCGGTGACGCTGCGCTTCGAGAAGGCGGAATACGAGGCGCGCCTCGCGCGCGCGCGCGCCGAGATGGCACGCCGCGGCCTTGCGGCGCTGCTGCTCTACGCGCAGGAATCGCACTACTACCTGACCGGCTTCGACAGCGGCGGCTATGTCTTCTACCAGTGCGGCGTCGCCACGGCCGATGGCAGGCTGGTGCTGCTGACGCGCCGGCCGGACCTCGCCCAGGCGCGCGACACCTCGCTCTACGACGACATCCGCATCTGGTACGACGCCGAGGACCAGGACCCGGCGCGCGAGCTGCGCGGCATCCTCGAGGAGCTCGGCCTGCGCGGCGAGCGCATCGGCATCGAGCTCGCGACCTACGGCCTCACGGGCTTCAACCACCAGCTCACGCGCGACGCGCTCGACGGGTTCTGCGCGCTGGTCGACGCCTCGGACCTCGTGCGCGCGCAGCGCCTGGCGAAGTCGCCCGCGGAGCTCGGCTTCGTGCGCCGCGCCGCCGCGCTCGCCGACGACGCGATCTCGGCGATGGTCGCCGCCGCGGGCGCCGGGACGATCGACAGCGCGATCACCGCCGCCGGCGTCGCGGCGATGCTGGAGGGTGGTGGCGACATGCCGCCCGCCGGGCCGCTGGTGAATTCCGGGCGCCGCGCGGTCTATGGCCGCGGCGTCGGCGGGCCGCGCCGCCTCGATGCGCAGGACCAGGTGATGCTGGAGCTGTCCGCCTCGTTCTGCCGCTACAACGTCTGCATCGAGCACTGCGTCGCGATCGGCGCGCCGCGCCCGCGCCAGGTCGAGATGTTCGACGTCGCGCGCGACACGCTCGCCGCGATGACCGAGGCCGCGCGGCCCGGCGAGCCCGTGGGCCGCATCGCGGAGGTCTTCCTCGAGCGCCTCGACCGCGCGGGCTTCGCGCGCCAGCGCTTCGCCGCCTGCGGCTACTCGCTCGGCGCCACGTTCCGGCCGACCTGGATGGACGTGCCGCCGATGATCCATGCCGGCAACCGCCAGGAGCTGCTGCCGGGCATGACGCTCTTCCCGCACGTGATGCTCGGCGACATGGACGCCGGCATCGCCGCGGGCGTGGGATGGACGATCCTGGTCGGGGAGCGCGGCGCGGAGGTGCTGAGCCGCCTGCCGCTCGAACTGCACCGGCGCTGAGCGCGCTGCAGGCGCCGCGCGGCGCGGCGCGGGGACGGGGTGGCGATGGAACGGGCTGGCGGGAAGCGCATCGCGTGCATCGGCCTCGCCGCCGTGGCGCGCGTGCTCGCCGTCCCCGCGATCCCGCCCGTGCCGACCAAGGTCCAGGCGCTCTCCTTCCACGAGGCCTGCGGCGGCGCGGCGGCGGTCGCGGCGGCGGCGATCGCAGCCGCCGGCCACCGGGCCCTGCTCGCCTCCGCGATCGGCGACGACGCGGTCGGCGACAGGCTCGCGCGCGATCTCGCGGCGCGTGGCATCGACGTCTCGTGCCTCGCGCGCCTCGCCGGCGCCGCGACGCCCACGGCCGCGACCATCCGCGCCGCGGATGGCGGCAGCCTCGTGGCGATGCATCGCGGCGCGCGCACCGAGCCGCCCGCGGCCCATGCCGAGGCGCTCGGGACCTGCGACGCGCTGCTCGCCGACCGGTCCTGGCCTGTGCTCGCCGCGCGCGCCTTCGCCTTCGCCGCGCCGCGCGGCGTGCCGCGCGTGCTCGAGCTCGCGGCCGGCGAGGAGGGCGCGCCGGGCCTCGTCGCGCTGGCGAGCCATGTCGTGCTGCTCGCGCCCGACGCCGACCCGCGCGCGGCGCTCGGCGCCGCCGGCGCGGGGGATGCCATGCGCATCGCGCTCGGCGCCGGCTTCGCGCTCGCCTGGTCCGGGCCCGGCGGGACCGGCGCGCTGCCGGCGCCAGGCGCGGTACCCGCCGCCGCGCGCCCCGCGCCCGGGGTGTTCTCCGCCGTGCTCGCGCTTTCCCTCGCCCGCGGCGTCGCCCTCGCCGGGGCCTTGCGCGACGCCGCGACGGCCGCCGCGCGCGAGGCCGGGTCGCCCTCGACCGCCTTCGCCACGTCCTGAACGGCGCCACGCATCCACGCGAAAGGAACACGCATGCCCACGATGATCCTCGAGGACGTCCGCCTCGCCGACGGCACGCCGGCCGCGATCACCATCCGCGACGGCCGCATCGCCGCGATCGGCGCCGCGCCGCCGCCGTCGCCGGGCGAGGAGCGCATCGATGGCGGCGGCGCGCTCGCGCTGCCGGGCCTGGTCGAGGCGCATGCGCATCTCGACAAGACGCTGCTCGGCATGAAGTGGTACCGCAACGAGGTCGGCCCGAGCCTCGTCGACAAGATCGAGAACGAGCGACTGCAGCGCCGCGTCCTCGGCATCGACCCCGCGCGGCAATCCGCGCGCCAGGTCGTGCTCGCGCTGTCCAAGGGCTCGACCCATGTCCGCACCCATGTCGACGTCGACACGGAGATCGGCCTCTCCGGCATCGAGGGCATCCTCGCGACGCGCGAGCGCTTCCGCGACGAGGTCGACATGCAGGTCGTGGCCTTCCCGCAGAGCGGCATGCTCGTGCGGCCGGGCACGCTCGAGCTGATGGAGGCGGCGATGCGCGCGGGCGCCGACGTCGTCGGCGGCCTCGACCCCTGCGCGATCGACCGCGACCCGCGCGCGCATCTCGACGCGGTCTTCGCGCTGGCGCAGAAATTCGGCGCGCCGGTGGACATCCACCTCCACGAGCCCGGCGAGCTTGGCGGCTTCTCGATGGAGCTGGTCATCGAGCGCACGAAGGCGCTGGGCATGCAGGGCCGCGTGGTGGTGAGCCACGCCTTCTGCCTCGGCATGGCGGACGCGTCCTACGTCGCGCGGCTCGTCGAGATGCTCGCCGAGGCGCGCGTGGCGATCATGAGCCACGGCGCGCCCTACCGCCCCGTGCCGTCGGTGCGCCAGCTCCACGACGCGGGCGTGGTCCTGTGCTGCGGCTCCGACGGCATCCGCGACACCTGGGGTCCCTACGGCAACGCCGACATGCTGGAGCGCGCGATGATCGTCGGGCTGCGCAACAACCTGCGCCGCGACGACGAGGTCGAGCTCGCCCTCGACATGGTGACCCATGGCGGCGCCAGGGCGATGGAGCTGGAGGGCTACGGCCTCGCGGTCGGCTGCCACGCCGACATCGTGCTGGTGGACGCGCAGGCGCCGGCCGAGGCCGTGGCCGCGCGCCCGCCGCGCCGCCTCGTGCTCAAGCGCGGCCGCGTCGTCGCGCGCGACGGCCGGGCGCTGGCGACGGCGCCCTGACGCTGGCGGCGCGCCCGCCGCTTGGCAGCGACGCGCGCGCGCGCGAAGATCGATCCCTTACCTGGCGGGGCGGACACGATGGCACGGCATACCTTCTTCTGCGTCGACGCGCATACCTGCGGCAACCCGGTGCGGGTCGTCGCCGGCGGCTTCCCCTGGCTCGAGGGCGCGACGATGATGGAGCGCAGGCTCGACTTCCTCGCGCGCCACGACTGGATCCGCACCGGCCTGATGTTCGAGCCGCGCGGCCACGAGGTGATGTCCGGCTCGATCCTCTACCCGCCGACGCGGCCGGACTGCGACGTCGGCGTGCTGTTCATCGAGGTCTCGGGCTGCCTGCCGATGTGCGGCCACGGCACGATCGGCACCGTGACCGTGGCGATCGAGCGCGGCCTGGTGACGCCGCGCACGCCGGGCGTGCTGCGCCTCGACACGCCGGCGGGCCTCGTCGTCGCGGAGTACACGCAGGTCGGCGAGTACGTCGAGTCGGTGAAGCTCACCAACGTCCCGGCCTTCCTGCACACCAGGGACCTGGAGATCGTCGACCCGGAGCTCGGGCCGCTCAGGGTCGACGTCGCGTATGGCGGCAACTTCTACGCCATCGTCGAGCCGCAGGGCCGCTACACGGACCTCTCGGACTTCGCGGCGACCGAGATCCAGCGCATGAGCCCGCGCATCCGCCGCCTCGTCAACGAGGCCGGCACCTTCGTCCACCCGGAGAACCCGAACATCAAGGGCTGCACGCACGTGCAGTGGACCGGGCGGCCGACCCAGCCCGGCGCGCAGGGCCGCAACGCGGTCTTCTACGGCGACAAGGCGATCGACCGCAGCCCCTGCGGCACGGGCACCTCGGCGCGGCTGGCGCAGCGCTGGGCGCGCGGCCTGCTGAAGACCGGCGAGAGCTTCGTGCACGAGAGCATCATCGGCTCGATGTTCACCGGCGGCGTGAAGGCCGAGGCGAGCGTCGGCAACTACGCCGCGATCGTCCCGACGATCGAGGGCTGGGCGCGCGTCACCGGCCTCAACACGATCTTCATCGACGACCGCGACCCCTACGCGAAGGGCTTCATCCTGCAGTAGCGGCGGCGCCGGGCAGGAACGGCGCCAGCGCGCGGCGGATGCGCGCGAGCGGCGCCTCGCCGCCGGCGGGGATGGCGAAGCGCTCGCCGGTGATGCGCTCGAAGGCGTCGATGTAGACGCGCGCCGTCGCGACGACGACCTCCTCCGGGATGGGCGGGATCTCGTCGCGATAGGGATCGCAGCGCGCCGCGACCCAGCTGCGCATGAAGTCCTTGTCGAAGCTCTCCGGGCGCTGGCAAGCGGCGAGCCGCGCGGGATAGCTGCCCGCGAACCACCAGCGGCTGGAATCCGGAGTGTGGATCTCGTCGGCGAGCACGATGCGGCCCGCTGCATCGAGGCCGAACTCGTACTTCGTGTCGGCGAGGATCAGCCCGCGCGCCGCCCCGATCTCCTGGCCGCGCGCGAAGAGCGCGAGCGCGTGGCGGCTGAGCTCTTCCCACTGCGCGGCGGTCAGCAGCCCGCGCGAGAGGATCTCGTCCGGCGTCAGGGGCTCGTCGTGGCCGCCGTCGAAGGCCTTGGTCGTCGGGGTGAGGATCGGCGCGGGCAGGCGCTCGTTGTCGCGCAGCCCGTCGGGGAAGTCGTGGCCGTACATGCGCCGCCGGCCGGCCTTGTACATCGTCAGGATCGAGGTCCCGGTCGTGCCGGCGAGGTAGCCGCGCACGACGATCTCGACCGGCAGGATGTCGAGGCGCCGCGCCACGACGACGTTCGGGTCGGGATAGGAGATCACGTGGTTCGGGCAGATGTCCTTCGTCGCCTCGAACCAGAAGCGCGCGGTCTGCGTCAGCACCATGCCCTTCCAGGGGATGGCGGCGAGGATGCGGTCGAAGGCGCTGATGCGGTCGCTGGCGACGATGATCCGCCGCCCGTCCGGCAGGTCGTAGTTGTCCCGCACCTTGCCGCGATAATGGTTCGGCAGCTCGGGGATGGTGGCGTCGGGAAGGACGCTGCTCGCGTCGGCGCGGATCTCTCGGTCCATGGCGCGGAGTATCCAAGCCCCGCGCCCCGCGCAAGCCCTTCCGCGCCCCGTGCTGGCGGCGGCATGGAAGTTGCGTCTAGGGTGTCGATGCGCCGGGCGGTCCGCCCGGCACCGGCCCGCCCCCTGCCAGCGGAGGATCCGCCCGCATGACCTGGTCCATCGTCGCCCATGACCGCGACACCGGCGAGATCGGCGTCGCCGTGGCGACGCGGTTCTTCGCCGTCGGCGCGATCGTCCCGCATGTCGAGCCGGGCGTCGGCGCCATCGCCACCCAGGCGCTGGTCAATCCCTTCTACGGCATCGACGGCATGAAGCTGCTGCGCGCGGGCCTGCCGGCGGGCGAGGCGATGGCGCGGCTGCTCGAGCTCGATGCCGGCCGCGCGTCCCGCCAGGTGCACATGATCGACGCAGCCGGGCGCTCGATTGCCCATACCGGAGGCAATTGCGTCGACTGGGCCGGCCATGTCGTGCACGAGGGCTTCTCGGTCGCCGGCAACATGCTGGCGGGCGAGCGCGTCGTGCGCGACACCGCCGCCGCCTTCGCCGCGACGAAGGGGCTGAAGCTGGCCGAGCGCTTCCTCGCCGCGCTCGAGGCGGGCGAGGCCGCGGGAGGCGACAAGCGCGGCAAGCAGTCCGCGGCGATCCGCATCCACGCGACGGAGGCCTGGCCCGCGCTCGACATCCGCGTCGACGACCATCCGGACCCGCTGCCCGAGCTGCGCCGCCTGTACCAGGTCAGCCAGGAGCGCTGGGCGATCTTCCGGACCTTCATGGCGACGCGCGCCGACTACGCGGGGACCACCGACCGCGACGTCATCAACGCGGCGATCGAGGCGGCGACGGCGCGCGCATGACCGCGCTCCTCGAGGTCCGCGACCTGCGCACCTGGTTCGACGGCGATGGCGGCACGTACCGCGCCGTCGACGGGATCTCGTTCTCGCTCCAGGCCGGGCGCACGCTCGGCATCGTCGGCGAGTCGGGCTGCGGGAAGTCCGTGACCTCGCTCTCGATCATGGGGCTGGTGCCGCGGCCGCCGGGGCGCATCGCCGGCGGGGAGATCCTGTTCGAGGGCGTCGACCTGCTGAAGCTCGACGCCGAGGCGCTGCGCGACCTGCGCGGCGCGCGCATGGCGATGATCTTCCAGGAGCCGATGACGAGCCTGAACCCGGCCTACACGGTCGGCGAGCAGATCGTCGAGGGCATCCTGCGCCACCAGGCCATCGACCGCGCCGCGGCGCGCGCGAAGGCGATCGAGATGCTGCGGCTCGTGCGCATCCCCGCGCCCGAGCAGCGCTTCGACGAGTACCCGCACAAGCTCTCCGGCGGCATGCGCCAGCGCGCGATGATCGCCATGGCGCTGGCCTGCGGGCCGCGGCTGCTGATCGCCGACGAGCCGACCACGGCGCTCGACGTCACCATCCAGGCCCAGATCCTCGACCTGCTGCGCCGGCTGCGCGAGGAAACGGGGACCGCGATCATACTGATCACCCACGACCTCGGCGTGATCGCCGAGCTCGCCGACGACGTCGTCGTCATGTACGCGGGCCAGATCGTCGAGCGCGCGCCGGTCAGGCGGCTCTTCGAGGCCGCGCAGCACCCCTACACGATCGGCCTGCTGGGCGCGATCCCGGAGCTCGACCGCAGGCGCGCGCGCCTCGCCACGATCGAGGGCACGGTGCCGGACCTGGGCGCGGAGCTGCCCGGCTGCCGCTTCGCGCCGCGCTGCCCCTTCGCCGAGCCGCGCTGCCGCGCCGACGCGCCGTCCCTGCGCGAGGTCGAGCCCGGCCACGAGGCGGCGTGCTGGCGCGCGCCGCTGGGAGAGGACGCATGAGCGCGCCGGCGCCGATCCTGGTCGCGCGCGACCTCGTGAAGCACTTCCCGGTGCGCAAGGGCCTGTTCGGCCGCGTCGCCGCGCATGTGAAGGCCGTCGACGGCGTGTCGCTCGAGATCGCGCCCGGCGAGACGCTGGCGCTGGTCGGCGAGTCTGGCTGCGGGAAGTCGACGCTGGGCCGCATGCTGCTGCGGCTGATCGACCCGACCTCCGGCACGATCTCCTTCATGGGCGAGGACCTGACGCGGCTCGGCGAGGCCGAGATGCGCGCGCGCCGCCGCCACATGCAGATCGTCTTCCAGGATCCCTATGCCTCGCTGAACCCGCGCATGACGGTGGCGGACATCGTCGGCGAGCCGCTCAAGCTGCATGGCATCGTGCCGCCCGCGGGCCGCGCCGCGCGGATCGCCGAGCTCTTGTCCCTGGTCGGGCTCAGGCCCGAGCACGCGCGGCGCTACCCGCACGAATTCTCCGGCGGCCAGCGCCAGCGCATCGGCATCGCCCGCGCCCTCGCCGCCGAGCCCAGGCTGATCGTCGGCGACGAGCCGGTCTCCGCGCTCGACGTCTCGGTGCAGGCGCAGGTCATCAACCTGCTCAAGGACCTCCAGGCGCGGCTCGGCCTCGCGCTGGTGCTGATCGCCCACGACCTCGCGGTGGTGAAGCACGTCGCGACGCGCGTCGCGGTCATGTATCTCGGCCGCATCGTGGAGGAGGGACCGGCGGAGGAGATCTTCGCCGCGCCGCGCCATCCCTACACGCGCGCGCTGGTCGCCGCGATCCCGCGCCCCGACCCTTCCGCGCCGCGCCGCGCGCTGCTGCTCGAGGGCGACGTGCCCAGCCCGATCGACCCGCCGCCCGGATGCCGCTTCCACACGCGCTGCCCGCACGCCGTCGCGCGCTGCCGCGAGGAGGACCCGCGCCTCGAGGGCGCGCCGCGCGCCACGGCCTGCCACCTCTGGACGTCGATCGCCGACGACCTGCCGCCGCCGCGCCCGCCCGGGCCCGGCCGCGCGCGGCTCGAGCGCCTGCAGCGCCGCTTCGCCGATGCCGGGGTTGCGCCGGGCTGATCGCGCGCCACCCTTCACCGCACCCCACCAGGAGGCCCCATGACCGACCGTCCCGCCGCCAGGCTCCTCGCCGCGACACTGCTCGCCGCCGCGCTCGCCGCGCCCGCCGCCGCGCAGACCCTGCGCATCGGCCTCGCCGAGGATCCCGACGCGCTCGACCCGACGACGGCGCGCACCTTCGTCGGCCGCATCGTCTTCGCCTCGCTCTGCGACAAGCTCTTCGACATCGACGCGAAGCTGGGCGTGGTGCCGCAGCTCGCCACGAGGCACGCCTGGGGCGCCGACGGCAAGGAGCTGACGATCACGCTGCGCGACGGCGTGCGCTTCCACGACGGCGAGAGGATGGACGCCGCGGCGGTGAAGTACTCGCTCGACCGGCACCTCAGGATGCAGGGCTCGTTCCGCCGCGCCGAGATCTCGGTCGTGCAGTCGGTCGACGTCGTCGACCCGCTGACGGTGAAGCTGACGCTCTCCGCGCCCTTCTCGCCGCTGATCGCCGCGCTGACCGACCGCGCGGGCATGATCGTGAGCCCGAAGGCCGCGGAGGCCGCGGGCGCGCAGTTCGGCAACCGGCCGGTCTGCGCCGGGCCCTTCCGCTTCGTCGAGCGCGTGGCCCAGGACCGCATCGTGCTCGAGCGCTTCGCCGACTACTGGGACAAGTCCCGCATCCATGTCGACAAGGTCGTGTTCCAGCCGATCCCCGACTCGACCGTGCGGCTCGCCAACCTGCAGGCCGGCGGCCTCGAGCTGATCGAGCGCGTGCAGCCCACCGACATCCCGCAGGTCAAGCGCAACAACCGCCTTGCCCTGTCGCTTTCCGACGAGCTCGGCTACCAGGGGCTCACGCTCAACGTCGCCAACGGCGACCGCGCCAAGGGCGCGATCGGCGACCGGCGCGTGCGCGAGGCGCTCGAGCTCTCGATCGACCGCGCGATCATCAACCAGGTCGTCTACAACGGCGACTACGTGCCGACGGCGCAGCCGATCCCGCCCGCGAACCCCTACCACATGGCCGGCGTGAAGACCGGCGCGCGCAACGTCGAGCGCGCCCGCCAGCTGCTGCGCGAGGCCGGGCATCCCGCGCCGGTCATCGAGCTGATGATCCCGAACAACCCCGAGCTGCGGCAGATCGGCGAGATCATGCAGTCGATGGTCAAGGAGGCGGGCATCGACCTGCGCCTGCGCGCCACCGAGTTCGCGACCTCGCTCAACGCCGCCGAGAAGGGCGACTTCGACGCCTACATCCTCGGCTGGTCCGGCCGCGTCGATCCCGACGGCAACATCTATTCCTTCTGGAAGACCGGCGGCCCGCTCAACTACTCGAGGCTCTCCAACCCGGAGGTCGACCGGCTCCTCGACCAGGCGCGGCTGGTCAACGACCTCGCCGAGCGGCGCAGGCTCTACGAGCAGGCGATGGAGGTCGTGCGCGCCGAGCGCCCGATCGTCTATCTCTGGCATCGCAAGAACGTCGTGGCGCATGTCGCCAAGCTGACCGGCCTCGCCGCCGTGCCCGACGGGATCCTGCGCCTGCAGGACGTCAGGCTCGCGAACTGAGGGAGGATCGACCATGCGCCCGATCGCCGGTGCCGCGCTCGCCGCGGCCATGCTCCTCGCCGCCGCCGCCCCCGCGCAGACGCTGCGCATCGGGTTGCGCGAGGATCCCGACGTGCTCGACCCGACCCTGGCGCGCACCTATGTCGGGCGCATCGTCTTCGCGTCGCTCTGCGACAAGCTCTTCGACATCGACGAGCAGCTGCGCATCGTGCCGCAGCTGGCGACGGGCCACGAGTGGAGCGCGGACAGCAAGGCGCTGACCATCCGGCTGCGCCCCGGCGTGCGCTTCCACGACGGCGAGGCGATGGACGCGGAGGCGGTGAAGCTCTCGCTCGACCGCCACCTGACGCTCCAGGGCTCGTTCCGCCGCTCGGAGATCAACGTCGTCCAGTCGGTCGTCGTCGTCGACCCGCTGACGGTGCGCCTCGAGCTGTCCGTCCCCTTCGCGCCGCTGATCGCGCAGCTGACCGACCGCGCGGGCATGGTGATGAGCCCGAAGGCGCTGCGCGAGGCGGGCGCGCAGTTCGGCAGCCGGCCGGTCTGCGCCGGGCCGTTCCGCTTCGTCGAGCGCGTGGCGCAGGACCGCATCGTGCTCGAGCGCTTCGAGGGCTACTGGGACCGCGCGAACGTCCATGTCGAGAGGGTCGTCTTCCAGCCGATCCAGGACACGACGGTGCTGCTCGCCAACCTGCAGGCCGGCCAGCTCGACCTCGTCGAGCGCGTCAACCCGACCGACGGCGCGGCGATCCGGCGCGACCGCAGGCTGCGCCTCGTCGGCGGCGACGAGCTCGGCTACAACGGCATCACGATCAATGTCGGCAACGGCGAGCGCGCGAAGACGCCGCTGGGCCAGAGCGCGAAGGTGCGCGAGGCGCTCGAGCTGTCCATCGACCGCGAGGTCATCAACCAGGTCGTCTATGCCGGCGAGTTCGTCGCCTCGGCGCAGTGGGTGCCGCCCGGCTCGCCCTTCTTCCTCAAGGACCTGCAGATGCCCGCGCGCGACATCGCCCGTGCGAGGCGGCTGCTGGCGGAAGCCGGGACGCCCAATCCGGTGGTCAACCTGATGATCCCGAACAACCCGGACCTGCGGCAGGTCGGCGAGGTGATCCAGTCGATGGCGCGCGAGTCGGGCTTCGACGTCCGGCTGCAGGCGACCGAGTTCGCCTCCGCCCTGCAGGCCGCCGCGCGCGGCGACTTCGAGGCCTTCCTCGTCGGCTGGTCGGGCCGCAGCGACCCCGACGGGAACATCTATTCCTTCGCCACCTGCAAGGGCGGGCAGAACGACGGGCGCTACTGCGACGCCGAGGTCGACCGGCTGCTCGACGAGGCGCGCGCCGTGCCCGACGCGGCCGCGCGCATCGCGATCTACCGCAAGGTGGCGGCGCTCTACCTCGAGCGCGACCGCGGCCGCATCTACCTCTGGCACCGCAAGAACCTCTTCGCGCATGCCGCGCGGCTGCAGGGCCTGCGGCTCGTGCCCGACGGGCTGATCCGCCCGCAGGGCATCAGGCTGCAGTGAGCGCGGCGGGGCGGGCCCGGCGATGCTGACCTTCCTCGCGCGGCGCCTCGCCCAGGTCGTCCCGACGCTGTTCTTCGTCTCGATCCTGATCTTCTGCCTGCAGCAGCTCCTGCCGGGCGACCCCGCGCTGATCCTCGCGGGCGAGGAGCGCGACGAGCAGGCGCTGCAGGAGATCCGCGAGCGCTACCGCCTCGACCAGCCGCTGCCCGTCCAGTACCTCTACTGGCTGGGCGGCGTGCTGCAGGGCGATTTCGGCGAGTCGATGCGCATCCAGCGCCCGGTCGCCGAGCTGGTGCTGGAGAAGCTCCCCGTCACGCTGCAGCTCGGCACGATGGCCTTCGTCATCGCCTGCCTGATCGGCATCCCCGCGGGCGTGGTCGCCGCGGTGAAGAAGGACCGCGCCTGGGACTGGATCGCCAACGGCGTCGCGCTCTGGGGCCTGTCGACGCCGAACTTCTGGCTCGGGATCATGATGATCCTGTTCTTCTCGGTCGAGCTCGGCTGGCTGCCGCCCTCGGGCTACACCAGCCTGCGCGAGGATTTCTGGCAGAGCATCAAGACCACGATCATGCCGGCCTTCGTGCTCGGCAACGCGATCGCCGCGGTCCTCATGCGCCACACCCGCAGCGCGATGCTCCAGGTGCTGGGCCAGGACTACGTGCGCACCGCGCGCGCCAAGGGCCTCGCCGAGAAGGTCGTGGTGGTGAAGCACGCGCTGCGCAACGCCGCCGTGCCGATCGTGACGCTGGGCGCGCTCGAGTTCGGGCAGCTGCTCTCCGGCGCGGTGCTGACCGAGCAGGTCTTCACCATCCCCGGCTTCGGCAAGCTGATCGTCGACGCGGTGTTCAACCGCGACTACCTCGTGGTGCAGGGCGTGGTGCTGGTGACGGCGACGGTCTACGTGTCGCTCAACCTGCTGGCCGACGTCGCCTACATCCTCCTGAACCCGAGGCTGCGATGAGCGCGGG
>Ga0068877_10003384_pt1 | contig 12657 bp, 4 predicted proteins | sample NOAtaG_FD_66437 | JGI IMG/M metagenome (GOLD analysis project Ga0068877, IMG submission 66437) | Freshwater lake microbial communities from Lake Erie, under a cyanobacterial bloom - NOAA_Erie_Diel6S_1000h metaG | ecosystem: Environmental > Aquatic > Freshwater > Lake | place: USA: Ohio, Lake... | reverse complement strand
ATCCTCTACGCCGGCGACGCCATCGTGGCGGCGTTCTACCTGCTGCTGTTCCTGGTGGCGCTCGCCCTCGGCGCGGCCCTGGGCGCGGCGGCACCGGCCGATCCCCCGCCGTCGGCCATCGCTGCTGCGGCTGCGCGCGCCCCGTGGCGCTTCGCGGAGGCCTGGGCCATCGGCGTCCTCGTCGCCGCGATCCTGTCGACCGCGGTCGCGCTGGTGCAGTGGACCGGCGTCTGGGGCCACGCGCTGCTGACGGTGGACATGCCGCCCGGCGGCAGGCCGTTTGCCAACGTCGCCCAGCCCAACCACTTCTGCACGATCGCCTTCCTCGGCCTGTGCGCGCTGGCGCTGCTGCACGAGCGCGGCCGCATCGGCCGCGGCACGCTGCTGGCGGCGGCGGCCTTCCTCGCCTGGGGCATGGCGATGACCGGGTCGCGCACCGGCTGGCTGCAGGTCGCGCTGCTCGTCGTTGCCGCGGCGTGGTTCGCGCGCCGGATGACGCTGCGAACGGGCCTCGGGACGGCCCTCGCGCTGGCCGCGCTGTACGGGGCGGCGGTGCTGCTGTGGCCCCATGCCGCGGGCCTGCTGGACCTCGGCCCCGCGCGTGAGTTCGCCGAGCAGCTTCAGCCCGGCACCCGGTGGGCGCAATGGACGATGATGCTCGACGCGATCGGCCGCCAGCCGTGGACGGGCTACGGCTGGCAGCAGGTGGGGCTCGCGCAGCAGGCGGTGGCGCTGGACCACCCGCCGGTGGGGGAGCACATCGAGCATGCCCACAACCTCGTGCTGGACCTGCTGGTCTGGGCCGGCGTGCCGGTGGGCGCGGCCATCCTGCTGGCGATCGGGCTGGCCGTCGCACGGGCCTGGCGGCGTGCCGTCGCGCCCGAGGCGGCCTGGCTGCTGATCGCTGCCGGCGGCTTCGGGGTGCATGCGATGCTCGAGTACCCGCACGAGTACGCCTACTTCCTGATCCCGGTGGGCCTGGCGCTGGGCGCGGCGCACGCGCTCGAGCCGCAGCCGCGCGGCTGGCGCTGGCCGCGGCCGGCGCTGCCGCCCGTCGGCGGGCTGCTGGCGCTGGTGCTCGGCGTCATTGCCTACGATTACCTGCGCGCCGAGGCCAACCATAGGCAGCTGCGGTTCGAGTCGGCCCGCATCGGCGCGGATCGCATCGTGTCCAGTGCGCCTGACCTGCTGGTCCTCGACCAGCTGCAGGCCGTGCTCGCCTTCGCGCGCACCGAAGCGCGCCCCGGGATGACGGCCGAGGAGCTGCAGCGCATGCGCAAGGTGGCCGAGCGCTGGGGCTCCTCGCCGGTGCTGCTGCGCTACGCGCTGGCGGCCGGCCTCAACGGGCAGCCCGAGGTGGCCCGGCAGACGGCCGCCCGGCTGTGCCGGGTCCACGTCGCCGAGCGATGCGACGAGGGCCGCGCCGCCTGGTCGGCGCTGCAGCAGCGACATCCGCAGCTGCGCGGCATTCCCTGGCCTTGACGCGCGGCCGCCCGCGGCGGGCCGAACCGCGCCGACCGCCGTCGTGCCGGGCGTGCGTCGTCATCGCGGGCTTTGCGCGATCGCGGCGGGATGGCGGCGGGCTTGCGCCAGGGCGGCGGCCGTGAGCGGCCGTGAGCTGGTGCACCGGGCGTCCGCCGTGAGCGCCGTCCACGGGTGCTGCCGACGGGCTTCGGCCATGTGCGTCTGCCATGTGCGTCTGCCATGTGCGTCTGCCATGGGCATCGACCTGCGGCATCGGCCCCGGGGCCCACCCCGCGCGTCGGCCGCGTGCGCCCCCGGTCGGCGCACCGTTAGCATGGATGCGGCCCGCCGATGCGCCCGCAGCGGCCCGATCCCGTCCTGGCTGCATCTGCATCTGCATCTGCGACTGCGACTGCGACTGCGACTGCGACTGCGACTGCGACTGCGCCAGGCCGCGCACCCCTACCGCCCGCTCCGCCCTTGACTGCCACCCACCCGCGCCCGCCACCGGCCTGGATCCTGCCCGGCCTGACGGCGGCTGCTGCTGCGCTGCCTTCGCTGCTGGCCTTCAACGTCTCCCCGTCGCCGACCTACTTGAACCAGGCGCTGGCGCTGGCGCTCTGGGGCCTGTGGGCGGTGGTGCTGGCCGAGATGGCGCCCGCGTCGCCCGGCCGCGCCGCGTGGCCCGTGGCGGCCGCGCTGGCCGCGCTGGCCCTCGGGGTGCTGTGGTCCTGGGGCCCCGGCGCGCTGCCGTCGTCGCTCGCGCTGTCGGCGCTCGGGTTGCTGGCGGCGGCGGCGCTGCTGCTGGCCAGCGGCGCCGCCGCGCGCCGTGGCGCGCTGGCGCCGCGGCTGTTCGCCGCCTTCTGCGTGGCCTGGGTCGCCGCCGGCCTGGCCAACGCCGCGATCGCGCTGGTGCAGGTGTTCGCGCCCGCCTGGCCCGACGGCAACTGGATCGCCGAGAGCGGACTGCCCGGGCGCGCGGTGGGCAACCTGCGCCAACCCAACCACCTGAGCAGCCTGCTGCTGTGGTCGTCGATCGCGGTGATCGCCCTCGTCGAGATGGGTCGGCTGTCGCGGCGCCGGGCCGTGCCGCTGCTGGCGCTGTTCGTCTGGGCGGTCGTGCTGACCGCCTCGCGCACCGGCCTGCTGAGCGTGCTGCTGCTGGCGCTGTGGGGTGCCGCTGACCGGCGTCTCGCCGGCCGCACCCGCGTGCTGCTGCTGGCCGCGCCGCTGATGTACGCGCTCGCGTGGTGGGGGATGGCGCAGTGGGCCGCCGCGTCCGCGCACGTGTTCGGCGGCGCCGAGCGGCTGGCTGGCAGCGACGTGTCGAGCTCGCGCTTCGGCATCTGGGCCAACACGCTCGAGCTGATCCGGCGCGAGCCCTGGCTGGGCGTCGGCTTCGGCGAGTTCAACTTCGCGTGGACGCTGACGCCGTTCCCCGGGCGGCCGACGGCCTTCTTCGACCACGCGCACAACCTGCCGCTGCACGTGCTGGCCGAACTCGGGCTGCCTCTGGGCAGCGCCGTGCTCGCGCTGCTGCTGCTCGGGCTGGGGCAGGGCATCGCGCGGGCCTGGCGCACCGACGGCGAGCAGGGCACGGCCGCGCGCGCGGCGATGCTGATGGTGACGATGATCGGGCTGCACAGCCTGCTCGAGTACCCGCTGTGGTACAGCTACTTCCTGCTGCCGGCCGCCTGGGCCTGGGGCTTTGCGCTCGGCGCGCCGCGCCGCCAGGAGCGGCCGTCGGCCGCTGCGCCGCGGGTGCTTGCGGCCGCGTGCGCCGCACTGGCGCTGGGTGCGGTGCTGTCGATGGCCGACTACCTGCGCGTGGCCGCCATCTTCGTGGCCGCGCCGGGCGCGCCGCCGCTCGAGCAGCGCATCGCCGACGGCCAGCGCAGCGTGCTGTTCGCGCACCACGCCCACTACGCCGCCGTCACCCGCGACACCCTGCCGCCCGATGCCGGGCGGTCCTTCGCGGTGACGACCCACTACCTGCTGGACACGCGGCTGATGGTCGCCTGGGCGCGCTGGCTGCAGGCGAGCGGGCGCGAGGAGGAGGCGCGCCACGTGGCGGCGCGGCTGCGTGAGTTCCGGCGTCCCGACGACGACGGCCTGTTCACGCCCTGCGCGCAGGCCGGTGCACCCGACTTCCCGTGCCGGCCGCCGGCGCGCGAGCTGTCCTGGCGCGAGTTCATCGCGCCGCCCGCACCGCCCGGGCGCGACCCGGCGGGCGTCGGCGCCGGCGCCAATGCCCGCGCCAATTCAGGCGTCAGGACGCCACCGCCGTAGGCGGCGCGTTGCGGTCGGCCGTCGCACTGGGTGGAGGATCGCCGGCCGGGTCGCCGGTCGACCCGCCCGGCAGGCCCGCCTCCCAGGCCCCGCTGCGGCCCCCGCTCTTCGACAGCAGCCGGATGCCCTCCATCACCATGCCGCGATCGACGGCCTTGCACATGTCGTAGACGGTCAGCAGCCCCACCTGGACGGCCGTCAGCGCCTCCATCTCGACCCCGGTCGGGCCGACGGTCTCGGCCTGCACGACGCAGCGCAGGCGCGCTGCGGCCGGGTCGGGCTCGAAGTCGACGGCCACCCGGGTCAGCGCCAGCGGATGGCACAGCGGCACCAGGTCGGCCGTGCGCTTGGCCCCCTGGATCGCCGCGATGCGCGCCACCCCCAGCACGTCGCCCTTGCGCGCGCTGCCGGCGACCACCAGCCCGAGCGTGGCCGGCTGCATGCGGATCCAGCCTTCGGCCCGGGCCACCCGGTGCGTGGCCGGCTTCGGGCCCACGTCCACCATGTGAGCCTGGCCTTGGCCGTCGAAGTGCGTGAGCGTTGGGTTCATCGGCGCAGCAACCTTCGGCAACATTGCAGTGTCATCATTGTGTGCGCGGCGACGGAACGGACGGCCCCGATGCCGCTCCAAGCGCTGCATCGGCCTGGCCATCCCCCGCTTCCGACGCCGTCCCCGCTGGACCCCGCCTGCGACTGCCTTCCCCCGCCGCCGCCAACCACTCCCGCCGCCGAGCCGCACCGCCGGAAGCGCCGACCTTGCCCAGCCGCCCCGCCCCGCCCGCCGCGCCCGTCTCACCGGGGCCGCGCCCCGCCTGCCGGCCGCGCACGCCCGCCACGCGTGCACTGCTGCTCGCCCTGGCTGCCAGCGTCACGCTGGCCGGCGCGCCCGTGCCGGCGCGTGCCCAGCCCGCGATGCTTCCGGCGCTGGGCGAGTCGGCCTCGGTCGACCTGTCGGTGGCCGACGAGAAGCGCATCGGCGAGCAGATCCTGCGCGAGGCTCGGCGCGACCCCGACTTCCTCGACGACCCGGTGCTGCTGGCCTACGTGCAGAGCCTCTGGCAGCCGCTGCTGGCCGCCGCGCGCGCCGCCGGTCACATCGACGCCGATCTCGAGCGCCAGTTCGCCTGGGAGGTGTTCCTGGTGCGCGACCGGACCGTCAACGCCTTCGCGTGGCCCGGCGGTTACGTGGGCGTGCACCTGGGACTGCTCGCGCTGACGACCAACGCCGACCAGCTCGCCTCGGTGCTGGCACACGAGCTGGCGCACGTGTCGCAGCGTCACATCGCGCGCAGCATCGGCAACGCGCAGCGCGCGTCGCTGCTGACGATCGCCGGCTTCCTGCTCGGCATCCTGGCCGCCAGCCGCAGCAATGCCGACGGTGCCAACGCAGCCATCATGGGCGGGCAGGCCGTCGGGGCGCAGGCGCAGCTGAATTTCTCGCGCGACATGGAGCGCGAGGCCGACCGCGTCGGTGCGCTGATCCTGAACGACGCGCGCTTCGCGCCCGGTGGCATGGCACAGATGTTCGAGAAGCTCGACCTCGCGCAGCGCATCAACGACACCGGCGGCTTCCCGTACCTGCGCTCGCACCCGCTGACCACCGAGCGCATCAGCGAGGCCCGCAACCGGCTGCTGCTGGCGCCGGCCACGGCGCCGCAGCCCACGCTGATGCATGCGCTGATGCAACTGCGCGCGCGCGTGCTGATGGACCCCGATCCGCAGGCGCTGGCGCGGCTGGCCGGCGGCGGCAGCAGCTCGCCGCTGGCCGTCGACCGCGTGGCCGCGCTGTACGGCGGCGCGCTCGCGCAGCAGCGGCTGGGCAACGCGGCACGCGCCGAGTCGATGCTGGTCGAGGCGCAGGCGGCAGCGGCCGCGCTGCCGGTGCGCGAGGCCGATGCCGAGCGCGCGCTCGCGCTCGAGCGCGCGCAGGCCCGCGTGGCCCGGGGCGATGCGCCCGCGGCGCTGGCGCTGCTCGACGAGCTGGCCCGTGCCGGCGCCGACCGGCCGCTGCTGCTGGCGCAGGCGCGCGCCGCACTGGCCTGGGGCCGCAGCGACGCGACGGCCGCCGCGCCGTCGCTGCGCCGCAGCACCGAGGCGCTGCAGACCTGGGTGGCCGAGCGCGCGCAGGACGCGCAGGCCTGGGAGCTGCTGGCCGCGACCGCCGAGGCGATCGGGCAGAAGCTGCGCTCGATGCGCGCCGCGGCCGAGGCACGCGCCGTGCTTGGTGACCTCGCCGGCGCGGTCGACCGCCTGCGCGCCGCGCAGTCGGCAGCACGCTCGGCCAGCGCGCCGCAGGACTTCATCGAAGCCTCCGTCATCGACGCGCGGCTGCGCCAGCTGCAGCGCGAGCGGCGCGAGCTGGCGCTGGAGATGCAGCGCCAGCGCGGCGGCGGTCGCGACGACGGGCGCGGCGCACCGCCGCCGCAGTAGAAGCCGCTGCAGCCGCCGCCGCAGCTGCGGTCGCCGCGGCGGTGGTCGCGTCGCGACGGTCTCGCCACACCTCGGGATTGCCCGGTATCGGCCTCGCGACAGCCTCGAGACACCTCGCGACCGCCTCACATCAGAATGCGCCGCGGAAGAGAGGCGCCCGATGAGCGAGCAGCGTGAGCAGGCTGGAGTGAGGACTGGATCGCCAGCCGCTGTGCCGACCGGTGCGGCGACCGGTGTGTCGGCAGGCGTGTCGGCAGGCGGATCTGCCGTTGCCGCGGATCCGTTGCCGATTCCCGCGGCCGGGTCGGCCGCGACGCTGCCGATGCCGGCCTCGCAACCGGGTGCGCCGGCTCGCACGCGGCGGCAGGCCGCGCGCTGGCGCCCGTCAGGGCCGAGGCTCGCCGCCGCCGGCCTGCTGCTGCTGGCCGCGGCCTTGCCGGCGTCGGCCGTGCGCGTGAGCTCGATCACGCCGTCCGGCGAGGCCGGTCCGGTGCGCCAGGTGGTCGTTCGCTTCGACGGCGCCGCGGTGGCGGCCGGCAACCCGCAGGCCCCGGCGCCTTACACGCTGCAGTGCGACGGGGCCGCGGTGGCCGGCCAGGGCCGCTGGCTCGACCCGCAGCGCTGGGTGTTCGACCTGGAGTCTGCGCTCGCCCCCGGGCGCCGCTGCGTGCTGAATGCCGTGGCCGGGCTGACAGCGCCGGACGGCAGCGCCGTGCAGGGCCCGGCCGAGCACGCGTTCTCGGGCGGCGCCCCGGCCGTGCTGCGCGTGCAGCCGTGGCCGGGCGGCCGCATCGAGGAGGACCAGCACTTCCTGCTCGAGCTGTCCGGCGCGGCCGACGCGGCCAGCGTGCAGCGCAGCGCCTGGTGCGAGGTCGACGGCCTGCGCGAGCGCATCGGCGTGCGGCTGCTCGAGGGCGAGGCCAAGGCGGCCGTGCTGCGCCGGCTGCGCGAGCGCGGCGAGCCCGGGCGCTTCGTGCTGCTGGCTTGCGAGCGGCGCTTCGCGCCCGAGGGGCGGGTGCGCCTGGTGTGGGGCGCGGGCATCGCCGCGGCTGGGCAGCCTGCGCTGGCCACGCGCGCCGAGCGCCGCTGGGAGTGGATCGTGCGGCCGCGGCTGCTGGCCGAGTTCAGCTGCGAGCGCGAGCGCGCCCAGGCGCCCTGCCTGCCGCTGCGGCCGCTGACGCTGCGCTTCAACGCCCCGGTGCAGCGCGCCCAGGCACTGGCGGCGCGGCTCGCGCCCGAAGGCGGCGGGACGGCGCTCGTGCCGGTGGCCGACGGCGACGAGCGCAGCCCCTTCGTCACCGAGGTGCGCTTCGCCGCGCCGCTGCCGGAGAACGCGCGCTTCACGCTGACGCTGCCGGCCCGGCTGGAGGACGAGACCGGTCGCGCGCTGGGCAACGCGACGTCCTTCCCGCTGCCGGTGGCCACCGGCGCGCTGCCGCCGCTGGCCAAGTTCGCGGCCGCGCCGTTCGGCATCGTCGAGGCCGGCCGCGGCCCCGACGAACCCGCGCTGGTCCCGCTGACGCTGCGCCACGTGCAGGCCGACCTCGCCGGTGCACGCACCGGTGGGCAGATCGCGCTGCGCCGCCTCGGGCCCGAGGTCGACGACGCGACGCTGCTGGGCTGGATCGCGCGCGTGCGGCGCTGGCACGAGAACACGCTCGGCGCACGCGAGGCCGGCCGGCCGCAGTCGGAGTGGTTCACGACCGTCAACGAGACCGACGCGCGCGGCCGGCCGCGCGCGGTGAAGGTCGAGCGCACGATCGCCACGCGCGAGCTGTCGCTGCTGGCCGGCGATGCCGAGGCGCGGCGCACCGGGCTGCCCGAAGCGGCGACGGCCGCGCCGCGCGCCACCGAGGTCGTCGGCGTGCCGGTGCCGGCGCGCGGCTACCACGTGCTCGAGGTCGAGTCGCGCATCCTCGGCGAGTCGCTGCTGGCCGCGCGTGCGCCGATGTACGTGCGCACCGGCGCGCTCGTCACCAACCTGGCGGTGCACTTCAAGGGCGGCCGCACCTCCAGCCTCGTCTGGGTGACCCGCCTCGATCGCGGGCGGCCGGTGGCCGACGCCCGCGTGGCCGTCAACGACTGCAACGGCAAGGTGCTGTGGAGCGGCCGCACCGATGCCGCGGGGATCGCGCGCATCGACCGCGGCTTCCCGGACGACGTCGAGCGCTGCCCGACGCCGGACGGCCTGTTCGTCACCGCGCGCCACGGCGAGGGCGCGGCGGCCGACCTGGCCTTCGTCTTCAGCCGCTGGAACCGCGGCATCGAGCCCTGGCGGTTCGGCCTGGCCACGTCGTCGGAGCCGGTGCCCGACCGGCGCGCGCACACGGTGTTCGACCGCACGCTGCTGCGCGCCGGAGAGACGGTGTCGATGAAGCACTTCGTGCGCGAGGAGACCCCGCGCGGCCTCGCGCTGCCGGTGCCCGACGCGCTGCCCGACCGCGTGCGCATCACTCACGTGGGCAGCGGCAGCGAGGTCGTGCAGCCGCTTGCCTGGCCCCGCGGCGCGCGCTCGGCCGAGAGCCGCTGGGCGATCCCGGCGACGGCCGCGCTCGGCCTGTACGACGTCGTGCTGCTGCGTGGCGACCGCGCCTGGGGCAGCGGCAGCTTCCGCGTCGAGGCGTTCCGCGTGCCGCTGGTCGACGCCCGCCTCGCCGCGCCGCGCGGGCTGCAGGTGGCGCCGGCGCAGCTCGCCTTCGAGGTGCAGCTCGCGGCGCTGGCCGGCGGGCCGATGCCCGGGGCGGCGCTCGAGCTGTCGGCGCTGATGCGGCCGCGCGTGCCGCGCTTTGCCGGCCACGAGGAGTTCGCCTTCGAGCCGCCGCGCGAACGGCCCGATCCGTCCCGCGCCGCCGATGCCGAGGAGGAGGCGCCGGACACGGCCCGCGTGGTCGCCAGCCGGCTGCCGGCGCGCACCGATGCGCGCGGCGCGGCCCGCGTCGTCGTCGACCGGCTGCCGCCGGTGACGCAGCCGGCCGAGCTGCTGGCCGAGCTGGCCTTCGACGACCCGAACGGCGAGCGCCAGACCGTGGCCCAGCGCGTCGCGCTGTGGCCGAGCGCGGTGGTCGTCGGCATCCGTCTGCCCGGCTGGGCCGCCGGCCGCGGCGACGCGCGCTACACCGTGGTGGTGCTGGACACCGAGGGCCGGCCCCTCAAGGACCGCGCCGTGGCGGTGACCGCGCGGCAGCACCGCACGCTGAGCACGCGCACGCGCCTGGTTGGGGGCTTCTATGCCTACGACAACCAGCACACGCTGCGCGAACTCGGCGAGGTCTGCCGCGGCCGCACCGACGCGCGCGGCCGCCTCGAGTGCGAGTCGAGGTTCACCGACGGCGGCGAGATCGAACTCGTCGCCGCCAGCGCCGACGACGCCGGGCGCGCGGCCCGCGCCGCCGCGAGCCTGTGGGTCAGCACCGGCGAGCGCTGGTGGTTCGCACAGGACAACGACGACCGCATCGACATCCTGCCGGAGCAGCGCGAGCTCGCGCCCGGCGCGACCGCGCGGCTGCAGGTGCGCATGCCGTACGCCCAGGCCACCGCGCTGGTGACGGTGGAGCGCGAGGGCGTGCTCGACGCACGCGTGGTCACGCTCGCCGGGCGGCAGCCGGTGATTGAGCTGCCCATCCCCGCGGGCGGCGGCGCGGACTCCTGGGCGCCCAACGTGCACGTCGGCGTGCTGGTGCTGCGCGGCCGCCTGCGCGAGGCGCCGTGGTGGAGCCTGTTCACCTGGGGCTGGCGCGACCCGCTCGACTGGTGGCAGGCCTTCCGGCACGAGGGGCGGGAGTACCGCGCGCCGACCGCGCTGGTCGACCTGGCACGGCCCGGGTTCAAGTTCGGTGTCGCGTCGCTCACGGTCGGGCTCGATGCGCACCGGCTCGACGTCGCCGTCACGCCGGCCAAGACCACGGCCGCGGTGCGCGAGGTGGTGCCGGTCACGGTGCGGGTCGCGCAGGGCGGCAAGCCGGTGGCCGGGGCCGAGGTGGCCTTCGCCGCCGTCGACGAGGGCCTGCTCGCGCTCGCCGGCAACGAATCCTGGCGGCTGCTCGAGGGCCTGTGGCAGCCGCGGCCGTGGGGCGTGCAGACCGCCACCGCGGTGAGCGAGGTGATCGGGCGCCGCCACTATGGCCGCAAGACGCTGCCGCCGGGCGGCGGCGGCGGGCGCAACCCGACGCGCGAGCTGTTCGACACCCTGCTGCTGTGGCGCGGCACCGTGACGCTGGACGCCAGGGGCGAGGCGCGCATCGAGGTGCCGATGAACGACTCGCTGACGAGCTTCCGGCTCGTGGCCATCGCCGACGACGGCGGCTCGCGCTTCGGCACCGGCAGCGCGGTGGTGCGCGTCAGCCAGGACCTGCAGCTGCTGCCGGGCCTGGCGCCGCTGGCGCGTTCGGGCGACCGCATCGACGCCGGGTTCACGCTGCGCAATACCACCGCCCGCGCGATGGAGGTGCGGGCCACGCTGGCCGGCCGTGCGAGCCGCGCCGGCGGGGCGGGCGGTGGCGGAGGAAGTGCGGGCGGAAGTGCGGGCGGAAGTGCGCTCGCCTACCCGCCGCAAACGGTCACGCTGGCCGCCGGCGCCGCGGCCGAGCTGCGCTGGACGGTGGAGGTGCCGGCCGACGCCGACCGCATCGAGTGGGAGGCGTCCGCCGAGGAGGTCGCCCGCGCCGCCGGGGCCAACGCGCCGGCCGCCGCGCGCGACCGCCTGCGGTTCGTGCAGGCGGTGCGCAGCCCGGTGCCGGTGCGGGTCTGGCAGGCCACGCTGCAGTCGCTGGCGCCGGGCGCACCGCTGACGCTGCCGCTGGCCGAGCCGCCGGGAGCGCTCGCGGGGCGCGGCGAGGTGCGTGTCACGCTGCAGCCGACGCTGGCCGGCGCGCTGCCGGCACTGCGGCGCTGGTTCGAGACCTACCCGTACACCTGCCTGGAGCAGCGGACGGCGCGCGCGCTCGGTCTTCGCGACGCGGCGGCGTGGGCCGCGCTGGCCGACGAACTGCCGGGCTACCTGGATGCCGACGGCCTAGCCGGCTTCTTCCCGCCCGCGCCGGGCAGTGCGCCGCGCGGCAGCGACCGGCTGACGGCGCACCTGCTTGCCGTCGCCGACGAGGCCGGCTGGCGCTGGCCCGCGCCGGCGCAGGAGCAGATGCTGCAGGGCCTGGCCGGCTTCGTGGAAGGACGCCTCGAGCGCCGCTTCAACGCCCCGCGGGCCGACCTCGACGCGCGCAAGCTCGCTGCGCTCGAGGCGCTGTCGCGACATGGCCGTGCCGAGCCGCGGCACCTCGGCTCGATCGCCTTCACGCGCGAGTCGATGGCGGCCTGGCCCACGTCGGCCCTGCTCGATGCCTGGGGCGTGCTCGAGCGCCTGGCCGGCGCGCCGCAGCGCGCCGAGCGCCTGGCCGAGGTGCAGCGCCTGCTGCGCTCGCGACTGGTCGAGGGCGGCACGACGCTGAAGTTCGCCACCGAGGCCGAGGACGACTGGTGGTGGCTGCTCGAGAGCGGCGACGGCAACGCCGCGCGGCTCGTGCTGCGGGCCCTGCAGGCGCCGGGCTGGCGCGACGACGTGCCGCGGCTCGTGACGGCGACGCTCGCGCGCCAGCAGCGAGGGGCCTGGCGCACGACCACGGCCAACACCTGGGGCGTGCTGGCGCTGGAGAAGTTCTCGGCGGCGTTCGAGCGCACCCCCGTCGCCGGGTCGACCCTGCTCGCGCTCGGGCCGCCGGAGCGCCGGCAGGAGCGCCGCCACGACTGGGCCGCGGCGCCCCAGGGCGGCACGCTGGCGCTGCCGTCCTCCGGTGGCCCCTTCACGGCGCGCCACGAGGGCGGCGGCCAGCCGTGGCTGACGCTGCAGACGCTGGCCGCGGTGCCGCTGGCGCAGCCGGTGTCGGCCGGCTACCGTATCGCGCGCACGGTGAGCGCGGTGCAGCGCAAGCGGCCCGACGCGTGGAGCCGCGGCGACGTGCTGCGGGTGCGGCTGGAGATCGACGCCACGGCCGACTACGGGTGGGTCGTCGTCAGCGACCCGGTGCCCGCGGGCGCCACGCTGCTCGGCAGCGGGCTCGGGCGCGACTCGCAGATCGCCACGCGGGGCGAGCGCCGCGAGGGGGTGTGGCCGGCGTACGAGGAGCGCGCCGCCGACGCCTGGCGCGGCTACTACGAGTGGCTGCCGCGGGGCCGCCACGTGGTCGAGTACACGCTGCGACTCAACAGCAGCGGCCGCTTCGGCCTGCCGCCCGCGCGCGTGGAGGCGATGTACGCGCCGGAGAACTTCGCCGAGCTGCCGCTGGCGGTGCTGGAGGTGCAGCCGTGACCACCGGCCCCGCGCGGTCCGGCGCGGCGTCGGCCCCGCGGCCGCGCCAGGCGGTGCGTGCGTGGGCGAGCCCGGCGTCGTGCCGGCCAGCCTCGTTGCTGACGGCGCTGCTGGGGGCACGGCGGGCCGTGCTGCTGGGCGCGCTGGCGCTGCTGGCGTCGGCGTCGGCGTCGGCG
>Ga0068877_10003381_pt1 | contig 12665 bp, 8 predicted proteins | sample NOAtaG_FD_66437 | JGI IMG/M metagenome (GOLD analysis project Ga0068877, IMG submission 66437) | Freshwater lake microbial communities from Lake Erie, under a cyanobacterial bloom - NOAA_Erie_Diel6S_1000h metaG | ecosystem: Environmental > Aquatic > Freshwater > Lake | place: USA: Ohio, Lake... | reverse complement strand
AGTGTCTCTGTTTCCATCGACGGCGCCGCCATCGGCACCTACAGCGGCGCTAAGCTTGTCTCAGAAGTTCATGAGATCCCCGCGGATGACGGCTCTATCATTCCCGCCCTGTTGCTGGCTGGCGCCGATGAGACTTCGGCCGTCCTCTCACTCGTCGTAACCGTTCCCGTTGAAGGCCAGAGCGTGACCGCTGCCATCACCGCCGCCGGCAACGAGTCCGTCAGCGTTGAGGAAGCCGTGCTGATCTGCCAGTAAGTCTAGCGCTTGAAAAGGCATCCTTCGGGGTGCCTTTTTTTGTTCAAACCCCGTGGGGTAAGAAGCCCTCGCGCACCTTCTCTAACATTTTGGCGAACACCACGGCCTCCGTAGCATGGCCTGGGAAGAGCTGCCCGAAGCGCAGCATGAGGTTTTTCTCCAGCTTGAGCGCGCGCTCGTGGACGCTGAGGATCGCCGTGCGAAACTCCTCTGGCGCCATGACCGTACTGTCATCGCGGTAGGCGCGTAGCCGCGCCAGATCCGCCGGTACCCGCTCCAGTTGGGCGACCGTGACCGAGTTCAGCTGGCCCACCCGCAAATCCTGGGCAAACGGCTTGCCGGAGTTGAGATTGAAGTCGTTGACGTCGTCGAGGATCTGGAAGAATAGCCCAATGTCGCAGCCCAACTCGTAAGCGGCAGCGATCGTTGCCGCCGCCGCACCAGACAGCGCCGCGGGCGTGGCACAGGCCCATCCCATTAAGGCGCCCGTCTTCTTGCGAGCCACGGTCTCTAGCTCCGCCCGCGTAGCGCTGAAGCGCACCTTCATGCCATGCTGAAGCCACTCACCATCAGCGAGTTCCTTGATGGCGTCGGTGAGACCAATCAAGGCGTGGGCGGGCGCATGTAGCGCCAGGTCGCCGATGACCTTAGCGAGCAAGAAGTCGCCCGCCAGCACCGCGGTGGTGTTGCCGTAGCGATGGTTCAGCGTCGGCAGACGGCGGCGCTCGTGGGCCTCGTCGATCACGTCGTCGTGAACCAACGAAGCCGTGTGGGTCATTTCTACGGCGCGTGCGTAGGGCGCAAGCTCGGCGGGGGAGAGGCCGTGAACCTGGCCGAAGAGAAAGCAGAGTGCCGGACGGAATCGCTTACCATCCTGATCAAACAAGGCGGCCGCTTCCTGCGGCAACTGCGACAGGGCGGTTTCACGGGAGAAATCGAAGTCCAGGTCCCGCACGGTCTGCAGCAGTTCCTGGCCTGTCTTGAAGGTTTGCAGCATGGCGTTCAAATGTAGACGCAGGAAAAGGTTTCGTACAGGGCCAGTCACTCGTAGAATGGCTCCACACCGGAGGTTTCCCATGCGAGCATTTTTGATTCTTTTGGCGCTTAGCACCCAAGTATTCGCGATCCCCTTCCATCAAGTCGTGGAGAAAGACATCGACGGCAAGGCCTATCCGCTCTCCGCGCTTAAGGGCAAACCCGTTCTGGTGGTGAACATCGCCAGCCAGTGCGGCTACACCGATCAGCTTTCTGACCTACAGAAGGTGCACCAGAAGTACGTCTCGCAAGGCCTCGTGGTGCTGGGCGTGCCGTCGAACGACTTTGGTGGCCAGACTCCCGAGGACGACGCCGGCATGAAGGAGTTCTGCCAGAAGAAATACAACGTCGCCTTCCCGCTGCTTTCCAAGGGCCCGGTCAAAGGGTCCGGTAAGCGCGCGCTTTACACTTACCTCGCCGACGAATCGGCCAAGAAGGGTGACGTGACCTGGAACTTCACAAAGTTTTTGGTCAACGGCGAAGGCGTGGTCGTGGCACGCTGGTCCGCTAGTGACCGCACGGAAAATCTTGGCGCCGAAATCGAGAAGCTCTTAAAGAAGTAGTAAGTCAGGCAGTTTATAAGTTTTTACCGCGACCCATGCCAGGATGGACGAAAGTGGGTGTTTGGTATATAAAACTAAGTCATGCTTGCCCTGCGTAAAGAGACCCTTTCCCTCTCCTCCATCGCCCTCGCGTTGACGCTGGCCCATGGGGTAGCGCTGACGGCGCGTTGGGCGTGGGACGAGAGCGCGGGCCACGGCCCGGCGCCCATCCGCGTGGAAGTTGCCAACTACGGCGGCCAAGCGCGTGCCTCCAGCGCCCCCCGTTCGTTTCGCCCTCGGCCCGTCGCACCCACTCGCTCAGCACCGGCCGCCGCCGCGGCCACGGAAGACACTGAACCCGTCGTCGGCTCAGCAGCGGGCAACGGCTTTGGCGAGGGCGTGGGGACGGGCATCGGCACCGGCGTCGCCAGCAGCGGCGGCGGAGACTCCCGGGAGATGTATCTGCAGGAGCTGCGCGCACGCATCGACGACATGAAACGCTATCCAGTCCAGGCCCGCCGGTTGGGGCAGTCGGGGACGGTGCTGGTGAGTTTCACTGTGAGCCCCGATGGCCGCATCCACGAGCCGCACGTGAGTGGGCCCTGTCCGTATCGCCACCTCAACGAATCGGCGCTGAACGCGGTCGCCTCCATCCGCACTTTTCGGCCGTTGCCGGTCGAGCTTGCAGAGCAGGGGCCGCTGACAGTCAACGTGCCGATCCGCTACTCCATCTCCCAGTAGACTTAGAAGATCGGGTCTTCCCGCAGGCCACCCTCGACGCCCTTGTAGATCACGGCGCAGGCGTTGTGGGAGTGAAGCGACTCGAAATGCTCGAGGCTCACGATCCAATCCTTCAACCGTGCGTCTCCGTTGAGCACCTTATAGAGGCGCTTGGAGGCGTGCTCCACGAACATCGGGTTGGCACCGTTGAGGATGGCGAAGGCCTGCTCGTCAACGCGTTTGACGAGGCTCTGGGTCTCGGTGGGAATCGCCTGGCGCATGAGATCGATGAGGTCCTCGACGCCAAAGCGCCCGTCGGGGGAGATCTCGACTTTCACGGTGGCGCGTGAGCGCTGGCCATGGGCGACGCCGATGCCGTTGCCCTCGGTCACAAGTCCCGCGGCGTAGTCGGCCTCGTACTGCTTGGCCATGGAGAGCGAACAGGGGCAGGTGGAGGAGTACTCGTACTCGAGCGTGATGTAGAGGCGCGCACCCTCGTCGCGGGTCTCGCGGCCCTCGACCAGCGTGCGGTAGTACTGCCAGCCCCAGTTGTGGCTTTTGAGGGAGAGTTGCTTGACCGGGTAGGAGAGGGCGATCTTGAGGAAGGCCTCGGGGAGCTTCTCCTCGTGGTCGTAGTCGCGCAGATCTGTGCGGTAGCGAGTGAGGACCTGCTTGAGGAGCTTGGCGTTCACTGGCGCGGCGGCCCCCTCGTCTTGCAGGATGGAGCACAGGCGGCTCATGTTGATGCCGGTCTTGCCCGCCGGGCAGTTAACCCACATGCTGGCCTCGCAGTCGTGGCCCATGACGGTGCCGTCGCGGTGCTTGAAGGTCAGTGGGATGCGGAAGCGGCTGATGCCCACGCGTGGGACTGCGATGCCGTGGCGGTCGGGGAGTTTCTGGAAGTCGTTGAGGCCCGTGTCGTCCTGGACTTCACAGTTGAGGACCTTATCCACGATGGTGCTGTCTTTTGGCTGTGACATGAGGTGCTTCTACCTTGTGGAGGGGATTTGTGCAACGCGTACAGGACTTTCAGAAAAACGTCCCGAATCATGACTTGAAAACTGCAGGGCCAAAGTATTATAGTACACCATTCATTTGATTCAAACAAACGCTTGAACAAAAAGGTTCTATGCGATTCTTGCTAGTTGCCGCTGTCTTTGGCCTGTCTGGCCTTGCTCAATCTGAAGAATACGTCTTTAGCGAACGGCTGATACCGGGCCTGGCCCAGGGCCCACTGCCTCGCCTGGAAGAGATCCAGAGCGTGTACCTCCAGGCCGATCTCCAGGAGAAAGCGCGCCGGGCGCAGCTGGGGTGGGAGGGCTATGCGGGAGGCGCCTACGCCGAAAACCGCGCACGGCCTTTGATCAACTTCCAGCCCATCTGGTCGCCCGTCCGCACCGCTGAGATCGGCGTGCGAAAGGCCACCAGCTACGGTGTGGCCACGCAGTTAGGGGTCACCACCGAACAAGTGACCGGCAGCTCGCCGGTGTTCGCCGTCAAGAACGGTACCACCACGCTCATGCGCCTCGGGGTCAGCGTCGATCTGTGGAAGGACGTCTTCGGCCGCGCCACCCGCGCCGAGCTCGAGCAGCTCTCCATGGGCCGGGAGAAGGCCGACATCGAGAAAGCAGTGAGTGCGCGCGCCTTCACGCTCTCGCTGCGCCGGCTCTACTGGGCGCTGGTCGCCAACAAGCTATCAACCGACCTCACGCAGGGCCTGCTTGATCAATCCGTCTCCCAGGCGCAGGCGGCGCGCCGGCGCTCCGCTGACTTCGTGGCGGACGCCTCCGAGGTGGCGCGCTACGAGGCGCAGGTGGCGTCTAGGCGCTCGTCCATGGTGGCGCTCGCCTACGAGCGCGAGGCGCTGGTGAAGGGCCTCGTCTTATTGGTCCCCTCCCTCGGGGGCCGTGAGGTGCGGGCGGACGTCGATGACCTCGACACCACCATCCAAGAAGTGCTCGCGTGCACCCAGCTCATCGGCTCCCGCAGCGCCACCCCCTTCGACTACACTCGCTACGACGAGATGCTCGACCTGCTAGCTCGGCAAAAAGCGCGCCGGCTAGCGGCGGTCGACCGCAGCGGTGGGGCCGACGTTAAATTGCTGGCGGACTACCAGGCCACCGGCGTCGACCAGGCGTCGGGCCGCGCGGGCTCCATCGGCGGATCGCTACGTGACATCGAGGAGAACAACCGAACGGGCTTCAGCGTCGGCCTCAAGGCGGTGGTGCCGCTGGATCGCACACGCGGGGGGCTTGAGGAGACGCAGAAGCGCCTCGAGGAGCACCGCTTCGAAGCACAATTGCGCGGCCTGCGCGCGCAGGTGGACGCCACCCATCAGCAGCTGCAGCGAAATGTCGGGCTACTCGTCGACATCATCCGCTATCAGAAAGAAAACGCGGGCCACCTGCGCCGCCGTCTCAGCGTCGAGCGCCAGAAGTTCGACCAGGCGCGGATATCGGTCGAGGACCTGCTGAACAACCAGGACGCGCTCTTGAGCTCCGAGCTGGGCGTGGTGGGCGCACAGCTGCAGATCCTCAACGGCCTCTTTGACTATCTGGTCGTGTTCACGGAAACGCCGTGCACCTTCAACCAAAAGATTTGACCCATGCGCTTTCTCGTCGATTTTTTCATTCGTAACTACAAGCTCACCCTGGTGCTCACGCTGTTCGTGATCGTGTACGGTCTACAGGGCCTCAGTCGCATGAACGCCGAGGCGTGGCCCCAGGTGGACTTCGCCATGGCGGTCATCACCACGCCCTACCGCGGCGCCTCGCCCGAGGACATGGAGGCGCTGATCACCAAGCCCATCGAGGACGAGATCCGCACGGTGTCCGGGCTCAAGGACGTGAAGTCCATTTCGCAGACCGGTCTGTCGACCATCATGGTCCGCATCGACATGGACAACGTCGACGAGCGGGCGGTGATGGACGACCTGCAGAAGGCCGTGCAACGTGTCGCCAAGCTCCCCCAGGATCTGGAACAAAAGCCCATCTTCACCCAGATCAAGTCCGACGAGTTCCCCGCCATCGAGCTCGCCGTCATCATGCCCGGCGACGGGCGCGAGCGCGACCACCTCGCCGACCTCCTCAAGAGCGCCATCGAGGACCTGCCCGCGGTGAAGGACGTGCGCCTGACGGGCTTTCGCGCCCGCGAGTTCACCATCGAGCTGGACCTCAAGCGGCTAGACGCTCTTCATATCGGAGTGCCCGAGGTGCTCGCCAAGCTGGCCTCGCGCAACATCTCGCTGCCCGGCGGGGACGTGAAGCAGGGGCGCCGCAAGGACCTCGTCCGCCTGGACGCCAAATTCCGCGACATCACTGAGCTCAAGGCCATGGTGGTGCGCTCGAACTACTCCGGCAGCGTGGTCAAGCTCGGCGACATCGCCCGGGTCGTCGACGGCGCCGCCGAGCCGCGCACTCTTACCTCCCACATGGGTAGGCGCTCGGTGAGCCTCACGGTCAACAAGAAGGGGGGCGCTGACACGGTTGCGCTTGCCCGCGACGTGCGACGAGTGATTGAGCAGTTCGAGCGCAATTGGAAGGGCAAGGCCGAGTTCGTGGTCTACTGGGACGAAGGTGTTAAGGTCGGCGACAAGCTCTCGACTCTCGCTTCCAACGCCTGGTCAGGGCTGGCCCTGCTGCTGGTCTTCCTCATGCTCTTCATGCCCGGCTGGATCGGCATCATGGCCGCGCTCTCGCTGCCGGTGGGGATCATGGCGGTGTTCGGCCTTATGCCAAGCTTCGGGCTCAACCTCGACTCGATCACTATCCTCGCGTTCATCATCGCCATGGGGAACCTGGTCGACAACTCCATCGTCATCACCGACGCCTTCGTCGATCTGCGGCGCAAGGGCGTTGAGGTGGTGCCCGCGGTGAAGAAGGCGGTCCTCGAGCTGTGGGCGCCCATCACCGCAACCGTCCTCACCACCATCGCGTCGTTTCTGCCCATGCTCGTCACCAAGGGCATCATGGGCCGCTTCATCGCGCCGATTCCCATCGTGGTGACGCTGGCGCTGCTGGTGTCGCTGGTGGAGTCCTTCTTCCTTTTGCCCATGCGGCTCATCGTTGTGGGGAAGAAGGTTCAACCCAACAAGGTGGGAGAGGAGCACTGGTTTGAAAACTGGAAGGCGCGCTTTGAGATTTTCATGCGCTGGGTGGTCAAGCGCCGCTACCTCACCGTCGGCGCCTGCGCCGGGCTCATCGTGGGGGCCATCGTGATGATGGTCTTCGTCAATCGCTTCGTCCTATTCCCGGCCGAGCAGACCGAGGTCTACATCGCGCGGGTGGAGTCGCCCATGGGCACGCCCATCGAGACGACGCTCGCTAACCTCTCGGCGCTGACGCTCGAGGTGCGCACCGTCGCCCCGGAGTGGGCCAAGGACGTCGTCGCCAAGGCGGGCACCTCCAAGTTCAGCCCGGACGATCCGAAGGGCGGGGAGGGCGATGGCCAGGGGCTGCTGCTGATCTACGCCTCGGATAAGGCGAAGTTCGACGTGCCCTACACGGAGTTCCTGGCCCGCCTGCGCACCATCGACACCAAGAAATACGGCACTGTCATCTTCGAGGAGATGATCAACGGCCCACCGGTAGGCTCGCCCATCAATGCCACCTTCCGTTCGGACAACCCCGTTCAGATGGACGCCGCGGTTGCGCACCTCAAGAGCAAGATCGCGCTGCTGCCCGGGGTCCTTGACCTCAAGGTGGACGACATCGTCGACGCCGACGAGGTCATGGTGCGACTGAACTACACGGACGCCGACCAGCGGGGAGTACAGGTCACCGACGTGGGGAACACGGTGCGCACGGCGCTCGGGGGCGTCTTCGTCTCCGACGTGGTCCTGAACAACAAGGAAGTGAACCTCAACGTGAAGTTCATGGACGACTACCGCACTGGGCCCCAGGACCTGCGCTCGATTAAGGTGGCCGACGCCAAGGGCAACCTCATTCCGCTGGGGAGCTTTGCGAGCTTTGACAAACGCGCGGGGACGCCGCAGGTGAAGCGCTTCGACTACAAGCGCGCCAAGACGCTGGTCGGCGGCGTCGACGACACCTTGATCACCGCGGCGGCGGTGAACAAGGTCCTCAAGGAGGAATGGGCGCGGGTCTCGTCCAAGTACCCCGAGGTCTCGCTGGTGTTCGGCGGGGTCGAGGAGAGCACCCAGGACAGCATGCAGTCGCTCTTCGACGCCTTGGTGCTGGCCCTCATCGGCATCTTCGCGCTGCTGGTGTTCATGTTCCACTCGTTCCTGCGCCCCTTTATCATTATGTTAACAATCCCTTTGGGATTGGTGGGGTTTTCGGTGGCGTTCTGGCTGCACGGCAAGCCGATCTCGTTTTTGGCGCTCATCGGCATCATCGGCCTGACGGGCATTATCGTGAACTCGGGCATCGTGCTCATCGAGTTCATCGAGATCGCCCGCCGCGAGGGGATGGCAGTCCACGAGGCGCTGGTGCGCGCTTCCAGTCAGCGCCTGCTGGCGGTGGTGGCGACCGCGTTCTCGACCGTGCTCGGGTTGTTTCCCACTGCCTACGGCATCGGTGGATCTGATGAGATGCTGATCCCGATCACGCTCGCGATGGCCTGGGGCCTGACCTCGGGGACGCTCCTCACGTTGGTGTTCATACCGCCCGCCTACGCCATCATTGAAGACTGGATGGCGTGGCTGTCGAAGACGTGGATCGCGCGTTTCATGCCCACCTGGACCAAGGAAGCCGAGTCATGACCGAAGCGCAGCTGCACGACACCAAGGAGCGCATCATGCGTGCCGCCCGCGTGCTCTTCGCCACCAAGGGCTATGATGGGGCCTCGGTGCGCGACATCGCCAAATTGGCGGGCGTGAACATCGCGGCGCTCAACTACCACTTCCAGGGCAAGCTCAATCTTTTCCACCAGGTCATCGACCTGGTCTTTCACGAGACCAGCGTGCAGATTCGCGAGCACCGAGAGCAGCATCCCGCCGAGAAGGTCGAGGAGCTGGCGGTGTGGATCTTTGGCCATTTCCTCGACAACGGCGACATCCTCCGCGCCATGTTCAAGATGATGCTCTCGGAGGAGGGCTGGGGTGAAGAAGCGGACTGCGGAGGCGACGAGGAACCCTACGGCCCGCCGGGCGGGCGCGCACTCGCCAGCGCCATCGTGCAGGAGCTTCAGCGCGAGATCCCCGAGGCCGACATGTACTGGGCGGTTAAGATGGTGTTCTCCAACGTCGTGCACCTGGCGCTGATGTACACCAACCACTTCTGCGAGCTGCCTCCCGAGCAAACACCCTTCCACGATCGCGTCACGCTCGAGGCGGACATCCGTCGGCTCGTCAGAGTGGTGCTGTCTGATCTCTAGGTGGCCGTCTAAAGTTTGGTCACCACCCGGGCCGTTTTGGCACCGGTAAGTCCTGAACACCAGGAAATAAGCTGACATTTTCTGCTATCCCGACGAGTTAGCCCGGTTTTTGCATTGAAAGCCTTGATCAAAACGCAGACAGGACGTCGGCACAAGAAACAGGGACCTTCCATGCGTCTGTTTGTCGTCATCGTCGGGTTGTTGCTAGCGGGTCTTGCGGCCGCTCAATCCACGTTGACCCAGAACCTTTCCTCCACCACACAGCCGGCCTTCTCCGGCAACTTCGCGCTGGGATATACCAGCAACCTCTACGAACCCGGCACCGCCTCGCAGGATCGTAGCGTATCCGGCGACTTGACTATGAACTACCGGGTCCAGGGAGCGAACCTGGTGCGCGGCTACTTCGGCGGCTATAAGCAGCACGATGACGCTGAAGAGTGGAAGTCCAACGACGGCTTCGTCGGCTGGGTCAACAACGGCTTCTGGCACCGCGGCGAGAAGTATACCTTCGGTCAACAGGTGCGCGTTCAGTTGCCCTTCAGCAAAGAGTCCCGCGTCCGTGACACCAAGCTCACCGGTGTCAGCTTGGTACCAGTGATGCAGGCCAAACTGGCCCCGTCGGTGCTGTTTATCTACCAGCCCCAGCTCATCAAAAACTTCCACACCTACACCGTCAACCGCGCCGGCACCAGCAACACCTCTTGGGCGATCAACCAACTGGCCCTCATCAGTTGGTCGGTGACCGACAGCATCTATCTCCAGCCCTTGTTGGTGTACGGCACCGCCTGGTCGTACAAGGGCACCAAGAAAGACGACGTCTTCCAGACCGGCGCCGAGCTCGGCTACGGCATCAATAACACCTTCACCATCGCGGGGGGCTGGACCAACGCCGGCGCCATCCGCAGTTTCGAGAACGGCAACGACCAGACCATCCGCGTATTCGATGAAAACACCAGCACGGTTTACGCCGCGTTGTACTTGGTATTTTGAGAGCAAGGGGTAGAGAGATGAAGCAGCATGCATTGAAAGTTCTCCTGGTCGCCGTCGTCGCCGTCGGGTGCGCCAAGGAGAAGAAGTACGAGGAAGTTTACCGCACGGAGACCGAGCACTCGAAGGTCTCGGTACCCTGCACGGATCCCAACGACCCCTGCGTCTACGTCCCCTCGCTGGCCGACGCCCCCATGAACGTGCCCGAAGCACGCCCGCACTGGATGGGCAACGAGAAGCTCGTTACCCTTAAGTTCGAAGAGAACGCCCTGGTGGTGTATCAGCTAGTCGACGACGAGCGCTACGCCGCCAACCCCCACAACATGAGCCCCGTCCTGCGCATCCCCGTCGTGCACAAGGACTATCGCTGCGCTGAGGACCAGTTCGGCGAATGTTCTAACAAGGAAGAAGAGATCAACGACGCCAACTGGCGCCAGAAGCGCTTCTTCAAGGCCGACTACACCAAGATCGAAGTGCTGGAGACCAACTTCCTGCCCCTCGAACTCGCCAACGTCTTTGACTCTTGTTATACCCCCAAGGCCACCGAAGTTAAGAACATCAAGCTCGAAGACGGCGTCTTCAACATCTCCCTGCGCAAGACCTGGGAAGCCAAGATCGAGTGCTCGCTCATCGAGAGCATGGCCGACTTCCGCAACATGTCCTTCACCGTCGATTACAACTACTCGTTCGCTCAGCTCTCCAAATTGGCCGGCGCCGACTACAACCCGGTGAACTATCCCTTCCAAGACCAGAACACCTTCGGCTTCTTCAAGACTGATAAGAAGCGCCTCTCCCCGGACGGCCGTAACATGGTCGGCTCGGAGACGCAGCTTATGAACCGCTGGAACCCCAATCGCTCTGAGGTCGTTTACTATCTGCACCCCGACTTCTATCTCCCTCAGATGGAGTCGATCCGCCTGGCCACCGAGCAGGCCGTGAACACCATCAATAACTCACTTGAGAAGGCCCAGGTTAAGATGCGCCTGCGCCTGGCCGACGGCCGCGGCAAGGACCTCGCGGATCTGCGCAACAACTGGATCGTGCTGGTCACTGATCCCCTCGCCTCCGGCGTGATCGGCTATGGCCCCTCTGTCACCAACCCCCGCACCGGTGAAATCGTGCACGCCAAAACGATCATGTACTACGGCTCCATGACCCGCCAGGTGGAGGATACCTACAACGACCTCGTGGCCGAGCAGCAGCGCGCCAGCGCTCGTGTCGCCAGCGGCGCTTCCGTTCCCGACGCCGGCGCCCTGAGCATGGCCCCCGAGCTCGCCTCACGTGCCCAAGTCCCCGCCTCCGTGCAGAGAACCCTGAACAACAACTGGATGCGCGCCGTGAACCCCGCCGGCCGCGCTGCCCTGGCGCTGACCTCTGACATCAGCAGTGAAATCTTCAACCCTACCCGCCAGGTTTCCATGTCCGAATGGATCGAGAAGGGCCGCAGCGAAGACCCCTTCATCCGCGCTAAGGCCCGCCGCGAGTTGATGAGCCACCAGTGCGAGTACTCCAGCGAGATGGTCGACTGGGAGAGCGTGCTGGGTGATAGCATCACACCCGAGGTCCTTGGCATCGATGAGCTCAAGCCCTGGCACGAGCTCTCCGAGGACGATCAGCAGAAGGTTATTGCCAAGCTCATGCCCATGATCTGGATTCCAACTCTGGTCCACGAGCTCGGGCACAACCTGGGTCTGCGCCACAACTTCGGCGCATCGGAAGACAAGGACAACTTCTACACCGCGCAAGAGAGCCGCGCCCTGGGCGTCACGCGCCCGGCGACCATGGCCTCCGTGATGGAGTACACTTACTCCGAGTTGAACGTGCTGCCGGTCATGGGCAAGTACGACATCGCCGCTTTACGCTACGGCTACAAACGCGAAGTGGAAATCGGTAAAGGCGATAACGCCGGTACCTTCGTCAACCTGGGCAACCAGACCTTCGAAAGCCTGAAGCAGGCCTCCGATCGCGTCGCCGCCGCCGAAACCTCTCGTCGGCAGGCCAGCGCCACCGACGTCGACGCTGCAAAGCTCGCCAAAAGCCTTAAGGAGTTCCGCTACTGCACAGACGAACACGTGGAAGTAAACTTCCCCTGCCAGCGCTTCGACGAGGGCACGAACTTCAAGGAGATGGCCGAGCACCACATCCGCGCCTACAAGAAGGTCTACAAGCTGCGCAATTACCGTAACAACCGTGCCAAGCTCAGCAGCCTCGACGACCGCACCTACGCCAATCGCGTTGCCTTCACCTTCGAGTCCATGCGTCGCCTCTTTGAGCTCTACGACCGCATTTCTGTGAAGAATCCGCAGATGATGAACATGACCGACGCCGAGTGGGACGCGATACTGGCCGACCCCCAGTACGCTCAGTACCGCGACAACATCATCGCCAACCGCAAGGCCATGGGCGAGATTAAGGAAGCCGCCACCCTGATCGCCGACTTCTTCATCGACGTGCTGAGTACCCCGGACGTTTTTTGCGCTGCTGCCCGCGTCGGTAGCAGTCAGGTCATCGGCGTCTTGAACCTCAACGAGTTCTCCGCCGACTCCGCCAGCTGCTTTGACCCGGCCGTGCAGGCGCGCCTGAACATAGGTCTCCGCATCGTGGGTCAGATCGGCAAGTTCTTCAATCACCAGCGTCACGACAGCGAACTGACCGGCGACCTGCGCGCCAACTCCACCGAGCTCAGCACCCGTGGCATCTGGATGGATAAGATCCTCGCTCTGCGCTTCCTCCTGATTCGCAACATGGACAACGCTGTCTTCGATCCTGAAGAGGGGAACTTCCTCGACT
>Ga0068877_10003379_pt1 | contig 12668 bp, 4 predicted proteins | sample NOAtaG_FD_66437 | JGI IMG/M metagenome (GOLD analysis project Ga0068877, IMG submission 66437) | Freshwater lake microbial communities from Lake Erie, under a cyanobacterial bloom - NOAA_Erie_Diel6S_1000h metaG | ecosystem: Environmental > Aquatic > Freshwater > Lake | place: USA: Ohio, Lake... | reverse complement strand
GACGTGATGGAGGCCCTGCACTACCAGGGTGGCGCTCGGAACACCGGGGTGATGTTCACCACCACCTTCGACAACATCGGGCACCGCTCGCTGCCGGCCTACCGGCGGGCCACCTGTGACACGCTGGACCGGGGCGGCATGTTCCATCCCCAGCGGTGGTGCGGTTGGCAGAATGGCAACGACTACGGGATGATGTTCGTGATGGCCGTGCGCGCGGGCTATCCGGCCGCCCGGCTCATCCCGGCCATCCAGGCCTGGAAGCCCGAGCGCAACGGCGTGGTCTCCCAGAAGGACGGCGGCGGCATCGAGACGGCCGGGATCCTCGAGGCCATCAACGGCATGCTGCTGCAGAGCCACGACGGCGTGATCCGCCTCTTCCCGAACTGGGACCGCACGCGGGATGCCGAGTTCCGCCGGCTGAGGGCCGTCGGCGCCTTCCTCGTGGAAGCGCGCTACCGGGCCGCCACCGGGCGGGTGGACCGTGTCCGCATCGTCAGCGAACGGGGCGGGCGCTGCGTCGTGCAGAGCCCGTTCGCCGGCCCGGCGTTCACGGTCATCCGGGAGGACACCGGCCGGAAGGTGCCGATGGACCGCAACGAGGACGAATCGGCCTTCGACACACAGGCGGGAGTCGCCTACCGCCTTGAGCCCGCCCAGGAACCGCCTCCGCATCCCGACGCCCCGGTCGTCACGGAGCATCCGGCCGACGTCACCGTGGAGCTGCCGGGACCGGCGACCTTCCGGGTCTCGGCGACCGCCGCGTCCGGGGGACAGCTGAGGTACCAGTGGCAGAAGAACCGCGTGGACATCCCAGGCGCCGACGGGCCCACCTTCACCACGGCGGCAACCACCCTGTGGGATCTCGGCAGCGAGTACCGCTGCGTGGTCTCGAATGCCGCCGGCACCACCCGGAGCCGTCCCGGCGTGCTCAACCCCGAACCTCACGCCTGAGCGATCCGGCGAGGCGCGCGGCCGGCCGCTCCTCCGGCCTTGACGTCGCCCGGCCGCTCGCACGGGATTCCCCAACCGGAACCCGCCCGCCCCATGTCGCCGACCCGATCCTCCCTCCGCCGCCCCGTCACCGTGGGGGTGCTGGTGCTGGCCTTGTGCCTGGGCGGTGTCTTCGGCCTCTTCCGGATGGCGCGCGACGTCTTCCCGCCGCTGGGCATCCCCACCCTGTACGTGGCCCAACCCTACGGAGGGATGGATCCGGCGCAGATGGAAGGCGCCCTGACGTACTACTACGAGTACCACTTCCTCTACCTCACAGGCATCGAGCACGTCGAATCGAGGAACATCCAGGGCGCCTCGGTCATGAAGCTCCAGTTCCACCCCGGGACGGACATGTCCGCGGCCCTGGCCGAGACCGTGGCCTACGTGAACCGGGCCCGGGCGTTCATGCCCGCCGGCACGCCGGGGCCGTTCGTGACCCGGTTCGACGCCGGCAGCGTGCCGGTGGGCCAACTGGTGTTCTCGACGACGAATTCGTCCCGGACGGTCGGCCAGATGCAGGATGCCGCGCTGAACCGGGTGCGGCCCCTGTTCGCGACCCTGCCCGGGGTCTCGGCCCCTCCACCGTTCGGCGGCAGCGCCCGGACGATCACGGTGGATTTGAAGCCCGACCGGATGTCGGCCCTCGGCCTGTCACCGGACGAGGTCGTCCAGGCCATCGCCCAGGCGAACACCCTCAGTCCCTCGGGCAACCTGCGTCTGGGGGACTCGTACCCGATCGTGCCGGCCAACACCCAGGTGCGGGACATCCGGGATCTCGAGGCGGTTGCGGTGCGCCTGCGGGGAGGGTCCACGCCGGTCTTCGTCCGGGACGTGGCCACCGTGTCCGACGCGGCCGACCTGGTGACCAGCCACGCCCTCGTGAACGGCCGGCGCACGGTGTACATGCCGGTCACCAAGCGCGCCGACGCATCGACCCTCGCGGTGGTGGACCTCGTGCGGGCGAACCTCCCGAAATTCCAGGCCGCCGTGCCCGACGACATCCGGGTGAGCTACGAATTCGACCAGTCCCCGGTGGTCCACCGGGCGATCGGCGACCTGCTCAAGGAAGGGGCCCTGGGCGCGGTGCTGACCGGCCTCATGGTGCTGGTGTTCCTGCGCGATGGACGCAGTGCGCTGGTGGTGGTGCTCAACATCCCGCTCGCGCTGCTGGCCGCCTCGCTGGGCCTGTGGCTGACGGGGCAGACCGTCAACCTCATGACCCTCGGCGGCCTGGCACTGGCCGTGGGCATCCTGGTCGACGAGGCCACCGTCACCGTCGAGAACCTGCACGTGCATCTCGCGCGCGGGCAATCGGCCGCCCGGGCCGCCCTCGAGGCGGCGCGGGAGACGGCCCTGCCCCGTCTGCTGGCGATGCTCTGCCTCCTGGCGGTGTTCCTCCCGGCGTTCTTCATGGAAGGGGCCGCCCGCGCCCTCTTCACCCCCATCGCGCTGGCCGTCGGCTTCGCGATGGTCGCGTCGTACGCGCTGTCGAGCACGCTGGTGCCGGTGCTGGGCGCCTGGTGGCTCGGAGGCCCCGGTCATCCGACCGAACCGGCATGGCTGGCATCCCTCCGACGCGGCCACGCCACGCTGCTCGGGTGGACCCTGGCGGCCCGTTGGCCATGGCTCGGCGCGGGGATCGCGCTGGTCGCCGGGGCGCTCGTGACGCTCACCCCACGCCTTGGCCGTGAGATCTTCCCGTCGGTCGAGTCCGGACAGTTCGCCCTGCGCCTGCGGGCCCCGGCAGGCACGCGGCTGGACATCACCGAGCAGATGACCCTCCAGGCCCTGGACCTCATCCACCGCGAGGCGGGCCCGGGCAACGTGGACCTGACCCTGGGCCTGGTGGGGGTGCACGCGCCGAACTACCCGGTGAACCTCATCCATCTCTGGAACAGCGGGCCCGACGAGGCCCACCTGTCGATCCGGTTGCGCGCCGGTTCAGGAATCCGGATGCCCGAACTGAAGGAGCGGCTCCGGGGGGCCTTCGCCGCCTCCCTGCCCGAGGTCCGGGTCTCCTTCGAGCCGAGCGACCTCGTCAGCCGGGTGATGAGCTTCGGCTCGGCCACCCCGATCGAGGTCGCCGTGAGCGGCCCGAGCCTCGCGGACAGCCGGGAGCATGCCCGGAAGGTGCTGGAGCGGATGCGCTCCGTGCCCGGCCTGCGTGACGTGCAGGTCGCCCAGGCGCTCGACTACCCCAGCGTCGACGTCTCCGTGGACCGCGAACGGGCGGGTCTCCTGGGCGTCCGGGTCACCGATGTCGCCCGGTCGCTCGTCCCGGCGACCGCGTCGAGCCGGTTCACGGTGCCCAACTTCTGGGCCGACCCCGCCTCGGGCGTCAGCTACAGCGTGCAGGTGCAGGTGCCGTCGGCGCGGATGACCTCCCTCGAGGACATCGCCAACCTGCCCGTCACCGCGTCAGGGAGCCGGTCCGGGGTGCTCCTCCGGAACGTGGCCACGGTCACGCCGGGCACCACCGTGGGCCAGTACGACCGCTACAACATGGCCCGCGTGGTGAGCATCACCGCCAATCTCTCCGGCCGGGACCTCGGATCGGTCCTGCGCGACCTCGAGTCGATCCCGGAGATCGCCGACCGCACCCTCTGGCCCGCGCGCACCCGGGTGGACCTCCGCGGGCAGGCCGTCCCGATGCGGCAACTGGCTGGCGGTCTGCGGACCGGGCTCGGCGTCGCGGTGGGAGCGGTCTTCCTGATGCTGCTGGCGAACTTCCAGAGCCTGCGCCTGGCGCTGGTGGTGGTGTCCGCGGTGCCGGCGGTCCTGGCCGGGGTGGTCGCGATGCTCGCGGCCACCGGGACCACCTTGAACCTGCAGTCGGCCATCGGAACGATCATGGCCGTGGGCGTGGCGGTGGCCAACGCCATCCTGCTGGTCACCTTCGCGGAACAGGCGCGCCAGGAGGGGCTGGCTCCCGCGGAGGCCGCGATCCGCGCAGCCACCTCGCGGCTGAGGCCGATCCTCATGACCAGCCTGGCGATGATCGCCGGCATGGTGCCGATGGCGCTCGGGCTCGGCGAAGGCGGGGCCCAGACCGCGCCCCTGGGCCGCGCGGTGGCCGGCGGCCTGCTGGCGGCCACCGTGGCCACCCTGGCATTCCTGCCCGCGGTGTTCGCCGTGCTGGCCCCGCGGACCACCGGCTCCCCTTCCCTCGACCCGGACGACCCCGGAAGTTCCCAGTTCCAGAAACCAGGCCCCGCATGATCCCCATTCCTCCCCGGAGTCACCACCGGAAGCGTCCCCGGACCCCGGACCCGGACACGGCCCCGCCGACGCGGAGCATCCACCGACCGGTTGGCGCCCTGCGGGCCGTCTGCCACCTCGCCCTCGTGGCCGCGGTGCTGGCGACGATCCCGGCCGCGATCGGCGCCGAGCCGGTGCGCGTCACGACCACGCGGCCGACGACCGGGGAGATCACGCGCTATGTCGCGCTGCCGGGAACCTTGCGGGCCAACCAGCAGGTCACGGTCCAGGCCCGGGTGGCCGGATTCGTGCGTTCCATCACGGTCGACCGCGGCGACCGGGTGTCCGCCGGACAGACCCTGGCGGAGATCGAGGTCCCGGAGCTGCTGGCCGAGAAGGTGCGGCAGCAGGCCGAGGTGAAGGTCGCCGAGGCGGAGGCCCGAAGGCTGGCGGCCGCACGCGAGCGCTCGCCCGACCTGGTGACCGCCCAGTCGATGGACATGGCCACCGGGCGTCTCGAAATGGCCCGGGCCGACCTGGAAAAGACCACGACCCTGCTGCGCTACGCCACGCTCACGGCGCCTTTCGCGGGGACGGTCACGGCGCGCTTCGTCGACCCGGGCGCCTTCGTCCCGGCCGGTGGGGCCGCGGGGACCTCGGCGGTGGTGACCCTGGCCGACACCTCCGTCCTCCGGGCCCATGTCGAGGTCCCCGAGGTCGAGGCCACCCGGATCCGGCTCGGGCAACCGGTCCGCGTGTCGGTCGAGGGACTGGGTCAGGCCATCGGGGCAACGATCAGCCGTCATGCCGGCGCCCTCGACGAAGGCACGCGCACGCTGACGGTCGAGGCCGATCTCGCGAATCCGGAGGGGACGCTCCGGCCGGGCATGTCCGCCACCGTGCGCCTCGGCATCGAACGGCGGTCGGGGACGACCCTCCTGCGCACCGACGCCATCGGGCTGGAAAAGAACTCCGCCCATGTCTTCGTCGTCGACGGCGGCCTCTGCCGCAAGACCCCGGTGAAGCTCGGCATCCAGGACGGGCCGGTCACGGAGATCACCTCCGGGCTCACCGGGACCGAGGCCGTGATCGTTCCGGCCCGCACCGCCCCGGCCGATCGGGCACCGGTCCGCGTGGGGGAGGCGCCATGAGGGGGGGAAGAACCCGCGGCCCGTGGCCGCCCGCGGTGATTCCCCCCACCATGGTGGCGATCCTGCTCGGACTCTTTTCGGCCTGGCCCCGCGTCGACCATGCCTCCGCGGCCGAGACCGCGACGGTCCCCAAGGCGCCCGCCTCCGAATCCACCGCCCCGGAGGCGATCGATCTCCGGACCGCCCTGCGTCTGGCCGGGGCCAAGAACCTCGCCTTGGAGGCGGCGCGCGAGGCCGTGCGCGAGGCCCGCAGCCGACTGGACGAGGAACGGCGCCGCTGGCTGCCGTGGATCGCCCCCGGGGTCGGCTACCGACGCCACGAGGGCAACCTGCAGGACATCGTCGGCGACGTCTTCGACGCCACCAAGCAGTCCGGTACCGCCGCGGTGACCTTGCAGGGCCAACTCGACCTCGGGGACTCCCTCTACCGCGTCCTGGCCGCCCGGCAGGCCCTGGCGGCGAGCGAGGCGGGCGCGGAGGCCCGACGCCGATCGACCCTGTTGGCCGTGGCCGTCGCCTACACCGAACTCAGCCGGAGCACCGCCGCCCTGTCCACCGCCGACGAGGCGCGCCGGGTCTCCGCCGCCCTGCTGGCCCAGGTGCGCTCGGCCGTGTCGGCGGGCTTGGCCTTTGCCGGGGATGCGCACCGCGTCGAGGTCCAGCTCGGCCGAAACGAGACCGAGGTGCTCGAGGCCCGCCAATCGCTCCGGGCCGCCTCCGGCCGCTTGGCGCTCCTGCTGCGCCTGCCACCGGCCGGGGAACTGAGGCCGGATCTCGGGGAATTCCTGCCGGTCCTCCTCGTGCCCACGAACCGGGCCCTCGATTCCCTCGTGACCTCGGCCCTGGGATTGCGGCCCGAGTTGCGGCAGGCCGAGGCGACGATCGAACTGGCCCGGACCCGTCGCGACGGGGCCACCCGCGGGGTCTGGTTGCCCACCCTCGGGGCCCAGGCCGCCTTCGGAGGCCTCGCCGGTGGACGGCGCGGCAGCTGGGCCGACGGCGGAGACTTCGAGGACTACGGACTGGGTCTGTCCTGGCGCATCGGGCCGGGTGGCATCGGAGACCGCAGTCGGGTTCGGACGGCTGAATCCCAACTCCGGATCGCCCGCCTGCAAGGCGACCAGCGGCGCGACGAGATCGTGCGCGAAATCGTCGAACTCCGTTCATGGACGGACACGGCGGCGGGCAAGGTCGACGCGTCCACCCGGACGGTCGCCTCCGCGACCCGCCTGGTGGAGCTGACCCGTGCCCGCCGCGAGTTCGGCGTCGGCGTGGTGCTCGAGGCGCTCGAAGCCGAACGGGACCTGGTCCGCGCCCAGGCCGAACACCTCCAGGCCTTGGCCGACCACAACCGCGCGCAATGGGAGCTTTGGCACGCCTCCGGCCTCGACGAAAAGGGGTCGGTCCTCACTTTTGACACAACCCCGACGCCACCCACCCCTTAGCCCAGACCCGGCGGGAGCGGGTCGCTGAGCGGAGTCGCGGCACGGGCCGCCAAGGCCTCGCTTCGGCGCCGGAATCTCCCCGACCCGGCGAGGTGGGGAGGATCGCAAGCCCCCAACCGGGATCCACGGGCACCGGGCCGGATGGCGTTCGGCGGATCCACCAAGGATCGATGACGGCTTCCACGTCCGTTGTGGAATCGGGCCGGGTGCCGGGTGGGGTGGGACTGTTTTTGTCCCTGGGGTCTGCAAAGATGCGCCTGTGGATCGGCGGTGACGGATTGCCTTGCGGTCGGTGCGGCCGGATGGTCGAACCGTCCCGACCGATCCATTCCGACCGATCCATTCCGATCCATTCCTCCTGACATGCTCTTCGTCGCCGAGACCCACGACGCCCTGCTGGACGAGATCGCCCGCCAACTGGCGGCCACCCGCGACGTGCGGGGGCGACATTGGCTGGTGTTCCCCCGGCGGGGATTGCGCGAGGTCGTGCTTCAGCGCTGGGCCCGATTCTCGGGGGTGGCCAGCCACTCGCAGGAGGTCGAGCTGCGCGAACTGGTCGAGCAGGCCTCGGGAGGTGGCCAATCCCGTTTCGATGTGGAGCGGCTCCGCTGGACGATCGCCGGTGCCCTGCCCGGGCTGCGGAACCACCCGGCCTTTCCCCTGCCGGCCGACGCCGCCCTCGACCCGATGGACGCCACGGTGCTCTCGGCCGTCACCCAGTGGGCAGGGGCGATGCACGAGACGCTGACCTGTCGCCCCGGCGGCAACCCATGGCCCGAGGGCTCCTTCCTGGCGGCGCTGGCCGAAACCGAGGCGGTCGCCGGGTTGCTCCAGACCCACCCGGGCCTCCAGTCGGAGTCGGACTTCCTCCAGGCCACCGACGCCTGGATGGACGCCTGGGACGCCAAGGGTGGCATTCCGCACCTCTGGATCCTCCTCGACGCCGCCCTGCCGGCGGGCCTGTTCGAGAGACTCCAGTGCCTGCTCGAGCGCCTGCTCTCCCGTTGCCCGGGGCGGATCCACCTGTTCGCGATGACCCCCAGCCTGACCTTCTGGGCCGACCAGCCGCTCAAGTCCCGATCCCGGCGGTCGAATGCCGCCGGCGACGCCGGCGGTTCCGACGACGCGGCCCCGGGCGGTCTGCTCTGGGCCCTGGGCCGGCAATCGCAGGATCTCCAACGCACGCTGGCCGACACCTTCCTCGCCCAAGGGGACGGTGGCACCGAGCTTCCCAGCCGGGAGCCGGGCACCTCACTGCTGGGCCGACTGCAGGCCTCGTGTCGCCGGGCCGAGGCCGTTCCCGCAGCAGACCGCCTGCCCCTCGACCCGTCCGACGCCTCCCTCACCGTCCATGCCACGCATCCGGGCCTGCGGGAACTCGAAGTCTGCCGAGACCGGATCCTCCAGGCCTTCCAGGAGCTGCCAGACCTGCGACCGGAACAGGTCCTGGTGCTGCTGGCCAACCCGGGGGAACAGGCGCCATGGGTCGAGGCGGCCCTCGGTGGCGACACCGCCGCCTCCTCGCGCCTCCCGCACCGGATGCCCTCCGGCGGCGGCCTCGTGCCGTCGCCCTTCGCCTCGACGCTGCTCCGGCTGCTCGAGGGTCTGCAGGGACGCCTCACCCTCGACGAGATCGAGGCCCTGCTCGAGAACCCGCTGGTTGCGGACCGGTTCGACCTGGACCACGGCGACGGAGACGGCCTGACGCTCGTGCAGTGGCTCCGCGACGCCCGGTTCCGCTGGGGCCTGTCCCCGGGGCATCGCCAGGAGTACCAGGCCATTGACGAACCCCGCTGGACCCTCGAATGGGCCCTGCGCCGTCTGGGCCTGGGAGGCGTCGTGTCGGAGGAGGCCCGGGACGCCGTTCGGATGGAGCCCGGGCTGCCCGTGGGCATCGTCCCGCTGGAGCGGGCCACGGGCCTGGGCCTGGGGCTGCTGGCCCGCCTCGCCCGCCTCGCCGACAGCCTGGGCAAGGCCAGACGCCTGTGGTCCGAGGGCGGTGCGCGCACCATCGCGGCCTGGAACGAGGCGGTGGCCGGGATCGTCCGGGAATGCCTGTCGACCCGTGTGGGCGATGCAGCGGCCCAGACGGCGGCCCTGCACCGTGAGGTCCTTGAACCGATGGCCCGGGCGTCGGCCTCCGCACCGGCCCTGCAGCCCGCGGCCTACCTGCGACTGCTCTCCGTGAAGCTGCGCGCGCTCGCCGACTCCGGCGGCCGGGGCCAGGGCGGCATCACCGTGGCCGACCTCCGCCAGCACGCAGGAGTCCCGGCCCGATTGGTCGTCGTGGCCGGCCTCGACGACGGGGTGTTCCCGCGCTCGGACGATCGACCGGCCTGGCATCCCCTGGCGCTGGCGCCGGCCCCGGGCGACCCCACGGCCAGGGACGCCGACCGCCATTGCCTGCTGATGGCCATCCTCGCCTGCCAGGACCGGCTGGTGCTCACCTATAGCGGGCATTCCGACGAGGATGGGGGCGAGCGCCCTCCGTCCACGGCGCTGGCCGATCTGCTCGAGGCGGTCGACCAGGTGCTGCCGGAGACGCGGACCTCGCCAGCCCCCGGGCGGACGACGTGCGGCACCCGGGTGTGGCATCATCCGCTCCATGGCTTCAGCCCCGCGGCATTCCAGGGCCACCTTCCCGCCAGTGCGCGCGGATTCCGCCCGGCCGATCACCGGGCGGCCGAGGCCCTCTTGGATCGACGGGGCCTGCCCCCGCTGCCGGGTCCGTGGGCGTCGGTCCTCCCGGAGTCCCCGGGGGCGCGGGTCCGCCTCGACGACCTGCGCCAGGTGCTCGACGAACCCCAGCGGCTGTTCGCCGAACGGCTCGGCCTGCACTGGCCCGAGGCGTCCGAGTCGACCCCGGGCGAGGATCTCATCGAACTCGACACCCTCGAGCGCTGGTCCCTGCGGGATCGTCTCCTGCGGGCCCGGGTCGAGCGGCGCGATCCCCGGGTCGAGGCCGGGATCCTCGAGGCGTCGGGGGTACTGCCACGCGGCCCCATGGGCCGGCAACTCCTGGACGACACGTTGGACGAACTGCCCGACACCTCGGGCCTGCCGGAGTTCACCCCGGGCGACCGCCTCACCGCCACCCTGCGCTTCGAGCTGCCCGACGCCGAGGCCGACCTGGGAACCGACCCGGGCCGGACCCTGGATCCATCCGACGGGCAGTTGCCGATGGAGGGTCGCCCGAGGTCGACCTGGTACCGCCGCCCGGGCGATCCGGTGGTGTGGCAGTTCATGGCCTCCAAGCCGAGCGTCGGCAGCGATCACCGGCGCCGGCTGCTCTTCGGGTTCGATGCGCTGGCCCTGGCCGCCTCCGCGTCACCCCTGGACCCGCAGCCGATCCGGGAGGCACGGTGCCTCGGGCCGGGTCAGACCTGGACGATGCCACTGCCGGATCCTCCCACCGCCCGGGCGAGGCTTGCCCGGCTGGTGCCGCTGGCACGCCTCGGGCGCCGCCTCCCATTGCCCTTTTGGCCCCGGACCACCGGCGATGCCCTCAAGAAGGTCCCGCTGACCGACGCGCCCACCCCGGAGACCCGGGCCGAATTCCTTGAGGCGGCGCTGCTGGAGTGGTCGAAAGAGCCCCTCGAGAACACCGGGGAGCCCGACTGCCGCCGCCCGCTCACCCGCGCCCTCTTCCGCGGCTGCGACGACCCCTTCACCCTGGTTCCGGAGGGGTTGGCCGAAGACCTGCCCGACCCGGGAACCCCACTGGCCTGGCGGCTCGTCGTCGAGATCCGGTCATGGGTGGCGCAACTGGATCTCACCAGCACCAAGTCATGAACCCGGCCCCCGCATTCAACGCCCTGGCCCTCCGGTTGGACGGCGTCACCTCGATCGAGGCCAGCGCCGGCACCGGCAAGACGCACTCCATCACGCGGCTGTGGCTGCGCCTGCTGGTGGAGGCGAGGCTGCCGGTCGACCGGATCCTCGTGAGCACCTTCACCCAGGCGGCGACGGCGGAACTGCGCGAGCGCCTGCTCCGCACGTTGCGCACGGCCCTCACGGCCGCCCGGGAGGCCCGCGAAGGCGTGGCCTTGGGCGACGGGGCCACCGACGAGGTCCAATGGATCCGGCAGTGGCTGGAGGACCATCGGGACCAGGCCGACGCCGTGGTCGCCCACCTGGCCCACTGCCTCAGCGCCTTCGACCTCGCCCCGATCCAGACCATCCACGGGTTCTGCCAGTCGCTCATCGGCCGGCATGCGCTCGAATTGGCCTGTGATCCAGACCTGGCCATCCGGGAGGATTGCGAGCGGATCGTCCGCCAGGTCACCGACGATTTCATCCTCGAGCTGTCCGACAGCCGGGTGGCCGACGTGGGGGCCTTGCGGAAGGTCGCCCGGACCCTGATGGCGCGGCCGGCAGCCGAGGTCCGCGGGGTCGGCTGGTCGCCGGAGCACCTGGCGGAAGCCAAGGCCCGATGCCGGGAGCGGATCCTCGCGGAGGCCCCCGGGGCGATCACAAAGCTCTCGAACGCTCGAAGCCTCGCCAGCGTCCGGCAACGGATCGACGACCTGGGGCAACGGGGCCGTTGGGAGGCGCTGACCAAGGCCCAGGCCGAGAAACTCCCCACCGCCTTCGTGAGCCTCTGGGAAAGCTACCACCGCCTCGAGTCCGCCGAGGCGCGTTGGCCCGCGTCCCGCCTGGCGGACCGCCTGCGGGAGCGGTTGCCCGGGCTCCAGGCAAAGGCGGGCATCCGGACCTTCGACGACATCCTCCGCACCGTGCGCGACGCCCTTCGCGACCAAGGCCCCGAGGGGCCGCTGGCGCGGGCGGTCCGCGGTCGGCTGCGGGCGGCCATCCTCGACGAATGCCAGGACAGCGACACCCTCCAGATCGAGGTTTTCCGGGAGCTCTTCGAGCATCCGGACATCCGGTCGTTCCTGGTCATCGGCGATCCCAAGCAGAGCATCTACCGTTTCCGCGGCGCCGACCTGGCGAGCTACCGGGCGCTGGCCGAGCATGCCACGGCGGCGCCCCGCATGACGGTCAACCACCGGTCCGATCCCGCGCTGATCGAGGCCCTGAACCAGCTGTACGGCCCGGCATTCCAATTCCCGGACAGCCTCGCCGGCGACCGGCCCTTCGACTACGTGCCGGTGACCGCCCAAGCCAAGGCCAACCGCCTGTTCGACCCGGCGGACCCTGGGGCGCTGGTGATCCATGCGAGCGTCGAGGACAACCGCCCGCGGGCCGCCAACCGGCTCGCGTCGTGGGCCGCCCAAGAGATCGCCCGGTTGCTGTCGGAGCCCGTGGAATTGATCGACCGGCACTCGGGCCAGCGACGCCGCCTGGGGCCCGGGGACATCGGGGTGCTTGCCGCCAGCCACCGGGATCTCCGGCGGGTCCGGCGCGCCCTGCAGGCCCTGGGCATCGCCTGCCGGTCCTCAGGCAAGGGACTCGGCAGCGTCCTCGACAGCGACGAGGCCCTCGACGTGCTGGGCTGGCTGGAACTCCTCGAGGCCCTCAACCACCACGCCCGACTGATGGGCAGGCTCTCGGCATTCCTGCTTGGGCCGCTCGGAGCGGCCACGGCGAAGCAGGTCCTTGAACTGCAGGCCCGCCCGGCCGAGCAGGCGGCGCTGCTGCGCAAACTCACCCAGTCCCGCCACGACCTGACGCGGGTCGGACCGCTGCCCGGCCTCCTGCGATGGATCCAGTCCGAGGGCATCGCCGCCTCGACGCTCCGCTTCGTGGACGGGGAGCGCCGGCTGACCAACTGGCGGCAGGTCGGAGCCTTGTTGCAGAGGCGGTTCGAGGAGGGCCTGAGGAGCCCCGAGGCGCTGGCGGCCTGGCTGTCCCGCCAGATCGGCCGGGCGCCGGAATCGATTGATGGGGCCTCGGCGACCACCGCGTCGGAGAGCGCCCT
>Ga0068877_10003375_pt1 | contig 12672 bp, 9 predicted proteins | sample NOAtaG_FD_66437 | JGI IMG/M metagenome (GOLD analysis project Ga0068877, IMG submission 66437) | Freshwater lake microbial communities from Lake Erie, under a cyanobacterial bloom - NOAA_Erie_Diel6S_1000h metaG | ecosystem: Environmental > Aquatic > Freshwater > Lake | place: USA: Ohio, Lake... | reverse complement strand
AACTGTCTCGGCCTACCTAGAAAATCATACGGATTCAACACGTATCAAGCTCAGAGAGTCATGCTTTTTCATACAGTTGGCGAACTGCCGATGCCGGACCTCGCCCACAAATTCTTTTGAGGAGCCTCAAAAGAAGGGGCATGGCTATCCTGTCTCTCGCATCTCTTTGCTCACATCGCTGGAAACAGGGGCGGTACTGGATTTTTCAATGGGGCCTTTTATGGGTAAAGGTTCCGGCGAACTCAACCTTGCACGCGGACTTCTCAATTCATTGAATACCGGTGAAGTCCTTGTGGGTGATGCCTTCTATATGAACTACTCCTTTATATCTTTGGTCCAGGAACGCGGAATAGATTTTGTCTCGATTAAAAAGAAGAATGCAAAATTTATCGAAATTTCGTCTCAAAAAATCAGTGCCGAGGATCGAATCATTAGGATTCAGCGGGTAAAGAAGCGCGATAGTCAGTTCCCATGGGTGAGTAAAGCTGAATACGAGGAAATGCCTGAAATCTTGAGGTTGCGAGAGACCACGGTAACCCTGAAACTTAATGGCTTCAGAACTAAGAAAATCACGATTGTTTCGACTATTCTAAACTATGAAGCCTACACGGCCCAGGATATGTCCGACCTCTTCTTCGCCCGCTGGAATATTGAGACCGACCTCCGCAATATCAAGCGAATCCTGAATATGGATTTTCTTAAGTCCAAGACGCCTGGAATGGTCCGTAAGGAGTGCTGGACACACCTACTAGCCTACAACCTCGTTAGACGGGTTATGCTTCGCATAGGCAGGCACCACGGAATCAAGGCCCGCTCACTTAGCTTCAAGCAGTCTGTGGTATTTATAGAGGCTTTCCTATCGAAAGTGCATGGCGCCATGGATCGTTACTATCTTTGGAGGGACAGCGTATCGTTGTTGGGATCAATTGAGACTAAAAAGAGGCTGGAGCGATTCGAGCCGAGGGCCATAAAGAACCGAAGAGGCAGCAACTCATATCCAGATTTTGAAGTTACTCGAGCCCGATGGAAACTTTTGCAAATATGGCCATATTTGCTCGAGGGATTTGATGTCAAATTTTCAAAAGCGGTCGCTGAGGAGATAAATAATATGAGAGGGGTAATGATCACCTAGGCTCTCGACGAGCGGCAAGGGTCAAATCCGATCCCCTAAAGGGATTCCGTTAAAGCAGTGGAATTGGTGTGGAGTCCTCTGCTCTTGGCCTAACGAGGGTTAAAATCGACTCCAGCGCACCAAGACAGAGAGGAAGGTCTTGGCAGACAGGCCCAAAAAACTGTTTTGTCATTGAGTCAAAACGGTTACGCGCTCCCCAAAAAATGCCTCGAGATTGCATTGCTACATAGTCGTTTGTCTCTTCCTCAGGGATCTTTTATGCCTCTGTCTTTCCAGGCACTTGAAGGAATATATTCCTACAGAGTTTTAACTGGGGAGTCAGGGAATCTTAAGCCACCTTTAGCTTATCATGAACCGCTCCGCCAGGGTTTGATTTCTCCAGCAAGAATTTCTTGAAAGAAAGTGGATCGTCCTTGCTCTGCAAATATTCCGAAAGGCTTTCCCTCAAGGCTTCCGAAGTCACAGCTTCACTTGGTGCGATGTCCTTCCTGATTGTCCTCATCCATGCACCGAAAGTCTGCCAAACAAGATCTTTATGTGCGATAGCTAGGTAACATAGGAGCCCTTGCGCAATCGCGGCAAGGTTGACGAAGACATGATAGGAGTTCATTTTTCTTCTGACTTTTTCCCGGTATTCCATTGTTTTTCGATGTAGATACTGGGCGCCATCGCACCTTTTGAGCTTGTCCATATCCTTCATCCAAAAGTGATAGCCAAAGCCGCCGACAGTATGGACGAGCGCTTTAAAGGAAGTCTCGATTCCGAAGCGTGCGTGATAGAGCCGAATCGCCTCTTCGGGCTTGAGATTCCGGTCGTTAGTCATCAGGATACATTGGCCTCGAGTGGGATGATCGCAAAGTATAAAGCGAACATTCCCTTTCAGTTGCTTCCAAAGAAGCTCGATATCGAGATACCTTATAGTAACGCCTTCTTCGTCGCGAATGGGACTTGAAATAGATGTGAACTTATTGCTTCTGACCTTGAAGAGGTCGAATATTGCGACACGCTCACCATACTTCTTAGGGCGACCTCTCCTGGGCTTGGCTGAGGGTAGTGCTGGCAGATAGCCGACGGCGTTGTTCCTTACCCGCACGAGCATGGCTCCGTTCTGGGCTGCCATGGAGTCAAGGAGGGCGGCAGAAGAATAATAGGCATCCGCCACAAGAAGAAAGTTCTTCTTTTCAAGGCTCAGAGTCACTGCAACCATTGTATTCATCTTATCCAGCAGTGTTCTGTGATCGCGATTACTAAAAACAAGGCCCTCGTGTATCCGTGCCGAGAGGAGCACGGCGCTAATCTTTTTACCGAAGCCCTCCACCAAAAGCGAGAGCATTTGCATGGAATGAGCCATGATGAATTCAGGCTTTGAGTTGTTCGTAGACGACTGGTGACAAAGCTTTACTGAAGGCATACGCCTTCCTTCTTTTGGTGCTTTTATCCCGTCGCAAGCAAGAACGATACGACCCTGAACCAGTAATGGATTGAAGGTCCTGAGGCAGAGCTTGAGCCAAAGCTGATTAAGTAAGTCCAAATTGACAGCCTGGGAAGAAAAACAATCAAGAAGAGATTGGTAACAGTTTGGTCTCAACCCAAACGCTCTGACAAAGCTGGTGACACCAGCGGTGTCACGCCGGATACAAAAGCCTAGGACTATTAAACCAGCCCATTGGGCGGTTCTTAGTCTGGAAAATGCGGGTCGAAGTTCAAAAAACACTTGGATCAAAACGGAGCAAAGATTAACATCCATGTTGCAGCTCTGCCGGTGTTGACTGTCATTTTTTTCGCAGAAAACAACATGAGACATTGGTTTGAGCTGCACAATTTCGCTTTATTGAATGGCTGGCGCTATGCTGGCTTTTTTTATGTCAGGGTTTCGAAGAACTCCTGACTCTCAAGTTTTAACAAAATATCCGATAATTCGTGACCGAGGGCGGGTTTAAGGGGGATTCCATCAGTCAGCACGGGGCGATGCTCGTTTGGTTGGTGACATCAACTCTCCAACTCTGGTTTGAATCATCGTTATGGGTGGGTGCGGTGGGTTCGCGATATGCACCTGCATGATGCGTCCGAAGTGCCGCTAAGAGCACTCTTCGTAGCTATGTGCTTGGTGATTCCACCTTCATGGCGGCCAGATCTGCATTCATCGTCCTAACCCGTTAGAGCACGATCTCGAGTTCCCCAACAAGCACCCATCGTCGTCTGTCGTGCATGCTTCTCCCGGGTCGAGCTCAGTCGGAACAGTCGTCTTCAATGCAGCGCGCTAGCTGCAGCATATTGGGGCTTCGATCGAAGTTCGCGAGATTCTGCTGGCGCACTTTCAGCACGAATAAAATTCGTAAGCTGCAAAACCAAGCAGGCTTTCGCAGGGAACTGTCCCTTTACCTCACGGATGCACTGAAGCGCTCTTACAATGAGGTGGATCCTTTGACCTTTTTGCGGCCTGGGAATCAGTAGGTAAGACGGATAGGAGCAGCCGCCTGCAGCGCCTCCACCCTGAGTTCAAGCTGTGAGTTCGTCGGCTACGATCCTCACCCATGAAAAGAGGTGATCACGCCAAGACCCAGGAGAAAGCCTGCGGCGGACGTCACAAAGCGTCATCACGCAGCAGAAGAGCCTTAATCAGCAGTTGTGCAGATGTCTGGGAGTTGCTGGGTACGATACTGCCATTGGCTGCAAACAGCACATGATCCGCTTTCTCCGACACAGGGCTCAGGCAGCTATCGGTGATCGCCAGGGTTTTGATCCCGCGGTTTGCGGCAAGTTCGATCGAGGACAGAACCTGACTGCTATAAGGAGGAAAGCTAAAGACCCAGAGGAGATCCCGCTTCGGATCCGCACACAGCAGTTGCTCATCATAGCCCACAGCAGTCTGATTGAGATTGATCGATCGCTTGCGATTGAGCGCAACATGATAGCTCGCAGCCAGGGCTAGGTGAGAACTTGCACCTGAGCCCAGTGTGTAGACGATATCAGCATGTTCAAGCATCGTGCGAGCAGATTGAAACTGCTTCCAATCCAGTTCTTCCAGGGTTTTTTGAAGATTCACAATTTCCTGATCGACCATCATTGCCAGCAGCTTAGTTTCTCCGACCGGAGCACTCGTTGCCTTTTTTTTGACTGGACCGGCCAGCTGTTGACTGGCCCGCAGCTGCAGTTCAGCCTTAAGCTCGAGAAAGCCACTGAATCCCAGCGATCGCGCAAAGCGGACGATCGTGGCCTCACTGGTGTCTGCAGCCTTGGCGAGGGAGGTCACCGTCAGTCGCACCGCTTCATGGGGATTGCGGATCAAATAGTCCGCGATCCTTTGCTCAGAAGCGGTCATCTTGGGGTAATAGCTCGCAAGCAGCTTGGAAAAAACGGCATTAGCGTTCATGGATGGCTCGTGGATGGAGAGCTTGGCTGCCGCCGCTGCCTGAGGCGCGGGATCGCGGCGATCAGCTGGCGCGTGTAAGGATGCTGAGGATCCCGGCAGAGCTCCTCAGTTGAGCGCATCTCCACGAATTGTCCAGCCTGCATCACAGCCATGCGATCACACAGGGTTCGCAGGACCGCTAAGTCGTGGGAGATAAAGATGATGCTCAGACCCATGCGCTCCCTCAGTTCCCGAAAAAGGTTGATGATTTGAGCTTGGATCGAGACATCCAAAGCCGAAACTGCTTCGTCCGCTATTAAAATCTCGGGCTCTAGACTCAGAGCTCGTGCGATCCCGATTCTTTGCAACTGCCCCCCGGAAAATTGCCTTGGCAAACGCTCTAGGGCTGACGCTGGCAAACCGACTGCCTGCAAGAGACTGCGGCACTGCTGACGCCGCGCCTCGCGATGAGCATGCAAACCATGAATGTCCATGGGCTCCATCAGAGCATCACCGATCGTTTGCCGCGGATCGAGACTGGTCAAAGGATCTTGAAAGACCATCTGCATTTTTCGCTGCCAATGCAAGAGATCTTTCCCCTTTAAACCTGATCGCTCCTGGCCATCGATGCGAATATGACCGCGTTCAGGCCGGTAAAAGCCCATCAGCGCGCGAGCGAGAGTACTTTTGCCACAGCCCGATTCACCCGCAATACCTAAAATCTCGCCTCGAGCCAAATGGAAGCTCAGCCCATCCAGCGGGCGAATGCGGCGACCTCGTGCCAGGGGAAAACTCAGATGCAAATCCTCAACGGTCAAGAGTGCTGGCTTCATGGGCCAAAGCCCTCCTGCTGAGAAAGGGACCCCGACAGGGCTTGCAGGTGGCAGCGCACCCCATGACCTTCAGGTAAACTGTGCCAAGGAACAGCCTCTGTGTGGCACCGGCTGATCCGGGCTGAACAACGATCGAGGAAGTCACAGCGCGTGCGGCGGGTTGCACTCAGCGCGGGTGCCTGACCCGGCAGACTGGGTAATAGGCCAGCGGTCGGATGATCCCAGTCGGGGATTGAGTCGAGTAGACCCTGGGTGTAGGGGTGGGCAGGCGCGCTCGACAGTTTGTCCAGACGACCTTCTTCGACCAAACGACCGGCATACATCACGGCTACTCTTTGGCAAAGTGCGGCGATAACCCCCCAATTGTGCGAGACCAGGAGCAGGGACATCGTCGGGCGCACGGCTAACTTCTGGGCCAGGAGCTTGAGGATCTGATCCTGTATGGTGACATCCAGTGCTGTTGTCGGTTCGTCGGCGATCAGAAGATCTGGTTCGTGGGCTAAGGCCATGGCGATCATCACCCGTTGACGCATGCCTCCGGACATTTGATGAGGAAACAAGCGCATGCGACGCTCGGGTTCGGTGATCCCTACGTCGTCCAAGAGCTCACAGACCCGGCGACGCGTTTCGCGATGGCCGAGGTACTGGTGCACGTGGATCGCCTCAGCGATTTGGGAGCCTATCGTATAGAAAGGACTGAGCGAGGCCATGGGATCTTGAAAAATCATACTGATGCGTGCACCGCGCAGGCGTTGTCGCTCGCGAGGGGTTAAGCGCAGCAAATCTTGACCTTGAAAGATCAAACGTCCACCTGTGATCTGCACCTGTGGCTTCGGCAGAAGATCCATGATGGCCATGCCCGTCATGGTCTTACCGCTCCCGGATTCACCGATGAGTCCCAGTGTTTCTCCAGCCTCAAGAGTGAGGTTGAGGCGGTCAATCACCGGCATCAGGCCACGAGGCGATGAGATAGCAGTTTGCAAATTTTCAATCACTAAGAGTGGCTCTTGCATAATCTCTGGTCCTAAACCTTGAGGGATGGATCGAGGGCATCGCGCAGGCCATCACCGAGAAAATGGATCGCTAGCAAAGTCGTGCTGAAAAAAAACGCTGGGAAAATCAAGAGCCAGGGGGCCGTATCAAAGTAGCGAGCTCCTTCGCTCAGCAGACTGCCCCAGCTGGCAACAGGCTTATGCACCCCATCGGTCCCGAGCACGGTAAAAGGAATCCCGATAAAGCTCAAAAAAGCTTCCTGCATCATCACCCCGGGTACCATCAACGTCGCATAAACGGAAGCAATACCGAGAGTGTTGGGCACCATGTGCCGAAAGACGATACGGGCGTGAGAGGCACCCATACCTCGCAAAGCTAAAACAAACTCTTGTTCCTTGAGCGAGAGGACCTGGCCGCGGATGATCCGAGCCATCCCCAGCCATTGGAAAAGGGCGAGCACGACAAACAGCAGATAAAGACTGTCGATGGAAAACAGCACCATCACGAGCACAATCACGAAGTAGTAGGGCAGACAGTAGAGAACATCGACCAGGCGCATCATCCAGCGGTCAATCGTCCCTCCAAAATATCCGGCGATAGCTCCATAACTGATCCCGATCAGCACCGAAACGCTCGTGCTCATCAAGCCGACCGATAGCGAGATGCGTCCCCCATAGAGCACGCGCGAGAATAAGTCTCGACCGAGGTCGTCGATCCCGAACCAATGTTGCCAGGAAGGACCTGTGGCCTCGGACACAAAATGAATCTCGTCCCACGCATACGGCACGAAAAGCCCCGAGCTGAAGCAGAGGGCTGCTAGCACCAGCAGGTAGATGGCTGCGATCGAGTTGGATGGACGGGACTTCAGCGCATGAAAGATCCGCATGCTGAAGCTCGGCGACGACAGATCCTGCCAGCTTGTCGAGTCTGGGGAAGGCGCAGAGAAAAAGAGTCTTCGTTTCAGCATCATGAACCTCTATGTCAATCGTATGCGCGGATCAATCCAGGCTAACACCAAATCGCTGAACACATTCAGGACTAGCAGGAGGACGGCTGCCAAAGTGGTGATACCCATGGTCAAGGTATAGTCGCGATTCACGGCAGCGTTGACAAGATAGCGACCGAGTCCCGGGATATTGAAGACCTGCTCGACGATCACCGTCCCGATCAAGATGCTAGAAAGGGCAGGTCCCAGATAGGAAACAAGCGGCAGGCTAGCTTCCCGTAGGATATGTCGCACCTGAAGGCGTTTCTCCCCGACGCCCTTGGCTCGAAGTGCGGTGATATACTTCTGACCTTGGACCTCTAAGAAGGAGCCACGCATCAGACGGCCGATGGCGGCGACATCATAGAGTGCGAGACAACAGATAGGGCCAATCAAAGCCTTAGTGGCCCCACCATGCCAGCCTGCAACCGGAAGAAGATCGAGGGTGATAGCAAAGATCGCGACAAAGAGTGGCGCGAGCACCATGGGGGGAACCGACTTACCGGTAAGCATAGCGACCCTTAAGAACTGATCCAAAGGCCCTCCTGGTCGTCTCGCGCACAAGGCTCCGACGAGACACCCAAGAACCACGGCGAGCCCCATCGCCAGCAGACCGATGCGAGCCGAAACAGGAAAGGCCTCGGCGATAATCTCGCGCACCGATCGATTTTTATAGGTGTAAGACTGACCAAATTCACCTTGAGCCGCATTCTTCAAAAAGATCCAGAACTGGACAGGCAAAGGTTGGTCCAATCCGTACTGGGCTTCCAGCTTAACCTTGAGGGCATGGGGCAACTCAGCCTCTCGATCGAGCGGGCTACCAGGTGCCAAACGCAGGAGAACGAAGTTGATCACAAGCACTAAGAGTAGAATCGGTGCAGTGGCAACGAGTCGCTTCAGACCGTAAATGAGAAAACTCATAGCTTAGCCTCTTGCTGGACAGACCGACGATGTTTCTCAGCGCCCGACGCTTGTGTGGATCGCTCGAGGCGTACATGACGAATGGAATAGTAAAGCCTTGGGTTGTCGTACATCCCTTTCACGTAAGGTTTCCAGAGATTGATCGACACATTCGTGAAGAGGGGAATGAGGGCTGCCTGCTCCCCAACGAGGATTTCTTCGGCCCGACGGAAGCCCTTCCATCGTTTTTCTTGATCCCACTCAACGCTGCTGGTGGCGATCAGCTGATCGTACGTGGGATCTGCAAAGCCAGTGAGGTTATTCATGACGTTCGCGCTGGTGAATTTTTCGAGCGAGCTGCGTGGATCCGAATACTCGAGTGTCCAGTCTGAACGAGCGATCTGATAACGCAGGTCGTTCAGTCGATCGTAGAATACACCTCGCTCGAGATTTCGCGGAGCCATCCGTACCCCCAGATTCCGCACTAACATGGCTGAAAGTGCTAGACCAATCCGCTCCGACATAGGATTGGAGGGATAGATCATCGCTAATTCCGGCAATTTTTTGCGATCGGCATAGCCCGCCTCATCCAGCAGCCGCCTTGCGGCGGGGATATCCAAGGAGATGATGGGTTCAGCAGAGTAGCCCTCAATGCCTGGAGCGACAAAGGTGTAAGCCGCTTTTTGTCCCTCTCTTAAAACCTTCTCAGCTAGGAGCTCCCGGTCGATCGCCATCGAGATAGCTCGTCGCACGCGAGGATCTTTGAGGTGCAGATCTTTGGTGTTCACGCGCAGGTAGATGGTGTTGAGGATGGGGCTGCTGTGAAAATCAGGCATCTTGCGCAGCTTTGGGATCAGCGAGGCTGGCAGGCTTCGAATCCAATCCAATTCTCCCGCGCGGTACATATTCCACGCAGTTTTTGGATCTTCGATTGGAAACACCTGTACTTCGTCTAAGTAAACGCTTGTGGCGCTGTGATAATAAGGATTTTTTTCGAGTATCATTTTATCTTTCAAGGCCCACGATCGCAGGCGAAATGGTCCGCTGGACAGGGGCAGGCCTTGACCCGGCGCTTTCTTTTGGGTGCGCACCGTCTGAGGCAAAAAAATAGCTTGAGCAAGCAGTTCGAGAAAGTAAGGCGCAGGCTCCTTCAAGCGGATCTCGAGCTCGCGAAGGGAGAGCTGCCGAATTGCAACCTTCGACCAATCGGCGGCAGTGCCACTTGCACGAAAGGCCTCAGCTCCCTCGATCACATCCATGTAGGCTGCATAGTAGGCCCCAGTCTCCGGATGCATATTGCGTTTGAAGGCATCGATAAAATCTTGAATCGTGAGAGGACTGCCGTCACTCCAGCGAAGGTTTTCTCGCAGGGTGAAAGCGTATCGCCGACCATCGCTCGATACCGTCCAACTCTCAGCTAAGCCTGGTTGGGGGCGCAGTGTTGCGGGGTCCAAAACGAGCAAGCCTTCGTTCAAGGTCCGCGAGACTAAATTAGCGTCCCCTCCATCCACAAAAGGTGGATCGATCGAGTCGATTTCCCGCGTATTACCGAGACGAAAAACACTGAGGGCCGCTTGATGCAGAGCTTTTGGGCTCGCATGCTGGGCCCTCAGAGGAGGGGGTAATATCAGCATCACGAGGCTCAGCAGCCTGAGGGAAAACCATAGATCTCGCGAGGATATCGGCATATGACACACTTTCCTGGCTAGGCGATTTCGAGCGGGAAGGGAAAACGAGCGCCCTCCCAGACTATGCCACAGTCAAGGGATTGGATCGAACCCAAGCGTCCATCGTCGCGGAGATGTTTGATCATGCCACGACCGTTGCAATAAAAGACGCAGCTCTCGCCGATGACTTCTGGCATGACTTGCGAACCACTTGGACCACTCAAAACCAGAGCTGTACTCTCATCGACCCCGATCCCGAGGTGATCGGGATGATCGAGGATGGCCGAAAACAGCCGATTCTGCCGCTGTCGCCGGACAAAGTGCTGATCCAAAATCACCTTCGGCAAGAGACCAAGACCCGGCTCAAGACCGACCTCTCGGCTGGCGATGCGGGTGTAACGAGTTTCCTCCGCGAGGGGATCGACGGGGACCTCGCTGTAGACTTCTCCTGTAAACGCAAGGGCTGCGTGGATCTGCAGGCCGGCAGAGGTGCCTGCGATCACCGTGAGACCTTGACGCCAGCGCTCGAGCAGCCGTACTGTAAAGGGGCTGTCGCGAAACACGTGCAAAAGTCTGCGCTGATCACCACCGGTGAAATAGAATAGATCGACGCCATTGAGCTCCTCCAGTCGTGCGGAGTCATGGGCGAATTCACGCCAATGCGCCTCTGGACCCCAGTCCATGACCCTTACCTTGCGACAGCCATGACGTTCTTCGAAGATGTCGCGGGCCACGCGACGGCCGGTGTCAGCTTCGGTGCTAGCAAACGGACAGATCAGGATATGACTATGGACCCCGCGTGCCAGATCTAACATTTTTTGAGTGATGCGCGGAGGGATGGCACCACCACCTACCAAAACTACGCTGGCACATGATCGCATGCCTCTACCTCCCTGATGCTGCTGACATGGCTGTCGGGGTCGGCAGCTTCGTAGGCCACAGACCCGTTCAAGTTCGGGAAACGGATTCGTTTGCTGTCTCAGTCCTAGTGCTGAGGTACCGAAAATATATTTCACGGTCAAGCAATAATGAAAAAAAAGTTTCATCAGGTGGTTGGCGAAGGGGGCGTCGTGAGGAGAATCATGGGATCCGCCCTGCGCATCGTCGAACAGCAGCACAGGGCGCCGTTGCCAGCTCGCGCGGGTGCTCGCTTCTGGGGAAGTGAGCTACCCGCCAAAGACAGGTCTCGCTAGCATAAGCTCGAGCCCGCAAAGGACTCAGGATTCACAAAGACCATCGATTTGGAGGCGGAGTGTATCGCGAAAGGCGCGATCAGGCTTTTCCCAAAGATCTCCTGCTTGTTTTGCAGCCTCGAGGATGGGTGTGACGTCGCGACCATCTTGAAGCCAGTCAAAGCAGAAGTTTATGTATCCACTGATCCCCCGAGATTCGTATCGACCCCGGTAGGCGAAGTTCGCAAGCCCAAACGGGTCGATGCGAAAACCGCCTGGGATTTCAGGGGCTAGGTAAGGCAGAGGAGCCTTTAGAAGCTTCTCGTAATCGATCACCCCCAGTCCGAATCGGAAAGAATCCCAGTCATCGATTTTGTTGGTCGCTTGGCGCATGACAAGATGCTTAAACACCCGAACCAATCCCGCTCCGCCGTACTTCTTCAGAAGGCTTTCACGGCCATGGTAGCTGAGCCACATGGCTGCAGCACCGGCGACGAGAGGAGCTGCGAAGGATGTGCCTTGACCCTGTCGGACTGAGATCGCGACCGGTTCGTCAGCGTTGGCTCGGGAGGCCCCAGCATACCAAACCCCATTGCCGGGAGCTGAGACCAAAATCTTTGCACCCGAAGACGTGGCCGACCATGCACGATCCGCGGCATCCGATGCTGCCACCGCGATCACGTGTTGAGAGGAGGCCGGGTAGATGATCTCCGGGATTCCTTGCCCGCCCGCTGCAACGACAATAATGCCAAGCTGTTCCGCCTCCTGAAGCAGCTGTTCCAGCCTTCGGTCAAAAAACAGGCCTCCCATGCTGATGGAGATCACATCGACTTTTTTGTCGATCGCGTAGCGGAGGGCTTTGCCCAATCGCTCGCCGTCCGTGAGGAGCACAGAGGGTTGCACGCGGAGCGGTAGCACCTTCGCACCGGGGACAACGCCAGTCACAGGCCATGCTTCCGAACCCGCGACAGGATCCGCATCGGGAGGGCTCACCAGGAGGGCTGTCACCGAGGTACCATGACCTTGAGGGATGGCGATACTCCACTCGTTTAACTCGTCTAAGGCTGGTTTTCGATCGCGATAGAAATCATACCCCTCATCCATGAGGATCTCAGGGATAAATTGACCCTCACGGGTCAGCTCAGGATGCGGATAGAGGCCGGTATCCGGGACAGCAATGGTGACACCGCTTCCGGGAACTCTGTTGGGGAACAGTTTCCATGCCTCAATGACACGAGTGCGGTACAAATGCCAGTCCGTCTGCTGAGCATTGACCTGCTCGGGAACACGTTTTTTAACTCTCTGAAATTCCTCGAGGGTCACGGCCGGAGACGGAAGAGCCAGCAAGCAGAGCCAAACGAACGGGATGCGTGTGAGCTTAAGCATGGTTATTGATTCCTTTTTACTAAGTCCCGATGCTATAGCAAAAATTGGGAGGGTAGGCGACTGATTTGTAAGAGCCTCGCATGTCTGGTCATACACTTAACGGCCTGGAGGGCTTCTAACTGCTGAATTGAAATCTATCGGATTTGTCGGCCAGTACTCCAGCCATAATCTCATTGCGAAGCTTTGAGATTTGGCTGGTGGTGAAGGCCGACCGTCGTGATCCGAGCGATAGCGAGGTGAGCGGCCTATGCT
>Ga0068877_10003374_pt1 | contig 12673 bp, 8 predicted proteins | sample NOAtaG_FD_66437 | JGI IMG/M metagenome (GOLD analysis project Ga0068877, IMG submission 66437) | Freshwater lake microbial communities from Lake Erie, under a cyanobacterial bloom - NOAA_Erie_Diel6S_1000h metaG | ecosystem: Environmental > Aquatic > Freshwater > Lake | place: USA: Ohio, Lake... | reverse complement strand
TTCCCGCCGATGTGTCCGGGGGATGCGGTCGTGCCGATTCGGGCTACCGATAGCCCAGGTCCCTTGAAGCCGGAATTCCAATCCAGCAACGTCCCGCCGCTCCGGTTGCGCCTCGTGGAGGCGATCCGCGCGTTCCTGCTTTGGTCCGACGGCTTCCTTCCGGTCGACCTGCTCACCGATCCCGAGGCGACCCGTCATTCGCGGCTCATCGTCCGGTTCGGTTTCCTCGGGGCCGCCTCGGGCTTCGCGTTCACCCTGTTCTACGCGCTCATCGGGCACCTGTGGGGCGCGGGTGTCGTCGCGGGGTCCAGCCTCGGGTTCCTCGTCGCTCCCTTCGTCCTTCGCACGGGCGTGCCCTATCTCCGGGTCGGCAACCTCCTGACCGGCACCATGTGGTTCGGGTTCACGGTGCTCTGTTTCCTCGAAGGCGGGCACGACGGACATGCGATTGCCTGGCTGGTGACCGTCCCGCTGTGCGCGTTGCTCCTGGTGTGTTCCCGGGCCGCCTGGGGCTGGGCCTTGGCGAGCCTCGCCTCGGCCGCGGTGGTGATCGCCCTCGATTTCGCCGGCATCCACCTTCCGCCGACCTATGCGGAGCGTTGGGAACCGGTCGTTTCCGCCGCCGGCTACCTGACCCTGATCGTCTTCCTGTTCCTGCTCGGGGTCATCTTCGAGAACAGCCGCCTCCAGGCGCAGCGCAAGATGCAGGAGGCGCTCCTGCGGCTGGAGTCCTCCAACGCCCAGCTGCAGCAGCTCAACGAGGAGAAGACCGAGTTCCTCGGTATCGCCGCCCACGACCTCAAGAACCCGCTCACCGCCATCATCGGCAATGCCGAGCTGCTGGCCATGACCCAGGACGCCGCGGACATCCCCCAGACCTGCGAGGGGATCATCAAGGCGAGTTCCCGGATGCGGAGCCTCATCACCGACCTGCTCGACGCCAACGCCATCGAGGAGGGCCGCCACACTTCCCGGATCGGGCGATGCGACCTGAACGCGCTGGTCGGGGAAAGCCTCGGCCACAACCGCGACACGGCCCTGCGCAAGGAGATCCGACTGAACCTGGAGCCCGCCGCGCCGGTGTTCGTCGAGGCCGATCCCGGGGCGTTGACGCAGATCCTCGACAACCTCGTCTCGAACGCCGTGAAGTACTCGCCTCCATCGTCCGAGGTGTGGATCCGGATCACGTCTGCGGAGGGGCGGGGCGCGGTGTCCGTGGTCGACCGCGGACCCGGCCTGACGCCGGAGGACCAGAAGAAGCTCTTCCGGAAGTACACGCGCCTGAGCGCCAAGCCGACCGCCGGGGAGAGTTCCACGGGCTTGGGACTCTCGATCGTGAAGCGTCTCGCCGAGGCGATGAGTGGAACGGTCGAGTGCCGGAGCACTCCTGGCGAAGGCGCGACCTTCACGGTCCGTCTCCCGCTCTCTCACGGCCCCGGGTAGGGTTTGCCACGGAGGTCCGGGCAACCGCCGTTCCCAACTCCGGCGTCGAATTCCGCTCCCGCGGTCCCTAGCCTGAACCCCGATGAAGCTCATCGGCGTGATACCCGCCCGCTACGCCTCCACCCGTTTCCCCGGCAAGCCGCTCCACCCCATCGCCGGGGTCCCGCTCGTCCAACGGGTCGTCGAACGCTGCCGCCTCTCGAAGTCCCTCGCCGACGTCATCGTGGCCACGGACGACCCGCGCATCGCCGAGTTCGCCAGCCGTTTCTGCCGGGTGGAGATGACGCGGGACGACCATCCCAGCGGCACCGACCGCATCGCCGAGGTCGCCGGAAGGGTCGCCGCGGACGGCTACGTCAACATCCAGGGCGACGAACCCCTCATGGATCCCGCGGTCATCGACGCCGTGGCGTCGGCCCTCGGCCGATCCGAGATGAGCACCGCCTCCACGCCGGTCCGGAGCCTCGCCGAGTACGACAACCCGAACGTGGTGAAGGTGGTCGTGGCGGTCGACGGCCGGGCGCTCTACTTCTCACGTCGGACCGTGCCCTACCTGCGCGACCACGCCGACCGTCCCGCCGCCGAGCAGTTGGCGTCCTTCCCCTTCCGCAAGCACCTCGGCATCTACGGATACCGGCGTGAGACCTTGCTCCGGCTGGTGACCTTCCCGGTCTCGTCCCTCGAGGCGGCCGAGAAGCTCGAACAGCTGCGGGCGCTCGAGAACGGCATCGCGATCACGGTCGCGCCCGTCGACCACGACAGCGTCGGCGTCGACGTCCCCGCGGACGTGGCGCGGGTCGAGGCCCTGTTGGCCTCCCGGTCCTGACGCCCACGTCCGCCCGACTTCCCATGCCCCGGCATTGGCTCCTCCAGATCCTCCGCTTCTACCGCGAGGACTGGTGGCGCGTCCTCGTCGCCGTGGCCCTGCTTGGCGTCACCACCACGGCGGCGGTCCTGAAGCCGTGGCCCACGGCGTGGATCGTGGACCTGCTCTTCCAGCGCTCGACCGACCCGGCGACGACGGAGGAACGCTTCAGGACGGTGCTTGGCTTCGCGGGCCTGGCGTTCGGGCTGCACGTGCTGCATGCGCTGGCGAACTCGGCGCTCCAGGCGGTGGTCATCTCGACCGGACTGCGGGGACTCACCCGAGTGCGGCAGGCGGTCTTCGACCGGCTCCTCGGGCTTTCGCTCCGGCGCCTGCATGGCTCGCAGGCGGGCGACCTGATCTACCGGGCGACCTGGGACACCTATTCCGTGCAGACCCTGTTCAACCAGGGAGTCTTCACCGTGCTCACCGCCACGGCCGGCATCGTGACCATGACGGTGGTGATGTGGCAGGTGAACGGGCGGTTGACCCTCGTCTCCCTGGCCACGGTTCCGGTTTTGGTGGGGGTGATCCGGCTGCTGGGCCCCCGCCTGGCCCGGGCGGCCGGCAAGGCCCAGGACGCCGATGCGGGGATCGCGTCCTCGGTGCAGCAGTTGGTGGCCAACCTGCAGTTAGTGCAGGTGTTCACCCGGGAACGCCGCGAGTCGGAGGCCTTCGCCGGCCGCGCCGGAGAGGCGTTCCTTGCGCGCTGGCGCCAGCATCGGATCGAAGTGCTCTACCTCGCGCTGGTGGCGGTGGTGTTGGGGCTCGGGACCGCGGCCATCCTCGCGGCCGGGGCGAGGGAGGTGCTGGCGGAACGCCTCAGCCCGGGTCGGCTCCTGGTCTTCCTGGCCTACCTCACCCAGCTCTATGAACCCCTGAACCAGCTTTCCCACGTGGGCGGCACCGTCTCCAACGCCCGTGCCGGCGCGGGGCGCGTGCTCGAACTGCTCCGGCCCGACCCGGAACCCGCCGGTGCGGGACGCGCGATGCCTCCGGAGGCGGAAGGTGGCGCGGGATTGGAGTTCCGCGGCGTCGGATTCGGCTACGAGTCCGGACGCCGGGTGCTGGACGGACTGGACCTCCGCATCCCGGCGGGAGAGACGGTGGCGTTGATCGGTCCGAGCGGCGCGGGGAAGACGACGCTGCTCCAGATGATCCCGCGCTTCCTCGACCCGGACCTCGGGGAGGTTCTCTGGGATGGGGTGCCGCTGCGGGACCTGGACCGCGCACAACTGAGGCGTCGGATCGCGTTGGTGCTCCAGGAGCCGTTGCTGCTCCCGGCGACGATCGCGGAGAACATCGGCTTCGCCCGGGAAGGGGTGACGCGTCCCGAGATCGAGGCGGCCGCGAGGTCGGCGAGTGCGCACGAGTTCATCCTGCGGCTTCCCCAGGGCTACGACACCGTGGTCGGCGACGGAGCGGCGCGCCTGAGCACCGGCGAGAAGCAGCGGATCAACCTGGCCCGGGCCTTCCTCAAGGACGCCCCGGTGCTGCTGCTCGACGAACCCACCAGCGCGCTGGACCGGGAGAGCGAGGCGGCGGTGGTGGCCGCGCTCCGCCGCCTGGCCGTGGGCCGGACCACGCTGATCGTCGCCCATCGGCTGGAGACCATCCGGCATGCGGACCGTGTGGTGGTCTTGCGCGAGGGAAGGGTGGTCGAGCAGGGGAGCCCGGAGGCGTTGTCGGCCGGGGAGGGCTACTTCTCCCGCCTCCAACGCGTCGGCGATGGCGCCGAGGCGGGTTAAGGGGACCGGTGGGGCGGCCGATGCACGGGACGTCGGCCTGGAGCCGGGAGGCCGATCACTTTGGATGTGGCCGCGTCCCGATCCGGCCGTTATGAACAAGGACGCGACGGACCCGGGTTCGGGTCCGCCCAAACCCATGGATCCCGCATCCGCATCCAACAACCCCAGGGCCCGGTGCCATACCCGGTCGCGCACCGCCCTGGCCGCGGCGGTTTCCGCCGCCTGCCTTTTCCGGGTTTCCGCGCAGGACGCATCCCAGGCCACCTCGTTCCTCAACGACGACCCGGCCTCGGCTTTGAACCTCCAGGGAAACGGTGGAATCCCCTACCGTCCGTTCTCCAACACGCAGCTCCGTCGTGGTCCGTACAACATCCGGCTGGGACCCGTCTCCGCGCTCTTCTCCGCCGGCACCACCGTCAGCTACACCGACAACGCCCTGTTCTCCGAACAGGCCCTGGGACGGTCCGACGACATCGTGGTCACCCCGATGTTCAACACCACCCTGGAATGGCCGGTGACCGACATGAATTCGCTGCGGATCGACGTCGGCATCGGCTACCAGAAACACCTGATCCAGGAGCAGCTGGACACCCTGACCGTTTCGCCCAATTCCACCATCGACTGGATGGTGATCGCCGGGAACGTCCGGATCAGCCTGTTCAACCAGACCTCGACCCCCGCAACCCTGGCGCAGCGTCCGGAGTTGGTGACGACCGGTTCCGCGGAAACCGCGGCGTTCCGTCGCATCCAGAACCAGGTCGGCATGTCGGCCGCCTGGATCATGTCGAGGGACCTTTCCCTCCAAGGCGGCTACAGTTACACGCTGGAACGGGGCATTGCCGGCTCGAAGTCGTTCGACGTCCTGGACCGCGACTCCCACATCGCGAGCGCGGCGCTCTACCGTCGGCTGGGACCGGTCTGGACGGTGGGAACCTCCGCCAGCGCATCGACCCAGGCCTTTCTGACGGACTTCCAGAACGGATCGACCTCCTACTCCGGTGGCCTTTTGGCGGCATGGCAACCGGGACGGTACTTCAACGTCAGCACCCATGTCCGATACACGGTGACGCAGTTCGACCAGAGCGGCCGGGTGACGGACACGTCCAACTTCAGCGGCATCACCTACGACCTTTCCCTCAGCCACCGGTTCCGACGCTACTGGGAATACGCCGTCACCGCCGGACGTGGGGCCAACACCGGCTTCGGCAACAACTTCACCGAGCAGCTCTTCGCGAACGTGGTCCTGTCGTGGAATGCCACCGAGAGGGCGACCCTCCAGCTCACTGGCGGCTATGTGAACTCCAAGGATTCGGGATCGGCGCTCAGCCTTCCGCGGGAAGCCTTCCGCATCGGTCCGGAATCCTTCAGGCCTGGGGTCCCAGGAATGGTGGATGACGGCCTGGGCGAGCTCTATTACTTTCCCCCCGGTGCGGCGGACCTCGGGAACGGCATCGTCTCGCTGCCGTTGCCGGGGCAGATCAGCGACTCCTACACGGTGGGACTGGCTTTGAACCATCGGTTCTCCAACAAGCTTTCGGGCAATCTCAGCTACACCTACAGCCTGCGGTCCAGTGACCTGCAGCTCCGCAATTTCAACCAGAACACCGTGATGCTGGGCTTGAACTACCAGTTCTGAAGATGAAGAGGATCCTCGCCGCGACCGCACTCACCGCCCTCCTGGCCGTCGCCCAGTCCCCGACCCCGGCGGCTCCGCCGGCGGCTTCGCCCAAGGCCGACAACCCCGCCGCCGCGTCCGGCGCCAAGGGGACCAACTCCCCCGCCGAGAAGGACAAGGGCGCCTCCAAGCTCATCAACGCCTCCGAACGCGACTTCAAGCCGCGCGACGTGTTCCGCTACAGCGTCCTCGAGGATCCCGCCCCGTCCCAGGCCTCCCAGGAGGCGGTGGTCACCGACGCCGGCGAAGTCCACTTCCCGGTTTCGGGCCAGTTCACGGAATACGTCACCGTGGACGTCCGCGGCAAGAAGCTGGCCGACATCCGCACCGAGGTGAAGCGGCTGCTCGACGAACGCTTCTACCAGAACGCCACGGTGCAGCTCGACCTCGCCTCCGTGAACAACATCGCCTCCGCCTCCGTCGCCGGCATCGCCAAGGCCCGGGTCTTCGGCGAGATCAACGGAACCATCCCGATCCCCGAGAACGAGGAGGTCTTCCTCAGCGACGCCATCATCGGCCTCGGCCGCAACGAGATGGCCAACCTCAAGAAGGTGAAGCTCCACCGGAAGGATCCCGTCACCGGCGTCACCAAGTCCTTCACCGTCAACGTCGACAAGATCCTCAAGGAGAACGCCCGCAGCATGGACATCCGGCTGCAGGACGGGGACCGCATCGAGGTCCCCGCCGTCGGCATCCGCTTCTGATCCCGTTTCCGAGTCACCATGAAATACGGCTACTCCAACTACTCGGCGCCCCTCCCGGGCTACGGCACGTCGCTGGTCGACCGGATCAACCTGTACCTGCACTTCCGGCGGTACTACCGGATGATCGCCGACCGCTGGCTGCTGCTGGTGATTTCGGTCTCGCTGGGCACCGCCATCGGCGGCTGGGTGGCCATCAACAAGCCCGACCAGTTCCGTGCCACCGCGAAGCTGATGTCGGCGCCCAAGATGAACCAGGGCTCCGCCATGGCGATGTTCGAGGAGTCGATCTCCGTGGACGCCATCGTCGAGGTGCTGCGGGGCGGCACCTTGCTCAACCGGGTCCAGCAGAAGCTCCAGGAGGGTCTCAGCTCCTCCAACAAGTTCGTCTTCCCCTCGGTTTCCGTGGGGTATGACAAGGGCGGTGTCTACACGCTCACCGTGGTCAGCACCAACGCCGACTACGCGGCGCGGTTCGCCACGGCCTGGGCCGACGAGTTCATCGAGTTCAAGCGCCAGCAGCGCGCCAGCACCATCAGCTCCAGCGAGGCGCTCATCACCCGTGAGATCATCGCCAAGGAACAGAAGCTGAACCAGGCCACCGAGGCGTTCGCCGACTTCAAGCGCCGCAACAACATCGTGGACATCCGCGACGCCGGTCTCCGTGCCGCCGCCAAGCTCAACGACGTCAAGAACGAGCTGCAGTCCCTCGAGACGGAGATCCAGATCTTCCGCTCGGCCAACGCCGAGCAGCTCGCCACGGGCGGCGTCAACGTGAAGGGCAACCCGGCCGAGGTCGCCACCGCCCGTCCGACCACCACCGCCGACGACGACACCAGCAACCGCTTCACCCCCGGTTCCAGCTACACGATGCTGCGCCTCGAACAGCGGCGCCTGCAGACCGACTACACCAACCGGTTGCAGGTCCTCAAGGCGTCCCACCCCTACATGGAGCAGCTCCGTCGGCGCATCACCGACACCGAGACCTCCATCGCGGCGACGCTGGAGATCATCGACGAGGGCCGGAAGGCCCAGATCCGGGCGCTGGAGATCAAGGCGGGCAAGCTCCCGGCGGTCATCGAGGAGATGACGGAGAACGTCCAGAACTCCACCGCCCTGCTCGGCGACTACTCCCGCCTCGAGACCGAGCAGCAGATCCTCAACGACGGCCTCACCGACCTCCGGGCCCGCCTTTCCAAGATCGCCACCGTCTCCTCCGACACCGACACGTTCGACGTCTACCAGCGCGGCATCGCCGACGACCTGCCCTTCGGTCCGAACCGTCCGGGCATCGTCGGGACGGCCTTCGGCGCGGGATTGGTCATCGGCATCGCCGTGCTGTGGCTGCTGGCCAAGCTGGACGACCGCCTGGAGAGCCCCGAGCAGATCGAGGAGGCGCTGGAGGAGCCGATCATGGGCCAGCTGCCCGAGGTGGACAAACGCCACTACAAGGACGGCTACCTCGTGCTCAACCGGATGAAGTCCCACACGATGTTCGCGGAATCGCTCCGCGGCGTCCGGTCGACCCTGCTGCTCAGCCCCGAGGGTTCCAGCAAGCGGTTCATCGCGGTGACGTCGGCGGTCCCGGGCGACGGCAAGACCACCTTCACCACCAACTTCGCGATCACGCTGGCGAACTCGGGCAACCGCACGCTCCTGATCGACGCGGACCTCCGGCGCGGCAACATCAACGGCTACTTCGAGCAACCGCTCGAGGGCGGCCTGGCCGAGGTGCTCAACGGCAAGCTGACCCCCCGTGAGGCCATCCGGGAGACCAACATCCCCAACCTGTCCTTCATGCGCGCCGGCGAGCGCCCGACCAACCCGTCGGAGCTGCTCATCGGCCCGAACACCAAGGAGCTCATCCGCGAGCTGCGCGCCGAGTTCGACTACGTGATCTTCGACTGCCCGCCGCTCACCGCGATCGACGACACGTTCTCCATCGCCGCCTACCTCGACGGCATCTTCTTCGTGGTGCGTGCCGGAAAGACCTCCATCCGCTTCGCCAAGATGGCCGTGCAGACCATCCGCCAACGCGGGGCGCCCATCCTCGGCCTCATCGTCAACGGCGTGCCGATCGACAACCCGTACTACTACTACACCACGTACTACTACGCGTCGTACTACCACCGCCCGATCAAGCAGGACGAGACGGCGACGCTCCGGAAGGCCGGCGGTCCGAAGAAGGTGCCCGCGCTCCCCCCTGGAATGCAGATGCCCGACCGCGCGCAGCAACCGGGTCCGATGCAGTCCCTGCCCACCACGCCGCCCGAGGACGCCCCGGGCTCAGGACCCGAGTCCGGCCGCTGATCCCACGGCCGGGATCGATCCAAGGGGACCGGAGGCGGAACGCGCGCAGGGCCGCGAACCGGCAGTTGGAGGCGGGACGGCGACCATCCGCACGGGTTCGGCTTCGCCACTGGAAACGCCGTGGTTCGGCTCCCATGCGTGTGCCGCTTGGCGCCCCTGCGTGCGGCCCCTCTCCGTTTGGCCTCAGAACCGCCAGGTGACCTGGCTCGCGATGAAGTGGGTGTCCTGCCAGCCGGTCCTCAACCGCATCGGCCGCCAGGTGTGGTACACCTTCAGCGAGGCGTGTTCCCCCAAGCGGAACCCGAGCCCCAGCGGGACCAGCCGGTTCTCGGCGAGATGGAGGCCGTCGTATTCCAGGATCGCCTCCTCCTGGAAGAACACCGACGTCCAGGGCCCCAGTCCCTGCAGGGCGTACTCCACGTGCAGACGGTGCCGCGTCCTCGGGTCGACGCCGGTCTGCCCTTCCAGCCACCGCACCTCCACGCGGTTCCGGAGGACCACCGTGAGGCGGGGGGTCGGCTTCCAGCCGGGATTCAGCTCGAACTCCGCCCGATGCTGGTCGAGGTGACCGCCGGACGCGCTCCGTATCGACACCCACGAATAGTGGGCCTCCGCGTTGAGGCCGTCGCCCAGGGAGCAGCGGATCCGCGGGCTCAGGACATGGCCCGTCATGCGCCCGGACTCGAGGCCGGTGCGGGTGTCGGCGTAGAGCCAGGGCGTCCAGCGGCCCAGTCGCGGGCCCTCGACGATCTGTTGGTTCCAATAGTCCCACTCGTCGGCCCATGCCGGACTCCACGCCGCCCATAGGGCCAGGAGCAGGAGACGGGGAATCCGCCACCGCAAAGGGATCGGAACTGTCACCGCACCATACGATGGCACCCGCAGGGTCCCGTCGAGGTCCAGGATTGTCGGGAACCGCTCCTGCGTTGGCCGGCCATGGGAAGGCTCCCGGTCGTCGGGCTCGGCCTTACCCCTGCAGACGGGCTCGGCACGCCAGGCTGCAAGGCCGCGACGGACCGGGAGTGGAACCGCCTCTTGGCAGCCGCCGTCCAGTTGCGGGAAATCGGAAATCGGGAATCAGGAACCACGGATTCCTGAACGGCTCAAAGCAGGCGGGGCTGACGGGCCACCACGGCCAGCTCGCTGCCGAGGGAACCGCCGCGGCTCCGCCGCCGTTCGATGATGTGCTTGTCGGTGGCCGGATCGTAGGGGACCGGATAGTTGCCGTCGTAGCAGGCGAGGCAGAACGAATCCTTCGGCTGACCCGTGGCGGCCACCATGCCGTCGAGGCTGAGATAGCCCAGCGAGTCGGCGTTCAGGAACCGCCGGATCTCGTCGAGGGTGTTCGTCGCCGCCATCAGCTTGCTGCGCTCCGGGAAGTCGATCCCGTACACGCAGGGGTTCATGTGGGGCGGGCAGCTGACGAGCACGTGCACCTCCTTGGCGCCGGCTTCCTTGAGCGAGATCACCCGGGCCTTGCTGGTCGTGCCGCGGACGATGGAGTCGTCGACGATGACCACCCGCTTCCCGCGGACCAGTTCCGCGATCAGGTTCAGCTTCACCCGCACGTTGAAGTCGCGGATGAACTGGGACGGCTGGAGGAAGCTGCGTCCGACGTAGTGGTTCCGGACGAAGGCCATCTCGAACGGGATGCCGCTCTCGAGGGAATAGCCGAGCGCCGCGCAGTTGCCCGAGTCGGGCACCGGCACGACGACGTCCGCCTCGATCCGGTGTTCACGGGCGAGCTGGCGTCCCATGTCGACGCGCACCTTGTAGACGTTGCGCTGCGCGATGTTGGAGTCCGGCCGGGCGAAGTAGACGTACTCGAAGATGCAGAACGCCCGGCGCTGCTGCTCCGGGAAGGCCTTCACGCTGCGCACGCCGGTGCCGTCGATGATGACGATCTCGCCCGGTTCGATGTCGCGGACGTACTTCGCCTGGATCAGGTCGAAGGCGCAGGTCTCCGAGGAGAGGACGAACGCGCCGTTGTCCATGCGACCCAGGGCCAGCGGACGGAAGCCGTGGGGATCACGCGCACCGATGAGCGCCTCCTCGGTGAGGATCACCAGCGAGTACGCGCCCTGGATCCGGCGCATCGCCTCGACGAGCGAGCTTTCGTGGCCCTGCCGCGAAGGCTGGGCCAGCAGGTGCAGGATGATCTCGCTGTCGACGGTGGTCTGGAAGATCGACCCCTGCGCCTCCAGTTCCTCGCGCAGCTGGGCGGCGTTGGTGAGGTTGCCGTTGTGGCCGATGGCGATGCGTCCCTTCGCGCAGTCCACCGTCAGCGGCTGCGCGTTGACGATGTTCGACGAGCCCGTGGTCGAATAGCGCGTGTGGCCGATCGAGATGTGGCCCACGAGGTCGTGCAGCACGTTCCCGCTGAAGACCTGCGAGACCAGCCCCATTCCCCGGTGGATGTGGAAGGACTTGCCGTCGGTGGTGACGATCCCGGCGCTCTCCTGTCCCCGATGTTGCAGGGCGTAAAGGCCGTAGTAGGTGAGCTCCGCGGCATTGGGATGCCCGTAGATGCCGAAAACGCCGCAGTAATGCTTCGGGTGATGTTGCACGAGACGGGCGGAGAGTCGGGAAGCCGGCCCGGAAGGCCAAGGGGTTTTTGACCTCCGGCAGCACGTCACAACGGCTCTCCCCTCACGACGGATTCTCAGGGATGAGGGGGGTGGGCGCTGGCAGCCCACCTGCTGAAAAAGGTCCAGGTTGGGTGGCTGAAGACATCAAACGACAGTGCCCATGAAGAACGAAACCACGTCCCTTCGGATCCTCACCTCCACCGTGCTGGCCGCCCTTGCGCTGCCGGCGAGTCTCTCCGCCCAGTTCCTGATCCTGCAGCCCGGAAGCTCGGGCGACATCGACTTCGGCACGCGCGCCATCGGTGCCGGCGGCGGCGCCGCGCGGTTCAGCGATGCGGGAGTCCAGAACGCCACCTTCGGCCGCCTGCTCGAGCCGGGGAACAACTTCGGATCACTCGACGCCTGGGTGGGCGGCATGCCGCTGGTGAACGTGAACGGCGGGCTCAATCCCGGACTCCAGCGCAACGTCCCCCGCGGTCCCGACGCCGCGGGCAATCCCAACAACTTCGGTCCCGGACGCGTGTCCATCGCCGCCAACAACAACGGCATCGGATTCAACTTCGGGCTCAGCGACCCCAAGCCGGCCGGCCACCTCAACGGCCTCGACGGCTCGGTGATCGAGATCCTCGCCGAGGGCTCCTGGCTCGCCACCGCCAACCTCAACGGCCGTACGGTCGGCATGGGACTCGGCCTCAACGTGAACCTCCGTCAGGCCGGCAACTACGTCGCCGCCAGCCTCACCGGGCAATACCGGGTCAATGGCGGCGCGTGGTTCACCTTCAATCCCGTCGTCTTCGCCGCCGACGGCCTCAACGGCAACGCCGACTTCATCTCGGGCGACCTGACCGCTCCGAATTCCCTCTGGCTCGGGGACGCCAATCCGGCGAACGACGTCACCATCGCCTACTCGACCTGGGGCGCGAGCCGCGCCGTTGTGGGGCAGGCTGGGGCGCCGAACATCGGCCCCGGGAACAACGTGGACTTCCGCATGTACTTCACCGCGATGGCGGATCCCGAGGCGGACATGGATCTCTTCGAGGTTCCGGCCACGGAGCTGCCGGGAACCGATTTCGGCGGCGGATACTCGCCCGTCCCCGAACCGGAAACCTACGCCGCCATGGGTGCCGCCGGCCTCCTCGGATTCGGCTTCTGGCGCCGTCGCCACGCCGGGAGCTGAGCCTCTGAATCCATCATGCCGCGCCGGAGGCCAACGGGGCTTCCGGCGCGGTTGTTCATTCCCGGCAAGCCACTTCCTTCAATCCAGGTTGACACGCTGTTCCGGTGTTTGGTAACACCCATACACTCCTGCGATTCCTTCGGTCCCGAAAGGATATTCCCCATGA
>Ga0068877_10003373_pt1 | contig 12674 bp, 9 predicted proteins | sample NOAtaG_FD_66437 | JGI IMG/M metagenome (GOLD analysis project Ga0068877, IMG submission 66437) | Freshwater lake microbial communities from Lake Erie, under a cyanobacterial bloom - NOAA_Erie_Diel6S_1000h metaG | ecosystem: Environmental > Aquatic > Freshwater > Lake | place: USA: Ohio, Lake... | reverse complement strand
CCAATACAGCTTCGCGCATCATCATGGCTTGCGGAACCCTTGTGGCCGGCCAAACCTACTACATCCAGGCCGGGGGATGGAGTGATGTGGCGGGAACATTCTCCCTGACCATTACCACCGAAAATACAAGTGGTTGCACCAATGCAACCGCATGCAACTTCAACCCCTGCGCCACTACCGATAATGGCACCTGCACACTACCAGCATCCTACTACCTGGACAGCGACGGAGACGGATTCGGAGCAGGGGCTGCTGTGCTGGCATGCACATCACCTGGCTCGAACTATGTGACTGTTTCGGGCGACTGCAACAATAGCCTGATCACTATATATCCCGGCGCCCCGGAAATGTGTGACCTCGTGGACAATGATTGCGATGGTATGACCGATGAAGGATGTGGAGTTGCACCTGCCAATGACCAGCGTGTGGCTGCAATCAACCTCTCTGTGCAGGAGATCAACGTGTGTCAGGCCATATCCGGAACTTTGCTTGGTGCCACACCGTCAGCTGAGGCGAGCAGCGCGGTGGTAACAGGAGAAGATGTCTGGTATCGCTTTACGGCCAATAGCGCAGGCGTCCGCGTATTGCTTCAGGGTAGTGCATTCAATGGCCTCATCGAACTGCAAGATGCAGCGGGCAATACCCTCGACACAGAAAACGTGGTTTCAACTGCGGGACCAGAAATCCTCAACCACTACAATGCCCTGTTTCCGCTCGTTTCCGGTCAGCAGTATTTCATCTGCATACGCAACGTCAACTCCACCAGCGGAACAGGAAACTTCACCCTCTGTGTTCAGCGTCTGCGGGCTACGGCTTGCAACTCAGGAGCAGGGCCGTTCACTACTTGCAACAACTTCAAAGCCATCTGGGTTGGTGCTTCCGGATATCAGTTTGTATTTACCAACACGTCCACCTTGCAGCAGCATGTGTCCACTGCATCTAACGGAATCACCATAACTTCCCTCTCCTCCCTCCTTCCAGGTCAGGTCTACAGCGCATCGATAACAGCCCTTTATGCCCTGTCCAACGGAGCAGGCCAAACGGAAAACGTATCCATCACAACTCCGGCAGCCTGCACGTTCAGCATGGCGCCTCATGCCAATATTGAGTTACGTTCAACAGACTGGTGCAGCAACGGCCCGCGTCAGGCCAATGCCTTCATTGCTGCCAATACATGGCTCTGTGGCGCCGCTCACTACCAATGGCGTTTCCGTCAGGTACTTCCCGTTCAGGATGCCGCATACGGCCTACCCATTGCTGGTCCGCCCACCAATCGCTTTCTGAACCTTGCTATTGCCGGACTTCTTCCCGGGTCTACCTATGATGTCCAGATCCGTCCCATGTTTGCCGGTGGCGTAGCCGGAAACTGGAGCACCACCGCACGTTGCCTGCAGATAGTCGGTTCTGCCGGTATGCAGGAAGAAGAAGCGGCGATGCATGATCTCCGCAGTGCACGCACCGCTGATGATCGGCGGGATCTCTATCCCAATCCCAATGACGGCAGGAGTTTCACCTGCCGGATCAGCAGTGAGGATGACTGCGATGAAGCCGTGGTAGAAATCACGGACGTGCATGGCCGGAGGATAGAATGCACCATTTTACGGGAGATGGTTGCCGGACTCCGTGAATACCAGTTTATTCGTCAGCCTGCTCCAGGAATGTACCAGGTGAGCATCCGGTGCGGACAGAACATCACCTGCCATCGACTCATTATTGAATCCCGCTGATTCCGGTCAGCTTTCCTATGAACCTCTTACATGACAAGATCCGGCGTGGAATCAGTGCTTCCCTGCTGATCATCCTCGCCCATACCGCTTCAGCCCAGGATCATCCCGATTGGAGCACCCTGATGAAGGATCCCACGTTGCCGTTCGACTCCATCGTTGATCTTTTCGATCAATTCTGGCCCACCATGCCCGAAGAGCGAGGCACTGGATATAAGCCCATCCAACGCTACCGGTGGCTCTACGAGCAGCGGCTCAATGAATCAGGACACATACCTTCAGGTGAAGATGTGCGACGCTCCTGGGAAGACCTCAGGGCCTGGCAGTCGGGCCGGTCACCCGAGGGCAACTGGCGGGCCCTGGGACCTGTGCTTGATGATGTTACCACACGCGATCAGATTGAGGGTGTAGGACGCACATCCGCCATTGCTTTTCACCCTGCCAATCCGCAGGTTATGTTGTGTGGTACACCCGCAGGCGGACTCTGGCGAAGCGAAGATGGCGGTACAAGCTGGAGCAGCACTACCGACTGGCTGCCCACGCTGGGTGTGAGTTCTGTTCTCTTCCATCCCACCAACCCTGATATAGTTTTTATCGGAACGGGCGATCGCGATGCAGCGGATTCACCCGGAATGGGTGTTATGAAAAGCACAGATGGAGGATTGAGTTGGGATTGGTCCAATGACGGACTTGAAACACTCACCGTAGGCGCACTTCGTTACATCACGGCCTACGATGCGCTTATTGCTGCCACCAACGAAGGGATCTACCGCTCGCTTGACCTCGGCATAACGTGGACTCTTGAGAGCACAGTCACTTTCGATTTCAAAGATCTCGAGCTTCATCCGACCAATCCCGATATCGTTTATGCTGCTGGGGCCGGGCGCTTTTACCGATCTGACAATGCAGGCGATACCTGGACATACATCAATGAGGGCATGCCCTCCGGCACACGCATGGTCATTGCCGTAACACCAGCCGCTCCTGATCGCGTGTATGTATGCCGCAGCAATACTTACGTATTCACAGGATTCTTTCGGTCCGATGATGCCGGCTTGAATTTCACCCAGGTCAGCAATTCACCCAATATCCTTGGGTGGGCGGCTGATGGCAGCAGCACGAGCGGGCAGGCTTGGTTTGACCTCTGCATAGAGGCTGACCAGGACAACCCGGATATCGTATATGTGGGCGGAATACGCGTCAAGAAGTCACTGGACGGCGGTGCCACATGGCTTGATATCAATCCCGACTACATACACGTTGACCAGCATGAATTCCTCTTCTCACCCTACACACATGAATTGTTTGTATGCAATGACGGCGGATTGTACCGGTATGTGGACAATGAGCACTGGCTCGACATATCCCATGGGATTGTCAACGGGCAGATCTACAGGATGGGACAAAATCCGAACAATCCGAATGATGCACTGACCGGATTTCAGGACAATGGCACAGCAGAGTTCACCGGAGTGCAATGGATACGCCGGGGAGGAGGTGATGGATTTGAGTGCTTCTATGATTATACCGATCCCTCCTGGCGATACGGCAGCATCTATTACGGACAAGTGTACCGCAGCAGTCCCGGTTTCATCAACCAGAAGATCGCCGGGGAAGACGAACTCGGCATCACGGAGAGCGGAGCATGGAGCACGCCGTTCCTGCTCCATCCCGACAGCGCATCCACCCTCTTTGTAGGCATGAAGAATGTGTGGCGGAGCAAGAACATCAAGCATCCGGAGCGTGACAGCATCGTGTGGCAGCAGATCAGCACCAACCTGATGGGCAACAATGCCGAGAACATGATTGCCATGAAATTTTCGAAGGCTGACCATCGCATTCTATATGCCTCTAAAGCGCAGCGTAGGCTTGCACGCACTCTAGATGCCATGGCCGATGACGTGATCTGGACCAATGTGAGTGCGACCCTGCCCTCCAGTCTGCAGCCCGTAACCTGCATCGAGACACATCCCTTGGATACCCATACCGTCTATATCGGATTCAATCGCAACGTGTGGAAGAGCACAGATGGCTGCCTTACCTGGACCAACCTCACCGACCAGTTTCCTGATATCCAGATCAACACCCTGGTGATGGATACCACATCCGCCCATGAATCGCTTTATATCGGCACGGACCTCGGCATTTACTACACTGACAATATCCTGGGGGAGTGGATTTCGTTCAATACGGGCTTTCCTATGGCATCACGCGTAACCGAGTTGGAGATCTATTACGGTGATGGACCAGCCGGGCATCGTCTGCGCGCTGCGACATACGGCCGTGGATTGTGGGAAAGTGATCTCTTCAGCGCGGAAACGAACACCTTCGGCCCGTTCGCCATGTTCCGCCATTCTTATGCAACCCCGGAAGTATTTGGTCCTTCGGACATCGAATTGCTCTTTTACCGCAACCTCAATATGGTGGATGTAACCGGACTTGAAGTCGCGGATATTTCGGCTGAGAATGCCACTATTGAGACCGTGGAAGGCGGACCGCATTTATATACGGTCCACATTGTTCCCCTTTCCTATGGGCCTGTGACGCTCTACCTCCCGGCCGGCGCTGCTCAGGACGCTTTGGGTATGGACAATTACGCCAGCGACACCCTTGAGCTGGCCTACGTACCCGGTCCGTTGCCCTTTGGCCCTGACGGTCCGGGCGGTGTAGGTGATGACACCAGCATCACCTTTTGGCTTCGGGCAGGCGAAGCCATGCAAGGCCTCGGAGGTGGACCTGTCAGCGGAGGCACCCCTGTGCAAAGTTGGGGGAGTCTGGCAGGCATACCGGCCGTAACCGCGGGCCAGGATATTGCCAACCGGATGCCTGCTCTTGCAGAAGGTGATGAAGGCGTTGCAGGCCGTCCGGCCATCCAGCTCGATGGTGAAAGTGATTACCTGCTTGCGGAAAATGTAACACCCGGTCGCAGCATTTCCGGATACCTCGTGGCCGAATGCGATAGCGTGGCGTTCAATGATCATGGCTGGTTTGCCAGTGCCCGCGTGCCCAATGGTTACCTGATGCACCCGTGGAAAGATCAGTCCTCCTTCAGTGCTGAGGTACTTGACCTGGAAGAAGAGTACAGCGGATCGCCCGTCTACTATACCGGAGATGCTACGGCTCCTCATATTTATGGATTCATTCATGAACAAACCGATATCCATCAGGTCTTCTTCACCGTGTATGATGACAACCTCTGGCCATTTCCCGGTATCTCTGTCGGGCAGCGGGATTCGATCACGCCCATTGACATCCGCATCGGCTGGGACTATGAGGAGCGATACGGAAAAGGACGCATAGCGGAGCACATCCTGTATAACAGGCGCCTCTTCCTATCCCACCATACCCTTGTAAACAATTACATGGCAGCGCGCTATGGCATTGATCTCGGTCCCCAACGGCGCTACTCACACAATCTCCAGCCGGAGAATGTATTTGGTATAGGCAGAGAGAGCGAGCATGATTATCATGAAGCATCCCGAGGACGCGGAGTCATTCTGGTCAGTCAGCCCGAGTCGCTTGATCCGGGTGATTACCTCCTTCTTGGTGATGATGGTGCGTCCACCGATCCTGTTCCCGCCGCCTGGCCTTTTCTGACACCCCGGATGAGCCGCACGTGGGGCGTGACCGAGACCGGTAACGTGGGGATGGTTAACCTGCGAATGGCCGCTGATATCGTGTCAGGTTTTTCCAATCCCGGCATCATCCTGTCAGAGGGCTTCACGTTTGAGCCGGGAGTATGGCCGGCATTCATTCCCCTCGTCGAGGATGGCAGTGATGTGTTCGCCAGCGTTGACTTTCCGGCGGAGAGTGTGTTCACGATCGGAGAATTACCGGTGCTTCATACCGCAGAAGCAGCAGGCGTGCCCATGCGCATTTATCCCAACCCTGCTGAAGGATTTGTTCATATTGAATTACAGGGAGGATCACGGCGTGTGTGGCATTGGCGGCTGGTGAATGTGCTTGGGCAGACGATTCATACCGGGACGTTCACAGGACACCAACACACGATTCCCCTGACCGGTATAGCCGCCGGCACCTACCACCTCACCATGCAGTCGGGCCGTGAGGCCATCGGGCAGCGCCTGATGGTGCGCTAAAGTGCGGTGTTCCGTTCGCGCATCCAGCCAGTGGTGCTGATTCGCCGGATATGAGTTTTGAGAACCTCATGTTCGAGTTCGCTGAGGAACAACGCCAGCCGACCGAACAGAGGCTCTACTGACACCTGTTCACGGCCCGGAGGATAGATTACCAACTCACCCCCATCCCCTGGTTTCCAGTCCGGATTGAGGTATAAAACGAATGAAACCCGGCGCGTGGATCCGCTCCGGTGCCGGTCGGAGTGACGCTCATAATGAGTGCCCACCGGGTACATGGTGAAGTGCATTTCAAAATCCACCAGGCCCAGAAAAAGCGTGCGGTTCAGAAAAGCGCGAACTTTTTCGATGTGTTCGACCAGGGAGGACACACTACCCTCAGGCATCTCAGGATCCACCCATTCAATCCAGTCACCCCGTCGCGACTCTTCCACCTTGTATTCATCCTGCCGGCCGATCCCGGCTTTTCTCAGCACACCTGCATGTGCACGAGCTGTAATGAGCTCATGCAGAGCAAAGGAAATGGCGGGATCTGCGAAATTATCGATGACCAGCCATCCTTCAGCCGCGAAATGATCCGCACTGACTTCGGTCAGGTTAACATCTTCCAACATATGCGCAGGGATTTTGAGTCGCTATTTTTGGCCACATGTCAAAAGTAATCCTGGTCACCGGTGCGAGCAGCGGAATTGGTCTGGCTATAGCTCAGGTCTTGCATAGCCGCGGGCACCGCGTTTATGGCACCAGCCGTCGCGAACCATCCGCCTTCGGCAGTCTGCCTTTCCGCATGGTGCAGATGGATGTGACCGATGAGCCCTCAGTTGAACGCGGTGTAGATCAAATATTCCGCGATGCGGGGCGTCTTGATGTGGTCGTCAACAATGCAGGTTTGGGCATGATTGGCCCGGTTGAGAGCGTCAGTGACAGGGAGGTGCGTGAGATTTTTGATACCAATGTATTCGGGGTCCTTCATGTATGCAGGCACACCTTGCCTGTGTTGCGCCAGACCGGTGGTGGTTATATCATCAATATCACATCCATTGCCGGACAAATGGGGCTTCCCTTTCGCGGAATTTACAGTTCGAGCAAGTTTGCCGTAGAAGGTTTTACAGAGTCTCTGTCACAGGAGGTCAGGCAATTTGGAGTTAAGGTCTGCCTGATTGAGCCCGGAGATTTCCGCACGGGCATCAACGAATCGAGGAAGGTCGCCACCCGTGTACATAACGCCTATGGAGACCAGAGTGATGTGGTTCTGCGTCAGGTGTGCGAAGAGGTATCACGGGCCCGCACACCGGAAGTGATTGGACATCTGGTGAACGGGATCATTCACGACCCCAGTCCTGCGCTTCGGTATCGTGCGGCCAATCTGCTTCAGCGATTCAGTCTCACACTTATGCGTGTGCTTCCCGACAGGTGGTTTGAGAATATCATCATGCGCTACTACAAGCTGGGCGTGCGCGGTTAATCCGTCCAGTCTGCGATGAAAATATTGGTATCGCGTGTGCGGCCATTGTGACGGTTGCTGCACCAGACCAGTTTCTTTCCATCCGGTGAGAACATGGGAAAAGAATCAAAGGCCGTATCAAAAGTCACTTGCTCGAGTCCGGATCCATCAAGATTGACCATGAACAAGTTGAAGGGGAATCCCCGCTCACTCTTGTAATTGCTGCAGAAGAGAATCTTGTCTCCACGAGGCGTGAAGGTGGGAGACCAGTTAGCCCTGCCGAGGGAGGTCACCTTTCTGGCCTCTGAACCATCTGCCCGGGCCACCCAGATTTCCAGATCAGTTGGCTCCACCATATCCTGATTCAGAAGATCGCGGTACTCGCGCATTTCATCTTGCGAAGCAGGTCGCGACGCACGCCAAACCAGCATAGACCCATCCGGAGAGAAGGTGGCGCCTCCGTCGTAACCGGGAGAGTCTGTGATCTGGCGGACATCTGAGCCATCAATGTTCATCGTGTACAGTTCCAGATCGCCACTTCGCAGGCTTGTGAACACGATTTTATCTCCCTTCGGGCTGACAGTAGCTTCGGCATCGTAGCGAGGAGAGTTGGTGAGTTGCTTAACGACTTTTCCCTTCAGGTCGGACACGAAGATGTCATACCCCGGGTAGAGCGACCACACGTACTTCCCATTGCGCGGTGCAGGCGGTGGACAAGAATCACCGCTCAGGTGTGTTGAGGCAAAGAGGATATGCTTGTCATCGGGCATGAACCAACTGCATGTTGTGCGGCCTTTGCCGGTCGAGAGTAACTGCCTGCGGCTGCTATCGGGGCGCTCTGAGAGCTTCAGTGTAAAAATCTGGTCACATGCCACGCCCCACCGGGAATTATCACTCTGAAAGACCAGTTGGTTGCCTTTGTTATTGAAATAAGCCTCTGCGTTGTTTCCGCCAAATGTGAGCTGGCGCACATTGTTCAGGTGACGCTCCTGCGGATAGACCAATTCACCCGGATTGGTGTTTACATCAGCAGAAGAGGAAGCGGAGGAGGTGATGACGGGAGCTTTACAGCCCCACAAGAAAATGGCCAGGAAGGCGCAGGTCGATATCCATTTCATAGCGGGTGCAAAGAAACAACCTGAAGTCGTTGGTTATCGGTCCGGTGATCATCCTTGCATGCATTTGGCATCCCTGTGACGAACTTACCTTTACCGCATGAAGCGAATATTCCTCTTCCTGTTGGTGGTTGTGGCACTCGGTCATCAGTCCTTCCAGTGCTCTCATATCTCGCGTGGCTCCCTATCCAGTTCCATGCTCAACAGCGATTTAGCGGTACTGGCCCATGATTCCCTCGAGGGTCGTGGCACCGGAACAGTCGGTGAAGACAAGGCAGCGCGTTATCTCGTTCAGCGCATGCAATCAATAGGTCTGAAGCCGCGCGGTGCAGATGGCGGCTGGTATCAGTCGTTCAGCTTCAAACCCCATCCACCGGTACAAATGCACCAGGTGGGCGACAGCGTGACCATGGGAATGGCACTGGTCCGAGAAATCACCGGACGGAATGTCATCGGATGGCTCGATCTCGGCTCCCCGACTACCGTGATCATTGGAGCCCATTATGACCATCTCGGCTATGGTGATGAAAACTCCCTGTGGACCGGAGACCGGCAGATTCATAACGGTGCCGATGACAACGCCAGCGGTGTGTCCTGCATGCTCGAACTGGCCAGAAAGATCCAGCTCACACCATCGAAGTACGATGGCAATAACTACCTGTTCATTGCCTTCAGCGGCGAGGAGAAGGGGCTATGGGGAAGCAATTACTTCACAAAACATCCTACACTTGATACGGCCGGGTTCAATTACATGATTAACCTTGATATGGTGGGGCGATTAAATGCCGGGCGTGCGCTTGCCATTAATGGAACGGGAACATCTCCGGCATGGAAGGAAATCCTGCCCAACATCAGGTCAGGATCCATGAATCAGGTGACCTCTGAAGGGGGCATAGGCCCAAGCGATCACACTTCCTTTTACCACATTGGGGTGCCTGCGCTCCATTTCTTTACCGGACAGCATGACGATTACCACAAGCCGGGCGATGATGCTGAAAGGATCAACTATGCGGGTATTGCCGACGTTTCTGAATTCATTCTGGAGTTGATCCGCTCGCTAGATAAGAAAGGCCCGTTAGTCTTTACCCGCACCAAAGAAGAAAAGCAGGCATCGGCGGCCGACTTCAAGGTAACGCTGGGTGTTGTTCCTGACTATCTGTTTGGCGGTCCCGGAATGCGCATAGATGGCACACGGGAAGGAAGGCCCGCTGCAATCGCAGGCATGAAGCAGGGGGATATCATCCATCGCATAGGTGCCTTTCCGGTATCCGATATGATGTCTTATATGGAAGCCCTGGGCAAATTTGAAAAGGGCCAGCAGACAGAGGTAGAGATTGAGCGCGCTGGTGAGCGCCAGGTGGTGACGGTGACGTGGGACTGATCACGACACAATTGCCGCGAGTCCGATGCCAGCGAGGATGGTCATGAACTTGATCAGATTGAACCGGTGTCCGCTCTCTCCTTCAAACAGGATGGTGGTGGAGACGTGAAGCAGAATACCCACCAATATACCGATGACGATATAGCCCAACGATGCGGTCCATGCAGCCCCTGAAGCAATCAGTCCGTACTGGAGCCATGCTCCGGCTGGAGCCATCAGGGCGAAAATGATTAGCCAGAACAAGGCTTTTCCCCTGCTTAGTCCGCTAGCCACGAGCAGCGCGGTAAACACCAGCGCCTCTGTTACTTTATGCAACGAAATCCCAATCAGCAGTGAGCTCCGGTGATCATGCAGGTGGGCATGATCATGGCCGTGACCATGATGATGCACCTGGCCTTCAGGCATTCCACCGAAGGGCATCCCTTCCAGGAAGGCATGGATCCAAAGCGCGGCCATGATGGTGAGCAGGTGCCGCATGCCGGCATGCGGATGGATATGCGCATGCCCATGCTCCACACCATGCGAGAAGTAATCCAGCACAACCTGAAGCATAAAGCCCGCCAGAATGAACCATCCCGGGTGAGCCACAGGAGCGTGAAACAACTCGGGAAGTAAATGCAGTAAAGTGAGTCCGAGGAGGTAGGCTGCACTGAATGCCAGCAGCAGCTTGAGTCCGGAGCCTCGCTGACGGCCAGTGAACAGGTAGGCAGCCCCACCCGCCATGGCTGCGGCGAAAAGGATTATGGAATGGAAGATGGGCAGGTCATTCATTCTTTCTGTGCAACGAGGATGAGGCGTTCGCTTTCGGCTGCATCAAATGGTCCGAGCCGGTAGTCGCCAAAGGTATGGGTGACCTTGAGGCCGTGGGTGCCGAGCATGGCCAATAACGTGGGCAGATCGAACAGCTGCACCCGCTCCATGAATGAAAACCGGTAGTCGCCGTCCTCGACATGGATTTCCTTCACAACGTGCATGCTTTCAATACGTCTGGAGATGATGAATCGAATACCATCCCGCATCACTTCCTCCAGGGGAACGAGCCGGGCCCTTACCTGAATGCTATTCAGGTAATCCAGCACGAAGATTCCCTTCGGTTTCAAGTGAAGTGCTGCCCGTTCCAGCACCTGATGGTTTTCTCTTTCTGCGCCGAAGTACCCAAAACTGGTGAACAGGTTCAGAATGGCGTCGAAGATGCGGTCTATCTGAAACTCGCGCATATCAGCACGTTCGAAACGAAGCCCAGGTCTGGCACTTGCGGCGGCCACCTCGATGCTACGGGCACTGAGATCAATACCCATAACATCCAGGCCCCGGGCAGCCAGGTGGATGCTGTGTCTTCCCTGTCCGCAGGCGAGGTCCAACACTCGGTTGCCAGGCTTGAGACCTGCTTCTTCAATCAGCAGATCGAGGAAGGATGCCGCCTCGTCCCTGTTCCGGTGACGATAAAGCAACGCATAATAAGGCGAATCAAACCACGCCTCAAACCATTCAGGAACCGCCCGTAAAACCTCGCTCATGGCCGTGCGAAGATATAAACGCAAGGCTGGTTGAAACTGAGATGTGGATCGTTGGCCGCTGTTGTGCATCTTTGTGAGGAAAACTGCTACTGCTGTATGGAAGACATCCAACTCAAATCCACCCTGAAGACACCCGAGGTCCGGTTTTCCTCAATGGAGGGTAAACTTGAACTTAAAGGTCGCTCCATCCCTGAGAACTCTCTGGATTTCTACAAGCCCTTGCTGGACTGGCTGGATCGCTATGCCTCCGAGCCGAAGCCAGAAACGGCACTTCACATCCAGCTTGAGTATTTCAACACCAGCAGCAGCAAGTGCCTTCTGGATATTTTCAAGCGTCTGGAGTCCGTGCGCAGTAAGGTCACCGTGCACTGGTACTATGAGCAGGATGATGAGGATATGCTCGAGGCTGGTGAGGATTACGAGGCCATTATCAATCTATCGTTCAAGATGATTGAGGTCGAGGAGCTGGGCTGATTGCAACTCTGGATCAGGTTTAAATCTTCTTTCTTCGTTTCAACCGTGGCAGGTACGGCTGAGCTGTCCATGTGAGGAATTTCCTCAGGCCATCGGCGAATAGAATGATGGCCATGCTGGCACTCATCAGCCACAACACCATTATGTTGGCCGACAAGGTCGTGACCTGTTTTCCGAAAATGGGCTTGGAAGGAGCGTAGAATTGGGAGCCCAGAAATCCATTGGAAGGATCCGGAATTAAATAGATCTGGTTATACTTCTGGATCAATTCGCCCTTGTACTCCACAATCTTCCTGAGATCATTCTTGCTGGTCACAAAGTCCTCGAGTGATTCGTTATGGTAGTCATCCAACAATTTCAGATAGTTATCCCTCAGCTGCGTAGTGGCAGTCAGGACGGCTATTTTGCTTTCACGCTCCTGGTTCACCTTATTGTGATTAGAGACATAATACTGCTCCAGGACAGTGAGCATGGCGGTCAGCTCATCGAGCAATTCGGCCCTGATTTGACCGTCCTCCAGTGCTTGAATACCGATCACCTCCAGCCCTGGTACGCGACTCATTTCCTTGCGGAATTCCCGGGCGAGGACTGACCGGTGATAGTCCAGTTTCACCGGATCCCTGCCGGTTTCCAGGAGTTTTCTGGATTCCTGTACACGGCCTCGCAGTTCCTTGATCCAGTAGTCCTTCTTCCAGTTGTAGTACTTCCTGCGGCTTTCGAAATCGAAGAAATGCGCTTGGTAGGCGTTGTATCTGAACTGATGAACAGCCATCGCTTCATATGCCCAGCGCGAGGCCATGATGTTTCCGATCCAGGGCACGCGGCTTTGGCTTGAAATCGCGGGCAAAAGACGGTCAAAGCGGACAATCACGCCGCTGAACAGCAATTGAGGGATGATCAGGATTGGAATGATGATGTAAAT
>Ga0068877_10003370_pt1 | contig 12680 bp, 10 predicted proteins | sample NOAtaG_FD_66437 | JGI IMG/M metagenome (GOLD analysis project Ga0068877, IMG submission 66437) | Freshwater lake microbial communities from Lake Erie, under a cyanobacterial bloom - NOAA_Erie_Diel6S_1000h metaG | ecosystem: Environmental > Aquatic > Freshwater > Lake | place: USA: Ohio, Lake... | reverse complement strand
TCCCGTGTCACAGAACATCCCATCGGGTGACCTGCAAATGGTAGCTCGATTGGGATACCTTGAATTCCATCACGATGCGGAAGAATCCCAGATGGATGAGAATTTTCGCCCTCATGACTTCTTGCAACTCACTTCTCGGCTCGCGCGAAGCCGCGAAGGCACGAAGCGATGGAGAGCCCGGTCCCATTTGCGATTCCTGCCTGGGTAGGGCTTTGCTCAATTAGCTTGGAAGGCGGCTGGTATGGCGTGCAGCTGTTCCCATATGGCCAACCAGGCTTGACGATCCTCCTCAGGCCAGCGATCCAACTCCTCGGTCCGTCGTACTGTGACAAAAAATGGATTGCGAATCGTTGCATCCCAGATTTGGAGCCCATTCGATCGCCATCGCCGCAAGTCCACCTCATCCGAATCGGTGGGTCGCTCCATCTGCTTCAGGCTGCCGACCGCTTGCTGCATCGCCCGCAGTGCTTCCCTCTCGAGATCGATTGCCTTCTCCGAATCCCCTTGATGAAGGGCAGCATCTGCCAACGGCAATCGTTTAGCTGCCCGCCGCACGTCCTCCAGCACCGCTGCCAGCGGACCATCTGATGGGACAGTGGCCAAATCGGGGCTGTTGCTGCGTCCCAAGATTTCCTGACGGAGGCGTTTCACCCTGTCGATTGTCTCGATGTCGGCGCATCGCTGGCAGCAGTATTCCCAAAGACGACGCGTTGAACCTAGCTTCTTGGCGATCTGAGACTTGCTGGCCCCTTCGAATCGCATCATCGCTATGGTTCGCAACCTTCCAGATGAATCGTTTGCATCGAGCAGTTGAAGCAAGGACTGACACTCTTCGACAACCGCGACAACGGCAGAAGGCGAATCCCAATCGTCTCGACTTCGCTTGCCGGAAAACCGATGCTCAGGGACGTGGCTTAGCCCCACCCGATAACGCTTACGGCGCAACATCGCCCGCCGAAAATTCCTTGCCTTGTTCAGCGATATCGTGAATAAAAGCCTCCAGACCTGATCGCGATCGGCCAGGTTGGGATAGCCACCTTCCAAAATGCGGCGATGGAACTCCTGGAAGGTGCTCAGTGCCAAATCTTCTGAACCGTAGCCTGGGTCCCTGATCGCACGAAGTTGTTGCCTTGCGATACGCACCAACCGAGGGCCGAAATGATGCCATAGCAGCGTGGCAGTAGCCGACTGGGTTGAACTAGTGCGATCCACCAACCAGCGGGAAATCGAACCACTTGAATCGATCAAAGCTGGGATTCCAAACATTGGCATAGAAAGGCTGAAATCTCTTTTGCGATGATAGTCCCGTCGCTTCGAAGGCTCAACGAAAATCACCAATCCCTTAACATTCCGATCCCCTAGGTCTTTACACCCATCGGACCATCCCCCTGTTCAAGGGGAAATCCAGCTATAATTCTCTTGCCCTCAGTCACCTTCGGTTGGCCACCGGCATGACCGGAAGCAGGAGCCTGGAATCGATTTGCGGCGGCCGTCCAAGCCCACTCAGGCAAGGGTGGCCGGCCTGCTGCGACTTCACGTTGGATGACGCCTGTCCATAGCGCCGGAAGAGACTGCCGATTCCCAACGACGACAGGTCTGCATCGGAAGTCGAGGAGGGCGGACCCTTGAAAACCAGTGGTGCCCCGAAGGGCAATGGAATACAAGGGAATTGGAGTTCCATTGCCGATAAAAAGGATCTCGCAGGAAATGCTCTTGCGGAATGGTAAAATGTGCGTGATCTGAAGATAAACCACCAGGGATTCCTTGACAGATTCGGCTTGTCGAGTTCGATGACTGCAGAGTCGGTGTTGTCGCCTTCGTGCCTTTCGGGACGTCTGCATTGATGGGTTTTTTGGTTGCATGGAAAATCTCTAAACCGGCCCTTGCCTGGATGATCCGATGCAGCTTTCTGCTGGCGGTGCTCTTTGCGCTTTTTGTCGGCAGGCAAGTCCTTTACCCACGAGTGGTGCGTGTGGTGGAGTCGGCGGAGAAGGAACTGCATCGGCTGGACGATTTGAAAACGAGTCGAACCACAGTCACTGAGAAAATCAGTCAACTCAACAAGACCATTACCGATCTGACAGACAGTCAGAAATCGCTTTCGGAGAAAGAGAAAGAACTTCGAAAGGCGATCGACCAGCAGGCCAATGCGGTGGTCGAAGCGGCCAATTCGGTCTACCTCAAAAAGAAGGCGGCGCTGGAATCCCAACTGGCAACCATGGATCAGCAGAAGCCAAGTTGGATCCTTTCCAGTGAACCGATCTGGAAGCGAATCCGGCATGATGCCCGACGCAAGGCGATACAGTCCCAGTTGGATGCTCTTCAAGTCGGTAAAACGTCTCTGTCCGGCTCCGACGCACTCTACCAGCAACTCGATGCCACCATCGCAGAAAAGCTGACCAAACAGGAAGAGTTGATCGGCCTGAAGAATCAGCTAAAGCAACTCGGGTATCAGTTGGAAGAGACCATTGAGTCGATGCAGACAATAGAGTCGTCTTTTTTTGCCGAGCTTAGGACGGCGTGGACCGGCTTCAAGCCGTGGATCTTCTATCTGCTGATCCCGATCCTTTTTGGTAACGCCATCTACTCTTCCCTCATGTTCTGGGGGATAGCGCCTGTCGCTAGCCAACAGCGACCGCTTCAGTTCGCGCTAGCGCCGACCAGTTCGCTGAAATGCCTGGAAGCTCAGAAAACGTATGACGTTCAGCTGCTTCCTGGGGAAAGCCTCTGGACCCGCATGGCGTGGCTCAGCCAGCACGGCGGAGCGAGCAAACAGACTAGCCCATGGTGGCAATGGAATGCACTGGGTATCTCATTCGCATCGGGCATGGTCCCTTGTACGAAAGTCACCAATCCAACGGACCAACCGGTCCGCACCGCGCTGACCAGCACCCAAGCAGAGATCGAGATCGCGGAAATCTCTCTGGACGATCGCGCGGAAATTGTCCTTCATCCCCGACACATCGTCGCCATTCGTGGTCCTATCCAGGCGGAGGCTAGGTGGCGTCTCTTCCATCTCCATGCTTGGCTTACCGGACAAATCCGCTACCTGATTTTTCGTGGTCCCGGCAGTCTTTATGTTGCCGCGCCGCGCGGCGTCGACAGCTTTCGCGTGGAACAGTCCAATCGGCAGCGGATCAGTCAATCGCTAGTCGTGGGGTTTGATACCAAGCTTGCCTATTCGGTCGATCGCACCGAAACGTTCTGGCCCTATTATCAAGGGGTCTCTTCCCTCTTCGACGATTGCTTTGAAGGGGAAGGAACCGTACTACGACAGCATGCCCTGGAAACGGGACGCAAATCGGTTCTGGAACGCACCTTGGGATTCTTTTTTTCCGCAGTTGGGAAACTACTTGGCTTTTGATTCCAAGTCCGCCTTCCGATCAAGTGCCTCTCGTTCGATTACTTCTCGGGGATCGGCTGGCATTCAGTTGAGGTGACGATGTGCGTGCCACCCATCCCATCGGGAACCAGAGTCACCATGTAGTAACAGGTTCCCCCACCTTCGCGCGAAACCGTCCATCGCTCGACCGAATTCCGTTCACCACCCGGAGGAATCAGCACTTCGATATCGACTAGCCTTCGTTTCTTTGCTTGTGGGAAATTGACCCGATCTAGCGTGCGAATGCCAGCTGGTCCATTGCTGATATCTTCGAACAGAACATCGTCGCACATCGATTTGACCCGCACCTCTGGAGGAACTGCCAACGGTGGCTCAATCAGCGATCTCTCTTCCTCTTCATCCAGCCATCCATCTTGATTTCGATCTGCCTGGCGACATGCGACCACCCAGTCCATCAATGCTTTTCGTGTCGACTGTCGTAACGAAACATTGATCGTCGCCCATTCCGCCTGCTCCTTGAACCGCACCTTGGATCGACTGTAGGCGTCGGCCCCATAGAGTGCAATCCAGCGAGGGTCGTATTGGCGGGGCTGGTCTTTTTCCCACGCGAATGCCCTGTCGATGATCTTTGAAAGAGTTTGATATCGCAGGAACCTTTGTTCGATCTGCATTCCAAACTGATGATTCAGCACCGCGATCGCTTGGGGCACCGAGGGATCTTCGCTCTTGAGAATATCGCTGGCCGCCCGCAAGCGACCGATGATAAGCCAATGAATCGCCTCGTCCGGCTCCCCCGACTCATGGAGCTGTTTAGCCGCAACGAAGAAAACGGGCGGTGTCATACGGCTCGCTTCCTTCAAAAATCGCTCCATCGCCTGAGTTCGCTTCACCTTGTCTGGGGACAGAAGCTGCTCGATCACTCGGTTGGACTCTGCCACATCGATCTTGGCGAATTCCCCCTTCGGCTCTAAAACCTCTGTCTCCCCCTCGTATCTGGCCTGGTAGATCACCTGGACAAAATCGCCTCGCATGAACTTCGAAGGGTGTCCTAAAGCGTTTCCAATCGATTTCTCCTGAGCTAGACCAAAAGAAGAGATGGAAAGCACCAGGATCGATTGCCACACCAGGATCTTTGCTGCCATCGCATGCATGTTGCTCACCTCTTTTTCGCACTCTGTCGTCTCGATGACACCATGTTTTGCAGCCAGCTGATCGCGGAGTATCGAGGAATCACCCCATCACCGCGATCGCTTGGGGGACTACCGGCAACTCCAAGGACACCGCCATCCTTTACAATGCATCCGGATGAGGAGAGCCTGGGGGCGGAAGAAACCCGAGTCGCGATCCACAGGAAAAAACAAGGAACGATTACAGCAGGGACTGCAGGGACGTAGTGATGAGCGGTATTTTTTCCCCGGGACCAGCCGATGGTACGGTGCGCGGTGAAGATGGAAAAGTGCATTCGGTACCTAAGAATTGGGTGCTTCTGCCACCAGGAGATGCGGCCCTGACGCGCCGGGTCAAGGCGTCTGGCGACCATTGGGTGGTGCAGGAGAAACGCGGCAGAAAAGTCTTTTCGCGCGGCGTCTGGGCACCCGCGGAGTCGATTGAGAGGATCCGAAAAGAGCTGGAGTCGGAGCGATCGACGGAGGGGTTTGCCAAGAGAAAGGAAGCCGACGCCCGACGACGAGAGAAGGCGCAGTCGCTGTATGTCGAGGACTTTACCGAGGCGGTGGTCCAGTACTTGTCGTTTCACTCCCGGCATGCCCATCTGGCAAGCAAGCTGGCCAAAGCGGTATCCGATCATGCGACCCCGGTGGGCAGCGGCACTGTCGCTCGCACCAAACGCATCCCTGTCGAAAAAAGAGCCGAGGCGGCGGTGATTGCGTGGATGCGGCACCAGACGACTGCCTACGACACGATGGTGATCCCGCGAATCGCTGGAAAACGCCGTGAGGTCCGTCGCATGCTGGCCGATCGATCCAAAGAACTGCTTGTTCGCTACCGACGTGGCGACTCTCCTGCCTCCGACTGTCCTTTGTTGGTAGCGATCGCAGCACGCGAACGAGGGTAACCAACTAGGCTCTACGCTACGGAAAGATACTCGGTGTCCATTCCGACCTGTCGAGAATACGGCCCAGAATTCGCTGAGTAGCTTTTTTTCTGCTAACAAAAGGGGCCCTCGATCGGCATTCCTGGTATGAGCACCGAGGAAGAGAGGGAAATACGCGAGCGGATGACTCGCTGCTGGTTGTCGGCAGAACCATCGGTCCGCGCCTACATCGCTGCAGCGATCCGTTCCTCAGTGGACCGAGAGGATCTCCTGCAGCAGGTAGCGCTGACGGTTGCTAGGCGGTTCGATGACTACGATCCCAGTCGACCGTTTCTACCCTGGGTTCTGTGGCTCGCCAAATCCCGCATCATCGATTTCTATCGGACAAAGCAGCGCCGTCCGACCCTACTGGACGATTCCATGCTCCGGCAGTTAGCAGACCATCTGATCGATCGGCAGAACGATGGAGCAAGTCGGCTAGAAGCCCTGGAGCACTGCCTGGAGAAACTGCCGGATCGCTCGCGTAGACTGCTGAACATGCGTTACCACCAGTCACTTGGGATCGAAAAAATCGCCGAAGCCATTCGTTCCACACCGGTTTCGGTTCGTGTGACCTTGTTTCGCATTCGCGAAGCGCTGGCCGACTGTATTCAACGAAGGCTGGCAGGAGAGGCAGAACGGTGACTTCGCATCCCTTGCCAGAACATCTCAAGAAGCTCATCGATCGCTGGCTGGACGAAGATCTTCCAGAGGACGAGGCGAAAGAGCTTTATTCAGGTCTTGCCGAAACTTCAGGAGCCATCGGATGGATGGCCGACCGCGCCCTATTGCATCAATGGCTTGGCAAGACTACCACCGACCTGCACTTCACCAAGCCTCCAATAGCCCGGATCGATGAATCCGGTCGATGGCCTGTGCGCTCGCTGCTGGCGGCAGCCATCGTAACGGCCGTTGGCCTTGCATTACTGACCATCGCATGGCCCAGGAGCGCATCGGCGTCCGCTAATTTCCGCGTGCAGCAGGCACTGGAGCATTGCCAACCGATCGCCGACCGACACTATCAGGTTTACGTCGAGAACCGAAATGCCACGCGGCGACAGTTGCTCCGATCGAGAAACGATCGCAACTCGTCTACCCTTTGGGTCCGAGGTAACCAGTTTGTCCAGCAATTTCAACATTCCGGGGAAAGACTTGCCTGGGGGCGGGATGCCTTCGGTGCGGTCTGGTTCACCGTCGACGGAGCCACAGCAGCGGTCTTCCAGCCAAATGAGATTCCTGATTCGCTGGAAGAGGTATGTGATCTCCGAAGCCTGAACCTTGCAACTCTGCTTGAAACCCTGCTGCGTGACTACAAATTGACCTTTCGTGGAAAAGCTCATGAAGTTGAGACGATCGAGGCAACCGTGCGCCCAGAGATCAAGCGATCGAAGTATGGAAAGATCGAAATCGAGATCGACCGCGACTCCTCGATGGTGCGACGAGTTTCTATGGAAAGGATCCAAAATGGACGCATTGCCGCCACCGTCCATTTCGATTGGATCGAAACGAAAATTGCCCCAAATTCTCTCTACGAGCTTTCGTCTTACCTGAGGCCTGAGGCGCCGATTGTCGACCACCGATCCCCGCGTGGTGAACGAGCTGAATTATTGAAGAGGTTTCTGGGAAGACTCCGAGTCACTCAATGGTCTCGCTGAAACTTAATGGAAAGGGGTTTGCCGTGCGAATCGCTATGCGAACGATCATCCTGATCGCGAGTCTCCACCTCGCACCACTAGTCGTTTTGGCTCAACAAGCAGGAGAAGGCTCCAGCACCCCCAATCGCTCTTTGCTCCAACGCTTTGACGCAAACGGTGATGGCCAGATCGATGATGGCGAACGTCGGGCAGTTCGGGAAAAGATGAGGCAGATGCAGAACAGGCCAGGCGCGATGACTCCTTCTGGCAAACCTGAAACCATAGGCGATCGCATCGTCACGCAAATGCAGTACCCTTCCAGCGATGGGAAGATGATCCCTTGCGTCCTATCGATGCCAGAGGGAAACGGCCCCTTTCCCGTGCTCGTCACGATCCATGGGGGCCAGGGGAATCGCGACTATGGCTACCTGCGCAGCATGGCCGCGCCAAACAATCTCTCTCCGACGATATCAGCTTTTAATGAACAGCCTTGGGCCATCCTGGCAATCAGCTATCGGGCTGGCAACGGAGCTTTGTTTGGGATGGAACAGGAAGATGTCGTCGCAGGGATCCGCTTCGCCAAGACGTTACCGAAAATCGATCCCCAGCGCATCGGGGTGGTTGGAGGAAGTCACGGTGGGCATCTAGCACTGGTCGCAGCTGAAAAAATGGGTGACGAATTTCTCTGCGTAGCAGTCGGTTCTCCTTGGATGACCGATCCGATTGTCTACATGACCGGTGATCCCAACTCCCCGCCGCTTTCCCTGGTTCCATCAAAAGCGAGGGAAGACCTGCTGCTCAACGGCAAGCGAATCTTCAACGGCATGCAGCGAGGGCGAGGGCTGACCAGAGAGCAAGCGATGGCGTTCATCACCGAGCATTCGATCGAGGCGAATGCGGAAAAAATCGTCATCCCAACCCTTTTCGTCACCAGTCGCGGGGATGATCAAGCCCCACACGTGCTGATCGAACCGATGATTGTGCGGATGCAGAAGTCGAACAAGGAAGTGCAGGTCTACACTGCCGACAAAAGTCCCCATGGTTTCTACTGGGCTCGTACCGTCAGTGCCGCACGCGATCTTCGCGGCCAAAAAAGTCCAGAAGAAGCAGAAGAGGAACAGAAAGCGCGACAGGCGATCATCGCATTTTTCACCAGTCAGTTTGCTCGCCAGGATCTGGAAAGCGAAGCGACATCGTCTAACGCTCCCCAGGAGGATCTTCAGTCGGATGGAGAGCCCCGAACCGGACCTGATGAGCCTCCAACTGAAGAACGGCCCGACAAGAAGGTGTCCCCCGATCGAGGCCAGGGTGGTGCAGACTTCCATTGGCTTGCGGGCGATGCGAATAAAATAACGCGAGCCGATTTCGCTCGTCAATTTGGAAAGTCTTCTGCCTTTGCCAGCCGACCGGAACTTGCCGATCGATTATTTGATCGGCTGGATACCGATCGGGATGGCGCACTGACGCAGTCGGAGTATGCCGGCTTCAGTGAACTAAAGAACCAGATGGGCCGCAGGGGAAAGAGCGGACAGTCCGGTGCGGCGATGCCAGATGAAAACCGCCCTGGCCGCGCAGGAGACCGAATGCTTCCCGGTGGCAAGCGATCCCCGCGTCAGTCCGAAAAGCCGACGGATCAACAATCACAAAGCCGCCGAGGAGATGCTGGAGTCATCAGGACAGACCCCGTCCGGATCACAGAGGGGCAAGTGCAGGGCGAGCAACGGGAAGGAGTAAGAATTTTTCGAGGGATTCCCTATGCATCCTCCCCAATCGGCGATAGACGATGGCATGCTCCAGGACCACCGGCGTCTTGGGAGGGCGTCCGCCAAGCGATCGATTTCGGCGCGCCGGCTCTTCAGGGTGAAGCGTTCACGCCTCGTAGCCAGCAGAGCGAGGACTGCCTCTTTCTCAATATCTGGACCCCTGTGGATGCGACAGCCCAGTCCAAACTCCCGGTACTCTTCTGGATTCACGGCGGCGCCTTTCTTCAAGGATCTGGGGCTCAGCCCCGATACGATGGCCGCGAACTGGCCAAGCGAGGTGCGGTTGTCGTGACGATCAATTATCGGCTGGGCTCACTTGGGCTCTTCGCCCATCCAGCCCTGACGGCGGAGAGCAAACCCGACGAGCCGCTTGGGAACTACTGCCTCCTGGATATGATCGCCGCCCTCCGGTGGACCAAGGAGAATATCGCTGCATTCGGTGGAGATCCGGGCAATGTCACCATCTCTGGATCGTCTGCTGGCGGAACCAGTTGCCTGTTTTTGATGGGTATCCCACAGGCTCAGGGATTGTTTCACAAAGCGATCCTCCATAGCAGCGGTGGCATCCGCAACATTCAGACTCTTACCGAAGCAGAAGCAGCGGGGATCAGACTGGCTAAATCTTTAGGAATGGACGACCCGTCGAATTTCGAGCAATTGCGGCGAGCCTCGGCGGAGCAGTTGGCGGTTGGTGTTGGGTCGATTCGAGAATTGAATCTCCCAGTCAAACCGATTATCGATGGCCGGTTGGTAACGAGTTCGCCCGAGGAATCTTTCACGCGAGGGAAACAGGCAAGAGTCCCTGTCTTGATTGGCTCGGCCAACGGAGAATCGGGAGCGAGACAGTTCGGGGATGAAGTAGCGACTGGTGGCGCCTTCGGGTTTCAGCGCAAGCTTGCGGATGAGATGGTCCGGGCTGGACAGCAGGTCTGGATGTTTCAATTGACTTTCGTCCCTCCTCAAGCCCGCTCCAGCCGCATTGCTGCAATGCATGGCGAAAGTGTCGCCTACTCCTTCGGCACCATCGGCCAATCGATCGCCGCACAGTACGGGTTTCGAAACGAACAGGCTGCTGGAAATGCGGCTCGGTTGCGCCGAGGCGGCGGAAACCGTCCGGGTGCAGGTGATCGCGAAGATGATTCCCAACCGGTGGAGGAGTCCGAGCAGGGGAGGAAAATCAGCCACGCGATGATGGAGTACTGGATCCACTTCATGCGGGATGGAGACCCCAATGGCTCTGGACTTCCAACATGGCCAAACTACGAACCCAAAGACCCTAAGACGATGGTCTTTGGCAACGAAAGCCTATCAGCGAAGTAGGTTGCCCCTCCTCGAGTAAGATGAACGAAGTTTTGGGAGGATTCAGAGATGAGTTCTGCTTCACGACGCAAGCCGCACCCCAATCCAGGGCCCTCGGGGCGGACTGTGTACATCCGAATCATTCCGTCGATCGGGAATCTCTTCGGGATGGCAATGGTTCTTGGCCTGCTACTTGCTAGTAAAGCCGAAGCGCAAGAGGAGATAGAAAAACGCTTCCAGCAACTGGATGCCAATCGCGACGGCATGGTGACAACGGACGAATTGCCTCAAGCGGCTCTTTTTCGGATTTTTGATGCCGATGGCAGCGGTGATATCACTCTGGAGGAAGCAAGACGGACAGCTGGTAGGTCGCGGCTTCGAGGGCGGATGGGTGGTGACACAACTCAAATCGCACCGAAGGAAGAAGCGAAAGCTCCAGAGCCTTCCGAACCGACAGACGTCCCCGTGCGCGAGGGCCCCAGACTTTTGAGTCCTGGGGAGCATGGAATCGGCAAGTTTGTTCAGGACATCGAATTGGTCGACCTCCAAGGAGCAGCAAAAAAACTTTATGAAGTCTCTGACAGCCAGTGGACGATCATCGCCTTCACCAGCACCAGTTGCCCGATCAGTAGAAAGTACCTGCCGACACTGGTGGCACTGCATCAGGAGTTCTCATCCCACGGCGTTGGCTTTGTTCTGGTCAACTGCATCGCCACCGATTCACCAGCGCAGATGAAAGAGGCGGTGGGGCGATTCGGATCAGAGATCCAGTACCTTATCGATCGGGATTCGGCTCTGGCGACCCATCTCGGAGCGACCAGCACAACCGATGTCTTTCTGCTGGATCGATCTCACACGATTCTCTATCACGGGGCGATCGACGACCAATATGGGTTAGGCTATTCCATCGATGCACCTCGATCGACCTATCTCCGGAACGCGTTGGAAGCCACGCTGGATCATCGCACGATTCTTATCTCGGCGACCCTGGCCCCCGGTTGCAGGCTGGATCACTCAAAGGCACCCCCAACCAACTCGGAGGTAACCTACCACAACCAAATCGCGAGGCTCCTTCAGCGGCACTGCATCGAATGCCATCGCGCAGGAGGCGTCGGGCCCTTCCGGCTTGATTCCTACGACGATGCGGTCGCGCATGCAGCAATGGTTCGCGAAGTAGTTGATCGTGGCGCTATGCCACCTTGGTTCGCTGCAACCGACAAGTCCCATAGCGTTTCCCCCTGGATCAACGACCGTTCGCTTTCCAGCTCCGAAAAGAAGCAGTTGCTGGATTGGGTTGACCAAGGAATGCCCGCTGGCGATCCCAGTCAATCTCCTGCCCAGAAGAGCTTCACAGATGGCTGGCTGATTGGAAAGCCGGATGCTGTATTCCAATTCGCCAAGCCATTCCCGGTGAAGGCAACCGGTACCATGCCATACCAAAATATTGTCGTGGAAACCCAGCTGGAGGAGGATCGGTGGGTCCAGGCAATCGAAGTGCAGCCTGGCAATCCGTCCGTCGTGCACCATGTGCTGGTCTTTGTCCAGAGTGCCAAAGAAGCGGAGGGAACTCTCGATGATGCGGCAGATGAAAGGGGAGGTTACTGGGGTGTGTATGTCCCCGGCAACAGCACTCTGATCTACCCGGAGGGATATGCCAAACGAATTCCAAAAGGGGCAAGGCTCCGTTTTCAGATGCACTACACACCCAACGGAACGGCCACTGAGGACCGTACGCGCATCGGGTTGGTCTTTGCCAAGAGGGAACCACAACACGAAGTACGCGTCGCAGGGATAGTGAATCGTGGATTTCGGATTCCGCCCGGCGCCGCCAATCATCCGGTGGTTGGAACGATCCGAAATCTTCCTGCCGATGTCGAGATACTCGCTTTCCTTCCCCATATGCACCTACGAGGCAAGGCAGCTCGTTACGAATTGATCTCCAACGGCCAATCCCAAACGCTCCTGGATGTCCCCCGATACGACTTCAACTGGCAGCTACTTTATCGCTTTGCGGAACCGGTCTCTGCCCGTGCGGGTGACACACTGCAGTTCACCGCATGGTATGACAACAGCAACGACAATCCGGCCAATCCCGACCCATCCAGAGAAGTCCGCTGGGGACCTCAAACCTACGAGGAAATGCATTTGGGGTATGTCGAGTATGTGGTCCCGGGTGCCAAGCCAGGCGATCCAAACCCGCTTTCGCCACGCAATCGACTACGTGGTGCCTTTCGAAATTTCCCAGGAGGATCGAATTCGGAATCGAACCGAGCGAACGCTGCCCTCTTTCGACAACTGGATACCGATAGGGATGGCGCCGTGACACGGGACGAAGTACGTGCAAAGTATCCAGATAACGCTGCCGCATCGTCGACGCTCTTCGATCGACTAGATACCGACGGAGATGGGGAATTGAGTCGGCAGGAGCTTCAGAAATTGCCAGAGATACTTCGGTCGCCCCAGCCGTGAGCCACGATTCGGTAGGATGAACTTCTTAGATTTCAGGATTCCGATGGAATAGCGAATCCATCGAAATATTGCTAGTCAAC
>Ga0068877_10003367_pt1 | contig 12685 bp, 12 predicted proteins | sample NOAtaG_FD_66437 | JGI IMG/M metagenome (GOLD analysis project Ga0068877, IMG submission 66437) | Freshwater lake microbial communities from Lake Erie, under a cyanobacterial bloom - NOAA_Erie_Diel6S_1000h metaG | ecosystem: Environmental > Aquatic > Freshwater > Lake | place: USA: Ohio, Lake... | reverse complement strand
GATGCTAGGTACGGGTGTTCGCCGCCAGGTATTAGTTTGAACTTGCAGCCGCGATTCCAGCTTTAGCCGGCTCACCCGTTTGTGTCAGATGATGATCTTTGACCTGCCATGCCAGCGATACGTGATTTAACGCTGCTGCCCGCTGAGTTAATTCCTGCAAGCGCAGCGCCATCGCCGCTGCCGAAGCCTTTTGGATTTAATGATACGGTTTGTCCCCGCTGTGGCGTCCATTGATTGTCTGCAGTATCCCTCATGCCTTTTGTAAAGCCGCCCCCAAAACCTTGGATCATGGATTCGCCGGGTAGTCTCAGACTGCTGATGCCGGCATTACCGTCTCCACCCAATTGGGGCACATAGCTGCCACCCAGTCCCATGCCAAGCCGCTGCGCCAGTGCAGGGATGATACCAATTAGTTCCTGTATCAATATCGCGAGTATCAGCAGCGATATGATGCCCTGACCAGCAAGTTTGAGCAGTGCATTCATTTGGTCGCTTGAAGTCGCACCGCCTGCCTCTGGTGCCATCATAAAGGTTACGCTCAGGGGTTTTCTGCCCGCTGCGTCAGTAGCTGGTTTGGTTTTATCAAAGCTGGCATTACTGGGGCTATAGATGTTTACATCATAAATATTGCAAGCCAGTTCAGCCTTCTCGAGGAAACCTTCATCCTTATCGGTGATGGTGCGGCTTTTGTTGTTTTTATCGACAATTTTGAAGTCGCATACGGTGCAATAGCGCCATGGCAGCCGCACTGCCGTGGTTTCCTGTGTCTGCTCGTGATACATGATGATGCTGTTGATGCCCTGGGTCATGTTCGAAACGGGTAGCGATAAGATAAAAACTAGGAAGGCAAACAGCAGCACGGCCTGAATGACAAAAGATGCAAGCGTGCCAAGCCATTTATCGAAGTAGGTTTGGGTCGGCTTGAACAGATAAAAGGTGATAAAAAATGGCGCCATAACCATCAGGAACGTGATGGCAAACATGGCATAGATGTAGCCAAAGACTGCGCGGGCAAAGGCAAGCAGAAAGCGTCCAATGAGCGCAAGGGCAAGCCAAGCAATGATGGGGAATGCAACGGCCATGGTTGCTAGCACGGCAAATACGGCACCCTTACATTTTTCTTCACCCATCACGGATCCTGCACCGCCAATGGCATAGTTGAAGATCTGGGCGAGAAATTTATCCAGTAGCATGAAGGCCTCATTGCCCGTGGAGGCATCCGTCACTTTCATGCCAGAAAGAACGATCGCAATACCATCACTCATGGCGGACATGAGGAGCTGATAGGCAACGCCAATCAGCAGATCGGCATTGAGGGCAAAGCCTGTGACAAACGCAATTTTCAGCAAGAATACGATGGCCTCCCGGCCGGTTGCTGCGGTCATGCCGATGGTGAAGGAAATGCCAAAGAACAGCACCGCAAGGGTGGCTGCTGCATAGATGGCGGGTTCGAGTTCGTAGATCAGCCCGCAATACATATGCCCCAGCAGATTACTGGCAATGGCCTGCATGTTGCAGGTTAAAAATGTGAACACATTATCAAACGCAATCGTGGTAGGGCAGGTGGCGCTTGAAAGGTAGAGATTGCCGCTAGCAGTACCGCCGGCACAGGAAAATGACCCCAAAGCAACATCCTCGCCAATGGCCATGGCGAACGGCGCATAGAGGGTGATAGCCATGACGGCCATGACGAGCCCGAGTATCCATGCGCTGCTTCTGGTTAGACTCATCCGACCGCCTGTGGGGTGCGCCCCATCAGTTGCGCAAGTGTATCCGCAGGGCTTGGGGCTGCCGAGGGGGTTTTCCCGCGCAGGGTTTGCATGGTGAGGGTGGGGATGCCCGTCAGGCCGGCACGAATGACCACCGCCTCCGCTCCGCGCTTTTGCAGAACATGCCGTTGTTCGAGCTGAATATACCCCAAAGAATTGATATCCTCAGGCGTGAAGCCAAAGCCCATGCTGTAAGCAGCACCTGGATCTTTGTCGGGCATGGCGAAGATGGTAGCGGCGCGCGCGGCAACGGCCAAGCAATAGCCAAAATCGGCGCTTCTGTCGATATCAGAGGCGGATAACATCATGGCAGCGTTGTTTTGCGCCAGATAATCGCACCAGCCGGCGGCGCGTGCGCTGAAGAGCGGGGTATTGAGAATATCGAAGCCTTCATCGAGCACAATCATCGTGGGTGTACGATTGAGTGCGCCGGTGAGGCGATGCAGCAAATAGCCCGTAAGTGGGGCGCGGGTGGCGGGGTTATCCATCCAGCGGCCAATGTTCCAGACGCTGAGTTTCCCGGGCTGGAAGGTGTCCTCGGCCATATCGAACAGGTCGCCAAATTCGCCACCTGCAACGTAGCGCTGCAGCGAGTTGGCCAACAAGCCATCGGCTTCGCGGATGACGGCAACCATGGCCGACATGCGACGTTGCTCGCGCGGTAATTGCAGCACAGTATCGATGACATATTGAAAGAACGAAAGTGTGGAGCGGTTGAGCTGCAGGCCGCTGGGGTCGACAAGCGTGGCCAACCACAAGGCAAGAAACTCGCGATTGGCCGGTGTTTCCGGCAGCAGCAGCGGGTTGAGTTTGCAATCGGCTGTGCCCGGGTTGAGTGCCTGCCCCCCCATGGCGGTGATAAAGGGTGCGGCACGCCCGTTCACATCCAGATACCAGATGGAAATGGGGAGTTTACGCGCTTGCGCCAGCAGGAAATGGGTGAAGCTGGTGCGGCCCGTTCCAGCTTTGCCTAGCACAATCGTATGCGCGGATGATTCGCGGTGGAAGTTGAAGTAATAGGGTGCATCCTGCACGGTGGTGAATACGGTGACGGGTGGCCCCCATGGAGAGCCCACTGCATTGCCCATGGGAGCGGCTTGCAGATTCACGAACCCAGCGAGATGGTCGGTATCCACCGCTTGTTTGCGGGCGATGAAGGTGAAATTTGCAGGCAATTGTGACCAGTAGCATTCCTCGAAGCGCATATCCTCGCGCACGACAATGAGGCCCAAGCGGTTCAGGGCGCGCTGCACCATGTGGACGTTCGATTCCAGTTGCGTGATGCTGGTTGCAATCAAGAAAATACTGGTTTGCTGCTGGCCGAACGCCATGCGCAATTCGCTGCCTTTGATGCCCATGAGGCGGTCGATTTCCATCCATTTAGCGAGTTCTTTGTCGCCGCTATAGGTCAGGTATTTGGCTTGCTTCTCGTAGGCGGCTTGGGCTTCGGCCGCGCCGGTGAAATCGAAGCATTGACTGACGATAAGTTCGCACGGAATTTCCAAGAATTTATCGATGCCCGCGAGGGTGGATTCTTTGTATTCTTTGAGCGTGAGGATGGCGGCGAAGCGACGGACGCCATCCGCGCTGCGCACTTCCATGGCGTTAAAACCGAAGGTGATTTCGCCGCTCGTTAGCACATGCGATAAATCGCGGTCGGGCACCGCCATGGGGCGCTCTTCGAGGTTGATGAGTTTTTCGAGGAACTCCATTTGCTCGCTGTAAAAAATGCCCTCGCGTTCGACGAGCGTCAGCAGTCGCGCGCCGAAGGGGTTGAGGATGGTGAGCATGGCGGCGGTGGTGCGGTTGATTTCCTTGAGTGCTTGGTCGAGCGCTTTGCTGCGCGCGGTGCGATTACGGTTGGGCAGCAGGCTTTGTTTGAATAGTTTGAAATTTTTCAGTTCGGCGGGTTCCCCAGCACGGACAATGCTAACATAGAGCTCGTTGGTATAGGAGATGGAACTGGGCTGATTGGCGCGCCACGCTTCGTCGATTTTGCCGCTGAAGGGATCGGGGAAATGGGTGCGCGCACCGGAAGTTTGCTTGCGGCGCAGTGTGTGCAGCCAAATCGCGTAGCGGTCATCCGGGATGGTTTTTTTGATGGCGGTGCGAATGGCGGTGCGAAGGTTGCCGTGAGCTTGGACGTCGTAGCCTAAGCCGGTGATTTTGATGGTTTGGAGCAACTCGCCATCCTTCGTGGCGATGGTGGATGGGTCGTATAAACAGGCATAGGGTACGAAATCGGATTCGATGACATCATCCGAAATATCTTCAAATTTTTCGAGCTCTTTGCTCGAAACGCCCTGTTTTTTTTTGGTTTGTTTGGGCGGAGCGGTTTTGCTGGTGGCCATACGAACTCGTTAACTTGCAGCGAATGATGGAAGGACACACTCCGAAATATTTAGCGGTGCGCGCAGGATGCAGAAGGTGCGCTGGCGATGAATAGGGGGTAGTGATGATTAAGAAGAAGTCTATGGGGGCGGCGAAGATGCCGCCCCCATAGTTTTTTGGCTGGATTATGGGCAGCCAGTACCAGCGCCGCCAGAAATCATATCCACGATGGCAGGTGCACCAAAGATGATACCAACGCCCAGACCGACGATGATGGCCATGCCCCACGATACTTTACCCATCAGAGCGCCAACGCCGATGACGATAATGGCCAAGGTGGCAATACCGCTACCGATCGGGCCTTGAAACCAGTCAACCACGTTACACAGCGTGTCGCCCAGTGGGTTGTCAGCCGCCACCGGATCAGCCGCCAGCGCAGCCTTTGGCATGAGCATGAACGTATAGGCAGCGACCACTGCCAGTGCAAAATGCGTCATTTTCTCAGCTATAAGATTCAATTTCATTACTCTCTCCTTTTTAGTTAGTTTTCAGATAATCGTTCGTGGGCTTCCCCAGTTCGTTATTCACGATTATTCCGTCATTGAGCAGTATCACAGAATTATTACAGTTTTATGACAATTTTATAACAAATGTCATCGAATTGTCATATTTCTACGTTTAGATAGTACATATTTACCACAGTTTGCGTTAAAATGCTAGAAGTTAATTTAAATGTTTAGATTTTTTAATTTATTGATATTAATCACTATTTATTTAAATGAGGCCATTCAATAATAATGTTATATTAACTTTTTTAATAAAAAATAGTTAAAATTGTTGTGAGTGGTGCGTGGAGTATAATACTGCAGGGGGAATCATAACGCTGTGGGGCTATGCGTGGTTGATCCAATAATTTGACAAAAACTCCGAATTGTCACCCCGTTTTTATAACGGGGTCCACCTTATTTCTCAGCACGATGGACGCCGTCATTCGACGGGGTTACACATTGTGGATTGCACGAACAGATGGAGGGGGCACAATAATCCTACTATTGTGCCCCCGGCGAGCTAAGACCAGCCCATATGCTGCAGCGTTGATCAGGAATGACTATCACTAGGCGCGAGCGGCACGATGGGAGGGTCAACATGCCCCTTGCTGTTGCGGCGCTATTTTTCCCTCGCCATCCTCCATTGGCTCTACTAAACACAGCGGCGAGTTACTTTTATGGATGGAGATTCGCATGACAAACCTTGCCGATAGATTGAAGGAAATGGGCCTTGCTTTGCCGATGGTCAGCATGCCAGCGGCAAATTATGTGCCGTGCACGATCAGCGGCACCACACTCTATGTCTCGGGCCAGTTGCCGATGCTGGGTGGCAAGCCACAATTCATCGGCAAAGTGGGCCGTGAATATAGCATCGAGCAGGGGCAAGAATGCGCCAAGCTGTGCACGCTCAATATCCTTGCCCATGTGCAGATGATGCTGGGCGGCGATTTGTCACGCATCAGCAAGCTCATCCGCATGGGCATCTTCGTCAACGCGCCGGATGATTTCACCGACCACCCAAAAGTGGCGAATGGCGCTTCGGATCTGATGGTGAACCTGATGGGTGATGCTGGCAAACATGCGCGCTTTGCGGTGGGTGTCTCGGGTTTGCCCTTTGGCGTGGCGGTTGAGGTGGATGCGACGTTTGAGTTAAAGGCATAACCCATGGCCGATATAGTAAAGGATGCGTTAGAGAAGGTGCATGCATCCCTCAACGATAACAATGTGGGGCTGGATGTGTGCATTGTCGCGCTGAAAGAGGCGCTCGCCCAAACAGGCCAAGCAAACGTGACGATGGATAAGACGCGCTTGCCGAACAATAGCCGCCCGGGCCGAAAGATGTTGCAGAGCTATTTCAAAAAACGCGGCGTTATTGTCGAGTTTGTCGCATAATGCGCTACTGGCTATTCAAATCCGAACCCTCGACATGGAGTTGGGAACAACAAGTGGCTGCCGGCTCCGACGGCACGCACTGGAATGGCGTGCGCAACCACCTCGCCAAACAACAGATGATGGCGATGAAGAAGGGCGATCTGGGATTTTTTTATCATAGCAATGAGGGCAAAGAGATTGTGGGGATGGTCGAAGTCATTCGCGAATATTACCCTGACGATTCGGACCCCACGGGCAAATTCGTGATGGTGGATGTGAAAGCCGTTACGCCGCTGAAAAAACCTGTCACGCTGGCCGATGTGAAGGCCACGCCAGCGCTCGCGAACATGTCCCTCGTCACTAGTGCGCGGCTATCGGTGCAGCCAGTCACGGCGGCTCAGTGGAAGGTGATTAGTAGGATGGGCGGGGTTTAATTGCTGCGGTGGCGATCTAATGAATAGGTATTAAGATCATCCGTATAAACAGTTGTGTCATCACTCGCTGAACGGTTAAAATAAGTATAGATGATATTACGTAAATCGCTTTGGTCGGCAGCGGATTGCCAAGGGTCGTATGTACCGATTACGTGCTGTGTGTAGACATTAAAAACGCTGGCAAAGGTACGATTATATCTTCGACTGAAGCTATTCTGTAAATCAGGATGCGCAATGTGGTTGACCAAGAGAACGCCGTTGGGCTTGAGCAATTTTTTCGTATCAATCAAAAATTCACGTGTGGTGATCTCCATCGGCATCGATAGCGGGTTGGTGTAAGCGTCGATGAGAATAAGATCGTACTGTTGCTTGGTGCGATGAACAAACGCGCGCGCAGATGTGGCGGTGAATGTTTTGTTGGGCGATAATGGCGCACGTATGAGATATTTTTCTGAAACAGCTTTTAAATCGGGATCAATGTCAACAAATTGATAGCGATTAACTTTATCGTCGAGCCCAATAGTAAAGCCCCCCGCACCAAGCACCAATATGTCGCGTGGTGGATTTCCAGCTTTCTTGATGGGGTCAATGAATATTGATTCGATGTAGGTAATGTATGGAAAAATGCGCTTACCATCACCGCTTAGTGCTGACGAATTAGATCGGTTGATCATCATACGGCGCGTGTTTTTTACATTGTCCTCATATAGTGTGACCATATTATAAGCGTTGTTGGAAACGATGTTTAGCGCGCGCATTGTACTAGGGGCATTAGCTGAAATAATTAGCAGCATTACCACGGATGCAAGGATCGTTTCACCACAGATTAGTTTGCGTGACAGGACGAAGACAAGCACACCCAGCAAACCAAGTGTGATGATGACCGTCATGTGAACGCCGATGATGTTCATCAGAATTAATGTTGAGAATACAGATCCAAGAAACGATCCGACGGTAGAAAAGAATAACATGCGACCCGTTAAGGCACTGATGCCAGTATGAGCAAAGTAATTGCTGACGATGGGAACTGTCTGCCCCAGCAAGTAAATAGGATATGCAAGGAAAATAAGCCCATAGAGGAATGCCTGGGCAATAGCTTGCTGTATGCCTAATTGGCGGAGCCCCGCGAAGAATAGTTCGAGCATAATATAGGACAGGCCTACGGCAAGAATAACCATAGCTGTGAGTAGATTTTTTATTAGAAGTTTACGCATATACATGCGTTTGCGGCCACCGTGATGATAGCCAATAGCAAGGGGCAGCAATACGGCACTAATGATAATAGCAATGATTTCGGTACCAGAGCCGACGAACGGAATTAGCTGGCGAATCGCCAATAATTCGCTGGCCAGAACGACATACCCCTCAATAAAAATAACAAAGAATAATAGCGCGGTTGGGCGTTTCATTAGGCCGCTTTTTTCTGGAGGGTGACGCTGAATTTTGCTTCGGTTTTGGCGGTAATTTCTTCAACACTCACGCCATCGGCCAACTCAATGAGGGCCATGCCGCTCGTTGTGATTTCGAATACGCCTAAATCGGTGATGATGAGGTCGACAACGCCGACACCAGTCATTGGCAGGTTGCATTCGGTTACTAGTTTGGCCGAGCCATCCTTGGCGTTATGCTCCATGATGACAACCACGCGCTTGACGCCCGCCACCAAATCCATCGCCCCGCCCATGCCTTTGACCATTTTGCCCGGTACCATCCAGTTGGCAAGGTCGCCGCGTGCGTTGACTTGCAATGCGCCCAGAATCGTGAGGTCCACATGGCCGCCGCGAATCATCGCAAAGCTCATGGCGGAATCGAAATAGACGCTCTCGGGCAATTCGGAGATGGTTTGTTTGCCCGCGTTAATCAAATCGGGGTCTTCCTGCCCCGCGATAGGGAAGGGCCCCATGCCAAGCATGCCGTTTTCGGATTGCAGCGTGACCTTCATGCCGTGCGGGATGTGGTTGGCAACCAACGTGGGGATGCCGATGCCAAGATTGACATAAAACCCGTCGCGCAGCTCCTGTGCAGCGCGGGCACACATTTGATCACGATCCCAAGCCATAAAACCCTCCGTTAGAATAACCCCAAGGTTACAGACATACCATTAACCCAATAGCGATCAACGGCAATGCTTTTTTAAACGGAATTCGTGTGGCTCACACCAGAGGCGCACTAAATCGCTGATGTCTCTTTGATATTATCAAAGCAAAAGTTTGCGGCTGGTAAAACTGCCGAAGCGATGCAATGCATTAATAGATGGAATTCGCTTTTCTATCCGAACGTAGGCCAGCGTTGCGGTCGGATGGTAAATTCGAATCCCGAAAGAGCGATGTAGAAGCTGGTTCGCCCGCAGCGGGGGCGAGGTTGGCCAAATCATTCGCCGCGAGGGGTGGGTTCGCTTCAGCCGTGATATCGGGTTGGGTGCAGATAATGCGACTTCTAGGTGAGGTGCTATCGATGATAAGCGGGCCATTGCAAGTTTGTGGTCTGCCGGAGCGATCGATATAAGCGGTGCCGGCTGGGTATTGCACACGATTATTCGAGACAATGGGCGGCATGGGGTTAAGGTTATAGATAACGCGGCCATTGGCGGCGCTGCGCGGGGCATTGATGGCTTCGGCAAAGGCCACCGAACTCATGGATACAATTACAAAGGTGGTCAGAAAATATTTCATGATGGTCTCTTTAGCAGAAACATTCCGCTTTGGGAATAAAATCATGAAACTTCGTTAACTACGCCGCCCGCGTGGTGCGTTGCTCGATGCGCTTCTCGAAGTTTTTGCCAAGGAAAATGCGTTGCACGAAGATGCTGGGCGTGTGGATCTCGTTGGCGTTGAGTTCGCCCACCTCGACTAATTCCTCCACCTCAGCGACAGTGACTTTGCCGGCCATGGCCATCATGGGGTTGAAGTTGCGGGCGGTTTTGCGGAAGATGAGGTTGCCTGCTTTGTCGCCCTTCCATGCTTTGACAATGGCTAAATCGGCAGTGAGGCCGGTTTCCATGACGTAGGTTTCACCATGAAACTCGCGTAGTTCTTTGCCTTCAGCCACAATCGTGCCGACACCGGTTTTGGTGAAAAAAGCGGGAATGCCTGACCCGCCCGCACGAATACGCTCGGCCAGTGTGCCTTGGGGGTTGAACTCGATTTCGAGCTCTTTGTTGAGATACTGAGTTTCAAAGGTCTTGTTCTCGCCCACATAGGACGAGACCATTTTCGTAATTTGCCTATCTTTCAATAGGATACCAAGGCCAAACTCATCCACCCCGCAATTATTGCTGATGATGGTGAGGCCTTTGATGCCCGATTGCTTTAGCGCCAATATGGAGTGCTCGGGTATACCGCACAGGCCAAAACCACCGGACATGATGGTCATGCCGTCGTGCAACAGGCCGCTCAGGGCGGAGGTGGCATCGGCGTAAACTTTGCTCGGGGTGACGCTCATGAAGTGTTGCTCCTTCGTCGATGAAATCAGAAATATGGTTCTACAAGAGACTGGTAAGAGGTCAAGTGCTGGAAATTATATAAACTTATTGCTATTGTTTTATACTAATAATCAATAACTATGGCAAAAATTAATAAAGTGTTAACGTGTAATGGTTCATAATAACGAAGGATGATGCCGTGCAGACATCACAACAAATGGGTAACCCTACGATGAGTATAACGCGCGAAGATATTGAGTTGTTGGTTCGCGAGCCTTCGCCTATGATGCGCCACCGCATCTGCGAAAAAATTTCCAGTGGTTATAATTCTGGTCTTTACACCAGCGGCGAGACAAAACTTGCCAACGAAATTTTTCGGTTGCTGCTGAAAGATACGGAAACCAAGGTGCGCCTGTTGATTGCGCAGGCATTGCAATCGAATATGCAGGCTCCGCATGACATCATCTGGGCATTGGCGAATGATTGTCATGAAGTAGCGACACCGATTTTGCAGCACTCGCATGTGCTGAGCGAAGAAGATTTGGTGGCGATTGTGCGCGCGACGCGTGAGCACCCAAAACTCAAGGCAATTGCCCGCCGTCTAAGTATCTCCAAACAGCTTTCGCACGCGCTGATTGAAAAACGCGACCATGAAATCACCCGCGATTTACTTGCCAATAAAGGTGCATCTATTTCCGAAACCAGCATGGATATCGTGCTTGAAGAATTCGCTCGCGAAAACTCAGTACTTGAGGAGCTGGTGCTGCGCGGCGGCTTGCCGTATGACTTTGCCGAGCGATTGTTTGCGACCGTATCCGACACGCTTAAAAAGCAACTGACCCGCAAATACCGCATGGGTAAGGAAGTGGTGGAAGATGTAACCACCGCTGCGCGTGAGACAGCGGTGTTGCAGTTTATCTCGCCGTGGATGAGCCAAAACGATATCAACCATCTGGTGGATGAGATGTGTCGTAGCAAACGTCTTACTGATTCGGTGATTATTCGTTCGCTGTGCATCGGTGACTTGCGCTTTTTTGAAACGGCAATTGCCAAGCGTGTCGGTATTCCTGTGTCAAACGCGCGCATTCTGCTGATTGATCCAGGCCCGCTTGGGTTCAAGGCGCTGTATGAATCCTCGGGCTTGTCACCTGCGTTCTACAACGCAATTCACGCCATGTTGCGTTTTGCGGTTGAAGAAACGCAATATGGTAATTACCGTACCAGTGATTTTGGCGCACGCATGGTGGCTAAAATTCGCTCTGCCGGTTTGGACAAGTCGATTGAAAATATGGAAACGCTACTACAGTTGATTGGACGGGCGATCCATGAACCCAAGCTCCACTAGTTTGGAATCGATGCACGAGAATATTGTATTAACGCAGATGGATGTCGAGCGTTTGCTCAACGACGACTCTTCGGATTCGCGCAGTGCAGTGCTTGATAAAATATCGAGCAGCTATAATGCGGAGCATTTCAAGGGGCGCGAACGCGATATTGCAGAACAGATTTTTCGACTCTTAATGAAAGATGTTGCGTTACGTGTGCGCGAAAAACTTGCAGATCGTATAAAAAGGAATGCGATAGTGCCGCGCGATATTGTTTTACACCTTGCAAACGATGTAGATTCGGTGGCCACCCCCGTGCTGACGCATAGCCCCGTATTGAGTGATGCGGATTTGGTGAGTGTGGTCGAGAAAAGCCATGATATGGGCAAACTGCTTGCCGTGACCCAGCGCGAAACTATTTCGTCACGTGTCAGTGAAGCGTTGGTCGAGACGCGTTACGCGCAAGTGATGACGTCGTTGTTGTCGAATGAGGGTGCAACGATTAGCGATAAATCGCTAGAGAAAATTGCTGATGATTTTCGGGGTGATCAGGAGGTTCTCGCTGTGCTATCATCGCAACCCAAATTACCAATTACGGTGATCGAACGCATTATTTCTAGAGTGAGCACCGCAGTCGCTGAGACACTCAAAGAAAAGTATCAGCTTTCCGATCACGAGCTGCATAAGGATTCAAGCCATGTTCGCGAAGATTTCATGGTGCGGTTGCTTGAGCATAGCCTCTCGCGTGAGGAAATCGAAGCGTTGGTAGTGCAAATGGCGGCGGAGGAGCGTCTGACCCCCTCGATTGCAATGACGGCATTGTGCCGTGGCCAGATTACGTTCTTCTCGGCGGCGATTTCACAGTTTTCCAATATTTCCTTCGCCAATGCCGAGCGGTTGATTGCCGACCGTGGGGAGCATGGGTTTAATGGCCTCTATCAGAAATCGGGCTTGCCCGATTCGATGATGGATGCAGTGCGTTTGTTGCTGCGTGCGGTGCAGGACATGCAAATTGATTCGGCCATTCCTGGGTCGGCGCTTTATGCCAATCGTTTGGTGGAGCGCGTAATTCAGACAGCGGGTGCTCAGCCTGTGGAATATCTGCCGTATTTCATTGCGCTCATTCGCCAGAACCAGCATCGCGCCTAGCAGCTACCCTCTCATTTTGCCTATTGTCTAGGGGCTAGGAGGCTGCTAGCGTACCGGCATGGAAAACGAACTGCGTATTGCGTGCCTTGCCGATGACTCGCCCAAAGCGCAGGCGGCCTATGCCGAACTTTCTGCGCGCTATCATTTTCTCGATATCGCCGGAAAACGCACCAAGCCGGATGTGATTGTGGCGCTTGGCGGCGATGGATTTATGCTGCAGGTGCTGCATAAATATATGCACCGGAATATTCCCGTCTATGGCATGAATTGTGGCTCGGTGGGGTTTCTGCTTAACACCTATCATCCTGAAAACCTGCACGAGCGTATTGCCAATGCG
>Ga0068877_10003366_pt1 | contig 12690 bp, 12 predicted proteins | sample NOAtaG_FD_66437 | JGI IMG/M metagenome (GOLD analysis project Ga0068877, IMG submission 66437) | Freshwater lake microbial communities from Lake Erie, under a cyanobacterial bloom - NOAA_Erie_Diel6S_1000h metaG | ecosystem: Environmental > Aquatic > Freshwater > Lake | place: USA: Ohio, Lake... | reverse complement strand
GTCTACGGCGTGTGGCAGTGCGAGGGCGAGGTGCGCCACCTGGTCGCCCGCCGTCTGGAAGACCACTCGGCCTTGCTGGCCGGCCTGGCCACGCGCAGCCGGGATTTCCGCTGACACCTCGTCACCACAGGTGATCCACCGCGCGCCACAATCTGCGGGCTTTCAGCCCTGCAGCCTCGTTCCCCCGCCGCCCCGCCGCTCACTCTCTTCTTGTCGCCATGCTGTTCCTGCTGTCCCCCGCCAAGACCCTGGACTACAACACCGCCGTGCGTACGCCTGTGGCGAAGAAGGCCACCGACCCCCTGTTCACCGAGCGGGCGGCCGAGCTGATTGAGGTGCTGCGCCGCAAGACCCCGGCCCAGGTGGCCGAGTTGATGGAGTTGTCTGACGCGCTGGCCACGCTCAACGTGGGGCGCTACGCCGCCTGGCAGCCCGAGGCCACCACTGACAACAGCAAGCCGGCGGTGCTGGCCTTCAACGGGGATGTGTACGAAGGGCTGGACGCCAACAGCCTGAGCACCGCCGACCTGGCCTGGGCCCAGGAGCACCTGGTCATCCTCTCGGGCCTGTATGGCGCGCTGCGCCCGCTGGACCGCCTGCAGCCTTACCGTCTGGAGATGGGCACCACGCTGGCCAACCCGCGCGGCAAGGACCTCTACGCCTACTGGGGTGACACCGTGGCCGCGCACCTCAACGAGCGCCTGGCGCAGGACAAGACGCCCATCGTCGTCAATCTCGCTTCGCAGGAATATGCCAAGGTGGCGTTGCGCCCGGCGCTGAAGGCCCGCGTGGTGGAGTGCCAGTTTGAGGACTGGAAGGGCGGCCAGTACAAGATCATCAGCTTCTTCGCCAAGCGCGCACGCGGTCTCATGGCCCGCTGGGCCATCGAGCACAAGGCGCGTAGCCCCAAGGCCCTGCGCGCCTTTGACGCCGAAGGCTACGCCCTGGACGAGGCGGCCAGCACCGACGACCGCCTCGTCTTCCGCCGCCGCGTCGCGGCCTGACCAAGGCCCTGACCCAGGCTCTGCCCCTGACTCTGACACCGAAGCCCCTCACCGCAGGAGTTGGCATGTCCTCCACCCCCCACACCACCGCTGCCGCCAGCACCACCACCCAGCCTGTTCAGCAGGTGACGCCCGAGTTGCGCCGCTGGATCATTGCCCAGGCCGAGGCGGGATGCCTGCCCGAGGATGTGGTCAAGGCCATGGTGGCCAGCGGCTGGCACGAAGACGTGGCGCTGGACGCCATGGAGCAGACCCTGCGCGGTCATCTGGCCAGCCTGCGTGAGCCCGTGCCGGGGGGCTCCTCAGTGCCTGAGCCGGCCATTTCTGAGGGCGCCAACGTGATCGTGGTCGATGGCCACCCGGTGGAGGTGGTGATGTCGCTGCGCCTGCCGCGCGTGGTGATCTTCGGCCACCTGCTTACTGACCAGGAGTGCGACGGGCTCATGGCGCAGGCCGCGCCGCGGTTGAAGCGCTCGGAGACCGTGGACACGGCCACGGGCGGCAGCGAGGTGCATGCGGCTCGCACCAGCGACGGCATGTTCTTTGAGCGCGGCGAGACCCCGCTGATCGACCGCATCGAGCGCCGCATCGCCACCTTGCTCAACTGGCCGCTGGACCGCGGCGAGGGCTTGCAGATCCTGCGCTACCGCCCTGGCGCCCAGTACAAGCCGCACAACGATTACTTCGACCCGGCTCAGCCCGGCACGCCCAAGATCGTGGAGCGCGGCGGGCAACGCGTGGGCACGCTGGTGATGTACCTCAACACCCCCGAACGCGGTGGCGCCACGGTGTTCCCGGATGTGGCCTTGGAGGTGGCGCCTGTGCGCGGCAGCGCCGTCTTCTTCAGCTACGACCGCCCGCACCCCATCACCAAGACGCTGCATGGCGGCGCGCCCGTGCTGGCCGGTGAGAAGTGGGTGGCCACCAAGTGGATGCGCGAGGGTGTGTTCGTGTAAGGCTGCTGTCCTGGGCTTCTGACACACTCAGGTCACCGACCCAGACGGGCCAGGCCCGCGTGTCGCACGCGGCCTACGCTGCGCAGGGCGGTGCCACCAAGGGGTCCACCATGAAGTCCATCCTCGCCTTGCTCGCCGCTGCCGCCTTTAGCGCGGGAGCCTTCGCACAGTCCGCCATGCCGGCGGCGCCGGCCACGCCCGCAGCGCCTGCTGCAGCACCCGCGCCCGCACCGGCCGCGGCGCCCGACGCCAAGGGCGCGCAAAACGCTGAGAAGAAGGCCGAGAAAAAGGCTGAAAAGCAGGCCGCCAAGAAAGCCGACAAGAAAGCCGAGAAAAGGGCCGACAAGAAGGCGGCCAAGAAGAACGCCAACAAGAAGGTGGCCAAGAAGCCGGCCAAGAAGGCCGCCGACAAGCCTGCGGCCTGAGCCGGCTCAGGCGCCGCTGACGGGCTTGCCGTCCTGGTGCTCGCGCACCAGGCGATCCAGCATCTCCATGAAGACCTTGCGCTGCGGCGCGGGCAGCGGCTGCAGCATGCGGGCCTGGGCCCGCAGCATGCCCGGCGTCACCTCTCGCAGCACGGCAGCGCCGTCGTCCGTGACATGGATCAGACGCACCCTTCGGTCGTCTGGCGAGGCACCGCGCAGCAGCAGACCGCGGGCTTCCAGGCGGTCCAGCACGCCGCCCGTGGTGGAGGTGTCAAAGCCGATGGTCGCCGCCAGCGTGCGCTGGTCCATGCCCGGCTGGCGCTGGGCCGCGGCCAGGGCTGCAAACTGCACGGGCGTCAGGTCCAGGCCCTGCGTCTCCTCCATGAAGAAGGCCACGGCAAATTGCTGAAGACGCCGAATCAGATGCCCGGGCTGGGCCTCGATGTCCGGCACGCTATCGCTGCGTGGTGTCGCCATATCAGGGTTTTCACTGATCTTGATGCAGCCAGAATATCATTATTCTGATCGTCAGCATACTTATCAAAAGTCCGTATCAGGCCCCCGCCCCATGCACCGCCCCGCTGACGCTCCCCGGCCGTCGATCTACTACCCGTACAAGGTGCACGCCCCTGCGCCCGCGCACGCGCAGGCCGACGTGCAGGTGTTGGTCGTCGGGGCCGGTCCCATCGGGCTGGTCACGGCCCTCGGCCTTGCGCAGCAGGGCGTGCGCGTGGCCGTGCTGGAGAGCGAACTGCAGGTCAGCGAAGGCAGCCGCGCCATCGTCTTCACGCGCCGCTCGATGGAGATCCTGCAGCAGGCCGGCGTGGCGGCGCGCGTGTCGGCCAAGGGGCTGCCCTGGCGCTTCGGCAACTCCTTCTACCGGGGCCAGCGGGTGTTCCGCATGGAGGCGCCGCACCGGGAGGACGACCGCTTCTTCCCCATGACCAACCTGCAGCAGCAGTTCGTCGAGGAGTACCTGCTGGATGCGCTGGCCGCCTTTCCGAACGCGCAGGTGCGATGGGGTCACAAGGTCTTGCGCCTGGTGGACAACGTGGGTGAGTCTGCAGACCCCGGTGTGACCCTGGAGATCGACACGCCCACGGGGTCCTACATCCAGCAGGCCCCCTGGGTCGTGGCGGCCGATGGTGCCCGCTCCGTGCTGCGCGCCGCCTGCGGGCTCAAGCTCGAGGGCGCGGCCTACGAGGGCCGTTTCGTCATCGCCGACATCCGCATCGACCTGCCGCTGCCCACCGAACGTCTGGCCTACTTCGATCCGCCCTGGAACCCGGGCAACACGGTGCTCATGCACCGCGAGCCCGACTCGATCTGGCGCGTGGACTACCAACTGCCGTCGGGCGAGACGCCTGAGCAGGCGCTGGAGCCGGCCTCGCTCCAAGCCCGCATTGATGCGCAGTTGGCGCTGATCGGCCATGCCGGTGTGCCCTGGGAGCTGGACTGGAGCTCCGTGTACTCGGCCCGTGCGCTCACCCTGCCGAGCTACGTGCACGGCCGGATCGCTTTTGCAGGCGACGCGGCGCACCTGCTGCCCATCTTTGGTGTGCGCGGCGCCAACACCGGCTTTCAGGACGCGCAGAACCTGGCCTGGAAGCTGGCGGCCACCGTGCAGGGCCGTGCCGGCCCGGGCCTGATGGACAGCTACAGCCACGAGCGAGTGGCCGCCGCGCGCGAGATCGTGGAGGAGGCCGGCAAAAGCACGCGCTTCATGACGCCGCCCACCCGCGGCTTCCGCTTGCTGCGGGACGCGGTGCTGTCCTTGTCGCTCACCCACGACTTTGTACGCCCGCTCTACCACTGGCGCACTTCGCGCCCGCACGACTACCTGGACTCCCCGCTCAACGCCGCTGACGATGACAGCGCGGCCTTTGATGCCGGCCCGGCCAACGGAGCGCCGCTGCCCAACTGCCGCTGGGGCGAGGGCTTTCTGCTCGACCACCTGTGCGGCCAAGGCGCGGGCTGCTTCTCGCTGATCGTTGATGACCCGGTCACGCTGGCACCTTGGGGCGAGGAGGGTGCAGCGGCGTTGCGGGGAACGTGGGGAACACCATCGAACCTCGCCGCACTGCAGACCCTGGTGGTCCCGCCCGCCATCGGTCAGGCCCTCGGCCTGACCGGGTCGGGCTCGGCCCTGCTGGTACGCCCTGACCAGCACGTGTGCGCCCGCTGGCGCCAGGTCACGCCAGCACGTTTGCAGGCGGCGCTTTACCAAGCTCTTGGACATGGCCTGAACCGACCACTTGACCGTGCCCCCGCGAGCCAAATCACCACCCCAGCCCAGCCCTCACATTCGGAGCCCCCATGCCTGGACTGAGCCTGCCCGACCTTGAGAGCGTGTACGACCTGCTGGCGCAGGCCATCGACCGTGCGCCCGAGGGCCGCTCCGAGCTGATGCTCACCAAACTGGCCCTCCTGCTGGCCCAGGAGGTGGGCGACCGATCGCGCGTGGAGGCTCTCGTGGCCAGCGCGCTTGCCGACCTGTGAGCCCGCATGCGCGCACCGTGTTTGCCACGATGGCAGCCGCCTCTTGCCCCGCGTAGAGTGCACCTGATGTGCTGCTCGAGCCACCTGCGCCCTGTGGGCGCCCGCCGCCCATGATGACCTTTGCCGCGCGCTGCGGCCTGTCCGACTACGCCCGCGAGGCCGCCATCGAGGAACTGCTGCGCTCGGTGCGCGCCCGCAAACTCGAGCGCGTGCGCATCGGCTGGTGCGACACCCACGGCGTGATGCGCGGCAAGACCCTGATGCCCGATGCTTTGCACGACGCGCTGGACAACGGCGTGGGCATGGTGGGCACCATGCTGCTCAAGGACACCTCGGACCGTACCGCCTGGCCGGTGTTTGAGGCCTCGGTGAAGGACCAGTTGCCCGGCTTTGAGTTCGCCAGCAATCTCATGCTGCTGCCAGATCCGGCCAGCTTCCACACCCTGCCCTGGGCCCCAGACACCGGCGCCATGCTGGCCCAGGCCTGGTTTGCCGATGCCCGCCCCGTGCCCTTCGACACCCGTGGCGTGCTGCAGCGCGCGCTTATCGCTCTGGGAGAGGCCGGCTACGGCCTGCGTTGCGGGCTGGAGGTGGAGTTCCACCTCTACCGCATCATCGACGCCCGGCTGGACCCCATGGGTGCGGCCTGGCCGCACGAGCCCCCGGCCGTACAGATGCTGCACCCCGGCTACCACCTGCTGAGCGAGGAGTGGGGCGACCAGGCGGAGGAGGCGCTGCGCATCGTGCAGGCCACCGCCCAGGGCTTGCGCTTGCCGCTGCGCTCGCTGGAGATCGAACTGGGCCCCAGCCAGTTCGAGGCGGTGTTTGATGTCATGGACGCGCTGGCCGCAGCCGACGCGATGGTGCTGTTCCGCAACGGGGTGCGCCAGGCCCTGCGCCGCGCCGGCTACCACGCCAGCTTCGTGTGCCGGCCGCCGTTCCCGAACATCATGTCCAGCGGCTGGCACCTGCACCATTCGGTGATCGACCGCGCCACCGGCCGCAACGCCTTCACGCGCGAAGAGCCTTCGCCGGGCACCACGGCGCTGGACGCCCAGCACACCCTGTCAGCCGTGGGCGCGCAATGGCTGGCGGGCCTCCTGGAGAACGCGCCCGCCTTGGCGGCACTGTGCTCGCCCACCGTCAACGCCTACGGCCGCTTTCGCCCCAACGCCCTGGCGCCGCAGGCTGTGCTTTGGGGGCGTGACAACCGCGGCGCCATGCTGCGCGTGGTGGGCGGCGCCGGTGATGGCGCCACCCGCATCGAGAACCGGCTGGGCGAACCTTCGGCCAACCCCTACCTCACCATGGCCGCGCACATCCACGCCGGGCTGGACGGGATCCGGCGCGCGCTGGTGCCGCCGCCGGCGACCGAAGCGCCCTACGGCGGGCAGGGCCAGGCCCTGCCCCGGACGCTGGGCGCCGCGCTGGCTGCCCTGGGCGACAACCCCGCCCTGCGCAGCGGCCTGGGGGCCGATGTGGCGGACTGGTTCATCCGCCTGAAATCCAGCGAAGTCAGCCGCCATGAGGCTGCCGAGGACAAGGCCGAGTGGGACCGGCGCGAGTATTTCGGCCGGCTGTAATCGTCCGTCATCCTTCGTACCTTGCCTCCCCCCACCTGACAACGGCTCACACCGCTACACCCTTCACCGGAGACCTCCTCTTGAAGATCCTTGAAACCCTGGCCAAGGCCTGCGCCGTGCTGGCCGGCGTGCTGCTCACGGGCATCACGCTGATGACCTGCGTCAGCCTGATCGGCCGCAACACCACCGGTTGGACCATCGTGGGCGACTTCGAGCTTTCGGGTTCGGCGGCTGGTGCGGCCATCGCCCTGTTCATGCCGTGGTGCCAGGTGCGGCGCGGCAACATCATCGTGGACTTCTTCACCGCCAAGGCCTCTGAGCGCACCACCCAGATCCTGGACCGGCTGGGGGCGCTGTCGCTGGCCCTGTGCATGGCCTTGCTCGCCTGGCGGTCTGGCATTGGAGGTATCAATGCCTGGAAGAGCGGGTCGGGATCGATGATGCTGGGCTTTCCCGAGTGGATCGTCTTTGTCTTCATGGTGCCGCCGTTGGCGCTCACGGCCGTGATCGGGTTGGTGCAGGCAGCCCGCGGCTTTGGCCAGGAGCAAGCAGCATGAGCCCCATCGCCCTGACCGTCACCATCTTCGCCACCATGCTGGTGCTGATGGCGGTGCGCACGCCCATCTCCATTGCCATGTTCGCCGCTGGCGTGGTGGGCTATGTCACCCAGGCCGGCTGGCTGCCGCTGGCCAACTTTCTCAACACCCAGGCCTTTGCCCGCTTTGCCAGCTACGACCTCAGCGTGATCCCGCTGTTCATCCTGATGGGCAACTTCGCCACCCAGGGGGGCATCAGCAAGGCGCTGTTCGAGTTTGCCGCGGCCGTGATGGGGCGGTTCCGCGGTGGCCTGGCCATGGCCGGCGTGCTGGCGTGCGCGGCCTTCGGCGCCATCTGCGGCTCCTCGGTGGCTACGGCCGCCACCATCACTTCGGTGGCCTTGCCCGAGATGCGCCGCCACGGCTACTCCGGCCGCCTGGCCACTGGCACCCTGGCCGCGGGCGGCACCCTGGGCATCCTCATTCCGCCCAGCGTGCCTCTGGTCATTTACGCCATCCTGGCCGAGCAGAACATCGCCAAGCTGTTTGCCGCGGCCATGGTGCCCGGCATCATCGCCATGCTGGGCTACATGGTGGCGATTGCCATCTACGTTCGCGTGGTGCCCGGTCAGGCGCCTGAGCAAGACGAAGCGCCTCGCCTGACGCTGTCGGCGCTTTGGGGGATTGGCCCGATCGCCATCGTCTTCCTCATCGTCTTCGGCGGCATCTACACGGGCAAGTTCACGCCCACCGAGGGGGCGGCCGTGGGTGCGGCGGCCACCTTCATTGCGGCGCTGCTCAAGCGGGAGATCACCTGGGCCAAGTTCAAGCAGTGCTTCTATTCCACGGCCGAGGCCTCGGCCATGATCTTCATGATCTTCCTGGGGGCGGACCTGATGAACGCGGCGCTGGCTCTGACCCAGGTGCCCGGACAGCTGGCCGCCGTGGTGCAGAGCTGGGGCCTGGCACCGCTGGTGGTGGTGGGTGCCATCTTGCTGTTCTACGTGGTGCTGGGCGCGGTGATGGACGAGTTGTCCATGCTGCTGCTGACCATTCCCATCTTCTTCCCCATGATCATGGGCCTGGACTTCGGCATGCCCAAGGAGAGCGTGGCCATCTGGTTCGGCATCATGGTGCTGATGACGGTGGGCTTCGGCATGCTCGCCCCGCCCGTGGGCTTGAATGTCTACGTGGTCAATGCCCTGGCCAAGGACGTGCCGATTGCCGAGAGCTACCGCGGCGTGATGCCCTTCCTGATCAGCGACACGCTGCGCACGCTGTTGCTGCTGTTCTTCCCGCCCATTTCGCTGTACCTGGTGAAGTACATCGGATAGGAGATGTTTGCGTGAGGCCCGCCATGCTGCGGGCTGAGGGGCTGACGGGTTCCCGCAAACTCATCAGGGAAACCCGTCTTGTCCTCGGGCCGTGCAGTCCTTACAGTGCAGCTCTCTGATTCTTTTCCCTGGCTTGTTTCTCAGAAGGAGACTCCCGCATGAAGCGTCGTCAATTTGTACAGGGCACCGCGGCCGCTGCGGTGCTGGGCGCTCCGCACCTGTCGGGCCTGGCCCAGCAGGTCGTGACCTTGAAGTTCCACACCTTCATGGCGCCGATGTCCAACGTCTGGCTCACCATGCACAAGCCCTGGATGGAGAAGGTGGAGAAAGACTCGGGCGGTCGCATCAAGTTCGAGGGTTACCCGGCCATGCAGCTGGGTGGCACCCCTGTGCAGCTGTACGACCAGGCTCGCGACGGCGTGGTGGACATCGTCTGGACGCTGCCCGGCAATACGGCTGGCCGCTTCCCGCGCGTGGAGGTGTTCGAGCTGCCGTTCATGATGAACAACGCCGAGGCCACGTCCAAGGCCTACTGGGAGTACGTGCAGACCCAGGCGCCCGACGAGTTCAAGGAAACCCATGTCATCGCGCTGCATGTGCATGGCCCGGGCATGTTCCATTCGGCCAACAAGCAGATCAGGAGCGTGGCCGATCTGCGCGGCATGAAGGTGCGCGGCCCCACGCGGCAGATCACCAAGATGCTGGGCGCCGTGGGTGCCACGCCCGTGGGCATGCCGCTGCCGGCCATCACCGACGCCCTGTCCAAGGGCACCATCGATGCCTGCGTCATTCCCTGGGAGGTGGTGCCTTCGATCAAGGTGCATGAACTCACCAAGTTCCACAGCGAGTTCGACAACACAGGCGGTGCGCTGTACACCACCACCTTCGTGATGGCGATGAACCAGGCCAAGTACAACTCGCTGGCGCCTGACCTGAAGCGGGTGATCGACGCCAACTCCGGCATGGCATCCTCCGCCTGGCTGGGCAAGACCCAGCAGGGCAACGACCCGGCCGGGCGCAAGACGGCCGTGGACCGCGGCAACACCATCTACCAGTTCACCGCTGCGCAGCGCGAAGAGTTCGTCAAGCTGTCCAGCCAGATCGACGACGAGTGGGTGGCCGACATGGACAAGCGCGGCTTCAAGGGCGCGCAACTGCTGTCCACCGCCAGGGCCCTGATCGCCAAGCACGGCCGGGGTTGAGCCCGCCAGCACCCTGGCCCTGACCCTGACTGCGGTCAGGGCAGGGTGCTTCGCGGACAGCGGTCAAGTCGTCAGATCCAGTGGACATCGCAAATTGTCCAGGCTCTACGATCATCTCTGGATTCACCCTTGGGGTGCCTCGGCGCCCCAAACTGTTTTCTGATGGCAATCGATCAAAAATTGGTGTGAACTTTTCCACACACAAGACCCGGCTTTCCCTCAGATTCCTAGTGCATGAGGGGTAGTTCCGTCTTGTTGAGCAGCCTCGTTCGGCGTCTACTACTGTCTCCGGTGTCAACGGGCGCAGACACAGGCGCGCACAAATGAGGAGCCCCCGAATGATGAAGTTGTCCGTCTTGATGCTGGCCGCCCTGGTGGCCTCTGGCAGTGCTCTGGCTCAGGGCCGGCCTGATCTGGTGGATCAATCCCTGCGCGGCGGCCGCGCGCAATTCGTGCCCGGCGAACTGCTTGTGCAGTTCAAGCCGGGGACCACTGCTGAGGCGCAGGCGGCGGCCTTGGCGTTCATCCGCGGGTCCAAGAAAGAGACAGTGAAGAACGCCGCGCAGCGCCGCGACGGCAAGGGTGACCTGCACCTGCTGTCCCTTCCGCCAGGCTTGCTGGTGGCCGATGCTTTCCGTGCAATGAGCCAGCTGGCCGACGTGGACTTTGCGGAGCCGAACTGGGTGTACCAGCATCAGGCGACGTCGAACGACCCCTACGTCACCACCAACACCGCTTCCAGCCAGCTTTGGGGCATGTACAGCGAAACAGCCCTGGCCGGTGGCAAGGCCAACGCCTTTGGGATTGGCGCCACAACTGCTTGGAACGCCAACAAGACCAACTGCAGCAATGTCTACATCGGCATCATCGACGAGGGCTACATGTTCACGCATGAGGACCTCGCAGCCAACGCGGGCACCAACCCTGGCGAGATCGCCGGCAATGGCATTGACGACGACGGCAACGGTTTGGTCGACGATGTGTACGGCTGGGACTTCGCTGGGAACAACAGCACGGTGTTCGACGGCGTGGGTGACGACCACGGTACCCACGTTGCCGGCACGATCGCTGGCGTGGGCGGCAACGGCAAGGGTGTGGCCGGGGTGTGCTGGGGCGCCAAGCTCCTGGGAGCCAAATTCCTGGGCAGTACGGGTGGCACGACAGCCAACGCCATCAAGTCGGTGGACTATTTCACCAATCTGAAGACGCGTGCGGTCAACCCGGTCCCGGTCACTGCGACCAACAATTCCTGGGGTGGCGGCGGCTTCTCGCAGGCCTTGGCGGACGCGATCGAGCGGGCCAATGCGGCGGACATCCTGTTCATTGCTGCAGCCGGCAACAGCGGCACCAACAACGATGTCACGGCCAGCTACCCGTCGAATTACGGCAGCGCCAACATCATTGCTGTGGCGGCTATCGATTCCAAAGGCGCTTTGGCTTCGTTCTCGCAGTACGGTGCTGTGACGGTGGACATTGGGGCTCCTGGGGTCGGTATTTGGTCCACGATTCCGAAGAGCAGCAAGGGCAAGGTGGTGAGTGCCTACGCCACCTACAACGGCACGTCCATGGCCACCCCGCACGTCACAGGAGCTGCGGCGCTGTACAAGGCTCTGAACCCGACTGCCACGGCTGCTCAGATCAAGGCCGCGATCCTCAACTCGGCGACGCCAACGCCTTCCCTGGCTGGCAAGACCGTCACCGGCGGTCGCCTGAACGTCAGCGGCTTCTAAAGCCCCACATCTCTACCGTGACAAGCCGGGCCGTGTGCCCGGCTTTTTCGCATCTGGACGCCTGCAAGGCTGCCTGAGGGAGGCCGTCCACACGTAGCCTGCCAGGGCTGGTGCCGCAGCCATCTTGGGAGACACTGCCTCCCATGCCCGCTCCCTTCCCCCGCCGGCTCTACCTCTTCGGCCTGGTCAACCTGGTCATTGGCACAGCGGCGTTCATGAACGCGGGCTTGCTGGTGCCCATGGCACAAAGCTTTGGCGTGGGCGTGGGCGCGGTGGGGCAGGCCACCACGGTCTACTCCCTGGCCACGGCGTTGCTGGCACCGGCCTTTCTGGTAGCTACCGCGGGCCTGGCGCCGCGGGTGGCGCTGGCCATTGCGCTCACGCTGTTTGCCCTGGGTAACCTGGCCACGGCGCTGGCGCAGGACCTCACCACGCTGCTGTCCGCCCGCGTGCTCATGGGTTGCGGCTCGGCGGCCACGGCCTTGATGGCGGGGTTGGCGGTGGCGGCAGCGCCCGTGGAGCGCCGGGCGCAGGCGCTGTCCATCGTCTTCGTCGGCATGAGCCTGAGCTATGTGACCGGTATCCCCCTGGCCACCTGGGTGGGCTTGGGCTGGGGCTGGAGGCTGCCCGTATGGGCCGCGGTGGTGCTCACGCTCCTGGCCGCCCTGGCGCTGTGGAAGGCCTTGCCGCCAGAGCGCACCGGGGGGGTGACAGGCCCCTCGCTGCGCGGCGCGGCGGCCTTGCTGCGCCAGCGTGCCGTGCTGGCCGTGTTTGCGCTGACGCTGGTGTATTTCATCGCCATCTTCTCGGTCTTCTCCTACATGGGCCCGGTGCTGAAGTCGCTCAAGCCCATGGAGCCCGGCGCCTTGTCGGCCGTGATCTCCTTGTTTGGTGTGGCCGGGGTGGTGGGCACGCTCAGTGGCGGCCGTGCGGCAGATCGTCTCGGCCCGCGCCGCAGTCTGACGGTCAGCTTGTCGGGATTGAGCCTGTGTCTCGTGTTGTTGCCGCTGACCGCAGGGCATCTCTGGGCCATGTTGGCGGTGTTGATGGTGTGGGGCGTGTGCGGCTTCAGCATGATGGCGCCGCAGCAGGTGCGCCTGGCCCAGTTGGCCGGGCCTGACACGCCGCTGGCCTTGTCTCTCAACAACTCCATGCTCTACCTGGGCATCGCGCTCGGCGCGGCCGTGGGGGGAGCCGCACTGACCCATCTCGAGGCGCGCTACCTGCCCTGGGTGGGGGCTCCCTTTGCGTTGGTGGCCCTGGGTTGGATGCGCTGGAGCACGCGGCCGCGCTGAGGTTCTCCAGCGCTGAAGCTCAGTGCTTTCGCCTACACTGCGAGGTGTCAGGTCTTCCAGTCGACCCGACGACGCCGCATCCGGCGCTCTCAAAACCCTCGCGCCTTCGGACTGGTGGGCCCTCGG
>Ga0068877_10003365_pt1 | contig 12691 bp, 13 predicted proteins | sample NOAtaG_FD_66437 | JGI IMG/M metagenome (GOLD analysis project Ga0068877, IMG submission 66437) | Freshwater lake microbial communities from Lake Erie, under a cyanobacterial bloom - NOAA_Erie_Diel6S_1000h metaG | ecosystem: Environmental > Aquatic > Freshwater > Lake | place: USA: Ohio, Lake... | reverse complement strand
AGCCCGCAGGGCCTCCACAGAATCAATAGCCCGCGCGGTCACCCGTGGCGGGCTTTGTTGTTTTAATTGCACCGCGGGAACCGCTGCCCGCCCATTGCCATGAGCTTGAAGGACCGGATCACCGAAGACATGAAGTCCGCCATGCGCGCGAAGGAGGCCGATCGTCTGTCCACCATCCGCATGCTGCTGGCTGCCTGCAAGCAGCGTGAGGTGGATGAGCGCATCGTGCTGGACGACGCGGCCGTGATCGGCATCGTGGACAAGCTGATCAAGCAGCGCAAGGACTCCATCGCCGCCTTCACGCAAGCCGGCCGGATGGACCTGGCCGACAAGGAGTCGGCCGAGGTCACCGTGCTGGAGGCCTACCTGCCCCAGCGGCTGTCAGCGCAGGAGATTCAGGATGCTGTAGCTGCCCTGGTGGCAGAACTCGGCGCCAGCGGCCCAGGCGACATGGGCAAGGTCATGGGCGCCGCCAAGGCGCGCCTGGCGGGCAAGGCTGACATGGGGCTTGTATCGGCTGCGGTCAAGAAGGCCTTGGCGCCCTGAGGCTGGCCCCAGCGCAGCGCCGCTCTATCGGAGAACACCATGAATTCCTCACTTCCCGCTCAAGCCATCGCAGCTGATGTGTGCGTGGCCCCGCAGTTGAACGCCGAGGCCATGGCTGAAGCCGCTCGCCTGGGGTTCAAGAGCGTGGTGAACAACCGCCCCGACTTCGAGGGCGGCCCCGACCAGCCCACCAGCGCCGACATCGCCGCCGCTGCGCAGGCCGCCGGGCTGGAATACCGGTTCCTGCCCGTGGCGGGCGGTTATCAATCCCCTGAAGAGGCGGCGCAGATGGCGCGCCTGCTGCAGGAACTGCCCCGCCCCATGCTGATGTTCTGCCGTTCTGGAGCGCGCTCAGCGCGGCTCTACGCGCTGGCCCAGCAGGTTTGATCCTTTCCGTCTGACGCGTTAAGCGGTTATCCACCCCAACCAGGAGATGACGTGGCTCCACTTCTGAAAATCTCAGCCCTGATCGATCAATTCAGCGAGTTGATGGGCAAATTGATCATTTGGCTGGTGCTGGCTGCGACGGTCATCAGCACGACCAACGCCATCATCCGAAAGGCCTTTGATAGCAGCTCGAACGCCTGGCTGGAAATCCAGTGGTACCTCTTCGCTGGCGTGTTCATGTTGGGCGTGGGCTACGTGCTGCTCAAAAACGCCCACGTGCGGATCGACTTCATTTCCTCGCGTTTGTCCAAGCGCACCAACGCGATCATCGACCTCCTCGGCTTGGTCCTCTTCACCATTCCGCTCGCCGTGATCCTGGTCGACCTCTCGTGGCCGCTGTTCATGCGCGCCTTTCAATCCGGTGAGATGAGTGCCAATGCTGGCGGCTTGATCCGCTGGCCGGTCATTCTGTTGATGCCTGTCGGCTTCGGTATCCTGGCTCTTCAAGCGTGCTCGGAGCTCATCAAGCGGGTAGCTTTCTTGACCGGTCATCGCTCGGAACCCTTCAGCGTGGAAGAAGGACAGTCCGACGAAGAAAAGCTCGCGGCGGAACTTGCTGCTGAAGCCGAGGCCAAACTGCAGGGAGCGCGCTGACATGTCCGAGTTCATCACCCAGAATTTCGTGCCGCTGATGTTCAGCGGCCTGCTCTTCTTTCTGCTGACCGGTATTCCCGTGGCCTTCGGCCTGGTGGCCACCGGCCTGCTGTTCGGCTACGTGGGCATCGAGCTCGGGCTGTTTGGCAGCAACATGTTCCAGGCACTGCCGCTGCGCGTGATGGGGATCATGCAGAACGACACCCTGCTCGCGATCCCGTTCTTCACCTTCATGGGCATCATCCTGGAGCGCTCTCGAATGGCGGAGGACCTCCTGGAGACCGTGGGCCAAGTGTTCGGACCGGTCCGCGGAGGTCTGGCCATTGCGGTGATCCTGGTAGGGGCGCTCCTGGCCGCGACCACAGGGGTGGTGGCTGCCGCCGTGATTTCGATGGGCTTGATCTCGCTGCCCATCATGCTGCGCTACGGCTACAACCGGACCATCGCCACCGGCACCATCACCGCCTCAGGGACGCTGGCACAGGCCATACCGCCTTCACTGGTGCTGATCGTGCTGGCAGACCAGCTGGGCCGTTCGGTGGGCGACATGTACGCTGGGGCGCTGGTGCCCGGGTTGCTGCTGGTCGGCCTGTATCTGTTGTTCATAGTCGCAGTGGCGCTGGTGCGCCCGACCTGGGTACCCGCCCTGCCGCAAGAAGCCCGCATCTACCGTGAAGACAACGGGGCCAGCGGACACATGTCGCTGTTGGTGCTGTTCGCCATCTGCGGCGTGGCCGGCTGGGCCTGGGCGCAGGTGCACGGTCAGATCGTCAACCCCATGGTTGGACGCGAGCGCCCGGCACCTGGCGATGAAGTCTTCATCTCGTCGATGACGGTGGCTTCGTTCCTCGCCTTGGGGCTGGCCATCGCCAACCGGGTCACACGGCTCGGCTTGCTGTCACGCCTGGCTGAACAGGTCACGTTCGTCCTGATTCCCCCGCTGGTGCTGATCTTCCTGGTGCTGGGGACGATCTTCCTGGGTGTGGCCACGCCGACAGAAGGCGGTGCCATGGGTGCCGTAGGTGCCTTGCTGATGGCCATGGCGCGCAAGCGCTTGGGCATGCCGCTGCTGCGTCAAGCGCTGGACAGCACGGCCAAGCTGTCAACCTTCGTGCTGTTCATCCTGATCGGCTCCACGGTCTTCAGCTTCACCTTCAACGCAGCTGATGGCCACGTCTGGGTGGAGCATCTGTTTGAAGGCATGCCAGGCGGAGCGCTGGGCTTCCTCATCGTCGTCAACCTGCTCGTGTTCGTGTTGGGGATGTTCATCGACTTCTTCGAGATCGCCTTCATCGTGATCCCGATCCTGGCGCCAGTGGCGGCCAAGATCCTGCCGGAGCTTCTGCCTGGCGCTCCAGTGGACGCGGTGATGATCTGGTTTGGCGTGATCATCGCCATGAACCTGCAGACCTCGTTCCTGACACCGCCCTTCGGATTCGCCCTTTTCTATCTGCGCAGCGTGGCTGCGAAAAAGGACTACAAGGACCGGGTGACCGGGCAGATCATCCCTGCAGTCACCACGGCGCAGATCTACAAGGGCTCCATCGCCTTCATCATCTTGCAGCTCGTGATGGTTGCGGCTGTCATCGCATTCCCCAGCCTGGTGATCGATGGCCTCGGTCAGAACGACGTGAAGATCGACGCTGACCAAGCGCTGCAGCAGATGCAAGGCGCGCGAGAGTCTTTGCAGAACATGGGCAATGAGCCTTCGGCCTCAGCGCCGGCGGGTGGAGGCTCAGCACCTGCGCCCGCCGCTGAAGACCCGATGAAGGCCTTGCTGGAGGCCGTCAAGCAGGACCAGCAGAAGAAGTGATGAACCCTTGGCGGACAGCCTCGCGCGCTGTCCGCCACCTCATCGCAAGACCCATGAAAAAAGCCCCGCACTGCGGGGCTTTTTTTGCGCCGGTTGGTTGCCGCGGACTTGCCGCGGCATCAGCCGTTCACCTGATCACAGGCGCTGCTGCTGCATGAAGTCGTCAAAGGCGGCTTCAGAGAAGCGGAACCACAGGTTGGCGTCACGACGGAAGGTGCTGTAGTCGTCGTAGATCTTCTTGAACGCCGGGTTCTTGCCACTGATCTCGCTGTACAGGTCTTGCGAAGCCTTGAAGGCACCGTCCATGACGTCCTTCGGGAAGCGGAACAGCTTGGTACCGCCAGCCACCAGCTTCTTCAGGGCCGCCGGGTTGCGGGCGTCATAGCGCGCCATCATTTCGGTGGCGGCGTGCGAGGCAGCAGCCTCCACGATGGCCTTGTTCTCAGCAGACAGCTCGTTGAAAGCCGCGTTGTTGATCCAGAACTCCAGGCCGGCGCCGCCTTCCCAGAAACCAGGGTAGGCGTAGTTCGGAGCCACCTTGTTCAGGCCGAGCTTCTCGTCATCGTAAGGACCCACCCACTCGGCGGCGTCGATGGTGCCCTTTTCCAGCGCCTGGTAGATCTCGCCACCGGGGATCATCTGCGGCACCAAGCCAAGACGCTCCATCACGCGGCCACCGAAGCCGCCGATGCGCATCTTCTGGCCACGCAGGTCAGCCAGGCTCTTGATCTCCTTGCGCCAGAAGCCACCCATCTGGGAGCCGGTGTTGCCGCCGATGAAGTTGACGATGTTGTACTGCGCATAGAACTCACGCAGCAGCTTCATGCCGTTGCCTTCCATCACCCAGCCGTTGATTTGGCGGGCATTCAGACCGAAGGGGATGGCTGTGCCGAAAGCGAAGGCCTCGTTCTTGCCCACGAAGTAGTAGGGGGCCGTGTGGCACATCTCAACGGTGCGGTTGCGCACGGCATCGTCCACGCCGAAGGCCGGCACGATTTCGCCAGGAGCGGCCACCGTGATGGTGAACCTGCCGCCCGTCATGGCGCCCACTTGCTTGGCAAAGATCTCGGCTGCGCCGTAGATGGTGTCCAGCGACTTGGGGAAGCTGGAGGCCAAGCGCCAGCGCAGAGCGGGCTGGGCATGCACGGCGGGTGCCACGCCGGCGGCGAGCACGCCTGCCAGGCCAGCGCCTTGAACGAATGAACGACGTTCCATGGAGGATCTCCTGAGGTTGACAAGACGACGCATCAGTGCCTAGGGTTGTGGCACAGGCGCGCGATTCTAGGGGCAGCTCTGGCGCGGCTGCTGGGGGTTTCCCCGCGCATCAACAGGGCCTTGTTGAAGCCGTACACCCAGGGGTGCCAATCAGCTCAAACAAGCAAACGCCAGGGGGCGCGCATTGAACGCCTCGGCAGCGTTCACGCAGGCTTGCAGCGGCTTCCCTCAGGAACCCGCCACCTTCATCTTCTCCAGCAGCACCGAGCCCACCGACTTGGCGCCCATTACATAGACGTCGGCGCCTACGGCCACGATGTCGCGGAACATCTGGCGCAGGTTGCCGGCGATGGTGATCTCTTCCACCGGTCGGACGATACGGCCGCCCTCCACCCAGAAGCCCGACGCACCGCGCGAATAGTCGCCCGTGACGTAGTTCACGCCCTGTCCCATCAGCTCGGTCACGAGCAGACCGCGACCCATGCGGCGGATCATGGCGTCCAGGTCGTCCGTGGGCATGGTCAGGCGGCTGGTCAGGCTCAGATTCTGCGAACCGCCGGCGTGCCCGGTGGTGCGCATGCCCAGCTTGCGGGCGGAGTAGCTGGACAGGAAGTAGCCCTGCACCACACCGCCCGTGACCACGTGGCGGGCCCGGGTGTGCACGCCTTCGTCATCGAAGGGGGCGCTGCCCTTGCCCTTGAGCACGTGCGGATCTTCCTCCACGTCCACGTGCATGGGCAGGATCTGCTGGCCCAGGCTGTCCACCAGGAAAGAGGCCTTGCGGTAGAGCGCGCCACCCGAGATGGCCTGCACCAGCGCGCCCAACAGCCCCGCGGCTGCAGGCGCCTCAAACAGCACCGGCACCTCGCAGGTGGGGATGCGGGTGGACTTCAGGCGTGAAAGCGCCCGCTCCGCCGCGTAGCGGCCAATCACCTCGGGCGAAGAGAGGTCCTGCGCGTCGCGCATGGAGCTGTACCAGGCGTCGCGCTGCATGCCCTGCCCTCGCCCGGCGATGGGCGCCACCGAGATCGAGTGGCGCGAGCTGGCATACCCGCCGCGAAAGCCCCGTGAATTGCCGGACCAGAAATGCGACTGCTGCGCCGACACGCCCGCGCCCTCGGAGTTGGTGATGCGCCGGTCGGTGTCAAAGGCCGCCTGCTCACAGCGGCGCGCCAACTCGGCGGCCTGCGAGGCGTCGATCTGCCAGGGGTGGAAGAGGTCCAGGTCGCGGGCCACTTCCTGCGGCGTGGCCAGATCGGCCTCCTCGGGCAGGCCCGCGGCAGGGTCTTCAGCCGTGAAGCGGGCGATGTCCCAGGCGGCGCGCACGGTCTGCTCCAGCGCAGCTCGCGAGAAGTCCGAGGTGCTGGCATTGCCGCGCCGCTGGCCCAGGTACACGCTGATGCCCAGAGACTTGTCGCGGTTGCGCTCCACGTTTTCCAGGTCACCCTTGCGCACCGAGACGGACAGCCCTGTGCCCTCGGACACCTCCGCGCCGGCGTCGGTGGCGCCCAGCCGTGCCGCCATGGCCAGCACGTCTTCCACCATCTCCTGGAATTGCGGCAGGGAGTAGGCAAAGCCTCGGTCGGTGGTTTGGTTCTGGGCGGGCATGGTCGGGCTAAGGGTGGGTTCGAAAGCAAACGCCGGCAGGCGCGGCGGTTCGTTGGGGCCTGAAAGCAGGTGGCGGCCAGGGTGCCTGCGTGGCGCGCCAGCGGCAGGCGCCAACACCCCGACGATTATCATCTCCGGCATGTCCAGACGCCCTGCCCCAGGCCGATCACCCGCCCAAGAAGCCGACGCCGCTTTCGACGAGGACGGCCGCCCCAGCAAGAGCCAGCGCAAGCGCGACTCCCACGCCCTGCAAACCCTGGGCGACGAAGTGGCCGCCCTGCCCGCCTCACGCTTGAACTCGCTGGAGCTGCCCGAGAACCTGCGCGAGGCGATTCGGGAGTTTCACCGCACCAAGTCGCACGAGGGGCGTCGGCGCCAGTTGCAGTTCATCGGCAAGTTGATGCGGCAGGTGGATCCGGCGCCTTTGCAGGAGGCCGTGGCCAAATTCAAGCTCGGTGGGGCCCAGGATGCGCTGGCCCTGCATCAGGCCGAGCGCTGGCGCGAGGAACTGCTGGCAGACGACAACGCCGTCACACGCTGGATGGCCGAGCGCCCCGAGACCGACGCGCAGCAGCTGCGCGCCATGATCCGTCAAGCCCGGCTGGAGGTGCGGCCCGACGCGGCAGCTGGCACGGCGGTGCGCCAGGGCCGCCACTTCCGAGACCTGTTCCAGTTCGTCAAGACCCAGCTGAAAGCGGCCCCTGAAGCACCATGAGCACGCACGACACCGTCCGCATCGGCCTTGTTTCCATCAGCGACCGCGCTTCCAGCGGCGTCTACGAGGACAAGGGCATCCCCGCGCTCCAGTCCTGGTTGAGCACCGCGCTGCAGAACCCGATCGAATGGGTGACACGCCTGATCCCCGACGAGCAGCCCGGCATCGAGGCCACGCTGCGCGAACTGGTGGACGCCGAGCGTTGCCACCTGGTGCTGACCACAGGGGGCACCGGCCCCGCCCTGCGGGACGTGACGCCCGAGGCCACGCTGGCCGTGGCCGACAAGGTGATGCCAGGCTTTGGTGAGCAGATGCGCCAGATCAGCCTGCAGTTCGTGCCCACGGCCATCTTGTCGCGGCAAGTGGCGGTCATCCGCGGGCAGGCCTTGATCATCAACCTGCCGGGGCAGCCCAAGTCCATCGCCGAGACCCTGCAGGGCCTGCCGCAGGCCACGCCCCCGGTGCACGGCATCTTTGCGGCCGTGCCGTATTGCATCGACCTGATCGGCGGCCCTTACCTGGAGACCGACGACGCGGTGTGCAAGGCCTTCAGGCCGAAGTCGGCGGTGCGGCCGGCGCGCTGAACGTCGCAGTGAACCTTGCAGTGATCGCCGCAACCCGGGCCGGTCACTTCACCAGCCGGTTCAGGCGCTCAGCATCGAAGTGTTCGCCCGTCTGGGCGTCTTGCGGCAAGACGGGAGCCTGAGGCTCACCCGGTGCGCCCGGCGCACCCGCGCGGGACAGTTGCTCGATGGCCTTCCACAGCAGCGCGATCTGGTGCTCGTGCCCGGCGGCGTGGTCGATCAGGCCTTTCATGGCCAGGGCCACCGGGTCGTCACCCTGGGTCACGCCATAGGCCAAGAAGCCCATGCGGGCAGCAGCGGCCTCGCGGTGCACCTGCTCAGAGGCCTGGAGGATGCGGGCCGGAATGCCCACCGCCGTAGCGCCGGGCGGCACAGCTTGCAGGAGCACGGCGTTGCTGCCCACGCGCGCGCCGTCGCCCACCGTGAAGCTGCCCAGCACCTTGGCGCCCGCGCTGACGATCACCCCGCGCCCCAGCGTGGGATGACGCTTGGCCCCCTTGCTCAAGGAGGTGCCGCCCAGCGTCACCCCTTGGTATATGGTGCACTCGTCACCCACCTCGGCCGTCTCACCAATCACCACGCCCATGCCGTGGTCGATGAATACCCGGCGGCCCATCGTGGCCCCGGGGTGGATCTCGATGCCGGTGAGAAAGCGGCCCAGGTGCGAGAGAAACCGCCCCATCCAGCGAAAGCCACGGCGCCAGCAGGCATGCGCCCAACGGTGGATGACCACGGCGTGCAGCCCGGGGTAACAGGTCAACACCTCCCAGTTGGAGCGGGCGGCGGGGTCGCGCTCGCGGATGCAAGCGATGTCTTCACGCAGGCGCTGGAACATGGGGCGGAAGCTGAGAAAAGCGCGTGGCTGGCGGCGGGTGTGGAGGCTGAATCCGTGGCGCGGACCACCGCAAAAGAAACAGCGCAACAGGGGGCCGCGAGTTTAGTCGCGGGACGCTGGCGCTGCAGGCGTCGCGTCAACCCCTGCGTCGGCGACAGGGGCTGGGGCTGACTTCAGCATGGCCCGCGCGATGCCGCGCAGGATGTGGACTTCTTCTCGGGTAAGGGTGAGCCGGTTGGCCAGCTGGTTGAGCCTGGGCATCAGCTTCTTGGGCGCTGCGGGGTCGAGGTAACCGATGGCCTCCAAAGCGCTGCGCCAGTGGGCCAAGGTGCCTTGCACTTCGTCCGCGCCCGCCCAACGCGGTGGCGGCGTGGCCGTCACCACCTCAAAGGCCCCGAGAGACTGCCGCCATTCGTAGGCGATCAACTGCACGGCCTGGGCCAGATTCAGCGAACCATAGCCCGGGTGGGTGGGAATGCTCAGCACGCTGTGGCAGCGCCAGACGTCCTCGTTGGCCATGCCAAAGCGCTCGGAGCCGAAGACAAAGGCCACGCGGTGGGGCTGCTGCGCCAGGGCGGGCAAGGCGGCACGTGGGGGCTGGGCCGGCGGGCCGAAGTCGCGCGGCGTCATGGCCGTTGCGCAGGCGTGGGTCACGCCTTCGAGCGCTTCGGCCAGGCTGTCCACCACGCGCGCTCGGGCCAGCACGTCGGCGGCACCGCTGGCGTAGGCGATGGTCTCCTCTCGCACCAGCACATCGTCGAACCGGGGCCGCACCAGCACCAGGTCGCCAAAACCCATCACCTTCATGGCGCGTGCGGCCGACCCCACGTTGCCGCCGTGGCTGGTGTGGAGCAGGATGAAGCGAGTGGGGTCCGCGGCGGGTTGCATCAAAAGGGGCCGTTTTTCAGAGGCACGCGGGTAAACTCAAGACCTCGGCCACGCAGCCATTGTGTGGCCTTCGCTCTTTGGAGCGGATCGCAGGCGCTCAACGTGGGCCTGCCGCCCGACCCGACCTCTGCCGCGCCGCGTTCCCAGCACATTGCCCATAAGGCTCCTCCATGTCCCAGACGATCCACCCCATGCTCAACATCGCTGTGCGTGCCGCACGCAGCGCAGGGTCGATCATCAACCGGGCAGCGCTGGACCTGGACGTGCTCAAGGTGGCCTCCAAGGGCACCAACGACTTCGTCACCGAAGTGGACCAGGCGGCCGAGGAAGCCATCATCTCCACCCTGCTGGAAGCCTACCCCGGGCACGCCATCCTGGCCGAGGAGTCCGGCCGCCAGCGCGGCAGCAAGCACAGTGACTACCTGTGGATCATCGATCCGCTGGACGGCACCACCAACTTCATCCACGGCTTTCCGGTGTATGCGGTGTCCATCGCGCTGGCCTTCCGTGGCAAGGTGGAGCAGGCGGTGGTGTACGACCCCACGCGCAACGACCTGTTCTACGCCAGCAAGGGCAAGGGCGCCTACTTGAACGACCGCCGTCTGCGCGTGTCCAAGCGCACCCGGCTGTCCGACTCGCTGATCGGCACGGGCTTCCCATTTCGCAAGGGCGACAACTTCAAGCGCTACCTCAAGATGTTCGAGGAGGTGATGCAGCAATGTGCGGGCATGCGCCGCCCTGGCGCCGCCGCGCTGGACCTCTGCTACGTGGCCGCAGGCTGGTACGACGGCTTCTTCGAGACGGGCCTGAGCCCCTGGGACGTGGCCGCGGGCTCGCTGATGATCACAGAGGCTGGCGGCTTGGTGGGCAACTTCACCGGCGAGTCCGACTTTCTGTACCAGCGTGAGGTGGTGGCCGCCACGCCTCGCATCTACGGGCAGCTGGTGCAGATGCTGGCGCCTTACACGCGGGTTATCAAGGAACCTGAGGCGGGCAGTGCGGGCGCTACGGGTGCAGGTGCTGCGACCCCAGGCGCTACTGCGCAGGACGCCACGCAGGCCTTCGCGGCGTCAGCCTCGGCTGCAAATCCCGCAAGCGCGCCCACCACGCCGGCAGCGCCCGCGCGCAAGTCCACCCGCATCCGCAAGGCCGACCTGTCGCCTGCGGACGACGCGCCCTTCTGAGCGCGGGCCCGCGCGCGAGCCTGGCTCATGAGTACCGCCCGCCCCGCTGATCTCCCCCCCGTGGCGCAGGGAGCGGACGTCAGGCCGCTGGCCGGCGTCAAGGTGGTGGAGTTCTGCCAGATCGCGTCGGGCCCTTTCACCGGCATGCTGCTGGCCGACTATGGCGCGCAGGTGGTGAAGGTGGAGCCGCCCGAAGGCGACGCCATGCGCACCTGGCCGCCGCTGTCGGCCGGCTACAGCGAGAACTTCGCCAGCCTGAACCGGGGCAAGCGCTCTATCGCGTTGGACCTGAAGATCCCCGAGGACCTGAATCTCGCACGACGCCTGGTCATGGAGGCCGACGTGCTGGTGGAAAACAGCCGCCCCGGCGCCATGCAGCGCCTGGGCCTGGGCTGGGACTGGTTTCGGCCGCGCAAGCCTTCGTTGGTGTATTGCTCCATCTCCGCCTTTGGCCAGGACGGGCCCAGAGGCACCGAGGGCGGTTTTGACGTGACCATCCAGGCCGCCGCAGGCGTGATGAGCGTGACCGGTGAACCCGAGGGCGCACCGGTGAAAGCCGGCGTGCCGCTGGCCGACTTCGCCTCAGGCCTGTATGCCGCCTTCAGCATCGCCTCGGTGCTGGCCCGGGTGCGCGCCGGCGGACCGGGGGGCCACATCGACGTGCCCATGTTCGCGGCCACGCTGGGCATCTCCGCGCTGCAGACCAGCGAGTACTTCGGCACTGGGCGCAACCCGCGCAAGCTGGGCTCGGCCCATCCTCGCAATGCGCCCTACCAGGCCTACGCAGCCAGCGACGGCTGGTTTGTCATCGCCGCAGGCAACAACCGGCTGTGGCAGCAGGTGTGTGCCGTGGTGGGCACCGCCGAGTTGCTGCAAGACCCGCGCTTTGCCACACCCGCCCTGCGCGCGCAGCACCAGGCCGCATTGAAGGACCTGCTGGACCCGCACTTCGCGCAACGCTCGGCCGCGCAATGGCTGCGGGCCTTTGCCGACGCGGGGGTGCCCTGCGCGCCCATCAACGGCTACGGCGAGGCCTTGGCGGACCCGCAGGCCCAGCACCTGGAGCTCGTGCAAAGCCAGACGCTGCCAGGCGGCACGCACACGCGCACCGTAGGGTGCCCCGTGCGTCTGGACGGGCAGTCCGTGGCGGTGGACACTCGGCCTCCGGCGCTCAACGAGCACGGCCCTGCGCTGCGGGCCGAGGTGAGCGCCACCCAACCCCCGACCAGCTGAACTCCTCCGCCCGGCCATGCACGACATCCGCCCGCTCAGAGACTTCGTGATCGCCATGACGCACCTGGTGGACAGGGCCCCGGGCGAAGCGGAGGTGCTGCGTGAAGGGCGCGAGCTGCTGGCTCCGCTGTTGGCGCAGGACGACTGGCTGCCCGAGGCGTTTACCGCCGTGCGCCCTGACCGGTACGCCCAGTACCTGCTGCACGCCGACGCGCTGGAGCGCTTTTCGGTGGTGAGTTTCGTCTGGGGCCCGGGGCACCGCACGCCGGTGCACGACCACACGGTCTGGGGCTTGGTGGGGGTGTTGCGCGGCGCCGAGCGCTGTGATGAATTCAACCTCTCAAACCCGGGGGCCACGCCAGTCGAAACCGGACGCAGCCATGTGATGCACCCGGGCGACATCGAGCCGGTGTCGCCCACGGTAGGCGATTGGCATCGGGTGACCAATGCCCGCACGGATGGCCCGTCCATCAGCATCCATGTCTACGGCGCCAACATCGGGGCGGTGCGCCGGCATCGGCTGGACGACGCCGGAAAGGTGCTGGAGTTCATCTCAGGGTACGACAACACCGTCGCTCCCAACCTCTGGGACCGCTCCAAGGCCCCCACGCCCACACGCTGAGGCCCGGTTGAGCAGCCCAACGACAAGCCCTGATCTGCTGCACACCGCGCAAGCGGCGGGCGTGCTCACTCTGAGCATGAACCGCCCGGAGCGTGGCAACGCCCTGTCGGCAGACCTGGTAGAGGCCCTGCTGGAGGCCATGAACGCCGCCTTTGCGGACCAGGCCGTACACACCGTGGTGCTGCGCGGCGCGGGGCGCCACTTCTGCACCGGGCTGGACCTGTCGGACCTGGACCAGACGAGCGACGGTGAGCTGCTGTGGCGGCTGGTACGCATCGAGATGCTGCTGTCCGTGGTGTGGCACGCGCCCAAGCGCACGGTGGCCGTGGCCCAAGGCCGAGCCTGGGGCGCGGGCGCCGACCTGCTGGCAGCCTGTGAGGCCCGGGTGGTGTTGCCGGGCGCCACGC
>Ga0068877_10003360_pt1 | contig 12695 bp, 6 predicted proteins | sample NOAtaG_FD_66437 | JGI IMG/M metagenome (GOLD analysis project Ga0068877, IMG submission 66437) | Freshwater lake microbial communities from Lake Erie, under a cyanobacterial bloom - NOAA_Erie_Diel6S_1000h metaG | ecosystem: Environmental > Aquatic > Freshwater > Lake | place: USA: Ohio, Lake... | reverse complement strand
CGCTGATCGTCAACGGACTGGCAGTCGACAGCTGCAGAGTACCACCGCCGTTGGTGTCCGTGGAATCCAGAATTCTGACACCGGTTGTGCCACCCAGTGTGCCAACTGTCAGTCCGCCGGTATGGGCAATTCGCAGGCTGCCGGTTTCAGTACTGGCCGCAATCACGGCGTTGGCTTCACCCGTTTCAAGTGTGTCATTGGTGCCAATGCCGTTCATCGCCGTGAACAACAACTGCGACGCTGTCAGGTCAATGTCTGCATCAATTACCGATTCCTCAATCGATCCTGCGGAATTCACGGTCACCCGGTTTCCAGTTGCGGTGATCAACCCGACGCGAACATCACCAGCCCCTGTGGTCGACAGAACAATGTTTCCATTTCCTCCGGCCGTGACTTCGTTCGCTGTCAGTGTGCCGTTATTCACGCTTAATGTGATGGATCCCAACGTCGCCTGCGCCTGCACAAATGTGGACAGACCCTGTGCTGTGACTGTTATATCACCCGCGCCCGTACTAAGACTGCTGTACTGTGATGCCACGCTGTTGGAAAAGGACACCGAGCCATTTGTGCTGTCCGCTGAGACTTCCGCGGCCAAAAGGTTCATCGCTGTGCTGTTGCCTATACCGCTTGTGGCTTCCAGATGCACGACGGGAGCCTGCATCTGTCCACCACCGTTGATGCTGCCACCGGCTGCCTGTGCCTGAATCCGATCATCCGCCGTGACGGTGCCGGAAAGCAGAATTTCACCGGATGACGTTCCTGCCACGAGGCGAATCAGACCGGTATTGCCGGCGTTATCGACTGTCAGACTGCCGATGGACTGCAGATCAATACCACCACTGCCATCCGTTCCGGCCGTAATCGAAATCTGATCCGACGCCACCACGCTGCTTGAAATTACGACGTCATCGACACTGGTCACAGTAACCGTGGCAGGGTCAATCTGTGCCGCGATTCGGACCATGCCAACGGTCGTAGTCAATGAAATCGCGCGTCCCGCGCTGACCTTGCCGCTGACGGTCAGAGTACCTGCGGACGTCAGTGACAGGTCACCCGTCGCGGACGCAGATAATGCCAGTCCATCAGCGTCGAGATCGGACAATGTGATGGCTTCCGCAGAGGTCACCGTCAGTGATGTGGCCGAACGCCCGTCAAACAACCCGGCTACCCCGGGTGCTGACTGAGCAGGATTCAGAAGTATCGTCTCGGCAGCATCGCTGTCAATCAGCAGCCTTGCCGCTGCAAGGACAAGTGTTCCATCCGCTCGATTCGTTCGAATGTCAGCACCACGCAGCGCAAGGTCTCCACTTACCGTCAGTGAATCCCCCAGCAAAACATTCCCCTGACCATCATTGTCACCATCCGCAGACAGTTGCAAGTTAACCAGTCCATTCGTGGTAACGGTTCTGAAGTCCAGATCGCCATCGGACTGCATCGAGACCGATTTCGCGGTCAGGTCTGTGGAACCCAGTACAGTCCCTGAAATCCATGCCGCCCCGTCTACATCAATGAACAAGTCTCCTGTCAGCTTGATTTCCAGCGGATCTGCAGCATTCGCAAAGATTCTTTCTGCATGTGCCCCTACATGCTCGGCGGTCAGATGCACTGTTCCCGCGGCGATATTCAGTTCCGGCTGAGCACCGACTGGATCATTTCCGTCCAGCAGTGATCCGGCTTCCACTGTCAGTTGCACATCCCGCCCGAGATTCTCTATCAGGTGGACGGTCAGGTCACCACCCGCCGCCGTCTGTACGATCTGCACAGAACCTGAATCGGTATTTCTGGCTGACAGAGCTTTTGCTGACACTTCGATTGCGTCACCGCTCCCCGTTCCAGTCTTTGAAATCAGGTAGAGGTCGTCCGCCTGTATGTTGAGCGCAGTCGCGTTTGTGTCAATGAGTGCACCTTCCAAACTGGTGAGCGAAATCTCGTTGGAAGCCTGGAGCAGGCCGTGCAGCGATATGCTGGAAACAGCCACAGCGGCCAGGGATTCGCTTTGCACAGTGCCGTCGATCGAGATGCTGCCCCCGGACTGAACTGTAATGCCGTAGCCGTCCGCTTTCAGAATATCATTCAGTGCTGACGCCTGTTCGCCCAGATGTACATCCCCGGCCGTTGTAATATGCAGGTCGCCCTGTTCCGTAACCTGCGGGAGTGTGATCGTGTCCCGAAAGACCACATCCAAAGCAATATTCTGCTGTTGCGATTGAATCGTGATGCTCGTTGAAGACTCGAAGCCAGCAAAGGCGTCCTTGTCCACCGTCAGAAGAGCATTTCCGTCCGAAAGTCTTAAACCGTCTGAAAGTTGCCCGCTCCAGACCCCCGCTGCTGCATCCAGCTGAAAGCCGAGACTCTCTCCGGAATCCGTAACCGTAAGTTGTCCAGCGCTGGAAAAATCAGACAGCAGCAGCGCGCCCTGATCCAGAGCAAAAACTGCATTGAAGACCCGTCGGTCCTCCAAACGGCAAAACTCCGGGCGTTTCCTGCGGCGATCCAGACCCTGCCGAGGATTAATGCCTGCCTGCCTCGCATGAAAACAGCTACGCAAAATCTGGAACAGCTTTTGAATGTTCATCTGTCACCTGCGAGTCAATAAACGCCGTTGCATGCTGTAAAGGAATCGCATGCACGAAAAAACTATCATTTTTCAATGTCGGGCCTGCTGCAGAATCCTTCCCATTGCACATTGGAAAAGGTCTGGTGGCCAGCAAAAGATGGAAAAAGATTGCCGATTTTTGCGACTAGGCAATTTGCGCTGGTCTTGTTCCCAATCTCAGACCAACCGTCAGCGGAATCGCCCGTACCGTCGAAATCCCTGCAATCCCGCCAACCCCAACCGTCGATTTCATCAGTAACGTCCCGAGGAGTGAAGTGGCGAGGGACACCCAACCTCAGCTTACCGACGAGCCGGATAACGTCCTGTTTACGCAAAGGCGCCGGAGGTATCACCCGGTGGGCTACCGGAATGTCTTCATTGCGGGAGATTCTGATGAAATCCTTATCTGTCGTCTGCCTGTGCGCCCTTGCCGGGATCGTGATTCCGATCGGCAGCGTCAGTGGAGAAGAACCGACCACACATTCCGTGGGTCGTTCCGTGCGCACGGTGAACCGCAGTGCATGGCGCACAGCGTCCCGGATTTCGACAACTTCAGGACATTCTGATTCCGGTGTTCGTAAACCGATTATCGAAGCCGATGTGGCCGACTCTCCTGTGACCAAAGTGGCGTGGGAACAAAAGGCCTCGTCAGGCACCAGTGCTGCGTCTGCTCGTGACTTTGCAGGCCCAAATACGGCAACCCGTCACTTGCCGACACCGCAAATTGCTTCAGGTTTTTCCGGATCCAGTGCGGGCGGCAGAAAAATGCCGGTGCCTGCGGCCGGTGAAAAACTGCATCCGGAGGTGCTGGGCGAACTTTCCAAACCTTCTGCCGGATCAGTCGCTGTGCAGGTATCCGAAACATATCTGGATGAATTGCAGCGACTGCGTGATGAGCCGCGGCCGTGGCTGGGACTACGCGGGGCTGCGTCGCCAAAAGGACGCCCCGGCGACGTTGGACCCCTGTGGCTGCAGGAGTTAACGCAGCTGGATGCCCTCCGCCATCCTACACTGGCAAGGATGCAGTCTGTTCAGCAATCCACGAATGAGGCTCTGGCGAGACCCGACGTGGCAACAGATGCGAAAGTGTCGATCGATTCGCTGTTCCGTCCACTCAGCTCGGTGCAACTGGCCTCAAAAGCCGAGGGGAGAGAAGGCGAGTCGACGAGTCTGAGTCTGCAGGCGCTGATCGATGGAAAGCGAGCGTCGGCAAATGCCGCTGATTACTTACTCCCTGCCCGTCCGGGTTCCGGCCCAGCGCCTGGCACGATGCGGCTTGCGGTTCGCGAATCTTATGTCCTTTACCATAATCCACTGTACTTCGAAGACGCAGATCTGGAACGCTGCGGAGCCTCCAGCGGATGGTTGACACCTGCTGCGTCTGTCGCACAGTTTGTTGTTGACGCAGCCTTGTTGCCCTATCGCATGGCGGTGGACCCACCGACCAGCAAGGTCAGGGATTTGGGTGACTGCCGCACAGGCTCAGAGTATTCGGCGGATACCAACGGACTGCCAGTATCACTGCGAGGACTGGCCGCCGAGGCCGGCGTAATCACCGCTCTGATCTTCATCATCCCCTGACCCCTCGTGATCGCGAAATGTCAGCGAAGTACTGCGAAGGTCTGCCGAAGCAGATAGTAACCCCTTGCCGCAAGTGACAGTGGCGGGGTTTGGATGCGGACCACACCGGGCGCATACAGGGGCACAACCGGCCACTGAGTTCCAGCAACGGGTCGAATGTTGACCTGGTACAGTTGCTGTGATCCGGCCTGCAGGTTCGGGGGTGCGGCGGGCAACAACTGATGTACTGCCAGTTCACGCGGTACTTCTGCCAGAGTTTCCTGATCCACCTGTTCCACTTCACCCGGCAGTGAATGCAGGAACAACAGCAGCGGTCGAACTGTGGCGGCCGCGCCCGGCTGCAGTCTTTTAATGACATGTTCCTGAGCGCAGGCTTCAAACCGCAGATCACTGGGGGTACCAACCCAGCCCAGCAGCATCTGCGGCTCAAACCATGCGCCAGCCGAGCTTTCGTCAAGAGTGGGAGTGGTCCATTTCAAATTGTCGCCCGTGGTGATGGCTCCCTCCGGCGAATTTCGTGGAGGCAGCAGAATTCCATCGCGCGGACTGCGAATGACAAGTTGCAGCTCGCGACGCTGCAGCGTTTGCACTCGTTGCCGAGCAGCAGCCAGAGCCTCCTGCAGCACCGGGATGGCCTGTCTGTTACCCTCACTGGCCAGCAGGCCAACCTGCAGCGCATCGAGTTCGGTCTGCCTGCGCAGCACATCACCAGCCGCCTCCGCCAGCTCCAACTCAAGCTCCGGATTGGTGAATTGAGCGAGCACGTCACCCTGCTGAAGACGCGTTCCGAAGCTGACGCAGCGAAGCAATCGGCCGGGAACCACGGAGAAGACCGGGGCAGCCAGACCGGGCGCGAAAACGCCGGGAATCTTCAGCGGCAAGCTAACGGGGGTGAGCAGTACTGTCAGCAGCAGAAACACAAGAGCGGCGGCACCAAACATTGCACGGTTTTGTCGAGGACTTCGCCGACTGGCACCAGCAAGGCGAACTGTGCTGTCAACGCCGGCGGCACAAACTGGAAGCAGAGCCAGTGCCTCGAGCCCTGTTGGCTCCAGCAGGGTTGCCAGAAACAGCAGCAGTCCGATCAACACCGTACAGCTATAGGCAAAGGAGGCTATACCGTATGTGGCGAGCAGTCCCTGCCGCAGCGAGTCGCCTGCGGCATTCGTCAGGGAGGCCGTCCCGAACACGACGCGATTCAACAGCCCGGCAGCGGCTGTTCTGCCATCTGACCACAGATTGGGTCGGTTCAACAGGTCCGATACAATGAAATACCCGTCAAAACGCACCAGCGGATTTCCATTGACGAGTACAGTATTGAGTGATGCAAGCAGCATGGTCTGAAGAAAGAACGCATGCAGTACACCGTCATCGCTGATGCACCAAAGCAGTCCGCACACGGCAGCGACTGACAGTTCCGCAACGATTCCGGCGCCGGCTACCGCCAGTCGACAGCGACGATCCGGTTGCCTCCACGAATCTGACACATCGCAGTAAAGGATGGGAATGCCACACACAAACAGGAACCCCAGCTCATGGCATTCACTGCCGAAGTGATGACAGACAAGAGCATGCCCAAGTTCATGCAGCACGCGTACAACAGCAAAGGCGCCGGCAAAAGCAGCAGCGGTGCGCCAGTCCAGCAGTGACTGCAATTCCGGGAGTTCAGCCAGCAGTTGCTCGATTCGCAGTAACACCAGCACAGCCGACGTGGCCATCAGCAACGCTGCAGCAGCCATCGCCTGTCGATTCAGCAGCGGACGCGCTGCCGGATACAGAAGCCGTAGTAGTGGTTCGGGATCAATTCCCCTCCAGCGAAACGACACAAGGGCAGATGCCGTCAGCAACAAGCGTCGCCACAAAGGGACACTTGAACGTCCGCGGAGAGGAGTCAGACCCGGCAGTAGTGGACGCAGAACGCCCGCTGCCGCAGCCGTTGTTGCCAGAACACGCAGTCCGCAGACGTCAATTTCCTCATCCGGAAATTCCCGTCGCAGCCGTTCAGTAAGTTCTTCGAGGCTATCTCGACCCAGGCTCTTCAGAAAACACAGTCCCGATTCTGACGTGCGAAAATATGCCAGCCGCAACGGATCGCGCAGGATCCATGCAACCGTGCCGGCAGACTCCTGCGGCAGGATTTCAAGGTCCGGACGCAACTCCCACAGAAACGGTGAATCCAATCGCCGTCCCGGCAACGTCGGTCTCCGTCCGGCATCGGGCTGATTTTCACTGCTGTGGAGTGCCATTCTCGCTTCCCGGTGGGCTCAGTGACGATGCTTTCTGTTCATCCGTCAGTACTTTTCGCATTTTGACCACTTCACCGGGACGCAGCGCCGGGCCTCCCTTGACTTCTGCTCTCACTCGCACGGCCTTATTCAGTGCATCAATGGCCGGGCTGATAAACACCAGATTGCCACGCACCGGTTCAGCCTTGCCCGCCCCCCGCTCAAACAACACGGGCTGTCCGGCTGTCAGTCCGGCAGCAGCCTCCGGACTGACGAAACCCTCCACCGTCAGGCGGTCCAGCCGCATCAGACGATAGACCGCCTGCCCGGGCTCCAGCCACTCCCCGACAAACTTTGACTGCTCAACAATCATACCGGGAAAAGGCGCAGCAAGCTTGCGTTTCTGAAGGCGAGTTTTTGCCAGCTCAACAGAGATCTGCAGGCTCTGTAGTTCCAGCCGCTCCGCTTCCACAGTCTCTCTTGAGGATTCCCATTGCATTTTCAGCTGCTGCAGTCTTGAGCGCTGCTGTTCAACTTCAGCCTGTTTCGACTCCTGCCGCAGGGCGGCCAGCGTTCGCTCACGACCGCCGGACTGCACCCGAATCATCGCCTGCTCGTGTTGATTTTGCAGCTTCAGCCACTCCTGCTCGCTGTAGCTGTTTCGCGACACCGCGCGCCGCGATCGAGCCAGTTCGAGATCGCTGCTTGCCAGCTGTTCAAGTTTCTCTGCCAGTCGTAATGCACTATCGTCTTCTGCAACCAGTCGCGCTGCCTCAGCATCGCGCCCGGCCTGATTCAAAAGCTGTTCAGCCTCCGCCACCCCCGCTTCCGCAATCTCCACGGCACGCGTCGCTTTTAGTTTCTGCTCGGCAACCCGCAGCTCCTGCTCGGACAGTTGCAGTGTCAGCCGAGCTTCGACGTCATCCAGGGTTGCCAGCAACTGCCCCTCCTGCACCAGCATCCCCGGTGTCGCCAGAGTAGTCGCCAGCGCGCCTCGCTCAAGGGCAGGCACATCAATCGTCTCCCGTGCCGATACCAGACAGTTTTCCGCTACGATCGGGCCAGCAACAGCCACTCCCTGTGCATGACAAACGGCGTTTGACAAACACATGACCGCCCCGGGGAGTTGCAGCAGGGTCAGCAGGGCTTGAAGTCGGAAACTTTGAAATAACGACTCGCGATACAACGTTCTACGACTCAACATCTGCTGTACCTCCATGAACAAACACCGCGGACAGCCGCTGCAGACATCACCATTTTCTGATTCATTTTCCAACACCCCGTTAAAACACAGACGCCCTGTACAATGTCTCAAACAGGCGACGAAACCAAACGTACACCGCAGGCTGCCGTCCGCAGGAAATCACCGCTTTCACCCCGGACCCCGGACGCAACTCGCACCAGTCACCACCTTCCAGCGGCACCGTCAGCTCCGTTTCAAGATTGCCTCGCGACCCCAGCTCCACCGCAGAACCCAGTTCTCCGCCCGACGCCTGCCAGGTTTTTCCCGGATCCGCTTCAAGCAGGAACGCAACCGGGCGTTTCTGGTCGCCACTCAAACTCGCCGTCGACACATATCCCACATCCCGCTCCGCTATTCGCAGCTTCAGCTCCCAGCGACCACCTGTATTCACTACCTCACACAGCCGCTGACCGCGTTGAACGGGCCGCCCAACAAGTCGTCGAGCAAACTCTGCACCCAGCAGTCGACCTGCCAGGGGAGCCCGAACAGTCAGACCCGCCATACGCCGCTCCAGAATTTCCCTCTGCCGCTGCAGCGACAATACCCGCGCCGTAAGCTCCGCCTGCTCCGAATTCAGCAGCCCCGCCTCCGCCGTCTCACCCGCTGATCGCAGAGACTCAATCGCTGCCAGTCGTGCCTGCGCTGCTGCCAGTTCACCCAGCACCCGCTCTGCCTGCAGCTGCAGCTCATCACTCCGCAGCACCAGCAGCCTGTCACCCGCCAGCAACTCGCGCCCCTCCGCCCCCTCGATAATCTCCACCTGACCGGACTCAGGTGCAAACACAGTCTGCCGCTCTACCGGCTGCAATACTCCGTCAGCTGCAATCCGCAGTTCCTGTGGCAGCAGCAGGCCAATCAACAGCAACGCAGCCGCTGACCACCATAAGAGCTGTCGGCCACGCCCACTGACCCGCCGCCGTGTCCCGCTCAACCGGTCATACGCAAGCGCCAGATTCCTTGTCGCCTGCAGCAGACCTCCCTCATCCAGATCCCCTGGGCCACTGTTTTCTATATGCAGTGCCAGCTGGGCCCCCTGCCAGTTTCCATTCACTGACACGGGCACCACACGACATCCAGTTCGCAGCAGCGGCGGCCCGGCCACCACTCGCCCTGCCTGACCGCTTGCCGCCAGGACATCACGTTCAACTTCCGCGGCCGCCTCGGAGCGCCGATTCACCTCACCCTGTCCCGCAGCCGTGATGGCCTGCCACCGCCCGCCCCCACACCTGCGACACAGCACCACACGCCGACAGCCAAAAACGGCACCAAATTCCTCCCCGGCAATTTTCTCCAAATCACCCACACTCTCCGCGCTGTGCAGACGTCCCAGCAACAATTCACGCCCACGCAGCAAGTGACGCACTTTCCGATACTCGCCCGTTAACTCACGCCGCCGGAGATCTGCCAGCACCTCACCCAAACCACTTTCCGGAGCGAGCATGTCCGACGGGCCAATCATCTCAATTGCGAGGACCACCCCCGCCACCAGTTCTGCCGCCACCACGATTGTTACGCTGCCAGATGCCCCGTCAACTCGCCGCTCGGTCACCGCTCCTTCGCTGATTGAACGCGATACAACCGACCCCAGCAGTCCTGTCTCCGCGGGCTTCGCAGCCTCCCGAGTCTTCCCGGGTGCGGCTGATTGCAGTGCATAAACCAACACTGGCTCGGCACCGCTAAACTCCCACACGTGAAGTCCGTCCGCCCCACACTCCTCCAAAAGCTGCGTCAGAAAGCAGAACAGTAAGCGCCGTGAGTTGTCGGCTGCATCGCCGCATTCCGCAGCGGCCCGAGATAGACAGGCCGCTGCCTGTGCCATCGAGAAATGCTCCGAACGAAGCACCGTGCCCGAATGCTGCTGTCTCATCTCACGTTACACCTTCCGAAGACTAAACACCGCGGGGAATGTACAAGACGGGGGAAATCCACGGCTCGCTCTGAATACGCAGTCTTTTGCGGCGTTTACTTGTCAGATTTAATGGAATTACCGAAGGGATGTGCCGATTATCCCTATCGTGCTGAGCTTTAGGATTGGTTCGAAGCGGCCGGTTTTGCCGATTCTCTCGCTCCGGGCATCCTCCTCTTAAGCTCCTCATTGATCAACTGAGGATTCGCCATGAGCAAGCCCGATTTTTCACTGCTGAGTAAACTCTTTCGGTGCGGTGACCTCGGTCGCCCCGGCCGACTCCGCAGTCTGCGCAGGCTGGTGGTGACCGCAGCCGTATTCGGGACTTGTGACCATTTGCATGCTGACGAAAAAACCATCGGAAATTCGGTGGACGAAGTCAACCATGTCATGCATGAAATCGACCGGAACACGCAAGCCGTGCACACGGATGTCCGGTCAACCCGTCGTCCGATCACCCGAAAGCAACTGGAGTCCGGCGATATTTATCTCAACAGGCAACTTGACGATGTGACATCTGCGGCACTTGCGGCTTCACCCGTGCTCCGTACCATCGGAGGAATTGTGCTGCGATCTCCGGACGCCGCCATCACAACCCTGAATCGACAACTGCAGCAGACAGACCCGCGATTCGGCACAGCGGCCGCACTCAGTGCCTTCGACGCTCAACTTTCAGCCACTGCCAACTTCAATAAGAATGACAGAATTTTCAATAACAACTTCTATGCGGGCGGTGCGACGGCCTTCATGCAGGATTACCACGATTACCAGGCGGAGCTTTCAAAGCGTACCGCAACTGGATCCTCGCTGGCAATCCGGGGCGTGAGCAACTACGACTCAAACAACGCGCCTGCCAACACCTTTCCCAGCTCGTGGAATTCGTGGATGGAAGGAGAAGTGCGGCAACCGCTGTTGCAGGGTGGCGGGCTTGAGTTCAATCGTATTGCCGGCCCCTCGTCGACACCCGGGCTCTACAATGGCATTCTGATTGCCAAAGTAAATGGTGATATGACTGATGCCGAGTTTCAGGTTGGCCTGAGAGACTTCGTCAGCAATCTTGAAAATGCCTACTGGGACCTCTACGCCGCCTACCGGGAATATGATGCCCGCAATCGGGGCTATCAGGCTATCGAAAAGCTTTACAGAGAACGCTATCAGCAGTTCGAAAATCTGCCCGCTGGCGATGCTCAGGCGAGGGAGACTGAAGCCGCTTTTGTCAAACAGCAGGTGCTGTCCATGAAGGCTGAACTCGACGAAAGCCTGTTTGGACGACTGATCAACGGCACAGAAGTACGAAACGGATCCACCGGAGGTACTTTGCAGACTGTGGGTGGTGTGCTCTCGGTCGAACGCCGACTTCGTTTGCTGGCGGGAATGCCGGCCAGCGACGGCAAGCTGATCCGGCCGATCGATGAGCCTTCCATCGCCGAATACGAATTCGACTGGGAACTGGTGATCGATGAAGCTCTTCTGCATCGCCCTGAACTTCAAAAGCAAAATCTGGCCGTACGCAAACGAGAACTGGAACTGCTGGCTGCCAAAAACTACCTGTACCCCAGGCTGGATGCCGTGAGCCGCTACCGAGTGCGCGGATTCGGCGATGATCTGGTTGCAGGCGGTAATCAGTCCGGGACTAACCCAGCGTCGTCAGTTGGAAATCTCTTCGGCGGGGACCATCAGGAATGGGCAATGGGCGTGGAATTCACTGTCCCCCTGGGATTCCGCAAAGCACACGCCTCTGTTGCGAATGCAGAACTGAATCTGCATCGAGAACGCATCCTGCAGAGGGAACAGCAGCGGGAAGTTGTCAGTGGACTCGCCGCTGCGTTCACGGACAAAGAACGCGCCTGGGAGAATCTGCAAACGACACTCGGACAGTACCTTTCAGCCCGAAAGTACACCGACGCAGTCCTGAATCGTGAAGACACGGCAGATGAACGAAAAATCGATGCCATCCGAAAACTCACACAAGCAGAAGCTGGGTTTTTCCGAGCTCGCGCCGAATACGCGATCGCACTCAAAAACATACATTTCGAAAAAGGCTCCATCCTTGAACTGAAAAATCTTCGTTTGCACGGTCAGGACACGATCTCTGCCGCAGATGTCGCCGCCCCTGTACCGCCAGTGCCTTCCACAGATCAAAACGCCAACGCAAATCCCCGGCCCGACGTCGAAACACCGCGACAGACCGCAGCACACAGTACCTCGGAATTGAAACTTGCCAGCCACCTCAAATCTGCAGCGGACGACGCCGAGGCGACCGCCACCGATAATACGGACCCACAGCCGAAGGTCGTCCCCCGCAGCTTTTTCCCCCGTTCGCCACTCCGGAAACAACGGCCTGATGAAACGCCGCCCGGACGGGCGTCTCTGAGTGATCCGTCGATCAACTCAAATTCCGAATCCTTGCCTTCCAATCCCATCGACCGGAGGGCCCTGCAGTCCGCCGAGTCCAGCGGTCGAGCGCGGCTCTGACCCCTGCAGGATGGCAGTTCTTCAGCGCCCCCCGCTGCGCTCCTTTCGCTGGAAATCAGGCTTTGCACGGAGATTAACTATCCAAACTTGAATTAAAACTCAGGTTTGAGTTCATAAGTCCAGTCACGGTGAAACTGATTACGGACGAGGTGGATTTCCGCGAGTTTTTCATGAGTGACCTGCAGTTTTCAGAAATGTGGTTTTCATCGAGCCGGGTATGAGGTTCAAGGCCCGTTTCCGTGCAGGTGCTGGTGATCGAGTCGACCACAATCAAATCGAGTTGGGGAGTCTCGGTCACTTCAGTGTCCAGAGTTCCATACAGGGACTCCTGCTGCCTCTCGGCAACGCCGGCTTCACTGCCTGCATATTCAACGGTTTGGATGCCTGCACCGTCTTTGTTATGGATCACGTGCGTGCTCCGCCTGGCCTCGGTTTGACCGACAGGAGTCGCGGCAGAGACTGCGAGGCCGCTGAGGCGTTGCGGGCGTGCGGGGCGTTGCGGGCGTGCGGGGCGTGCGGGGCGTGCAGGGCGTGCGGGGCGTGCAGGGCCGGCTCAGATGGAACTTCGCCCTCCCCACTCCCCCGGTGGGCGCAGAAAAACAGCCGCAGGGACCTATTGGTAAGTCCATGCGGCTGTTCAAGTTGCACTCGAATGGGCTCGAACCATTA